>OLGF01001419.1_pt1 | contig 25635 bp, 19 predicted proteins | sample 1604971 | NCBI WGS metagenome assembly OLGF01 (sample SAMEA3888902, study PRJEB22519) | human gut metagenome | biome: human gut; feature: human-associated habitat; material: faeces | place: Denmark | collected 2011 | reverse complement strand
TGTGCGGGGATGAACCCCCCAGTCACGGCTTCGCCGTGCCAGCCCCCTTTAGGCAAGGGGGCCAAAGAGGACGGATTGCCATGACCGGTTTGCGAACCGGTCTCGCAATGACACATTACAAGAGACCCGGTTTTTGGCCCGGTCTCGCAATGACAGATAAAACGCAAATACCCATTTTAAATCAATAACTTCGATTATTACCAGCTTATGCTGCTCAAATAGATACAGCCAATTGATTAGATAAAGGAGAATGCTCCCCATGAGAGAGAAAACCACAAACCCGGAAACGGTCAAGGAAAAGCGCACCGGGCGGCAAAAGGCCAGCCTGGCTGTGAATATCGTCCTGGCTGTGGCACTGGTCATCGCGGCGCTGTGCGCCTATGTGTCCTTCGTGTCCAAGTCAGGCAACGGCGTGCCCAATATCCTGGGCGTGGAAGTGTTCTCCGTGCAAACGGACTCCATGTACCCCGTCCTGAAGCCCGGCGACCTTATTATCGACAAGGCCGTTAAGGACCCCTCCAAGCTCCGGGTGGGGGACATCATCACCTACTGGACCGTTATCAACGGCCAGCGGGTCCTCAACACCCATACCATCCACAATATTTATGACGGCGGTGACTACCTGATCTTCGAGACCAAGGGCGAAAACAACAGCATCGCCGACTCCCTTACCGTCCACGAGTCCGAGGTGGTGGGCAAGTACACCGCCCGCATCGGCGGCGTGGGCAAGGCCCTGGATTTCCTGCAGACCAGCAAGGGCTTCCTGATTTGCATCGTTATTCCCGTGGCGGCGTTCTTCCTGTTCCACCTGGTGCAGTTCTTCCGCACGCTGTTTGAGTATCAGAGCGTCAAGAACCGGCTGAAGTTCCAAATGGAGCAGGATGCCCGGGACGCTGCCGCCGGAGAAAAGCAGAAGGAGGCCATCGCCGCCGCCGTGGCCGAGGCCATCCCCACGGCCCAGCCGACAGCCCCGCCTGCGCCCGACCGCGCCGCCATCGAGGCGGAGCTGCGGGAAAAGCTGAAGGCGGAAATGATGCAGGAGCTGCGAGAGGAAATGAAGAAAAACGCAGAGGCTGCCAAAGACGAAAAAACCGACGGTCAAAACTGACCCATGACCATAGCACAGGAAGGGGAGAGAAAGCACAACGGGTAATTTCATGAAGTATTTTCTGCAGGATTTCGGCAATATAGGCCGCTCCCTGTGGAATGTGTTCAGTGACTTTTTCACCTTCCTGGGGAATTTACTGAACTTTCCCAAGCGCATGCGGATCATCCAGGAGTATGCCGGGGAGTTTTCTACCGGCGACTGGATTTTGATGCTGGTGGCCAATATTTTGCTGCTGGCTATCATCGTCATCGCGCTGATTTTTTTGGTGCGCCTGCTGCGGAGACTTTTCCGCTTCCGGGTGCCTGTGAAGGAGCACGAGGAGCTGGTGAAGCAGGTGAAGGACCTGCAGCGGGACCTGCTGCGCTCCAATTACGAGAAGGACAAGCTGATCCAAATGAAGATGGCCGAGCTGGGCATGAGCCAGCAGGACATTGAAAAGCAGTTGGCCGACGGCGAGGAGCCGGAGGAGTTTGTGCCCTCTGACAACCGCAACACCCTGAAGTCCCCCTGCGTGGACCCCGAGGACAGCCGCTTCTTCCGCCTGACTATGGTGGATAACTACTACAAGACCGAGTATCAGCCCCCGGTGTACGACAACACCATCACCCTCCCGGAGTTCTGTGAGCGCTTCCGTAAGTTTGCAGCCTCGGAGCTGGGCCTGTATTACGACATCAGCATGATGCGCTCCTTCCTGGCCGCCATGGGCACCGCACGCATCATCATCTTGCAGGGTATTTCGGGTACCGGTAAAACCTCCCTGGCCTACGCCTTCGGCAAGTTCGTGGGGAAGGATACCAGCCTGGTCCCGGTGCAGCCCGCCTGGCGCGAGCGCACGGAGCTGTACGGCTACTACAACGAATTTACCAAGAAATACACCGAAACCGAGTTTTTGAAGGCCATTTACGAGGCCAATTATTACCGCGACCCCCATTTGGTGATTCTGGACGAAATGAACATCGCCCGGGTGGAGTACTACTTCGCGGAAATGCTGTCCATTCTGGAAATGCCCATCAAGTCCGATTGGAAGGTGGATGTGGTTTCCGCCGTGTGGGACAACGATCCCTGCCTTATTGATAACGGCGCCATCCCCATTTCCGACAATGTGTGGTTCGTGGGCACCATCAACAACGACGACTCCACCTTCGCCGTGGCGGATAAGGTCTACGACCGCGCCATTCCCATCGACCTGGACAGCCGCGCCGAGCCCTTCCAGTGCGAAAAAACCGAGGCGGTGACCGTCTCCACGGAGCACCTGGAGGCCCTGTTCGCCCAGGCCCGGGAGGCATATCCCCTCTCTGCGGACATGGAAAAGAAGCTGGAGGATCTGAATACATACCTTATTAAGAACTTCAAGCTGGCCTTCGGTAACCGTATTATTAAGCAAACCCGGGATTTCGTCCCGGTATACATCGCCTGCGGCGGCACAGAGCTGGAGGCAGTGGACTTCATGGTAGCCAAAAAGGTGCTGCGCAAGTTTGAATCTCTGAGCCTGGGCTTTATGAAGGACCAGCTTACTAAGTTTGAGAGCTACCTGGATAAGCTCTTTGGCAGGAATAAGATGAGCATCTGCAAAGAGTACATGGAATACCTGAAGAAGAATAACTGAGGAGGGAGACCGAAGTGCAAGTAAGCGAGATCCTGGAAATGAAAAAAGGAGTCAAGGCTAAGCTGATGGCTGCGACCTCCCTGCTGCTGGTGTCGGCCATTCTGCTGAGCCTGACCACTTACGCCTGGTTCATCCTCTCCACCGCCCCGGAAGTGACGGAGATGCAGACCACCGCAGGTGCCAACGGTTCCTTGGAAATCGCGCTGCAAACCGGCGAGAGTGCAAATGGTATTTTGGACCGCGTGGGTTCCTCCAGCGCAGTCGGTTCGCTGAAAGAAGCGAATAGAACCTGGGGCAATGTGGTGGATCTGTCCGGCAACACCTATGGCTTGCAGGGCTTGTCCCTGCTGCCGGCCCGGCTGAATATGAATGCGGATGGTACTACCGTAAGTAAGAGTAGCCCGCTCAAAATGCCGCTCTTTGGCCAGGACGGCCGCATTTCCGAGCTGGCAAATTTAAATTCCATGCGCTATAACGATGAAACTGGAGCATATGTGGATGGCCAGAACAAACACGGTGTGCTTGTGTATGCCGATGATGAGAGCATCACGAATGGCACTAAGGACGAAAAGCGCCTGGATCGCCAGGGGCTCATTGACACCACCCGGGAGCAGATAGTAAAGCTCCGCGCTGACCTGCGGGCGGACCTGGTGCAAACCATGGACAGCAACCAGGCCGGTATAAGCGCGATTTTGCGCAACACAGTGAACCTGGATTTAGGAAGCCTTTTACCAGAATCTGGAAATGCATACAAATATACGAAAGATGATTATGGCACTATCACGGCACTTTTGGCCAGTTTCTCCTCGGTACAGGAAAAAGCGGCCCGGAGCGTTCGCCATGCGCTGTTGGCCTGTGCGGCAGCCGATACGACCAATTACCCCGTTGATACGAAGACAGGTGTTTCCGAAGAGCTTTCTGCCCTGTACGCCAAGTATCTCACTCTTCCGATGAAATCGGATGGTGAAGCCGATGAGACGGTTTACTCCATAGCGACCGCGAACAAAGCTAAGTTGAGTACTGGGGAAAACTCGGCGCAAACGAGCTTGATCGCCGCCTATGACAGCGTAATGCAAGCGGCAGAGGCTACCGCCGATGTGCAGAGGCGCGTGCAAGCGGCACAGAAAAGCATGATAGACAATAAAAGACTGACAGACTTATACAAAAATGAAAACCCCACAGAAGCGGATGAGGTGGCCTTTAGCCAGGAGATTTCTAAATCTATCCAGCATCTATTTGACTATAGACCGGAAAGCCGTGCCATCTATGTTACGGATGAGACAAATGAAAACAATGCTCCGCGCACTCTTTGGGATGAAATGCAAAGCAGGGACAAGTATTACACATATAGAACCCCAAAGTCTGAAGAACCGCAAACCCGCTTCTATATGTTGAAAGGTTCCGGCCTGTTTTCCAGCTTGGCAACCATCGCCGGAGATTACGAGAGTGGTAGCTTGATTGGCTCGAGAAAAAGACAGGGAAAAACGACCTACGCCACCACTCAAATCCGATCCACCGTCTCTGCCCCCCCGGTAGAGAATGCCCCGGTGTCCTATGGCCACACCTTCGGCTTCTCCCCCGAGAACAATACCGGCTGCCTTCAATCCGTATACGCCGCCACATCGGGCCTCAAGGCTAAAGGTTCCGTGATATATGTGATCACCTCGGTGAGCAGAGTGAATGCCTACGGCTATGCCGTGGATCTTGCCTTCCGCTCCTCTGGAATCGGTAATCTGTTTTTGCAGCAGGATGCGAAAGACCGCGTGACCGGCGCGGCCTCTGACAAAACGCCCGAGGGCCGCCTGCCCTCCACCTCCACCACCCAGGGTAACGGTAGCACAGTGGAGTTTCTACTGCGAAAGAGCGGGCAGGAGTATATGGAGGGCAGCGATTCGGCTATGGATCGCGCAAAAAATCTCCTGCAATGCCTCCGCGTGGCATTTTTGAAAGACGCCGGCGAGTGGACGGTTCTCGGCGTTGCGGCAGTGGACAAAAATAGCATTAACCTCTCGGAAGCTGACAACGGTCAGACCGTCAAGGCGACCGCAAAGCTGACCCTGTATTCAACCGTCGTGGTCGACGGCGTGCTGACGCTGCAGGCTGCTAAGACCGACGACCAAAGCATTACACAGCTTGGGGTCAATACCCCCACCCCCATCACCGCCCTGGTCTACCTGGACGGTGACGAGGTGCAGAACGCTTTCCTGACGCCGGATCAGCCTTTCTCCCTCTCCGGCTCCATCAATCTCCAGTTCGCCACCGATGCGAAAGACCTCAAACCCATGGAATACACCGATTTCATCATACCGAAAAATAAAAAATCCGAAGACGGAGAGGAAGGTACCGGCCAATGAGCGCAAATGATCATAAAAACAAATCCACCGCTCCCGGCCCCTCTGCGCCCCCGGCCGAGGACACACAGCAGCAGTTCACCCGTGAGCGGCGCAAGCTGCGCTGGACGGCCCTGGGGCTGCTGGTCCTCATTCTCCTGCTTCTTCTTCGCCTCGGCTGGCTGAAGCTGGGTGGGGACGATGGCAAGGTCGTGATCCCTCCGGACTATCCTCTCATCACCATTGACCCCGATGCCAAGAAAACCAACGACGGCCAAGGCAAGTTCACTGCCTCCCAGGGCGGCGGCAAGGTTGCCCTGTCCTATTCCACGAGGCTGAGCTATGACATGGCCTCGGGCGTAGTGGGCCTGTCCTTTGCCAATCCCAGCAGCTCCACCCAGGCCATGGTGCTGCAGATCATCGTATACGGCGGCACCAATGAGACCACCGGCAAGCCTGATGAGTACCTGCTGGCAGAGTCCGGCGTACTGCCTCCCGGCTATTATGTGGAGCAGCTCAGCGCCACTGTGGAGGAGGGCGTCACCCTCACCACCGGCGTTTATTCCGGCGTCATGCGCGTCCTGTTCTATAATGAGGAAACCGGTGAAAAGGCCATTGTCAATACGGACATCCCGGTAAGCATCACCGTCAGCTAAGACGGCAACACATCTCGATTGACAGGGATCGACCCCGGTCAACCGATACAAACTTGTTGTAAACCACATTTGTGGGGTGCAAATACATATTTTTATCCAAATTAGGAGGAAAGAAAAAATGAAGAAGATCATTAGCATGGTCCTCGCATTGGTCATGGTCATGGGCCTCAGCGTCACGGCCATGGCGGAAGGCGACAATCCGGCTTCGAAAGAGCCTACTGGAACAGTAACGATTACCGACTTTTCTGCCAACCCCGCGCAGCCGGGAACCACCAATGACCCCGCTCAAATTCCCGTCCCTGCCACGGGCAATGTAGCAAAGCTGAATATAGATGAATTTGACAAGAACCCTGATAACAAGACCAACTATGTGGTGATGGAGTGGACTGTTGACTCCAGCCTGACCTACACCGTGAACGCGACGGACTACCAGTGGAATGTGTACAATACAGCCACTGGGGATGACGGAGCAACCACTGAGACTAAGCTGACCAACGACGGCGCTGCTACCACTTCCTCCAAGGCTAACTTGGGCCGCTATGATGAGAAGGGTACTTGGTCCGGCAAGGCCACCATTACTGTCACCGTAGAGAACTGGTCCAATGTAGATGTGTATGCAACTACCAAGTGGGCTCCCGGTAAGGTGACGGACGGTTCTAACGGCGTGACCAAGGACATCGTGGTTAATAATATGCCCACGGATATTACAAGCGAAAAAATCGCCCGCGCGGATAAAAAAGCAAACGGTGATCTCCTGATGCAGACTACAAGCGTGACGCCGGTAGAGATTTATACTGTTACCATCGACAACACAAAGACAACTCACGCTGAGAAAGACTGCTACATCTCCGCCGGTGCTATTGCGAATAGTACAAATGGAAAGCAGAACGCCACCATCGGCACTCTGTCTGTGACTATCGCCAATGTGGCACCCACTGCTGCCGGCAACTAACCCACTGCGCCTATTTTTCCGATCTATCCCGGTAACGGGGAACCGAAGCATGGCAGGGGCGACCCCGGCGGTCACCCGCCCGGCCCCGTCACCGGATGTATCGAAAAATAAATCAAAAATAATGCACACAAAGGTGTTTATAAACACGATCAAGGAGGTGCAAATGTGAATAAAGTACGAAGTACTGTCAAGCATATGCCCCGCAAAGCCAAACTCCTGACCGCCCTTTTGGCCTGCGTGCTGGTGCTGACCCTGGTGGGGGTTGGTATGGCCGAAACTGTGCCACTGGAGTACATCCTGCCCTTCCAGACGGAAGCAGATGGTGGAAGACCTATTGAACCGCATAAGGTCCCGGTGGCGAACGGTGCCCTTGAGCTCTCCCGCCCCACTGGGGAAAATATGAAGTTTAATGGCTATCAAGATGAAGAGGAAAAATGGTGGGGAGAAAGCTGGGCTTGGAACAAAAGTACAGCTGAAGTTATTGGAAATGTGCAAGGCCTTGCGCATGACAATGACGATGGTTATGATGGAAACAAAGGCTTCCTTCGCATCACTAATGTGAGCGGTACATCCAAAACGGTATCCTTCGGGTATCGATTTGAAAAGGTAGAAGACACCCACAATAAAACCGACGCATCCTTGCAGATTGGAGAAGGAGCCGATTCGCTCAAGGAAGCACCTAAGGGCACATATAAAGTGATACTCCAACCCAAGGGATATTTCGATATTTGTATTTCTGTAAAGGCGGTCAATCGATGGACGGGCCAGGATAACTACCCTGAAGCCACCCTCACCCTGTCCAACATCAAGGCAGAAGAGGTGACTACGGGGCAAGAGTCTCTCACCCTGCAGGCCCCCGGCACCGGCGGCAGCTACACCTATAAAACGAGCAATGGCACAGAGACTCCGGTGACCGCCGATACAAGTGTCAACTACAACATCACCAATAACGAGACCGTGACCCTTAAGGCAACCGCCGCCTCAGGCTACAAGTTCTACCTTTGGGAGGACGGCAACGGCAAGATTCTGTCCACGAGCGCTGAATTCATCGTGAAAGGCACCAACGGTGCTAATCCTAAGAGCGTGAAGCCTGTGTTTGTGTCCGATGGTACCGTGGCCTACTATCATATTCCCGATGGCATCCTTAAAGGCGACTACTACTACTGGCAGGACGCCATGTCCGCCGCCCGGACTAATAGCAATACCAATGTGGTACTGTTGAAAGATCTTGAGTTGAATAGCAGCATGGCCTACAGCCGCAGGGAAGAGATTACAAACAACACCCTCACCATCCCCTCTGGCGTGACCCTGGTGGTGCCCTACAGCGAGAAGAACAGCACCGACCCGAAGGATGCAGTGAATGTTGACCAGAAGGACGGCAATGCGTTTGGTTGTACTAGTGATGATATTGGCACTGTCTACCGCAAACTCGATGTAGCCTTCGGCACCACGCTGAGGGTAGAGGGTGACCTGCTAGTTCACGCTCTTCAGGGCAGCAAAAACGGCGTGCCGTTTGAGTCCCACATTGTGGGCAACTACGGCCAGATGACAGTTTCCGGCACGGTAGATGTGCTCGGCACCCTGTACGCTCTGGGCGATGTGTCCGGCACGGGCATGATCAATGTCAAGAACAATGGTACGCTTTACCAGATGATGCAGATCACTGACTGGCGCGGCGGCAACTATGCTGCTCCTGTGGCAACAAATACACAATTTCCGGTTTTGCCCATATCCCAGTACTATCTGCAGAACAATAAGGTACACACCATTTATGAGTCCGGCTCCACCATGCGAGCCTATGCGGCTATTGCGGCATTAAATCAGCCGCCTGTAGGCAAGGAAAGTCCCGTGACCGTGATCTCCAACGGCAGCAGCGAAGATGATAATAAGACCGTCTTTGTAATGGACGAAAATGCCTCGGTGGAGACCACCTATAATGCTGATAAGGATCAACTGAATGTGACCCTGTCGGGCGACACCTCCATGAACTGCCTGTCGTTGAGCACGGGAAACTATGGCCTTGATACCTCTGGCAAGGAGCTGGCTGTCAGCGACAATATGCAGATCACCGTCAAAGGCGGTACTATGACCGTTAAAGGCGGCTTGAAATTCTTGCCCGGTGCCAAGCTGACGGTGAAAAGTAACGCAACTGTGAATGTCGCCCAAAACGGCAAGATGTTCTTCTATGCTAAGGACGACTATAAAGGGGAGTACACCTATCCTCTCAAAACGGAAGAAGGCAGTAGTAAGAAATTAAATGGGCGGACCCATATTGACGGTACTTACACTCTGCCCGCCGACGACGCGACCCTGGACCTGCAGGGCAGCCTGGTTATTAACGGCATCCTGGCGCTGAGTAAAAACCACACCGGTCTGGTCGCCAATCCCAACGCCAAGATTACAGTGAACAAAACATACGGATCCAGAGACTTGAAGCTGTATGAGCCGTACATGGAATTGAAGAGTACTGCAGGAGTACTTCCTGATGCCCCGGTTTTAGGCGATGATGATGTAGGGGCTTGTCTCGCAGCATCCGATAAAACTAAAGGAGAGGCAGACTATGTCTTTGAAAATCGTGGCTGGACTGCACCCAAGGGCATCACGGTAGACGGCGGCGAGAGTGCTGTTGCGTTCGACCAGGGCACCTATCAAGTGCTTGACGGCAAGTGGTACAGCCACAAGATCACGGTAAACTATACCGGTATCAGTAGCTCTGCCACCAAGGAGGTTTACACCGCCAAGCCTGAATGCACTTTCACCGCGCCCAGTGGTTATGTCATTACCGACATTGACGCAGGTAAAACCGGGATTACAGCCGCAAATGCAGACGCCGCCGACAGCACTCCTATTTCGGACGGCTGGAGGAGCGTCAAGCTCTCCAAAATCACCGCTCCAGAAGCAACGCTGACTGCCACGGTGAAGAGCTATGCGCATGATGTCACCTGGGTGCGTACCACCACCGAGGGCGAAGATACCAAGACCACCACAACACACAGCTATTTGCCCTCCGATACAAGTGTGGCGACCCTGACCTTTGACGGTAAGGTGAACATCGACGCAAGCAAAGTCAAGATTGATGACAAAGCTGCGGGCAACCGATTCACCAGTGCGGTGGAAAACGGCAAGACGGTTGTCAAGGTCACCGGAATCACTCAAAACACCAAAATTGAGGTGCCGTATAGCTCCAGCAATACCGTTACCTGGGTCGTCACCACGGATGAGGGTACCTCTGAGAGAACCGAGACCCCGACTGTTGCCGGTTCGGCCACCTATCCGCTGGGGAACACTGAAAGTAAAAACTGGAAAGTGGTGGAGCTTGAAGGCGGCGTTAGCATTGAGCAGCCCGATGGTAGCAAGGCGGTGTTGAAAGCGCGTACCGACAAGACCGCGGACATCACCGTAACCGAGGTGCTCCAGGATATCACTGTGAACATCACTGTCACCACCTATAAGCACAAGGTGACGACGAATACCACGGTGTATGACGCTGACAAGAAGAACGCAGATAAGAGCGAGACCATCGAGTATTTCACCAATGACGCCACCTACAAGCCTACTCTGACGAAAATTGGTCAGAAGGAAAAGTATGTGGTCTCCGCTTACACCGTCACTGGCGGCACCCTGGAGAACAAGGAAAGCGCGAAGGTCTGCGCTGTTCTGCCCGATGCTGTGGCCATCGACATGAGCAATGTCAGCACCAAGGAAACCAATGTTAACTTGACGCTGCAGTCCTACCTGTATGTATGGAATTGGGATGCCACTCTTGACGGTAAAAAGATGGAGACGAACTCCGGCTTCACCTACACAGAGTACCTGACGGATCGCCGCACGGGAGAAGAGTACACAAGCCCTTATTATATGCCATATCCCTATTACCTTACCCTGCGGGATTACGGAGAAACAGGCAAGTATTACCACTATAACGACAACGGTATGCAGGACTGTGGGTTCGGCATTGATTACCGCTCTATGGGTAACAACAGATTTGTCATAAGCGGAGATCAGAAGAATCTTCCGAAGTATCCGGGAGCTGTGATGTCACCTAAAAATGGCGTACTATCCGCAGCGTCTGAGGAGGCATTTACCCTCAACGATACGAGTGTTACCGTTGCGCTGGTGTCCTACACCACCAAGGTCACGGTGAAGGCCGGAACAGACAAACTGCCCGATGGTATCTTCTATGCCAATGCGGATGGCAAGGATGCAACTTCCGGTGAGGAGATCGTCTATGGCGCGTTTGACAACTTCCATGAATGGGACTATTATAAAGAAAACCTGTTTGTCAAAGGCTATACCATCGGCATCGACGGTGAATCCAATCCGACGACCGTAGACAATGTTGGAGCACTGCTGGGATATCGTTTTTATGAGGATGCTCGGCTTAACGGACTTACCATCAGCGCGGATACTGTGAAGAGTGCAGTTGGTAGTGGGAGCGGTAAAGACCTGACTGTTACGCTGACCGATCTTGCGAAGTACCATCAGGTATACGCTGTCAGCGAAGACGGGACCTCGGCCTACCAGTACCTTATGTTTGTTCAGCCGGTAGACAGGGATGGTTCAGCGCCCATCTATGCCCCCAAGGCGGAAAAACTCAATGTATCCTGTACCCGAAAGCCAGATGACCAGGGGATCCTCCGTTATTATCCCACATTGACAGTGAAGGAGGGGGAAAACAGCTTCTTCCAAAGCTGCACCAATGGAAGTGCAACCTTGGATGCGGGCGGAAAGACCCTAAATATTGCGGGTAATGGTAGTGGCCCCAGCGATTATGGATGCGATAAAACGATTCGGTTCACCCTCACCCCCTACACCAAATCCCTGACCTGGAATGTCGGCAGTGCATCGGGTACCACCTATGTCACCAAGGACGGTAAGGCGTATTGCGGTCTCAATAGTGATAAAACTCAGATGCTGGAGGACACCCGGTACAGCAACGGCACCTGGACTTACAGCGGGTATACTGTCCCGGATGGAAAGACGCTCGCGCCTAATGCCCTCCAGACAAACCTCTGCAGTGCCAGCTATGACGAGACGACCAAGAACATCACTGTCAGCAATCTAAATCTCAATAGCACGCTGACAGTTGTTCCCTCCTCTGCCGTTACCGGTGCGGACACCTACTACATGGGCGACATGAGCTTTGAGTATGTCCGCAACGCTGCGGCATTCACCTGGGACGGAAAAACCGAGGGAGGCGGCAGCTGGAAGCCCGTGAACTCCTTCGGCTGGCGCCACGCTGTGGGCAGCAAGAGCTACGAGGTGGGCGGCAAGACCCTCACCGTGGACAATGGCAGTATCCTGTTTGTCAACAATACAAACAGTGCTGTTACCTACAATGTGTGGCTGAGCAGACTGGGCGCTGAGACTTACGGTGTGAGCCTGGACTTCGATGATCCCGGTGATGCTGTGACGGTGAACAACGGCGCTGCTGCCGTGACCGTTCAACCGAACGAGCAGGTCACCCTTGTGTGCCGTATGACGGGTACGCCGATCTTTGGCAACAGCAAGGAAATTAATATCGGCACCATCACGGTCACAAAGAACTAAATTCGCCGTTGACCCCGTCGGTCAACTGCACTCGGACCCGGAGCGCTTGCTCCGGGCCCGGGCAAAGGGCAGCCTGAGACGCTGCCTTTTGCCCGGGCACACACAAAAAATGTCATTGCGAAGCCGGTGCGCGCACCGGCTGTGGCAATTCGCAATTTCCCTGCGCCCCCGGCGCATACACACTGCATTTTAGGAGGAAGAAGACCATGGCCCAATCGGCTCCCTATACCAATCAGCAGCTGCGCTCCCTGCGCACCCATAAGATCATTATTGCCGTGGAAATTTTGGCCATAGTCTTTTTGATCCTGGCCCGCTGGATCTGGAGCGGCTGGTGGATCGATTGGAATAAAAACGGCCCCCACCTCACCGACACCAAGTCGCAGCAGGAGTATAACACCGGCGAAAAGGGCAGCAGCTTTGTCCCGCCCAAGTTTGAGCGCGATGCCGTAAACGGCACCCCCACTGTGGATGCCTCCTTGGGCTGGGCCGCCTTGACCATCAGCGCAGACTACAGCGTCCATGTTTGCGGCGTGCTGAACGCCGACAGCAGCGGAAGCCTGCCTGTCTACTTTACCAATGACGAGGGCAACGCAGTCTGGTCTAAGCTGCGCGTGCTCAACAGTAATAACGAGATCATCGGCGAAACGGGCCTGCTCAAGCCCGGTCAGTATGTGGAGCGTGTGCAGCTCAACGACAGTGCCGCCTCCGGCTCTGTGACCCTGCAGGTCATGGGCTACCAGCCGGAGACCTACTATTCTGCCGGAAGCGTGGGACTTGCCACAGAGCTGCATATGGCGAACTGAGCTTAAAGAGAACACAACCACGGTCAGGATACCCAAAAGGAGGGCCGCGTTTTGCGAGGGAAGAAATTAATCAGCGCAATCATATCGGCTCTGCTCATGCTGTGACAGCTTTCCGGCGGTGCGTCCGTCGCGGAGGCTGGCACAGCTGTGCCATTTTCTTGAGCGGATTTGGGATTTTTTGACATGAGACCCATTTTTGTAATTCAGACCAAACAGGGAGGACGAGCCTTATGGCGCAGACAACGAAAAAGAAGAACGGGGCCCTCCCGGTGGACGAGGTTTACAACAAGTTCACCCGCAGTATCCTGCGCTCCCTGGGGAGCAATGAGTTCTATCAGTTTTTCATGAACGCGGTGTCCAAGGCCGACAACGAGATCCAGTTTTCCAACCGCAAGGAAGTGAAGTCCATTGACCCGGCCTGGGTGGATGCGGTGGAGGAGTCCCTCCAGGGCCTTCAGCACATCATCAACCTGCCCCGCCAGGAGATCAAAGAGGACGAGCTGATCGTGAATGTGGCCCACGCCAAAAAAACCGGCCAGGATGTGGTTCGCCACCTGGCCAGCCACGCGGGCATGGTGGAAAACTACGATGAGGAAACCGGCAGTGTCCGGCCCAGCCGCGTCATGCAGAAGTACCGGGAGGAAAGCCTGGGCCTTTACGAAAACCGCCTGGTTTTCACCACCCTTGAGATGGCCTACCACTTCGTGAAGATCCGTCACGATGCCCTGTTCCAGGCCATGAATGACGAGTTCGGCGCCAAGCTCAAGCTCCGCACCGACATGGAGAGCGCCACCGAAAAGGTCCACCTGGATATGTTCCTGCACATCCGCAATACCGAGAGCATTCTAGACACCGACGCCAAAAACCGCGATATGTTCGACCGCATCAGCCGCCTGTACCGGGTGCTGGGCGTGTTCATGAATTCCCCCTTTGCCCGGCAGATGACCCAGTTTGAGCGGGTCAAGGGCGCCATCCACAAGACCAATATTTTGAAGCGAAACCCGGATTACAGAGCCGCGGTGAAGCTGCTGGAGTTCCTGCGCAGCTACGATCAGATCGGCTATGCCATCGCCGTTGTGGAGCAGAATCCGGAGGTGGACGAGACCTTCCAGCGAGACATTTTCCACAATGTCCTCTTTAACTATATCGTGCTGAAGGGCCATCTGGAGGACGAGCGCGACCGGGTCCTCCCCGTAAAGCGCAAGCCCAAGCAGCGCACCTTGAAGCCCAAATTTATTCACCAGATCATCGAGGAGCTGACAGAGGACTACGACCTGCCGGATGTGGAGATCCGCAAGGTTCTCATCGAGGAGCTGACCAAAGAGCAGCTCATGCAGGAGGAGAAAGCCGAGCGCCTGCGCCTGGTGGAGGAGCAGAAGCAGCGAAAGCTGGAGGAGGCAAGACAGGCCAAGGAGGCCCAGGAGGCCGAGCGCCAGCGCATCCGCGCCGAAAAGGCCGCCGAGCAGGAGCGCATTCGGAAGGAAAAAGAACTGCAAAAGCAGAAGGAACTTTACGAGCAGATGCAGCGTGAGGCAGAGCTGCGGCGCAGAAAGAATATTTTGGCAGCCGAGCTGGAGTATTTCCGGGACCACCTGCCCGAGCGCGTCGAGCAGCGCCGCATTGCCCGGGAAAAGGCCGAGGAGGCCCGGCGACAGCAGGAATATTTGGAGGCCCAGCGCCTAAAGGAAGAGCAGGAGCAGCGCCGCAGGGAAGAAGCCCAGCGCCAGCAAATTCGGGACGAGCAAGCCCAGCGGCAGGAGCATCTGCTCCGGCAGCAGGCCGACCAGGAGCGCCGCCGCCAGGAGCGCGCCAAGCGGGAGGAGGAAGCCCGCCAGCTTCGTCAGACTCAGCGTCGGGAGGCTCGGGAGCAGTTGGCCCCGATGCTGCAGGAGCTGGAAAAGTACCGAGAGGACATACAAAACGGCAAACAGGAGCGCCGGGCACTGGCAGAGCGCATAGAGCAGGAGGCCCAGCGTCGGCAGGAGGAGATTCGCCAGCGCAGAGCCCAGAGAAGGTAAAGAATGAACAGCTTCAAACGACAGTATCACATCAAAATATTGGCTTCGGCACTTTTGATCGTGCTGTCGCTGTCTATGCTGGTCATGGTGACCTTTGCCTGGTATGTGATGTCCACGGCGCCGGAGGTGAGCGGTATGCAGATCAAGATTGGCTCCGACACCATCCGGGTTGCACCGGACTGCAAAGACGAAAGCGGCCAGCATTACCCCGGCGCGTTCCAGGGCGTGCTGGAGACGGGCACCAAAGCCATTCCCGAGGATTTCTGGGGGCTTATCCCCGTGTCCACGGCGGACGGAAAACACTGGTTTTCCGCCACTTATGAATCATTGGAAAACGGCGGCGATCAGAAAGAGGAGTACCTGGAGGACACTACTTTAAGCAGCGCCAATCTGACCGCCCGTCCCAAATCCGGTGGCAACTACCTCTACCTGGATTTCTGGGTGGTGGCCCCCAAGGACTATGACCTGCGGGTGTCCACGGCGACCAAGGGCAGCGGCCAGAGCGGCAGCTATGTGAAGGTGTTCCCCCAGGTTAAGAAGGATGACGCCGGGAACTATTCCCTGGACGAGACCCAGCGCCAGGCGGAGAGCAGTCTCCGTATCGGTTTTTTGGTGAACGAGGATGTGGTATCCGGGGAGAGCTATAAAAACAGCACGAACCATGATTCCGCCTATAAAATCCTGAAGGGCGAGTATCAAAAGCCGGGGGAAGCGCTGCCAACTTCGCAGACCAGCTTCACCATCTACGAGCCCAACTGCGACTGGCACGCCGATACACAATTCAGCGGCAAGTATAAAGAAACCACGCCCTTGGCCCTGGTAGACGGGAAGCCCCAGCCGGTGACGCTGGAGAGCGTACAAACCAAGCTGGCGGCACAGACCTCTGCCACCTGGACACAGGCTGACGACGGTACCCAAACCAAGCTGGCCCAGGCCCTGCAAACGGCCCTGCTGGAGGCCAAGACCACCGACCGCAGCGTCACGAATGGCCAAAGTGCCGAGGAGTATCTGCTGAACCAGTACCTTAAAGGCCAGCTTTCCGGCTATATCACCAGCGGCCAGTTCGTGAAAAGCACAAGCGACCTGCAAGATGGGACCAGCGTGACGGATATGACGGATATGGATAAGGCCGGCGCCACCACCGACGCGGTAATCGTGAGTCTGAAGAAAAATGTCCCCCAGCGCATCCGCATGTTTGTGTGGCTGGAGGGCCAGGACATAGACTGCACCAACGAAGCGGCGCTGAAGACCCTTCTGCTCAACCTGGAGCTGGCGGGGGAGACAAAACAGTAAAGGAAAGCAAGTCCACCTATGGCGGAAACATCTCCAATGAAAAATTGCAGCGAAGCGAAAAAAGAGACACCGCGGCCTCGTGGCTGGGTCTCTGCCGCCGTTGCCGCCGTCATGGTGGCGCTGCTGGTGGCGCTTCTGATTATGGTGCGGGTGAACGGCTATGTAAGCCTGTTCGGTAAGAGCTTGTTCCGGGTGGTCACCGGGAGCATGGAGCCCACCATCATGACCGGGGCCCTGCTGCTGGCGGATGACTGCCCGGTGGACGAGATACACCGGGGCGACATTGTGTGCTTCCGCTCGGAGGAGGGGGACACCTGCGGCTGGATCATCACCCACCGGGTGGTCTCCGTGCTGCAGGATGGCAGCGGCCACACGGTCCTGGAGACCAAGGGCGATGCCAACGGCGCGGTGGACAGCCAGTATGTGACCCGGGATAACCTGATCGGCAAAGTGATCTGGTACACAGGGGAGGGGAATTTATTGTCAAGCGGAATCGGATTTTTGACCAGCGGATTGGGATTTCTGACGCTTATCATCCTGCCCTGCCTGTTCATCTCGGGGATGCTCCTGAGCCGCAGCGTGCGGCAGATACGCCAAGACATCGCCCGGCTCCAGGCCGAGACGGAGCAGGCGCCCATGGAGCCGGAAGACATAGAAGCCCTGCGCAGGCAGATCAAGGAAGAGCTGCTGGCGCAGCGGGAGAGCATACTTGCTGAAATGAAGGACCAAATGGCACAGCAGGGGGAGCATTATGAACCAAAATCAGAACAAATCCATAGGGACCCGGGCCAAGGAGAAGATACAGAGTCTGTTTCGGGAGCCCAAGACTGAGGCGGGGCGCATCCGTCGCCGCATTGCCGGACGGGTGGGCATCACCAGCCTGGCGGTGCTGATGATCGGCGCCATCCTCTTTGCCCTGACCAGTGCCTGGTACACCAACACTATCCAGGCCAATGAGATCACCCTGAAAACGGCCAAGTGGAACTTTGACGGGAACATCACCCTGGATGGCGAGAAGGACGGAACGCTGGACCTGGGCGACCTCTACCCCGGCGACACCCGCCCGCTGCCCGTGACCATCGTAAATCAGGACACCCGCGGTGTGAATGTCCGGGTAGAGGCGGATAAGAGCAAAATGGCATCTCCGGAGATGCAGCAGCGCCTGTATTTATATGTGGAGGTAACGGACGAAGTCACCAACACCAAGACCCGCCACTATATCAACAGCCTCTCCGGCTATCTGTACACCGTGGCCGCCAAGCAGACCCTGCGTATTACCGATGCAGAGCTACTAACGCTGAAGGAAAACGAAAAACAGGATAAAAACACGCTGCACCTGCAGTGGGTATACGATATGACGGGCTATTTCCTGCTGGGCACGGTGGACGAAACTGGCGCCAAAGTTACAGGCAAGACGGAAGACACCCAGCCCGAGTACCTGATGCCCGTGACCTACGACCTGGACCGTGCCCAGTTCGACACCAAAGGAAAACTTTACTCCGTGAGCGAATATCAAACGACTACAAACGGAACAGCGGGCTATGCTACTACCGGCCGGGAAGACTATCTGAAGCGCCTGTTCGATCAGTATATAAGCGGATACAATAAAAACGCGAACCCCTACTATACCGGTGAAACCACCATCCGCGGCAATTACTACGCCGTAGATGTAGACGAAACCGGCTACGGCGTGTGGCTCTACCTGCCCGATAAAGCTGCCATTGAAGCGGCGGCAAAGTGGGACCAGGAAAAGGCAGCGACCGCAGCTACCCAGCCCATTTCTTTGAACCTGGTATTCAAGGGCCAAAATCAGACGACGACCACCACCGGTAAGGAGCAGCAGCCATGAAGCGTGTTTACACACAATTTTTCATAGTGCTGGCCCTGTTGCTGTGCGCCGCCCTGACCCTATCCGGTGTAGCCTATGCCAAGTACCAGGTAGAGACCCCTAAAACCCTCACCGCCACTATCCAAAACCGCTGGAAACCGACGGTGGAAAAGGTTATTGATACTACAACAAACGGATTGGTGGCAACCTTCCGGGTGCAGAACACATCTACAACGGTAAAGACGCTTGTTCTCCGGATGCAAACAAACGAGGTTATCGAGGAAACGACGAAACTATCTGTGGGATGTAAGGTTGGAAGCGGGGACTATGTTACCGTTAACCATTTGGCCATGCTGAATGAACACGATATAACTGTCTATTGTGCCATGGATTCCACAAACCGGGAAATAGTCTGGACTCTTGCCCCCGGAGAAACGGCAGAAATGATCATTACCGGCATCAAAGAGGAAGGTACTCAAAACAGCATTCAGCTTATAGCCCGCGTGTGCGGCCAGTGAGCAAGAGGAGCATTTGATGGAAGAACGGGACTATTCCGATATTGAGGAAACCGGCCGGGAGCCGTCAGACCCCGCCGGGCCGCTTCCGCCTGAGGGGGAGCCAGGTAAAGCAAAAAGATACCTGGTTTGGCTTTCGGAAATTGCCCTGACTCTGCTGGTCGTGCTGGTACTGAATACGGTGGTCCTGCGCCTGGTGCTGGTGGAGGGCAACTCCATGTACCCGTCCCTGCACCACCGGGATTTCCTCATTGTGCAGCGCCTGGGTTACAGACCGGAGCAGGGCGATATTGTGGTCATCAAAACGGAGGAAGACAGCCCCTTGGGCGGGGAGCAGATCGTAAAGCGGGTCATCGCCGTGGAGGGGCAGACCGTCTTTGTGGATTACGGCAACAACACCGTGACCGTGGACGGCAAGGTTCTGGATGAAACCTATATTAATCGGGAAGAAGAGGACCCCATGGGTGACACCCTGTATGAAAACACAGCCTATGTGGTGCCCCGGGGACACATATTCGTATTGGGCGACAACCGCAATCATTCCGAGGACAGCCGCTCTGCGGATGTGGGAATGGTTGCGGAGGAGGCCGTTGTAGGCGGCGTGTGGATACACATACCCTCAGGCCAATGGCTTAACTGATTCGCCCATGGCCATCGACCCTTTCGGGGAAAGGATTTGGAAAATGACAAACGCAGAATATCGACGCCGGCGCAGGTCCGTCCGCGTGCCGGAGTTTTTCCGCAAAAAAGTGCTTATGATATTCGCCATGCTTCTTTGCAGCGGCATTCTGGTGGGGCTTGCGACCTACGCATGGTTCACTTTGTCATCGAACCCGGAGGTCCGGGGCATTACCGCCACCGTGGGAGCCAACGGCAGCCTGGAGATCGCCCTGCTGAATAACGAGACCGGGCAAAACACCTCCCTCATTGAGGCAGATGTGGGCGACGCCATCTCCATCGTAGGCGCGGTGGAGAGCAACATCACCTGGGGTAACCTGGTGGACCTGGGGGATGCCACCTACGGGCTGAACACCGTGGTGCTCTATCCCGCAGAGCTTAACCGCACAGACGGCATCCTGGACACCCAGGCTATGCTGAAGATCCCCCGCACCGGTCCCGATGGCCGGGTGGACCGCATTTCCCCCAACACGGTGGCATCCGTTTATAACGGCGCCGCCTTTACCACCCAAAACGCCCACTATGGCGTTCGGGCCATCGGCGCCTTGAGCAGCGGCAACGACCGGGAGGGCTATCTAACGGCAGCCAAGCGCGGCTTTGAGACCAGCCGTTCCTCGGCCCAGGCTGCGGCCATGTCCGCCGTCACCAATCACAATTCGATTTTGATGGGTATTGCCATCTCTCAGATGGCGGGCCTGACCGTCACCTACAGCTATAACCAGCTGGGGGAGATCCAGGTGATGATGGCGGAGCTGCGCAATTCCCTGAACTATATCCTCACCTGCTATAAGCAGGCCATCATAGCCACCGCGGCGGCTAACGACCAAATTTCCAACAGTGACTTCGAGGGTATCCGTCTGGGTGTCTCCCAGGCCAAGGGCAATGAGCTGGCCAGCTACGCTGCCAACTTCCCCGCAGGTGTGTCTGCCGCCGACCTGAGTGCTTTGCAAAGCAGCATCGACACGGCCAACACGGCCATCGACCTGTGCAACCGCCTTTTTTATAAGGATTACGGCACGGAAAATGAGACCCCGGTGCCTACCACCACCCGCTTCAGCTCTCGCCAGGTGGAGCCTATTACCAACACCATTGTAAACCCCAAGACCCTGCCCTCCTTGGACGAGATTCAAAAGACCAAAGAAATCGTCCTGACTGCCACCCAGGGCGAGGGCTTGCTCACGGATATTGCCGACTATATCGGCAATTACAGCACCCAGGCCGAGCAGGTCACGGCCCATGTGACTACCGATAAGCAGGACGGCAAGGGCCTGCTCTCCACCATCCACCTGGATGCGCTGACGGTCCCCGCCACTCCTCCGGGTGAGGATACCAACAATTCTACCGTCTCCGAGTTTTACGGATATGTTATGGACCTGGCCTTCCGATCCAATGCCAGTACAGACTTGCTGCTCCAGAGCGAGGCGGCGGACCGGGTCTATACCGACGGCGTAGGCGCCACGGCGGGCTCCGGCAGCAAGGTGACATATACCTTTGCGGCCGGGATGTCCGAGACGCAGGCGAAGGCCCTGCTGTCGGCGGTGCGAGTGGTATTCTTTGATCCGGAAAGCGGCAGTATTTACGGCACAGCCCGGCTGGATACGCCTACCATCGTGGGTATTACGGCTAAGGCGGGCCTGTATATGTGCCGCGAGAGTGGCGCCCTGCTGCAGGACCGCACGGCCATCACACACCTGGACCCCATTGTGCCGAAAAAAGTGTCCGTTCTGGTGTACCTCAACGGAGAGGACATCGACAACGGCTCTGTTATCAATGCGGAAAACTCCGGCTCCATGGCGCTGAATCTGCAATTTGCCAGCTCGGTGAAGCTGAATCCCATGATAGACGATGACCTGAAAAATGCATCCGCAGGCGGAAACTGATGTATAAACACGCGGGAAAACGAGGCTGACTATGACGCAAGAGCTGCAAGAAAAGAAAATTAAAAAGCGTCTGTGGTCCCTGCTGGTGGTGGTCCTGCTTTTAGCGGCCATGCTGGTCACCTCCGTGGTAGGCTGGTTCTCCATCAGCAAGACCCCCCGGGTGAATAATATGGCCCTCTATGTCAATTCCCCTGTGGGCCTGGAGATTGCCGGGGCCTATAATGCCCCGGACAGCGGCTGGGGCCGGAATCTGGATTTCAGCCAGCTTCTTCCGGCAGACCTGCACTTAAAGCCGGTGAGCTGGTCCGACACCCAAGGGAGCTTCTTGACGGTGAAGTACGACCGAGACGGCCGTATGCTCAATAGCTTCAAGACCCTTACGGACAGCCGGGACGCCAACGGCGCCGACGGGACCGGCTACTATATCCATGCGGCCTACTATGTTCGGTCAGATCGGCCCTGTAAGGTGAGCCTGGCAGAGGCCGTCACCGTCAATGGCGGGGAAAACGGCTTGGGCACCTACCTGGTGGGCCTGCCGGAGTGGAACGGCACAGGGCACACAGACCTGGGCGGCGGCGGGCAATACGCGGCCCGGGTGGGCTTTCAGGTCACCAAGGTAGACCCGTCCACCGGCGCGCTTACTGACAGCGGTCAGATGTTCGTCTATGAGCCCAATGCCGATAAACACCTGGACGGTACCACTCAGTATCTGACCACCAAGAGCGTGGACGGCGCGGCGACCCTGGTGCCCCAGGATCGGCTCATCGTCCAGTCCTCCTCCTCGTGGGAGGATGCCTCCCCCGCCAGCCGGGATGTGACCATCAAGACCCTGGGCGAGTTTACCCAAAATACGGTGCTGTTCACCCTGGGTGCGGAGGATATGGCCCGCATTGATATGTATATTTGGATCGAGGGTCAGGACCACGACTGCTTCGGCCTGCCGGAGAGCACCGCCCTGTTTGCCAATATCCAGTTTGCGGCGGATTATTCCGCCCAGTCGGGCATGACCGGTATTGGCTGATCCCGAAAAACCACAGCGAGGAACAAACATGAAAAAAGAAACACAGCAGCTTCCCCCGGAGATCGCAGCGGAGATACAAAGGCAGGAGGGTAAAGGCAGACGCATCGTCGGCCGCATCATCAATATTCTCCTGGCTATAGCCATCGTCATTGCCGCTATCTGTACCTATGCCTCTTATGTCAGCACCTCCGGTAACGGTGTGCCGAACCTCTTCGGCATCCGCTTTTTATCCGTGCAGACGGACTCCATGTACCCCCAGATACTGCCCGGGGATATGATCTTTGATACAGCCATTCCCGACACCAGTCGGCTTCAGGTGGGCGATGTTATTACCTACTGGACCGTGATTGACGGCAAGCGTACCCTGAACACCCACCGCATCGTGGGCATCTATGATGGCGGCGGCTACCTGATTTTCGAGACCAAGGGCGATAAGAACAGTGTAAACGACGCTCTGACGGTCCACGAATCCGAGGTCATCGGCCAGTGGAAGGGGGCCAAGGTCCACGGCTTGGGCAAGGTGCTGGATTATTTGCAGACCAGCAAGGGCTTTCTCCTGGCGGTGGTGATTCCTACGGCGGCCTTTTTCCTGTTCCACCTGATACAGTTTTTCATGGTGCTGTTTGAGTATAACGCCGTAAAAAATAAGCTCCTTTATGAGCAGGAGCGCAGCGAAAAAATGGCGGAACAAAAGGCGCAGACACCGGACCGGGCCCAGATCGAGGCGGAGGTCCGCCAGCAGCTTCGGACTGAGCTGGAGGCGGAGATGAAGCTGCGCCGGGAGCTGGAGCAGGAGGTCCGCCTGGAATTGCAGCAGGAGCTGCAAAAGGAACTGCAGCAAGAGCGGAAGAAAGAAAGTCGGCAGTCCGACCCCTAAAAGCGTTGAAACACGAAACAAAAAAACAGGAGTGAAGCATAGCCATACAGGACTGCCGGAGCAACGGTCTTTCCGTGCGAGAGTGGTGCCATCAGCAGGGCGTTACAACAACGACCTATTACCGTTGGGAGCGTGAACTGTTGTCTATTGCCAGTTCAATGGCATCCCAGGCCATTTCCATCAGCTGGTCGCCCAGGGAACAATGGCTATAGCTGATATCAGCTCTTAATCTCCTGAAGTTCCAATATCCGCGCCAGCTCCCGGCGCAACTTTTTGTACTTGACGATAAACAGCCCGCCTACCTGCCTGGCCACATAGATGCGCTTGCCGCCGAAGGACACGCCCACCACCAGCCTGCCGTTTTTGAGCCCCTGTTCCATGTTGCTGTTGACCAGGCTCCGAAACGCCGGCGTAATGCGGTCCACGCAGAAAATGGAGATCATGTTCACATAGGCGTAGATGGTCGCCTGGCCGCTCTCGCCCGTGAGAATGTCGGTGATGGCGTCGTTGGCCGCCTCCGTCCATTCCTCCGTCAGCTCCGGCACGCGAAGGATGCTCACGCAGTTCCACTCGCCGCCTTGCAGCGTGTCGGCATACACGGTCACAGTGTTTTCGGGCTCCGGCACCGCCGTTTTCACCGGGGAATACCCATTCTCCCCCAGGGCCCCGCTCAAAACCCGGGAAAATTCCTCATACGAAGCAAAGGGGCTCGCAAAAACCTCCGCCTTCACCGGCTTTGGCTTCATCCCGCCGAATACCGCAAGGAGTATGATCACCAATACTCCCGCCACAAAGCATACGATCCCGGCAATAGCCATAATGACATCCGCTATTGCTTCAGGAACAAATATGCCAATGGGAATGCAACCAGGGAAAATGATAGCGAATGCCCCCAGCGATATTGCAATAAGGATGTTTAAGATCCGCTCCTTCGTTCGGTCACTCATTTCATGGCCCTCCTGTTTATATCACTCTGTGGCAGGGAAAATTGAAATAATTGGTGCTTGTATATCCGGCCACTATAACATTTCCGGTCGTAGCTGACACTATCCCATAGACCGCGCCGCCAACAGCAGCACCAATTACTCCGTCATTCCATTTTTCCGCAGCACCCGGCGTCAGTTTTTAACATCGGCAGAGAGCTGCTCTGCCCACGCACTTTCCTTGAATCCCACCAGCACAAAGTCGTCGCCCACCAGCATCGGGCGCTTGACCAGCATCCCGTCTGTAGCCAGGAGCTGCAGCATCTCCTCCTCACCCATGGTGGGGAGCTTTTCTTTTAGCCCCATGGATTTATACAGCAGGCCGCTGGTGTTGAAAAATTTCTTCAGCGGCAAGCCGCTGCGCCGATGCCATGCAGCCAGCTCGTCATAGGTGGGGTGCTCTCCCTTAATATCCCGGAGAGTATAGGCGATGTGGTTATCCTCCAGCCATCTTTGGGCCCTCTGGCAGGTGGTGCATTTAGGGTAACAGAGAAAGATCATTTTTCCACGCTCCTTTTAAAATTGATTTTACTATGCTGGGTCACGGTTGCCCGACTAAAGGGCTGAGGTGATGGACGCAGTCACACCGATCGGTGAGGAGCTGTGTGATCTGCGATCCTCCCGGGGCACACGGCAAAACGCCGCCCTTACAGTGCCTCCAGCCGATACCGGGGCTTGCCCACGCTCTTTTTCCCGTATTCAATGGCCTCTGTGGGGCAGTAGCTGATGCAGGCCATGCAGTGGGTGCAGTTTCCGCCCCAGACGGGCTTGCCGCTTCGAAGAACGATATTATTGGTGGGGCAGAGCTGCGCGCATCGGCCGCAGCCGGTGCAGACGGCTCCGGCCGCAAAAGCCCTGTCCTTCACCACCAGGGCGTAAAAGACCGGATTCACCGGCCCGCTGACCACCCGGTCATAGAGGTTATTCCGGGGCCGGGCAAAGGCTTCGCCTGCGGCGAGGGCGGCAATGGCCCGGTCTATGTCCGGCTCGGCCCGGGCCACGATCTGCCGGGACTCCTCCACGCCGGGCACACGAAACAGGGCAATGTAGTTCTCCGGCATCACTACCTGGGCCGTACCCATGTAGCTGAGCCCCATCTCCCGGCTAAGGGCCCGGTTATACTTTTCCGCGTTCCCGATCTCACTGCCGCAGGTCATAAGAAACCACACCCGTTTCGCCCCGGGGAATTTCGTTTTCTGCAGCCAATCCCCCACAAGACGGGGAATGCGCCAGGCGTAGGTGGGGGTCACCACGATCAGCCGCTCCCCGGTCTCCACCGGCGAATAGTCCCCGGCCTTAATGCGCTCATTCAGGCTGCACAGCGGCTCCCCCAGGGCCCGGGCCACACGCCCGGCCACATACCGGCTGTTCCCGGTGCCCGAAAAATACAGTACCATGTTTTTGCTCCTCTCTTCGATTTCAGTGTCTGAAAGTCCATAAATTTGCCGCACCCGCCGTCCGGACGGGGGGTAAATTAGAATCTTGCGTTTTGGATGAGCATGAGGATAAATCCAAAAAGCAGGAATATGAGTATCGG
>OLGF01001414.1_pt1 | contig 25704 bp, 21 predicted proteins | sample 1604971 | NCBI WGS metagenome assembly OLGF01 (sample SAMEA3888902, study PRJEB22519) | human gut metagenome | biome: human gut; feature: human-associated habitat; material: faeces | place: Denmark | collected 2011 | reverse complement strand
GTGCTCAATGCTCGAAGCAGAATCCATATCGTTCTTGAAATTTTCATCTAGTGTGGCTCGGCTGGGTTTGCTATTTTTGAATGGTAATTGCAGATTTAATTCTTGCGACTATATCCAATGGTGCTTATTATGAGGGAAATTCCAAAAATCAAAATTGCCGCTATCCCTGTGATTAGCACATATGAATGAACAGAATTTACCATAGCAGCCATTCCCGGCCCATCTTCAAAATATTTTACAAAGTAAAACATTGGAATTACCACAATCAATCCCATAGTTTGCGCAGAACGAAAACCAAACCAATAAGTTAATGGCAAGCAAATTCCTGTCCATAATAATGGGATAATAATTGCTGCTGCAATCGAAAATAACCAGATAAGCATATCAAAGTTTTGAAAAATTATGCTGGATAAACTATTGAACGCAATGCTTCCCAAAATGCTGATTGCAACAGTATATATTACGGAAACATATTTACTTGCAACAACAGTAAAATTGCTTATCGGCATAGCTAATTGATATTTTTTCCAGCTTGCCTTTTCATCACTTGCGAAACTCATAATATTTTGCATACCGATTGTCATGGCAAACATAACGGAAGCAAATAAGCCAGCATAAATTCCAGCATTGAAAATAAGCAGAACAATAGCTGCTGCTGCAATCAGAATAAGTTTCTTATCAATACTCTTGAAGAAAATGGATATGTCTTTATATATCAATCCTCGCATGATGTACCTCCTTTAACATAGAAAAGCATAATATCTTCTAATGTGGCATTATCCACAATGATGTTTTTGTATTTTCGTTTGAATGCTTCCTTGTCATGAACAAGACACTCCACGCTCATATTTGTAGTTCGGTGTATGATATAATCATTAGAGGAAAGATGTGCAAATTTTTCTTTTCCGCACTTTGCCACGCCATAATTATAAACAAGATTATCTTTCTGTTCCTCGAAAATGATTTTTCCCTGATGAATTAAAATCACATAGTCTGCAATTTTTTGTATGTCCGAAGTAATATGCGATGAAAAGAAGATAGAGCAATCTTCATCTTGGATAAATTCCAAAAATAGGTCTAATACTTCATCACGCACAACGGGGTCAAGACCCGTTGTCGCTTCGTCTAAAATCAACAGTTTAGGTCTATGTGCCATAGCACAAATGATAGACAACTTCATTTTCATGCCTTTAGAAAATGTGCCAATCGTTTTCTTGGTCGGGATTTTGAATTTTTTCAAGTATTGTGAAAAAAGGTTACTATCCCATGTCTTATAAACTTCTTTCAAGATTTTTTCAATATCTGCGGCTGTAAACACATCATGAAAATTACATTCATCAAAAACGACGCCAATATTTTCTTTGACAGTTGGAATTGTATGGTCTATTCCAAAGACTTGTATCTGTCCGCTATCTTTGCTTAGTTCATTTAATATCAGATTGATAGTAGTGCTTTTTCCTGCACCATTCTCGCCAATAAAACCTACAATCCTGCCTTTAGGGACTTTGAACGAAACATTGTCCAAAGAAAAATCCTCGAATTGCTTGCATAAATTCTGCACCAAAATGTTGTTATCCATGCCTGTCACCTCTCGTTATTCCTCGTAAAATAGTTTTAGAATATTCGTCATTTGCCCAAGACTAATGCCATGTGCTCGACCAATTTCTGCGACCTTTTGTAAAAGTTCTTCAGCAATTCGTAACTGTTCTTCTTGAATAAATTCCCTATTCTGTGATGCTACAAAACTACCTTTTCCAGATACAGTTTCTATAAATCCATCTCTCGTTAAATCTTCATATGCTCTCTGAACGGTAATAACACTGATATGTAAATCTTTTGCTAAAGCTCTCATAGAAGGGAGGGCTTCGCCAGCAGATAATGTGCCGTCCATAATAAAACTTTTTACTTGCATACAGATTTGTTCGTAAATAGGCTTATCACTGCTATTACTTATGATAATCTCCACTTGCTCACCTCACCATGCGTACTTATCGTAATAAACGTACTTATTCGATAAGCACAGTATAGGCAATTTGTGTGAACCTGTCAAGAGAAAAGATGTAAATACATTCGGAAAAGTGAGTGGCTGTCTATCAAATTCTTGTGTGTTACTTTACCGCACATGAGCATTTGCACCGAGATTATCATTTCCGTATCCTTCAAGAAGATTGATAACGCCCCATACACCTGCGCCGATTGCGGTTACTACTGTTTTAAGTCCTGTTACTGATGTTGTAAAAAAGCCCATTTGTTTGTCTCCTTTTTCAAAAAATAAAAAGGGAGCTTCTCTGAATTATAATTTTTAGAAAAGCTCCCATATCATAAGTTCCCTATTCAGTTGTAAAACAACTTCTGGTCACAATATCCAGAAGTTAAGCTGTGATTTCTCCGACATCGCATACCTCATCCACCACATCATTCTTCTTAAAGCGGAGTCTGTTGCGGTTCTTGACGTATTTTTCAATGTCAAACTCATTCTTTTTGTCATAATCGGATAACAGCGGGTACTGCTTATGCTTCGTTATATCAAACTTGTCTGAGAAAAAAGGTCTTACGCCCCTAAGCTGCATGATGCACTTGCTGCCGTCCATGACTGCAATCTCGTCCTGACTCATCAGTTCCTTTCCGGTCTTTTGGTAGTTCAGACCGTAGGACTGGCTCGTACCCCTTGTATCCGAAGTATTGTAAAGGTCAATCGTTTCTTTCCCAAGAATTTCTGCCAGATCTTTCAGAGTATCTTTCTCTTTTCCTCCCAAAAACAGGGTTGTGTCGCAGTTTCCTTCAATGGTCGATGCGTTGTCCTTATACAGAGCCTTTAGCTGTGACTTTGACTGCAAAATAATAGAAGCTGATATTTCCCGGCTACGAATGGTAGCAATCAGCTTCTCAAACTGTGGAATCTGCCCGATGTTTGCAAATTTGTCCAGTAAGCACCGGACGTGAATCGGCAGTCTCCCATTATATACATCATCTGCCTTGTCACAGAGCAGATTGAATAACTGCGAATACATGATACTTACGATGAAATTGAATGTTGCATCGGTATCCGAGATAATGACAAACAATGCTGTCTTTTTCTCTCCCAAAGTATCAAGCTCCAGTTCATCATAAGAAGTCAGGTCACGCAGTTCCTTAATATCAAATGGTGCCAACCTCGCACCACAGCTAATCAGAATTGATTTCGCTGTCTTTCCGGCAGCAAGTTTGTACTTTTTGTACTGTCTTACTGCAAAATGATTGGGTTTATCCGCTTCCAGCTCCTCAAACAATAAGTCCACGGCATTTTTGAAGTTCTCATCGTCCTCTCTGGCTTCGCTGGCATCAATCATATCAATCAGCATTGCGAAATTCTGCTCCTCTTCCGGAGCTTCATACCAGATATAAGCGATAAGTGCCGTGTAATAGAGCTTTTCAGCCTTGACCCAGAAGTCCTCACCGGATTGCTGTCCCTCTCCTTTGGTGTTGACTATAATCGTGTTTACAAGTTTCAAAATATCCTTTTCGCTCCGAATGTAGGCGAAAGGATTGTAATGCATGGATTTAGCAAAGTTTATGGTATTTAAAACTTTTATCTTGTACTTGCCCTTCTTTAACATCTTTCCGCACTCAACCAGTACCGTACCTTTCGGATCAGTGACAACATAAGACGAGTGCATCTGCATCAGGTTCGGCTTCACAAAAAAGCGAGTCTTACCGGAACCAGAGCCACCGATAACAAGAATGTTCTTGTTCCTTGCATACTTCGGCTCTTTCGGTCTGCCGGACATCATCAGCCGTTCCGTCTGTGTCAAAAGGACATTATTTTCAAACACAGAGTCCATATATGGCTCTATGTCCTTGGCATTGCCCCACCTTGCGGAACCGTATTCTACACCCTGCCGGAACTTCTTGGCATTCTTGGCTTTGTAATACACCACAAGGCGGAGTGCTATGCCGCCTGCCACACCAATCAGTAAATCCCTTGGATGGAAGCTGGGCAAGGGATTGGCAAACAGCTTATCAAAGCGGTTCATGACTGCCATCATCTTATCGGAAGCATTTGTCCCCTCCGATACTCTCCACAGCCATGCAACCTTGTCACAGAAATATCCAACAAAGATATAGGGCAGATTCAAAAGCACCAGCTTCTTGGTATCCATACCGCCTGCTTTTGCTTTCAGATTTTTCGGGATAGCCTTCAGGTCTTTGGTTATGCCTTCAATGATGTTACTCAAAGGCTCTGCCCCCTGTCCTTATTCTTTTCCCGGCTCCGTTCTCTGTTCTTATTCTGTGATACTGCATCCCTGAAGCGTTTCAGTTTCTCCCTTACGGAAGTCCTGCCCTTTCGTTTCTCATTACCATAAACAAATTCCTTGAATGCCTGTGCTACTGCATCGGCATCCCTGCCCTTGAAAAATACCACATATTTCGGCGGGTCTGTTGTCTTGTCTTTCTTGACGGCAAAATCAACATTATATTTACGAGCTACCCGCTCAAAGGATTTGATATTGCCGTCCGTCACTTCAATAGACGAAACTCCCACGCCTTCGCCAACCAGCTTTTTCACAGAAGTTTTACCTTGCGTTTTCTGTGCTTTCTGCCTGCGGTAGTTCAGATACATCCGCATTGCAGCCTTCAAGACATTGACATCCAGTTTAGCGGTCTTAATTACAAGAGCGATTGTTTTCTGCGTTACTTCCTCTTGCATAAGTACCTCCGATCTGCATTTCCATGTGCGTATGCTCCGCTAAGGTGGAACATACAGCCGATGTAATAAATACCTCATAACTCTCCTTTCTGCTTCTGGACATCGTGTCCAAAAGCAATAAAAAAAGGGCAGCTATAAATCTCTCGACTTATAACTGCCCTGACGCTGTTATATTTTCAAAATTTTATCCCAACTTGTTCATGTAACATTTCATTAAGCTAAAGTTCTACATCTTCTTCGTCTTCACTCTGAACTTCATCAAAAATATCCTCAATACTCTCCCTTATGCTTTCTTCTTGTGCTATAAAGCTTTCCCATTCATTCAAGAGTTCTCTTAGTTTATCAACAATTCCATAGTCTTCTAAATATACGCCTTCTTCAAATGCATCCGCAATGCCACCATCATCATCTAATTTAACTTCGCCATATGAAATGTCAACCTGTGCATACCACACCTCCTCTTCATATTCGCCTCGCAATCTAATATCAATTTCATCTTTCTCTCCTGTACTTGGCAACAAATACATCTCATCAAATTCCAATGTGTATTCTTCTTGCTCTAAAGAATAGACATTATACTTTTTTCCATATTCTATACATTCAAAATGACCTTCTATTTTGTATTCAAGTAATTCAGTATATTTTTCCTTAGACCATTCCTGTAATGTAAATATCCCCTCCAATGTGTCTTCTTCGATATCTGGACATATCTCAGACAATTTCATCAATAAATTCTTTAAAGAATTAGTATGGACATTCGACAATAAATCTATAAATCCATCTTCATAAAACCATTTCAATTCTTCAATACTATCTTTAATACTCGAAAAACCTTCACTTAAATTATTTAGCGCACTACTAAAATCCGATAGTTGTAACACTTCCTCAACATTGCTTTCAAAAGAGCTTAAGGAAGAGAGTCCTACACTTTCTCTTATGATATCTTCTATATCACTTTCATATTGTTCAGCTATTTCACGCTCCCTTTCTTTCATATCTTCTTCCATCTCTTCGAGCAATTCAGCATTTTTAACATTATCTCTGAATTCTGAACCAATAAGTTTTTCAAAAGAACTGATATACTTAACAATATCCTTTAAATTCTTTTTTTGTAAATCTTCAAGTATATCTGGATGTAATTCACTCTTTTTATTTGGATTAGAAAAATCTTTATAATTTCCAGTAACAAAATAAATTATGTCTTTCTCGTTTACAGCTACAAATTGATTAATATTTATTAAAGATTCTGTAATCACACCATCTCCATTTGATTCTTTCCCAACTTTATGAAATGGTGCTCTCTTATAAATTTTTCTCTTTAACACCATATCCATCAACGAAATATCCTCAATTTGAATACAATTTTTGTGACTAAATATCAAATCAATGGACTTAAAAATATCTGCTTTATAAGCCTCTCGTTTTGAATCGAAAAGTGTTAATGCATCATTAAGTTCTTTACGAGCCTTCTTTTTATAAACTGATAAATCCAAGCCCTCCATCTCAAGTGTTGACACACCATAAAGATTTCCTATATTATCTAATACTTTTTCAATTTGCTTCCCGACATTATTTATTTCTTCATTTAAATGTCTATATGTTTCTGTTTTAATAATTTCTGGTACAACAAGCTTTATTTCATCAAAATCTAACAATTTCAGAAATTTATTCAACAATTTGTTATTAATTTGATTTCTCCGGTCAACAACCATATCAATAATTATATTAGTATCTAAAAGCACATAGTTCATAAATCAAATCTCCTCGTATTTTTTATACCTTCATCTCCAGAAGTAATACTTGTAACTGTCCTAATGCCGTTATAATAATTAGTAAAATTTTTCTATTTCTTCTAGCAACTTTTCAATATCATCATTTTTATTTACATAATCCATATAAGTTGTTCTACCTGATTTCAAATATAATAACCATCCTTGCAAACACATAGTGTATTCATCATTCAAGTCCGTTAAATCTGCATATTTCCCAACATAATTATTATATGCACAATATTCTTCAAATCTTACAGGGTACAAATGTGGATAGTCACATTCTTCTATAAGCTTCACATATCCGTCTGCATCAATGACTAGTCTGTTATTCTTTGAATCATCTCCGTTTCTCAATTGTATTTCCAATTCCTCATATGTAAACAAATGACTTGGTTTAACTAATCGCTGTATCTCAAGATCAAATATTTGTTCATATCCAATATCAAATTCAACTCCTGCCTTTTCACATTGTTTCTTAACGAAATTTTGCAGTTCATTAACTAATTTTATAGCAGTATTTTTATCATAAACTAAATATCTCTTAACATCCTCTGTTTCACATTGAAATTCCCCGTTCTCACAGAGATAGTTTTTTTCAAAATAGCTGTTTTCTAATCCATACTTTATGCAATAACCAATTTTCTCATCGTGGCTTCTTATTACATCCACTATATTTTCAGAAAAATCCCATTGTTTTATATTTTCAATTACAAATGCTTTACATTTTTTATACTTCTCTCTTTGCCTTTTCCTCTCTGCCTCCTTTTCAATAGGATTTTCTATTGATGCAAATGGATTCTTATTTGCCAATCTCATAAATATTTCATATGGAAATGTTAATCTACATTGCCTTAGATTTAAAATATACTTTTTAAACTCCTCTGCTGTCATTTTACTATGTCGAGCATCATATGTACCGCTGATATCATTATATATAGATGTTTTTGCAAAGATAACAAAACTCCCCTTTAAATACCTATATACAATTCTGTAGTCCTTGGGTAAAGGTGTACCATCCTCATAATAACCATAGTTTCCACACTTCCATGAAATATAATGCCCCGATACATCCTCCGTCAAATTTTCGTATATTTGACCATCATCAATTTCAAAAATAGGCTCCAGTTCATCTAATTCTAAGCGAAAATAACTCCATATATAATCTTTCTCAATATTCTCAGCATATAGACATTTAGGCTTAACAATTACATTACCCAAAGATTTTATACAAATACACCCATCTTCTCCTGTTTTTTCTGCAGATTCAAAATCTTCACCGCCACCACTCGGAACAAACATGTGATTAATATTCGGCATCCTTCCAAGAAAATTTAATACTGTTATAATATCATCAACATTACTCCACTTGGCTGAATCTGGTACAATTTTTCCAAACAAAGTATTTTGGATAAATTTCCACTGGCTTAAATTACTTTTTTCAAAATCCGCTCTTATTTCTAACCATTCTTTAAGTCATTTTGCAAACTGTTCCATTGTTGGACGAAGTTCCGGTTCCTCACGTGTAGAATCATATAACAATTCTTCTAATTCAACAATATGCTCCCCTTTTAAAATTCCTGACAATCCCATTAGTTTGCTCTCTGCATCATATGTTCCATCAAATCCTGTTTCATTACGTGTCAAAAGCATCCATAAAGTTTTTGCTAAAGAATATACATCTGCTTTTTTGCCATCTGAATCTTTTGCATTTCTTTTCATTTCTGGTGCAATCGTTGTCTTTGCCCCTACTGACTCTTTTATCTTAGTCAAATTTTCTTTTTCTGGATAATCAACCAGCCCGAAATCCCCAAAACAATATCCACCCTTATAAAAATATATATTACTCGGCTTAATATCCCTATGAACTATTCCTTTTTTATGCAACACATTCATTACATTTGCCAGTTCAATTACACAATTTGCAATTTGTTCTACTGATTCCTGTCCTGAAAACTTTTTTGCTATCGGCTCTGCAATTGGCATTGCATACCAATACTTCTTTTTATTATTTTCATCTGGCAGTCCAGCATCAAAAATTGGAATTATTCCTTTAACTGAATCCTGTATTTTTTGTACTAATCGTGTTTCTATACAAAACCTGTCTTTTTTTTCTTCAAAAAATCTTCCTCCAGTCTTTAATTCCTTAAGTGCTACCATACTCCCTGTTTTTACATTCTTTGCCAAATAAACATTTGCATTTCCTCCGCTCCCTATCGGTTCAGAATTTTCTATTTTATAGTCTAAATATGCCATATCCTTTTCTCCTTTTGCAAAACTACCTTAACACGATATATTTATTCATCTATTTCATTTAACCTATTGCTAATTGAAAAAACAAACTCTATAACACTTAATGCATTAAACAACTGTATACACTCATAGCGTTCAATCACTCTACAACTCTTTCCATGCAAAAGCCAATTTCGATTAATATAGGGCGGTTCTACTCCATTTTCAAACGAATATTCACCATCTACAAACAGTCTATTCAAAAATTCAATAATAGAAGGATACATATCCAAGAATAAAAATCTCTTAGTAAAAAAAGAATCTGTCCTACAAAACTCTGTCTGTAAATGATCTTCGAATCCTTCCATTGAATACTTTTGTTTATACCGAATCCCTTTGGGGTAATTCATTAACTCATTTGTTCTTGCTTCTATTACTGCCACTAAATACATTGCTGATGTCATGTAATCCTCATGTTCAAAGTAATATTTTGCTTTAGAAAAGTATCTTTGATTTGGCTCTTCACAATATTTATGTTCCAAGCTATGAAAAATATTTTTTAAAATACATCCATTATCTCCCTCAAAATAAGAAAGGATTTTGTTATCTTCTTGACTAGATAAAAAATCATACCATTCCTTAATTTCTCTGGGATTGGAATGTTCTGAAACAACACAACCAGTTCGTCCCAGTTTCTTACATACTTCCATTTCGTATGAATATTTTTCTTCAAATTCCGTTTGTGATAACTTCTCACTTTCTTTAGTTTCAGCAATGAAATTTTTCATATCTTCATTAAGAAATTGAAGAGATATGTTTTCTGTTACATTTTTTAAAGCTGAACTAAATTGCTGTAGTGAAGCATTCAGTCTTTCAATTTGTTCGTTATCAAAATTACAAGCAAGCGTTTCTCTTAATTCTTTTAGCAGTTTTGATATTCTATCCTAGTAAAATTCCATATCCATCTTCCTCTTCAAAATTTGTACTTCTGAAACATCACACCCTGCACATCATTTAGTATAATGATAAATTGCATACAGTTCTGTATATATTTTGTTACCATCAACTTTTATATTATCAAGCAATAACGCCTGAAACAAAACATTCCCCACTTTCTTCAGCTTTACCATTCCATACTATTTCTCTGTAGAACCATCGATCTGCACTCCTTGTACAGCAACTTCTTTTCTTGTCACCAGACAATGCGTATATAGTGCCATGATATATTTATCTGACATCAGAAAGGCATATGTTTCGTTCCCTTGATATGTATATCGGCACTTTTCCAGATTTTCTTGCGGTATATCCAAATAACATCTGACCGTTTCCAGATATACATCTCCATTATACTGCGGCTTAAGCTTTTTGGCATACCTTCTGATTGTTGCAAATATATTATTTCTTTCCATAGCTGTCTTGATTCTCTTAAATACAGGCTTTTTCCCTCGCAGGTCCATATAAACATTATTTAGGATAGTCTTTCCGGCATGCTGTTTGAAATCACCTATCCGCAACAAATACGATAACACCTCCAGCAATTTCTCTCTTGACGTAATCTTCTGATACGAATAGTTCTTCCACCGTATACTGCCTACACTCATTGAGCTGTTCCTCTGCGTCCTTGTAATCATCCACGCTTGGTGTACTGTTGCAGTACAGATTAAACGCCATTCTGACTACTTTGACGCTTCCGCTGGTCTGCCAGCCTTCCTGTAAACATTCTGTCTTTACACAGCCTGTCTTAAAATCATAAATGCGATTTGCATTTCTTCTGGTATCGTTGTTAATACCAATGCAATAGCAAAGTGCCTTGTGGTACACATCCTGATACCTTACCTCTTTTAATTTCTCGTAGTAGAATTTCTCATGTGCATCGCTGATAAAAATAATGTTCTCTGCACCTAACGCTGTACTATTCATGTTTTGAACCTCCTTCTTTGAAAATAAAAAGAACTTTACTAATTGTTTTTCACAACTAATAAAATCCTAAGTTTCATATTCATTTCTAAATTCATGCTATGTATTTCTTACTTTTAGTAAATTCTTAGTAAAATGTTCCCTTAGAGTCCAAAACATACGATAAATTCAAGGTTTTAAGAGTTTTCGGAAAATAGTGCCGTGGCAGATAAAAAGTACTTTTATCATAGTTTTTCTACTTAACATAATAACCTCACCAGACAACAATCCAGTGAGGTCATATAATCACGCTTTCTGTTTAGTTACAAACTCAATCTTAAGAGCCATTCCCATACCACCCGCTAATCTTTTAAGCAAATTAACAGAATGATTTCGTGTTCCATTCTCAAGCTTGCTGATATCTGCCTGATTAATACCAGTACGTTCTAGTACATAATGTATCTGTGCTAACATCTCAGTATCATCCAATACTCTTGTCAGACCAACAAGTTTTTCATCATCCCAGACGGTAAGCACAGTTGAGGAATTCATAAGAGCCTTATACAGTCGATCTGGATAATTTCCTGATATCCAATGAACCGATAGAAATAACTTTTGAATCTGTTCTTTCGTAAACTTTTTTTCTTCTGTATATATAAGCATAATCTATTTCCCCCTATCTGTTATGATCACATCTCTGGCATTGCAGCATTTCATTTTCAACATCATCTTTATAAAAAACACCTTACCATTGGCAAATATTCTGCAAAATAGGCACAACAGATTTTCCTTTTTGTGTCAACATATACTCTACCCTTGGTGGAATTTCATCATAGGATTTTCTTTCAACAATCCTAACTTCTATCAGGTCTTTTAATGTTGCGGCAAGTACTGCATCCGTAATATTGCACATTTCTCTTCGAAGTTCACTGTATCGAAGCTTTTCGGCTGCAGATAACACACTTATTATGCGTGATTTCCAATTTCCACCAAATATTGCCAATCCATATTCAAGTGGGCAACGTATATCATCATCTAATTTTTTCTTATATTTTGCCATTAAAAATCACCTTCCAGCTCTACGCATCGCTGCTAAAGCCTCTTGTCTATTAAACTCATTCTCTCCTTTTTCTTTCACATATGCTGTCATTATAGCTTGATGGTGATTCTTTTTAAAGTTACTATGAAATTTATTAGCAGCTCTTTGTTATATTTCTTTGTTATATTTCTTTCTTATTCCCAGCACCTCCGATTTACGCTTTAACCCCTCTTCTACCTCAATACATTTGTATTATTATTGCAAAGCACCTCAAAATGATTTCGATGCGTTTTTATAAAGCCTTCTTTTTGCAGCTTTGATATCTCAGTAGACATTGCTGCGCGGTCAATGCAAAGATAATCTGCCAGCTGCTGCCTGTCAAAAGGAATATCAAAGGACAAGGACGAATGTCTGATAGATTCTGCTGACAGGTATGACAATAATTTCTCCCTTGTTGTCCGCTTGCCAACATGTGTAATCTTATCATTCAGAATCAGTATCTTATTTGCCAGTACACTGACCAGATTGCGAATCAGCTTCTGATGATGCCCACATGCAGTTGGACAAGTAACCAGAAGCTTCTGTATATTTAAAAAAACAATCTCACAATCCTCATCTGCTACCACACTGATGTTCAGAACAGCACCAGGACTTGCCGCATATGGTTCTCCAAAAAAATCACCAGCATGACATTTAGACAGAATATTCCGATGTCCCCAGAGATCCTCCTGAATAATAAGAACACAGCCTGACAATACTAATCCCATTACCTGTGTAGAATCTGCTGCTCTGAAAATATAAGAATCCTTCTCTTTAGAAACTGTTACTGCCTCTACACAGTGCAATACAGATAATATCTCATTATCAGTAAGACCTTTAAAAAAAGGACTGTTTTTTAAAATAGGTAAATATTTTTTCAAAATCTCACCTCCTGTTGGAAATCAAACATACAAGTTGTATTTATTATAATATGATTCTAACAGAAACAAAAATAAAATTCTATTAATGGAGGGTAAAATGATAAGAAAAATTATACGTATTGATAAAGAAAAATGTAACGGATGTGGTGCATGTGCAACTGCCTGCCACGAAGGTGCCATTGATATTATAGACGGAAAAGCCGAGCTGGTAAGAGAACATTTTTGTGACGGATTGGGGGATTGCCTCCCAGAATGTCCTACAGGAGCTATTTCATTTGAGGAAAGAGAAGCACCTGCATATGATGAAGATGCTGTAAAAGAAGCACAGAGTAAAATAGCTGCCCAAAACCATGCAATGTCACCTCACACCGGCTGTCCAGGATCTAAAATCATGCAGATACAGCGAACAAAAACGCCTGAGACCGCAAAACCATTTTCAGGTGCAGATTCGATATCACAACTTGACAACTGGCCGGTACAGATCAAACTGGCACCTATCAGTGCACCATATTTTAATGGTGCAAAACTTCTGATAGCCGCCGATTGTACTGCTTACGCTTATGCTGGATTTCATCAGGATTTTATTCAGAATAAGGTAACACTAATAGGTTGTCCGAAATTAGACCAGGTTGATTATAGTGAGAAACTGGCTGCTATTATTCAGAATAACAACATTCAAAGTGTGACAATCGTAAGAATGGAAGTTCCATGCTGTGGTGGTCTGGAGATGGCAGTAAAAAATGCACTTCAAAATAGTGGAAAATTCATACCATGGCAGGTTGTAACAATAAGTATTGATGGAAAAATTATTGATTAATAAGGAGATTACTGAAATGAATAAAAAAATGTTTTGTTTTCAGTGTGAACAGACAGCCGGATGTACTGGCTGTACAGGAAATGCAGGTGTCTGTGGAAAAAATGCAGATACAGCCAAATTACAGGATGAGCTGACAGGTGCATTGATTGGTCTTGCAAGAGCTGTAGACAGTGCATCAGCTATTTCTAAAAGAACCGTACAAGTCATAATTGAAGGTCTGTTTACAACAGTTACAAATGTAAGTTTTGATAATGCAGCAATCGAAGATATGATACAAAAAGTCAGAGCTGAGAAAGAACGACTGGTTCCTGACTGCAGCAAATGTCAATCGCCATGTGGTAAAACAAACGAATACGACATGCAGCAGATGTGGAATGCCGATAAAGATATCCGCTCTTTAAAATCTCTTATTCTTTTTGGTATTCGTGGAATGGCCGCCTATGCTTACCATGCAAATGTTCTGAATTATGAAGATGATGAAGTAAACCGATTCTTCTGCGAAGCATTATTTGAGATTGGTTACGAAGAAAGTATAGAAACACTGCTTCCTACAGTACTTAAAGTAGGCGAGATCAATCTTAGGTGTATGGCACTTCTTGATAAAGCAAATACAAACAGCTATGGAATGCCAGAGCCCACTGATGTTACACTTACCATCGAAAAAGGACCTTTTATTGTCGTGACAGGTCATGATCTTAAAGACCTGCAGCTTTTACTTGAACAGACAGAAGGAAAAGGAATCAACATATATACTCATGGTGAAATGCTCCCTGCCCATGCCTATCCACTCTTGAAAAAATCCCCACACTTAAAAGGAAATTTTGGAACTGCATGGCAGAATCAGCAGAAAGAGTTTGATCATCTTCCAGCTCCGATTCTTTACACTACCAACTGTCTGATGCCGCCAAAAAGCAGTTATGCTGACAGAGTATTTACAACAGAGGTGGTTGCTTTCCCTGGCGCTGTTCATATTGATGAGAAAAAAGATTTTACGCCAGTTATCAAAAAAGCACTTGAACTTGGTGGCTATAAAGAAAATCAGACATTAAAAGGCATCAATGGAGGTACGAAGGTGACAACCGGATTCGGTCATTCAGCTATACTGTCACATGCCAATACTATAGTAGATGCTGTAAAATCAGGTGCAATCAGCCATTTCTTCCTAGTTGCCGGATGTGATGGTGCTAAACCGGGTCGAAACTATTACACAGATTTTGTTAAACAAACTCCTTCTGACAGTATCATCCTCACCCTGGCATGTGGCAAATTCCGTTTCAATGATCTTAATCTTGGAGAAATCAATGGTCTGCCACGACTGATGGATATGGGTCAGTGTAACGATGCTTACGGGGCGATTCAGGTTGCTCTGGCACTTGCGGATGCATTTGGATGTACTGTAAATGAGCTTCCGCTCTCCTTCGTTCTTTCATGGTACGAACAGAAGGCAGTCTGCATTTTGTTGACGCTTCTGCACCTTGGTATCAAAAACATCCGTCTTGGTCCTTCTCTACCTGCGTTTTTGTCTCCTAATATTCTGAACCTTCTTGTGGAAAAATATGGCATAGCACCTATCACCACACCAGAAGAAGACATTAAAGCGCTGATAAACACTCCATAACACCAATAAAGCCCATAAAGCCGATACAGGAATAAAAAACCTGCCTCGGCTTTTTCTTTTGTCATTCTCCAGAACACAAAATATCCTCATTCTCATCATATTTTCTTCACTATTCCCACCTACACTATAGATAAGATGTAAGGGTCAGAAGAGCAAAACATTGTTTATGCCTGCATAATAAAACTTTTAACTTTAGAATCCACCTGACATAGATATTGATATTAATGATATATGCATTAATGATATCTATCCGACAATATCTATATTAACTAAAGAGATAATGAATGAAAGGATGAATATATATGATTAATTTAAAAAAAGTAAACAAATCATGCGTAGCCGCAGTTATTCTTGCCATGTGTCTTATGACATCAGGCTGTGGTTCACAAAACTATACAACCAACAGCAAAAATACTGATACCACTGTAACTTCCAGCATTACTGCCCAGGATACCAATGTAACTCACGCAGATGATGCCGATAACTACAAAACTGAAATAACAGGAGAATTCAGCATTACATCAACTGATGGTTCTACAATAACACAGAATGATTCCGTATATACCATAACACAAGCTGGCGAATATACCGTTACCGGACTCTTATCAGAAGGACAGATTGTAGTTGATGCTGACGATAATGCCGAAATCACCATTGTATTGAATGGTACATCCATCACATGTTCTAACGGTTCACCTATTTATATTAAAAATGCTGATAATGTAAAAATCAAATCTGAGGAAAACACTTATAACTGTATAGTTGATGCAAGAACTGAAGCTTACGACAATTCTGACAATTCTTCCAGTGAAAATGGTAATGCTGCCATCTATGCAGCATGTGACCTTAAATTGGTTGGAAAAGGGGCATTATCAGTAACTGGCAACTATAACAACGGTATCCAGAGCAAAGATGACATTTCTATTAAAAATGTTACTATCAAGGTTAATGCTATAAATAATGCTATAAAAGGAAACGATGAGGTAGCTATAGAATCTGGTGAAATAATAGCTATATCCAGAAAAGGCGATGGCATCAAAACATCAAACAGCAGTCTTTCAACCAAAGGAAAACAGAAAGGAAATGTAATAATATCTGGTGGAAATATTGATATATATGCTGCCTGTGACGGCATAGATGCTGCATATGGCGTAGATGTTTCAGGTGATGGAAATCTGAATATATATACAGATACTTATTCTGATTATAGTGAAGCCGTGGCTGCCGACAACTCCGGTTCTTCAACCAGCAGCTCTGGTTCTTCGGCCAGCAACCCAGGTTCTTCAATCAGCAACCCAGATTCATCAGCCAGCAACCCAGGTTCATCAAATCAGAATCAAGGTTCATCATCTAAATCATCATCCAATGCAACTATGATGACATACACAACAACTGCCAATACAGACAACCAGAATAACAGCAGCGTGGGAACTCCACCCGATATGAACAATACTCAGAACAATGGTAACATGGGCAATCCTCCTGATATGAATAACAGTAGCAGCAATTCTGGCAATAATCCTGACATGAAAGGTAACTTCGGCGGTGGAAACAGAGCTGCTAATGGTATGCCTGGCAATAACAGCTCAGGAAATTCATCTAAAAAGTCTTACTCTACAAAGGGAATCAAAGCCGAGAGCGAGATAAATATATCTGGTGCAGCCATTAACATAAGTTCAACTGATGATGGTATTCATGCCAACTCAGATTCTGGTGTTCTTGAAACCGGCGAAGATGGCAAGGGTATAATATCTATATCAGGTGGAACTATCACAATCTCTACAGGTGATGATGGAATACATGCAGATAAAGAGCTTAATATAACTGATGGATATATAAATGTTTTAACATCCTACGAGGGTCTTGAGGCTATAACAATCAACATCAGTGGTGGGCAAAGCTTTGTATATGCAGCTGATGATGGCATTAATGCATGTACCGGAGATGGCACATCTACTCCTCTTATTAATATAACTGGTGGATACGTTGATGTAACAACCGGTTCTGGCGATACAGATGGTATAGATTCTAACGGCAACTACACCCAGTCTGGCGGTATGGTTCTTGTAAAAGGCGGCAGTTCATCAGGTCAGGTATCTGGTTCTATTGATGTTGACGGAAATATTACTATAACTGGTGGAACATGTGTAGCTTTAGGCGGTATATGTGAAACTCCTGTAAATTCAGTTAATGCTTACGTATTCAACTCTGTATCCTTTAACGCAGGAAGCTACTCAGTAAAAGATTCCAGCGGTAATGAAATAATAAGCTTTACATTAAACAACAGTTACTCAAATGGCTGGATATGCACATCTGCTCTTACAACAAACACTGCATACACTCTTTACTGCGATGGTTCTTCATTAACAAACTGGACACAATCTGCAGGAACCATGGGTGCATCCAATGCCGGCGGCTTTGGCAGCAATCCTGGCGGTTTTAATGGTGGTGGCCGCGGAGGTAACATGAATGGCGGAAAAAATATGAACGATAACAGAAATATAAATGGCAATAATACACCAAATAGCAATAATGTACAATAACAATTGCAAACAATAGTTTGATTGAATTTTAGTTGATAACGAACGGACGACAAATATAAGATACAAGCAGTCCTGCATCTTATATTTGTCTGGTTGTGGTGTAATTTACTTACTGATATTCAATTAAATCATCTGTCTGCTTTTAATATGTAATATGGTGTAAAGTCATACTCTAATGTATCTGGCTTTTCCACCTTCAAAACTTCCCATTTTGAAATGCATGGATGTGTTTTAGCATACATATCTTTTCTTTCAGCTTTCTCATATTTAAAGCCATGTGTTATCATGAAAATATTCCATCTTCTGTGTTCAATTCTTTCAAGCTCTTCTCTGTTATCTGTAAGAGAATATGCATGTTTTTCATAAATAATCCATTTTTTAATATCCTGATGCAATGATTGTGCTATACTTGATTCCCTGTCAAATATGCCCTTATTATGCCATACCTCATCTATTTCTTCTGATATTTTCTTATTCTCTTTAAGTTCTATTGAATCTTTCTTAAGACGTTCCTCTATATCTTCAGATAACATAAACTTATCATCCACAACAATATTTTTATCTGCTTTATATCTGCTTATTATTTCATACAACATATTGTATCTATGATTAAATATCTTTGCATCATTTACAATATCACGATTAGTTATAGAAGCATATGAAAAAATATCTTTATTCTTGTTTATTGTAAATAGATTCTTCTCACCATAAATATTAGCAAAATCATTGTTTTCCTTAGCCCTGACAACTATAGGAATATTAATACAGCTATCACCCTTATTGTATAACAGCTGCTTCAATTCAATAAGTGTATTAGACATTGAATGTGTATCACTCATTGCCACAATAAGATATGTAAATAATTTGTCGTCATTACATCTTTTAAAAATACTGTTAAACTGTAATGTCCTTGCATCCGTATTAAAAAATCTTAAACATACCTTTCCATCTATACCAAATTGATCTGGTATTGTATCAAATGGAAATTTCAATTCATAATATTCAATACTTTTACCTTCATATATATATTCTTTTATGAACTTCAATCCCTTCAAGACATCAACTGAAAAATTCTTCATGAAACTTCCTATTATTGATTCCATATCCTTATCAAATACATCTATGCATATAGTAGACTCTGCTGATAAAACCGACATATTAAGTCCTTGTATTAATGCACTCTGGCCAAAATCACCAAATCCAATGATTCCTATATGAACATCATAATCATCACCCTTATTAGCTGTATATACAGGATGTTCTTTATACATTTTATTGACAGCCATTTTATTAACATCTACTATGTCAAGATCAAATGTTTTTGTATCTATTTTATCATAATACTGTCTTATCAGTTCTGCCATTGAATTGTCATTGCAGCACAGATGAATCTGCAGATACTCTTTATTTTCAGATGCATTTATATTTTTTTCAAAGCTCTTTGTAAACGCATTTAAACATTCAATATTTTCTATTGAATTATCATCACACAGAAAAACATCACTGAATTTACACATATCAAGCATTTTTATTACACTTTCCATATGCATATCCTGATACTTCTGCACAAACTTTACACCTTTGTTTATATATTTAAGCTTCTTATCATCAGAAAGTATTGTGCTTTCAACCACTGTAACACGACAATCTTTAGTCAATGCATCTATAAGAGGGAACTTATATTTTCCTTCACCAATAACCAATACGCGCTTTTTATTTCTCTGGCTAAACAGTCCTCTGACATAGCTGGCTGGTTTTCTGATAAGAACGGTTAATGCACCTATTGTACAGAATGGTGCAACAATAACAGCAATACAATACACATATGTTATTATTCCACTTAATATGCCACCACCTGTTGCCTGCATATATGCAATAGCTTCTTTCTGCTTTATATCAGGATCTATCTTATATGCTTTAATTGCATTCTGTATGTTTAATGTTACTTTAAGAAACGGATTATCTACATTATGGTAGAAAAATATACCTTCAATCACACATATAATAAATACTGCAAGTGCCGTATACCATAGATAATCTTTGTATTTATTTCGCTTCATATTAATCTCCATTTCTGTGTATGAAAATCAACATTTTCATACCCTCTCCTTAGTTTTAAAAATCAAAAAATCATTTTTAATTATATTAATTATGAGTAGCCTTTATCTGTATTAGCAGTAATATCGCTTACAACTTCCTCTCCGCATACATCTTTTATTGTGCTGACTATATCATTTATTGTAACGCCAACACCATACACATTGTCATTAAGCATTAACATAACCAAGAACCTCTCTACACATAGTTGCACATAACTCTTTGTATATGCATCATCTATAAACGCAACAACTCCACGACAATTACCCGACTCCATATTCTCTGGAAACTGATCTGTCCATAATGGATTATGTCCACTAAAATCTCCATCGAAATATACATTCAATCCATGTTCTTTTACCAACTTATATACAATATCCCCTAATACAGTTTTCCAATCAGCACTCTTATAACTTATAAAAACATATGGCTTGGTGTTAATCCCATTTTTATCTTCTCCTTATAATACACTCGTATTTTATATTAAAAGTCCCCACTAATAAGGTACTTTTTGTGTTCCTATTCTTCAATCAGTAGTAACTCTTTTCAAATTTCACCTTGCATATGTCAATTCTTCATTTTCCTTATCGTAATCAAACCTACCATCATTCTTTTCTTCTATCGCCTTAATAATATGATAAGTGTATTCGTTATAAGGCGTTGGTATTCCAAATTCTTCTCCCATACGCATAAGTGCACCGGAAAACATATCTATCTCGGTATGTCTTTTAGCATCTATATCCTGAAGTGTAGAGTATCTTGCTGTTGGCGGCACTGCACTTCCACGTGACGATGAATTATCAATAACACTTAAATCTATTCCTTTTGCCTTAGCTATTGTTTCAAGCTCATGTCTTAAACCATCGCTTATAGCCTTCATATGTTCACTATCCCTGTAACATCCGACACCTGCACCAAGTACTGCCTGTGGAAGATTATTACTTACATTAAGTCTGAACTTACTCCACATTTCTTCTTTTATATGCTCTGTCACTCTGTAGTTAAGCCTGCTGGCTGCAAAAAGCTCATCTATCAACTTTATCCTGTCACTCACAGGTGTCTGTTCTGATATTTTGTCTGATGCAGATACCTTATCTGCTGTTTCCCCAAAAATAATTCCTATTGTTGTATCAGGATTAAAGTAATATCCCCTACCATCTCTATGAGAGGCAACCTTTATAAGTGAATATACAATATGTGACATGCCTATCCTGTCTGCAATGATATCTTCACTGTCAACACCATTCATAAGACTCATAACTATAGTGTTTTCTCCAATAGCTGTAGCAATGTTGTCAAGTGCTCCTTTTAAAGCTCCATACTTTAACGAAACTATCAAAAGGTCAACGCCTGTATTATGCGCTTCTTCGGGTGTCCACACCTCTGGTCTGTATACTTCATCGTTTATAAGACAACCTTCTTTTCTCAGCCTTTCTTGACGTTCTCCATGTGCTATTAGCCCCAGCCTTACATCCTTTAAGCCTGCAAGTCCCCATATAACATATGAACCTACAGCTCCTGCTCCTAATATAGCAACGGTCTTTATCTTCATGATGTTCTCTTTCCTCTTTTCTATAAAATATATTTCTAGTTATACTTATGGATACATTTCTGAATATACTTGGCCATATACTTATATTTCTTACACCAAAAATATCTTATTCATATTTATTATATTTGCAATCTGCTGCTTTATCAACCTATTATTTCATACTATTATTTTCAATACTGTTATTCATATCCTATTTTATTTTTTACCTATTGTTCATACTATTATTTTACCAAAAAAGCGGATGTCTGAATAACAAACACCCGCTTATATTTTATAACTGATATGATGTAAACGTCATAAGACAAAAAGTCTTTCTTAACCTACATGATAAGATTTTTTAACGCTTACTTAGTATGCAACTCCATTAGATACTTCAACATAGTAAATATTAACTCCGCCATTCTCGGATATAAGATAATATTCACCTGCAACTGGCACTCTGAATGAAACTGACTTAAGTGAATTTCCTGGAATCTTTGATGTAGATGTAACATCCTTTCCATTCTTATCAACTATCTTAATAAGTCTTGATTCATCTGTGCTTGAGCTTGTTGCATATACCTTCACCTTAGCTTCTCCAGCTGTTTTAAACGCAATAGCTCTTCCACTTGTACTGCCTTTACCAGAAAGCTTGATTCTTCTTGTAAAGTCTATTCCTTTATATTCCTTGCTGCTCTTATCTACTGTAACTGTTGCTTTGCTTCCGGCAACAATCTTAAAGCCATCAACAGTAAGTGTTGATTTTAACTTTCCTGTATTTACATCATTAGCATTTAGAACAAGCTTTGTACCGCTTACAGTCGAATCTGTCTTTGATTCTGTAGCTTTAGTTGCTTCTGTTGTTTTTTCTGTTGCCTTTGTTGCTTCTGTTGTTTTCTCTGTTGCCTTTGTTGTTTCTGTTGTTTTTTCTGTTGGCTTTGTTGTTTCTGTTGTTTTTTCTGTTGCTTTTGTTGTTTTCTCTGTTGGCTTTACTTCACCAGATGTCTTGCCTGTAACACTTATAACCTGATTAGCTACACCAAAATGTGCTCCAAGTGTTGAATAACTTCCCTGTGTTTCGTAAAGTCCCTTCATATTAATAGTTCCATCAGAATTTCTTAACTGCTTGTCTACATTACCATTAAGATTGATAAAATCAACAGCATTTTTAAACATTCCTGATACTTTAGATGGATTATCAACTACTGTACCCTTCTTGTCGCCGCTAACAACTGGTATTGGTAATAATCCTGATAATCTGTAATACTTACCTGTATTATAGTATATAGAATCACTCATATTACCTGTAAATTTATCTGAGTCTATAGCATTTGCTGAAACAAGACCTACGTACACTGCCTTATTTGATGCTCTGTAGCATAAGAAGTTGCCCTTCTTTGCTGACTTACCATTGCCCCATGCTGTGGCATTCATGATTGTAAGACCTGATGGATTGTTGTTGTCAGTGAATCCTGTTGCCCCATTGTTAAACGAGAGACAGTTAAGTACAACATGAGGTGTACCTACACCTGAACCACCGAGCTTAAAGCCATTCATATCTCCGTTAGCATAATGAACTCCGTTAGATAATGTTCCATTGCCGAATGAAACACAGTTTCTTATAGTTATCACACCGATAGGACCTGTAGCTGACTTAGCGAAAAGATCCCATCCATCATCAGAGTTGCAATATGATATACATCCATCAAATACATTGCCTTCGCCGCATGTAAGCTTTGCTGCAAAACCATCTGCATTTTCACCTGTACCACCCTGGTCTGGATAATCACAGTTATCAAATGCTGTACAGTTGATTATAAGGTTGTTTGATGGCCATAAATCTTTAGTTGCTGCTGTTGTGTCATATCTTGATATCTGAAGTCCTGAATCTCTGTTTGCTTCGAATACACATTTTTCAAATATGTTGTTGTTACCAGCAAGTAACACGCCGTTATCACCAGCTCCATAGAAGTTGATTCCCTCAAAATACCAGTAATCTCCATCTACAACAACACCTCTGTTTGCGCCATTAAGTGTCTGTGCTGAGAAATCAAACTTAACCTCTGCACCATCAGCTGCTTTTACAACTATATAAGCGCCGCTTTTTCCATTCATGGCATTATTAATAACTATCGTATCTGTAAACTTGTAAGTTCCAGCCTTAACTATGATAACATCTCCTGCCTTAGCACTGCTTATAGCTGTAAGAATATCAGATGCTGACGAAACATACTTTGCATTCTTAAAATCTGAATCCTTCTTTGTATTTAAATCTGTATATGCACCTGAATATGAGAGACTTGTCTTATCATAACTGTTTTTAGTATCTGAACCTGTACCTGTAGTTTCCTTCTCAGTTACCTTTGTTGCTTCTGTAGCTTTAGATGTAGTAGCCTTCTCTGTAGTCTTAGTTTCTTTTTCTGTTGCCTTAGATGTAGTAGCCTTTTCTGTAGTCCTAGTTTCCTCTTCTGTTGCATTTGTTGTTTCATTTGTAGAAGGCTCTGGAGTTACTATGTTGGCATTAGTTCCACCAACAGCCACAAGCTCTGTGTTTTTATAATTCGTAACAGCTGCTTTTAAATCCTTATCTACAACATAAGCTGTGTCGTCTTCATCACTGAACTTCCAGTCAATAACACCACCTCCAAGGCTTCCTGCTCCCTTAGAAGATGTAACAAGTGCTGGAACATCCTTTGCTGCTACAAGGCTTCCTGCCTTTACTCCAAGATCCTTAGTTGTATCAAAGTTATCGTATGTTGTGCCACCAGCTACTGTCTTGTATGATGATGGTACCTTTTCACCTGCAGAAGCAGCCAGATATGCATCGAATGTTGCTGCATTGGCAGCTTCACCTGTAACTGATGCTGCATTAGCATATATGATACCTGTTGCTCCAACTATTTCGTTGCCATAAGCTTTTATGATGCCGCCGTTCTCACCTGAGAATGTGCCTTCGCCTAAAGCATCAGAACCCTGATTAGATGAAAGCATAGGATACTTGCAGTTTCTGAAGTAGTTGTTCTCTACATATACAGAAGAACCCATAGTTGAACCTACACCATACTTTGCGTTACCATCATAATAATTGTTATACATATGTACTGACATAGTTCTTACTCTGGCATGTCTTGAGTCTGAATGATCAAACCAGTTATGATGATAAGTAATGTAGTTAGGACCACTCTCGCTCTTCATACCACACAATGAACATTTACCTGAATCATAGAAATGTACATATGAAACTGTTATATACTGTGAATTACCCTTTATATCTATAGATCCATCACCTTTAGCCTGGTCAGCGTCCCCACCAACCTTGCCATAGTAAAGGTCTACGTTATGTATCCATACGTTGCAGTTAGCTGTATCTAGTGAGATACCATCATCCATAAAGTTAAGTATTGAGAGGTTTCTCATTTCTACATTACCTGCATTTCTTAAAAGGAAACCGAAGCCGCTTATGCTTGCGTCCTCGCCAACTCCTTCAAAAGTCATGTTAATATTAGAATAAGCACTTGCTCCTTTTATCTGCACACCCTCAGATGAGCTTGAAAACTTATCCATACCCGAATCTGTAAGACATCCTATTACTCTTACATCAAGTGCCCTTGTTTCTACACCCTTACTGGCACTCTTTGTATATGCATCAATAATTGTCTGGAGTCCTGTGTACTCCTTCTTGCCCTTTCCTTCCATAATGCCTGCTGTTACAGTTTTAGCATTATCATTAGTTACATAAAGAACGATTGAATCACTCTTAAGTGTTCCATCTTCGTTATATGCTCCTGAACCTGTCTTGTATCTTGATTCAGAAGAAAATGCAAAGCCTGATCTGTCATATGAGCTTACCTTAAGAACATCTGTAACCTTAGCCTTAGCTGTTACTTCTTTTCCATTCTTTACTGGTACTACCCTGATAACATAGTCTCCTGCCGAAAGACCCATGGCATCTACCCTGTAGTAACTCTTGTACCTTCTTATAAGTTCATTGTCGATTCTTGCATATGCTGAATCTGACTGTGAAGCCTTTTTGATATATGCTGTATATCCATCGGCTTCCTTGTCAATAGACCACTCAGCGTAAGCTGATTCAAGCCAGCCCTGCGCTGTTCCATTGAACTGTACTGTTCCAACCTCTGCCTTTGCGGTAGATATTGTAGTTGGAATAATGACACTTACAACCATCAATGCTGCAAGTATCAATGCCCATCCTTTGCGGGCACCCTTGCTAATGTTAGCTTTCATGTTTTACCTCCTCATGCATATGTTTGTGCAATATGCTTTAGCATATAATGTCTTACTTGCTAATATTAGCAATATTACACAAAAAAGTACATAGGATAACATAGTAAATTAGTACCATTTATTAAAATTCTGTTTCATATTTATTAAAAGATTGTTTCCATATAAATATATTCTATATTGTTGTTTAATTGAATATTAGCTGGTGACGAACGGACGACAAATATAAGCTACAGGCAGTTCTGCACACTATATTCAATGCCAGAAGCTTCAATCGGCTGACTCTAAGACTTTTCATATAGGTAGTTATAGG
>OLGF01001412.1_pt1 | contig 25720 bp, 22 predicted proteins | sample 1604971 | NCBI WGS metagenome assembly OLGF01 (sample SAMEA3888902, study PRJEB22519) | human gut metagenome | biome: human gut; feature: human-associated habitat; material: faeces | place: Denmark | collected 2011 | reverse complement strand
CGAGGCCTCTTGAACCCCATTCAAGCGCGATACCAAACTTCGCCACACCCGGATATGTAATTTTTGCTGCTCAAATCGAATCAGCTTGCTTATAATACCACCGTCCACGGCAAATGTCAACACCTTTTTTCAAATTACGAACGAAATGTAAACTTGAGCGGGAATGGGGGAGAATTGGCCGCTTCGGTGTTGACGGAAAACGATGCAAGGGTGTATAATACATTGATTTAATATGCGGAGGTAGACCCTTTATGTGGATCGCAGACGGTTGGAAGGACTATGAGCTGTTGGATTGCGGCGGCGGGGAAAAGCTGGAGCGCTGGGGACAGCAGATTCTGGTGCGGCCTGACCCCCAGGCTATTTGGGAGACGGACCATCGGCACCCCGGCTGGCGGCAGGCCAACGCCAGGTACAGCCGCTCCTCCACCGGTGGCGGCCACTGGGACAAGCACAAGCTCCCGGAGCAGTGGGCCATAGGATATAAGGACCTGCGCTTTCAGGTGAAGCCCATGAACTTCAAGCACACAGGCCTTTTCCCGGAGCAGGCGGCCAACTGGGACTTTGCCATGGAGAAAATCAGAAACGCCGGGCGGCCCATTCGGGTGCTGAACCTCTTCGCCTATACCGGCGGGGCCACGGTGGCCTGTGCGGCGGCAGGGGCCAGCGTGTGCCATGTGGACGCGGCCAAGGGCATGGTGGCCTGGGCCAAGGAAAACGCCAAGGTCTCGGGCCTTAGCGAGGCGCCTATCCGCTGGATCGTGGACGACTGCGCCAAGTTCGTGGAGCGGGAGATTCGCCGGGGCAAGACCTACGACGCCATCATCATGGACCCGCCCAGCTATGGCCGCGGTCCCGGGGGCGAGGTGTGGAAGCTGGAGGATAACCTCTATCCCTTTGTGAAGCTCTGCGCCCGGGTGCTGTCGGATAAGCCCCTGTTTGTGATTTTGAACTCTTACACCACGGGACTTGCGCCATCGGTGCTGGGCTATATTTTGCAAATGCTCATCGGTAAGGAGCGAGGCGGCAAGGTCACCTGGGACGAGCTGGGCCTGCCGTGCAGCGAAAGCGGCATGGCGCTGCCCTGCGGCGCCACGGGCCGGTGGATGAGCGAATAAAAACTGCGTAGTAAAGAAATGAGATAAGTCGTATGGCAACCATGATAAAAACAGAAAAACTCACCTTCACCTACCCGGCGGAGGAGGGGGGACGGCAAGAGTCCTCCGCTCTGCGGGAGGTGGAGCTGGAGATCGAGAAGGGGAGCTTTGTGGCGATTTTGGGCCACAACGGCTCCGGTAAATCCACTCTGGCCAAGCACATGAATGCGGTGCTGCTGCCCACCGGCGGAACGGTTTGGGTGGAGGGGTTGGACACGGCGGACCCGGCGCTTTTGCTGGAGGTGCGCCGCCGAGTCGGAATGGTATTCCAAAACCCGGATAACCAGATCGTAGCCAATGTGGTGGAGGAGGATGTGGCCTTTGCCCCGGAGAACCTGGGTGTGCCCTCGGAGGAAATCCGCAAGCGGGTGGACGATGCTCTGGAGGCCGTGGGCATGGAGGAATACGCCCGCCATGCGCCGCACCTGCTCTCCGGCGGACAGAAGCAGCGCGTGGCCATTGCCGGAGTCATTGCCATGGAGCCGGAGTGTATCGTGCTGGACGAATCCACCGCCATGTTGGACCCGGTGGGCCGCCGGGAGGTGCTGACCACGGTCCACAAGCTGAACCGGGAGCGGGGCATTACCGTGGTGCTTATTACCCACCATATGAACGAGGCTATGGAGGCCGACCGGGCCATTGTGATGAACCGCGGACAGGTGGCCATGGACGGCACACCTCGGGCGGTATTTGCCCGGGTGGAGGAGCTGCGGGCCCTGGGCCTGGCGGCGCCGGACACGGTGGAGTTACTTTATGAATTGCGGAGCCGGGGCATAGACATCCCGCTGGATGCTATGACCGTGGAGGAGTGCGCAGACGCTATCTGCCACGCCTTTTCCGGTGAAAAATAAAAGGGGATTAAACAAGTTGAAACCAGTATTAGAAGTTAAGGCTCTCACGCACACCTATAGTGCGGGGACACCTTTTGAGCACAAAGCCATTGAAGATGTAAACCTGGAGGTGATGCCGGGGGAGTTCCTGGGCATCATCGGCCACACTGGGTCGGGTAAATCCACCCTCATTCAGCACCTGAACGGGCTGCTGCGCCCCACCGGTGGAGAAATCCGCCTGGACGGGGAGGACATTTGGGCGAAGCCCAAGGAAATCCGCCGGGTGCGGTTTCAGGTGGGACTGGTATTTCAGTACCCGGAGTATCAGCTCTTTGAGGAGACCGTATTCAAGGACATCTCCTTCGGACCCAAGAACATGGGCCTGGAGGACGAGGAGGTCGAGCGCCGGGTGCGTCAGGCGGCGGCCTTTGCAGGCATCGATGAGGAGATGCTGGAAAAGTCTCCCTTTGACCTCTCCGGCGGACAGAAGCGCCGGGTGGCTATCGCGGGCGTCATCGCTATGGAGCCGAAGGTGCTGATTTTGGACGAGCCCACGGCGGGTCTGGACCCCCGGGGCCGGGAGGCTATATTGGCCCAGCTACGTGACTATCACCGGCAAAAGGGCAACACGGTTATTCTTGTGAGCCACTCCATGGAGGAGATTGCCCGGAATGTGGACCGTATCATCGTTATGAGCCACGCCCACAAGCTGATGGACGGCACCCCGGAGGAGATTTTTTCCCGGGCAAACGAGCTTTTGCAGGTGGGCCTGGATGTGCCCCAGGTAACGAAGGTAGCCATGGAGCTGCAGAGGCGGGGCCTGCTGCCGGACAGCAGTATATATACCATTGACGAGCTTGTGCGCCGCCTCCTGGCGCTGAAGGGAGGCGAGGCCGTATGCTGAAGGATATTACCCTGGGCCAGTTCTTCCCCGGCAATACCATCGTCCACCGGCTGGATCCCCGGACGAAGATTTTGGCGGTGGTGCTGTACATCGTGGCCCTGTTCAGTGCGAATAGTGTGCTGACCTATGCCATTGTCATGGTGGCGCTGACGGTGAGCATTTTGGTCTCTAAGGTGCCGTTTCGGTCCTTAACCAAGGGACTCAAGCCCATTATCATCATAGTTATTTTCACAGCCGTTATGAACCTGTTTTTTACCAAGGGCACGCCCGTGTGCGATGTGTGGCTGCTGCGGCACATCACCTGGGAGGGCCTGGTTGCGGCGGTGAAGATGCTGCTGCGCATTGTGATGCTCATAATGGGGACCTTTCTGCTGACCTATACCACCAGCCCCATCGCCCTGACGGACGGACTGGAGTCTCTGCTGGGCTTTTTGAAGAAGATCAAAGCGCCCATCCATGAGCTGAGCATGATGATGTCCATTGCTCTGCGGTTTATCCCCACCCTCATCGAGGAGACGGATAAGATCATGTCCGCTCAGAAGGCCCGGGGCGCGGACTTTGAGTCCGGGAATATTTTCAGGCGGGCCAAGGCCCTGGTGCCGATTCTGGTGCCGCTATTTATCTCCGCCTTCCGCCGGGCCGATGAGCTGGCCACGGCCATGGAGTGCCGCTGCTACCACGGTGGCGAGGGCCGCACGGCCCTGCATGTGCTGCGCTATGAGCGGGCGGACTGGCTGGTGCTGGGGGGCTTCATAGTCCTGGCGGCAGGGATCATCGTGCTGGGCCGCTTCGGCCTGTAAAAAAACGGGAGGAAAGGATGCCCTATGCGGAACATAGCCCTTGTGCTCATGTATAACGGCACGGCCTATCACGGCTGGCAGGTGCAGAAAACCGAGATTTCCGTGGCGGAGACCCTGGAGCGGGGCCTTTCCATGGTGTGCGGTGAGAAGATCAAGTGCGTGGGCTGTGGCCGCACCGATGCCGGCGTACACGCGGAATACTATGTGGCCAATTTCCATACCAATTCCCGCATTCCCGTGGAGCGCATCCCCTTTGCGGTGAACACGCATATTCCCGAGGACATTGTAGTGCGTCGAGCCTTTGAGGTGGCGGAGGATTTTAACGCCATCGGCTCCTGCATAAAAAAAGAGTATACCTACCGTATTTATAATTCACGCATCAAAAATCCGTTTTATGTCCATCGGGCCTATTTCTATCCCAAGAGGCTGGACGAGGCGCTCATGGATCGGGCGGCGCGGATGTTTGAGGGGACTCATGACTTTGCTGCGGTGCGGTCTGTGGGAACCAATGTGAAAAGCACGGTACGCACCATCTATTATTGCCGCGTGGAGCGCCGGGGTGAGCTGCTGGAGCTGAAGGTGTGCGCCAACGGATTCCTATATAATATGGTGCGGGCCATCACGGGTACGGTGCTGTACGCCGCCGAGGGGAAGCTGCTGCCGGAGGATATCCCGGCGATTCTGGACTCGGGCAACCGCACCTTGGCCGGCCCCACGGCGCCGCCGGGAGGGCTGTATCTGACCCGGGTGTGGTATGAGGATGAAAGACTGAATGGAACAGATGAAATTTGAGCAGGGAGACCTGCAGCAGGAGGCGCCCAAGCGCATAAAAAAAAGACAGCCGCCCCGGCGAAGGCTGCGGGCGCTGGCGGTGGTTGCGGCGGCGGTGCTGGCGGTGGTGGCGGCCTTTGTGCTGCTGGACCGCACCGCCTTTGACGGCCTGCGCCGGAGCATCGCCTATATGCAGGCGGAAAAGGACGAGAGCGGCTGCGCGCGGCTGTTTCAGTACAGCAGCGACGGAAGCAGCCGATATGCGGACCTGAACGGAAGCCTGCTGGTAGCCTCTGCAAATGAGATCACCCTCCTGGATGACAAGGGGAACGCTGTCTACCACACGGCCCTGCAGTTTTCTCAGGTGGCCCTCAGCGCTGCGGACGGGCAGGCGGCGGTGTATGAGATCGGAGGCCGGACCCTTTATCTGCTGAATAGCCGCGGACTGGTGCAGCAGATGGACCTGGAGGGCGACATTTTCGCCGTGCAGATGGGCCAGGGCGGCAGATTTGCCGTGACGCTTAAAAAAACAGGATATAAAACCACGGTGTCCGTCTATAATGGCAAGGGTGAGCCGCTGTACGATTTTAACTCAGCCCAGAGCTATCTGCTCACCGCCGCCGTGTCGGAAAACGGGAAATATATGGCCGCTGCGGCCATGAGCCAGGATAACGGCAGCTTTGTAAGCTCCCTGCAAATTTATAAGCTCACCTCCGAGACCATGGCAGCTGAGGGAACCCTGGAGGGCGGCGTGTATGAGATGGGCACCGTGGGCGGCCGGTTTTGTGCCGCTACGGATAAGGCGCTGTATTTTGTAAAGACCGACGGCACCGTGACCTCTTATGATTATCAGGGTGCCAGCCTGTCCCGCTGCGGCCTGGGCGCGGATAAATTTGCCGCCGTGCTGCTGGAGAATTATGCCTCCGGCGGGCAGACGCACCTGGCCATAGTAAATGCCGCCGGAGAGGAGATCAGCTCCATGGCCGTGGACAGTGAGGTTCTGGACCTGTCGGCTGCGGGGCGGTATTTGGCGGTGCTCTACAGCAATAAGCTGGTAATCTACGATCAGAAGCTGCGGGAGTGCGCCGTGCTGGAGGATGTAAGCTCCGCCCGGCGGGTGCTTATGCGCAGTGACGGGTCGGCGGTGATTTGGTTGGATCTGGTGATCGTGGGCGTGCTGCTGCTGGGCCTGGGGATCGGCGCCAAGCGGGGCTTTTTGCAGACCCTGGGCGGTGTGGCGGCTATGATCGTGTCCTTTGCCGGGGCCGGAATCGCTGCCGGAGCCTTTTCGGGCACGGTAGCCAAATGGATACGCCCCGTACTGGAGAAAAAGCTGGAAAGTAAGGGCGTCACCGGCGGCAGCACCGCCGAAATGGTGGAGCAGGCGGGCTTCTTTGGCGACACCGCCCGCCGCATTACCGACAGCGTGGGCGCTCTGGTGAAGGAGACCAAGGAGACCATGGTGGCTGCCGTCACCGACGGCATTGCCCAGTCCATTGCCTATGCGCTGGTGTATTTGGCGGCATTTGTGATACTGATGCTGCTGTGCAGGCTCCTGCTTCGGATGCTGAAGCTGGCGGGAAGGCTGCCGGGGCTGCGCACCCTGAATTTGGTGGGCGGCGGCGCGCTGGGGCTGGCCGTGGCGGTATTGCTGGTATTTTTGGCCGTGTGGGTGCTGCAGAGATTGCAGCTGGTCATCACGGAGGATATGGTGCAGCAGTCCGCTTTGCTGCAATTTTTCGTGGGGCAGTCCCCTATGGACTGGTTCACATCGCTGTAAACCCAAAGTCCATCCCCGGGTGGGGTGGCAGGAAAAACGGAGGAAACTATGCAACCTACTCTTTGCTCAAAGTGTAAGAAAAATGTGGCTGTGGTATTCATCTCCCGGATGAACGAAAAGGGCGAACCGGTGAATGAGGGCCTGTGCCTGCAGTGCGCCGCCAAGCTGGGCTTGCCCCAGGTAGAGGACATGATGAAGCGCATGGGCATCACCCCGGAGGATCTGGAGAGCCTCAGCGGCGAGATGATGCAGGCCTTCGGCGGCGCCGAGGAGCTGGAGGATCTGCCCGAGGAGGAGGGCGGCGACGAGGATGAGAGCGGAAAGACCGCTACCTTCCCGTTTTTGAACCGCCTTTTCGGCGGCAGCCAGACCCCGGCGGAAAAGCAGCCCGGGGACCAGTCTGCCCAGGGCCGGGAGACCAAGGGCGGCAAGACCGAGAAAAAGCGCAAGTTTTTGGATAATTACTGCATCAACCTTTCCCGCCGGGCTCGGGAGGGAAAGCTGGATGCGGTTATTGGCCGGGAGGAGGAAATCGAGCGTGTGGTGCAGATTTTGAACCGCCGCCAGAAGAATAATCCCTGCCTTATCGGTGAGCCCGGTGTAGGTAAGACCGCTATTGCCGAGGGCCTGGCCCAGCGTATCGTAGCCGGGCAGGTGCCCTTTAAGCTGCGGGATAAGGAGGTCTACCTGCTGGATCTGACGGCTCTGGTGGCCGGGACCCAGTTCCGTGGTCAGTTCGAGAGCCGTATGAAGGGGCTCATCGAGGAAATCCGCAAGGCCGGGAACATCATCCTGGTCATTGACGAGGTGCATAACATCGTGGGCGCCGGAGATGCTGAGGGCAGCATGAATGCCGCCAATATCCTCAAGCCCGCCCTGTCCCGGGGCGAGATACAGGTCATCGGCGCTACCACCTTTAATGAGTACCGCAAGTTTATTGAGAAAGATTCCGCCCTGGAGCGTCGCTTCCAGCCGGTGACGGTGGCAGAGCCCAATATGGAGGATACGCTGAAGATCCTCAAGGGCATTGCCCATTACTACGAAAATTTCCACGGGGTGCAGATTCCCGAGGGTATTCTGCGTCAGGCGGTGACCCTGTCAGAGCGGTACATTACGGACCGTTTCCTGCCCGATAAGGCCATCGACCTTATCGACGAGGCTTGCTCGGACCTGAATCTCCGGGATGCGTCTATTAACCGCCGCATGGAATTAAAGCGCGACCTGGAGAATATCACCTTTGAGCGGGAGACACTCATGTCCGCCGAGCCGGAGGAGGGGAAGGAGTTCACCCAGGAGGAGCTGGACACCCGCTACGCCCGCATTGCCGAGCTGCGCAGCCAGGAAATGCGCCTGCAGGCGGAGCTGACGGAGATCGAGAAAAAAGGCGTGCCCCAGCTCACTATGGAGAATATCGCCCGGGTCATCGAGCTGTGGACCAAGATCCCGGCCAGCAAGATTCGGGAGGAGGAGTTCAAGCGCCTGTCGGAGCTGGAGCTGCGGCTGAAGCAGCACATCGTGGGGCAGGACGAGGCCGTGGCCGCTGTGGCTGCCGCCATTCGCCGCAACCGTGTGGGCATTTCCCCCAAGCATAAGCCTGTGAGCTTCATTTTCGTGGGCAGCACGGGTGTGGGTAAGACGGAGCTTGTCAAGCAGCTGGCCGATGACCTTTTCCACGCGCCGGAGTCTCTGATTCGGTTGGATATGTCCGAGTTTATGGAAAAGCACTCCGTTTCCCGCATCGTCGGCTCGCCTCCGGGCTATGTCGGCTATGACGAGGCCGGCCAGCTGACCGAGAAGATCCGCCGCAAGCCGTATTCCGTCATCCTGTTCGACGAGATCGAGAAGGCGCATCCGGACGTGCTGAACGTCCTGCTGCAGATCCTCGACGACGGCGAGCTGACCGACGCGCACGGCCGCAAGGTGAACTTTGAGAACACCGTCATCGTCATGACCTCGAACGCGGGCTCCGACCGCGCGGGCGGCGCCGTCGGCTTCGGCCGCACCGCCGACGAGCAGGGCAAGGAGCGCGTCATGAAGGCGCTGCAGGAGTTCCTGCGCCCGGAGTTCATCAACCGCGTCGACGAGATCATCTACTTCAACCGCCTGACGGAGGAGAACTTCACGCACATCGCCCGCATCATGCTCGGCGAGCTGCGCGATTCGCTTGCCGACAAGGGCTTCACCTTCACCTGGGACGAGAGCCTCGAGGCATACCTCGTCAAGAAGTCCTACTCCGTGACCTACGGCGCGCGCAACCTGCGCCGCACGATCCAGAAGGAGCTGGAGGATCCCATCTCCGTCGCCATCATCGACAGCTACGACCACCCGATCACGCAGATCAAGGCCGTCTGCGAGGACGACGCCGTCAAGCTCTACACGCTCTGAGAGGAGAGAAGTATGCAGCTGTTTCGCAAGAAAATCGAACCGCGCTGCGCCTACTGCGAGAAGGGCGCGCCCATCGGGGCCGATCAGGTCGCCTGCCGCAGGCGCGGCGTCGTCTCCGCGGGGGAGCACTGCGCGAGCTTTCGCTATGACCCGCTCAAGCGCGTCCCGCCCCGGCCGGTGAAGCTGGCGACGGACACGCTCAAGAAGGAGGATTTCGAGCTGTAACGGCTCGCTTTGAGGAGGGATGCACCATGCAGATTCGCCGCGTACATGCCGTGTATTTCAGCGGCACCGGCACCACGGAAAAGACCGTCCGCCGCATCGCGGCGCAGGCGGCGCAGCAGCTCGGCGCGGAGCTGTCCGCGATGGACTTCACGCCGCCGCAGGCGCGGCAGGAGACACTGCACTTTGCACCCGAGGAGCTCGTGATCTTCGGCGTGCCGACGTATGCCGGGCGCGTGCCGAACGTGCTGCTGCCGTTTCTGAAGGAACGGGTGCAGGGCGGCGGCGCACTGGCGGCTGCGGTGGTGCTCTTCGGCAACCGGAACTTTGACGATTCGCTCATCGAGCTGCGGGATATTCTCCGCGCGGACGGCTTTGCCGTCGTGGGCGGCGCGGCCTTCGTCGGGGAGCACTCGTTTTCCCGCACACTCGGCGCGGGCCGTCCCGACGCGGCGGACATGGCGGAGATGGACGATTTTTCCCGCGCCCTCGCGGAGAAGGTGCGCGCGCTCCCGGCGGCCCCGGCGGAGCCGGTTTCCGTGCGCGGAGAAGAGCCGATCCGCCCCTACTACACCCCGCGTGACCGCGCCGGGAACCACATCAATATCCTCAAGGTAAGGCCCAAAACCGACCTCACCCGCTGCACCGGCTGCGGCCTGTGCGCGGGGCTGTGCCCGATGGGCTCGATCGACCCGGCGCACCCGGAGGAGGTGCGCGGCATCTGCATCAAGTGCTGCGCGTGCGTGAAGAAGTGCCCCGCGGGCGCGAAGTACTTCGACGATCCGGGCTACCTCTACCACCAGCATGAGCTGGAGGAGCAGTACGCCCGCCGCGCGGAAAATGCGTGCTTTCTTTAAAACCGATACCCGGTATGCGCCGCATACCGGGTATTTTCTTGCATTTCTAATTTTAATGTATGGGTGCTTGCAAAAGCGGAAAGCGTAGTTTATAATAAAGTGTCAAATTACATGCATCTGACCGAGGAGAAGACTATGGAAACCATCACCAGCCGGCATAATCCGCTTGTGGCGCATCTGCGCCGCCTTGCCTCCTCCGGGAGCTACCGGCGCGAGCGGGGCGAGTTTCTCTGCGACAGCCCGAAGCTCCTGCACGAGGCGCTGCTGCACGGGGCGGAGCTTCTGACCGTCGCCGCGACGCGCGGCATGGCGCTGCCGGACGGCATCCACGCGGGCGTGCGCCTTGTCGAGGTGCCGGAGGACGTGATGCAGCTCATCTCCCCGGCCAAAACGCCGCAGGGCGTGGTGTTCACCTGCCGCCTGCCGCGGACGGAGTGCCCGCAGACGCTCACGGGGGCGCGCTATCTCGCGCTCGACGGCGTGCAGGACCCCGGCAACGTCGGAACGATCCTGCGCACGCTCGACGCGTTCGAGGCGGACGGGCTGGTGCTCCTGCCGGGGTGCGCGGATCCGTTTTCGCCGAAGACGGTGCGCTCGTCGATGGGCGCGGTGTTCCGCCGCCCGGTGTGGACGTGTACGGCCGAGACGTTTGCGCAGGTGCTGCGCGGGAGCGGGCTGCGCCTGCTCGGGGCCGCCCTGCGGGATGACACGGTCGACGCGCGCGCGGCGGACTATACCCGCGCGGTGCTCGCGATCGGCTCGGAGGGGCGCGGCTTATCTGACGAGGTGCTCGCGCTCTGCGACGAGACGGTGCGCATCCCCATGTCGCCGCGCTGCGAGTCGCTCAATGCGGCGGTCGCGGCATCGGTTCTCCTGTGGGAGGCATATCGCTGAGAATACCCTTGTCAATTGAGGAGACAACCTATACAGCCGGGAGGTGCGGACGATGGCAGCGCTGAAATTCTGGACATGGCTGACAACCCTGCCGGGGCTGAGCAGCCGCAGCAGGCTCCTGCTTCTGGAGCATTTCCAGTCGCCGGAGGACATCTACTACGCGGACACGGAGGAGCTTCTGCTGGCCGAGGGGATGACCCGCGCGCAGGCGGAGCTGCTGGGCGACAAGTCGCTCGACCGCGCCGAGCGCGTGCTGGAGGAGTGCGCCCGCAAGGAGCAGTTCATCCTCACGATGCAGGACGCGGCCTACCCAAACCGCCTGCGCGGGATCTACGATCCGCCGGTGCTGCTCTACGGGCGCGGCGCGCTGCCGCTGTTTGACGAGGAGGCGGCGATTGCCGTCGTCGGCACTCGCTCGTGTACGCCCTACGGCGTGGCGGTGGCGGAGGAGTTCGGCTATGAGATGGCGAAGCAGGGAGCGCTGGTCGTCTCCGGTATGGCCCGCGGCATCGACGCGGCGGCCCAGCGGGGCGCGCTGCGCGCCGGAGGGCTGACAGCGGCCGTACTCGGCGGCGGGGTGGACGTGGTCTATCCCGCGGAGAACCGGCGGCTCTATGAGGACATTGCCGCGGTGGGCGTACTGCTCTCGGAGTACCCGCCGGGGACGGAGCCGCGCAGCGGCCACTTCCCCGTGCGCAACCGCATCATGAGCGGCCTGACGCTTGCGAGCGTGGTGGTCGAAGCGCCGCCGCGCAGCGGCGCGCTGATTACGGCGCACCTCGCGCTCGATCAGGGGAGGGACGTGTTTGCCGTACCCGGCCCGATCACGGCGGAGGCAAGCCGCGGCTGCAACGAACTCATCCGCGAGGGCGCGGGACTTGCGAGCTGCGCGTGGGACATTCTCGGCGAATACGAGGCACGCTTTCCGCTGCGCCTGCACAAGACGGGCGCGAAGCTCCCGCCGATGCCGGAGGGGAGCGAGCCGCCGCAGCCCGATCCGCCCGCGCAGAAGCCGCAGGCGGAGAGGGAGGAAAAGCCCACCCTCCCCGTGCTGGATCTGAGCGGTGACCACGGGCTCACGGACGAGCAGCTGCTTGTCCTGCGGACGCTCTCGACGACGGAGCCGATGCTGACGGACGATCTCGCGCTGCGGACGGATCTGCCGATGCGGCGGGTCCTCTCGGCACTGACAATTTTGGAAATTGACGGCCTGACCTGTGAGGCGGGAGCAAGGTGCTTCCTGCGCGCGGTCGAGCTGAAGGAATAAAAGGAGTACTGGATCTATGGCAAAAAAGGCTGAGAAAAACCTGGTGATCGTGGAGTCCCCGGCCAAGGCCAAGACGATTGGCAAGTATCTGGGGCCGAGCTATCAGGTGAAGGCCTGCATGGGCCATCTGCGCGACCTGCCCAAGAGCAAGCTCGGCGTGGATGTGGACAACGATTTTGAACCGGATTACCGCCCCATCAAGGGCAAAGAGGACATCATCCGCGACCTGCGCGCGGCGGCCGACGAGAGTGCCGCTGTCTATCTCGCGACCGACCCGGACCGCGAGGGAGAGGCCATCAGCTGGCACCTGAAGTATCTGCTTGAGCTGCCGGATGAGCGTGCCCACCGCGTGACCTTCAACGAGATCACGCGCAAGGTCGTGACCGAGAGCATCGCCGCCCCACGCGAGATCGACCAGAACCTCGTCGACGCGCAGCAGGCGCGCCGCATTCTCGACCGTATCGTCGGCTACCAGCTCTCGCCGCTGCTGTGGAAGAAGATCCGCAGGGGCCTGTCCGCGGGCCGTGTGCAGTCGGTCGCGATGCGTCTGGTCGCCGACCGCGAGAAAGAAATCCGCGACTTCGTGCCGCAGGAATACTGGACGCTCGACGCCATGCTGCGAAACGACGCGGGCGTCAAGTTCTGCGCGCACTACTACGGGCAGGGCGGCAAGAAGTACGAGCCGCAGTCGCAGGCCGATATCGAGCGGATCCAGCAGGAGCTGCGGGATCTGCCATTCGCGGTCAGGAGCGTGAAGCGCACGGACAAAAAGCGCAGCCCCTCACCCCCGTTTTCAACCTCCACGCTGCAGCAGGAGGCCTCACGCAAGCTCAACATGACGCCCCGGCGCACGATGGCCATCGCCCAGCAGCTCTATGAGGGCGTCGACATCACGGGCGAGGGCACGGTGGGCCTGATCACCTACATGCGTACCGACTCGCTGCGCATCTCCGAGGAGGCGCAGGCCGCGGCGCGCGACTTCATCGATGGGCGCTACGGTCCCGATTACCGCCCCAAGACGGCGCGCCAGTATAAGACGAAGGCCGGCGCGCAGGACGCGCACGAGGCCATCCGCCCCAGCAATGTCACCCTCACACCCGAGCAGGTCAAGGGCGACCTGACGGGCGAGCAGTACCGCCTGTACCGCCTGATCTGGAGCCGCTTTCTCGCCAGCCAGATGGCAAACGCCGTCTACGACAGCGTGAGCGTCGAGCTTGCGGCAGGGGAGCACACCTTCCGCGCCAGCGCCAGCAGCCTCAAGTTCGCGGGCTATACCGCCGTCTATGAGGAAAGCCGCGACGACGAGAAGGAGGAGAAGGAGCCCGCGCTGCCGGAGCTGCACGAGGGCGAGGTCGTCGAGCTCGAGAGCTTCGTCCCGGCGCAGCACTTCACCCAGCCGCCCGCGCGCTTCACCGATGCCACGCTCATCCGGACGATGGAGGAAAACGGCATCGGCCGCCCCTCAACCTACGCGCCGACCGTTTCGACGATCCTCGACCGCGAGTATGTGGTCAAGGAGGGCAAATATCTGCGCACCACGCCGCTCGGCGAGGTGGTCAACGGCTTCATGTGCGAGCGCTTTCAGGACATTGTGGACGTGAAGTTCACGGCGCATATGGAGGAGGAGCTCGACGAGGTCGAGACGGGCAAGGAGAACTGGAAGGCGCTGCTGCGCCAGTTCTACCAGCCGTTCCACACCAACCTCGAACAGGTTGAAAAGGACATGGAGGGCGTCTATCTCAAGGTGCCCGACGAGGTCAGCGAGGAAAAGTGCGACATCTGCGGACGCAACATGGTCGTCAAGTCCGGCCGCTTCGGGCGCTTTCTCGCCTGCCCGGGCTATCCGGAGTGTACGTTCACCAAGCCCCTCGTCGTGCAGATGCCGGGCCGCTGCCCCAAGTGCGGCGGGCGGCTCATGAAGCGCACGGGCGTGAGCAAGAAGAGCGGCAAGCAGTATACCTACTACTGCTGCGAGCGGCAGACAAGCGCGGACGAGAACAATCGGTGCGACTTCATGACGTGGGACGTGCCGGTGAAGGACGACTGCCCCGTCTGCGGCCAGACGATGTTCAAGAAATCGGGCCGCGGCTTCAAAAAGCCGTTCTGCATCAACCCGGCCTGCGCCAACTTCCTCCCCGAGGACAAGCGCGGCTACCCGAAAAAGCCCGCCGCGGCGGAGGAGAGCGCCGACAAGGCGGCGGAGACCGCATCGGCTGCTGAGGAAAAGCCCGCCGAGAAGAAGACGGCGGCGAAAAAGACCACCGCGAAAAAAACAACCGCCAAAAAGACCACAGCGGCAAAAAAGACCACGAAAACGGCCGCAAAAAAGACAACCACCAGAAAGACGGCGGCCAAAAAGACCGCCACCAAGACGGAAGAAACTGAGGAATAACACATGAAGGTAACAGTGATCGGCGCGGGCCTCGCGGGCTCGGAATGTGCCTGGCAGCTGGCAGAGCGCGGCGTGGAGGTGACACTGCGCGAGATGAAGCCGGAGAAGAAGACCCCCGCGCACGAGACGGCGTACTTCGCCGAGCTCTGCTGCTCGAACTCGCTGCGCGCGGCGGGGCTGGAGAACGCGGTGGGTCTGCTGAAGGAGGAGCTGCGCAGGCTCGGAAGTCTGATTATCCGCTGCGCGGACGCGACCGCCGTCCCGGCGGGCGGCGCGCTGGCGGTCGACCGGCACGGCTTTGCGCGGATGGTGACGGAGTCGGTGATGAGCCACCCGAATATCACCGTTATCCCCGGCGAGGTGACGGAGATCCCCGAGGGGGAGGTCGTCATCGCCTCCGGCCCGCTGACGTCCGACGCCCTCGCGGCGAAGCTGCCGCAGCTCTGGGGCGAAAAGGACGAGACGCTGCATTTCTACGACGCCGCCGCCCCTCTTGTGAGCTTTGAGAGCGTTGACATGGAGAGCGCGTATTTCGCCTCCCGCTATGACAAGGGCACGCCCGACTATATCAACTGCCCCATGAGCGAGGAGGAGTACAAGGCCTTCTGGCAGGAGCTGATCCACGCGCAGGAGGCGGAGGTACACGGCTTCGAGGACGGGCAGGTCTTTGAGGGCTGCATGCCCGTGGAGGTCATGGCCCGCCGTGGCGAGGACACGCTGCGCTACGGCCCGCTCAAGCCGCGCGGCCTGCCGGATCCCAAGACCGGGCGCGAGCCGTATGCCGTCGTGCAGCTGCGCAAGGACAACGCCGACGGCTCGATCTATAACCTCGTGGGCTTCCAGACCCACCTGAAGTGGCCCGAGCAGCGCCGCGTGTTCACGATGATCCCGGCGCTCCACGACGCGCAGTTCCTGCGCTACGGCGTCATGCACCGCAACACCTATCTCGACTCGCCCCGCCTGCTCGACCGGTATTACCGCCTGCGCGGCGAGGAGCGCATCTCCTTTGCCGGGCAGATCACCGGCGTGGAGGGGTACGTCGAGTCGTGCGCCTCGGGCTTTCTCGTGGGCGTGGAGACGGCGCGCCGCCTGCAGGGCAAAGCCCCCATCGACTTCCCGCAGGAGACGGCCATCGGCGCGCTCGGGCTCTATGTCAGCAACGAATCCGTCGGCTCGTTCCAGCCGATGAACATCAACTTCGGCATCATGCCGCAGCTGGGCTACCGCGTGAAGGGCAAGCGCAACAAGAACGCGGAGCTTTCGAAGCGCTCGCTCGAGAAAATCGGGACGCTGCAGGAGGAGGTGCTCGCCAAGTGAAAATCATCGTTGACGCGATGGGCGGCGACAACGCGCCGCTCGAGATCGTGAAGGGCGCGCTGCAGGGGCGTGCGCGCTGGGGCGTGGACATCGTCCTGACCGGCGACGCGGCGCAGATCCTGCGCGCGCTGGAGGAATGCGGCGAAAAGACCGTGCCGCAGGGCGTGGAGATCGCCAACGCGACGCAGACCGTCGAGATGTGCGACGACCCGGCCACGGTGTTCCGCCACAAGAAGGATACGTCCATGGGCGTGGGACTCACGATGCTGCGCGACGGCAAGGCGGACGCGCTCGTCTCCGCTGGCTCGACCGGGGCGCTCCTCACGGGCGCGACGCTCATTACCAAGCGCGTGCGCGGTATCCGCCGCGCGGCAATGGCCCCCGTTATCCCGACGACAACGGGGCGCGCCGTGCTGATCGACTGCGGCGCGAACGCGGAGTGTACGCCGGAGTACCTCGTGCAGTTCGCATATCTCGGCAACTTCTACGCAAAGCGTGTTCTGGGAATCGGGACGCCGCGCGTGGGCCTGCTCAACATCGGCGCGGAGGACAGCAAGGGCACCGACCTGCAGAAGCAGACGCTCGTGCGCCTGCGCGAGGCGGACGCGGCCGGGCACCTGCACTTCATCGGCAATATCGAGGCCAAGGAGGCCATCAAGGGCGGCTGCGACGTCATCGTGACGGATGGCTTTTCCGGCAACATCCTCCTCAAGACGATGGAGGGCGTGGGTTCGTTCGCGGGCAGCGCGCTCAAGGGGATGTTCAAGAAGAACCTCCTGACAAAGCTCGCGGCACTCGCCGTGATGCCGGGACTGCGCGATTTCAAGGCGCAGCTCGACCCGAACAAGGTCGGCGGAACGGCCTTCATCGGCATCTCGAAGCCTGTCATCAAGGCGCACGGCGCGTCGAACGCCGAGGCCATCGAAAACGCCGTCGGACAGGCGAAGCAGTTTGCGCAGAGCGGTCTCGTCGCCGACATTGAGGCGAACATCGACCTCATGCGCGTGGAAAAGGAATAATTTCACAGAAAAAGGTATTGACAGTGGTATGGCTTTGCCGTATTATTTTTCAAGACAATGCCCGAAAGGAGGAGAATGCCTCATGACGACGGAGGATATCTTCAAGACGATGCAGGACCTGATCGCCGAGCAGTTCGCCATTGACGCCGACGAGATCACCATGGACAGTTCCTTTGTGGACGACCTGGGCGCTGATTCTGTCGATCTGGTGGAGCTTGTGATGGCGATGGAGGAAGAGTTCGACATCGGCGAGATCGAGGAAGAGGATCTGACCGGCCTGAAGACGGTGGGCGACTGTGTCAAGTATCTGACGAATAAAATCAACAACTGAAAAAAGAGACCCCACTGTCAGATCGGCGGCGGGGTTTCCTTTTTCAGCTGTTGGAGAGAGGAGCGTATGAAAAGAAATGCATACGTTGGAAAAACGGCTGAATTACACATTTGAAAACAAGGAGCTGCTCGAGCGCGCGCTCTACCACAGCTCCTACGCCAACGAGCACCGCGGCGGCTTCGGCAGCAACGAGCGGCTGGAGTTTCTGGGCGACGCCGTGCTCGGCATGGTGACGGCGGACTATCTGTTCCACCGCCACCCGGATCTGCCCGAGGGCGACCTGACGCGCATCCGCGCGGCGCTCGTGTGCGAGCAGAGCCTGCACGAGGTGGCGCAGCGGCTGGGGCTGGGCGAGTATCTGAAGCTCGGCCACGGCGAGGAGCTCGGCGGCGGCAGAAAGCGCCCGTCCATCCTCGCCGACGCGACGGAGTCGGTCTTTGCGGCGGTCTATCTCGACGGCGGCATGGAGCAGGCGCGGCGCGTGATCCACTATGTCCTGCTCGATCGCGAGCGGGAGGAGGCCGTGGAGGAGCGGCGGCGCGACTTCAAGACCGAGCTGCAGGAGCTGGTGCAGCGGCGCAGCGACCAGAAACTCAGCTATGAGATGGTCGGCGCGTCCGGCCCGGATCACGCGAAGGTCTTTGAGTGCTGCGTGCAGCTCAACGGCGAGGTCATCGGCAGCGGCACCGGCCACAGCAAGAAGGAGGCCGAGCAGGCGGCGGCCCGTGCGGCGCTCGCGGAGCTGGCGCAGTAATATGGGCGCATGACGCCCCGCACCCGGAGGTTTTTCCGGGCGCGGGGTGTTTTTTATTCTGCTGAGGAACAGGTGCTTGAATCGGCTTGCCCGTGCCCCCGCTGTATCCCCCGCACAAATTCCTGACACATTCGTTACCGAAATTGGGGTGGTAATTCTGCCGCGGACGTGATATAATTCCATGTTACCGAGAAGAAAATGAGTACGAACTGCAATTTTTACGCAGAATTCTACAAAATGTAATCTATTCAGACAGGAGATTTGGAAACATGACGTTCTTATCCTCATTCCTGCTGGGGCTTGTGCAGGGCATCGCTGAGTTCCTGCCGATCTCCAGCTCCGGCCATCTGGCCATCGCCCAGAACCTGCTGGGCATGAGCGACGCCGGCACGGTGCCGGAATTTTTCGACGTGCTGCTGCATCTGGGTACGCTCGTGGCCGTGTTCGTCGCCTACTGGGCGGACATCAAGGACATGGTGCTCGAGTTCTTCCGCGGCGCGGGCGATCTGATCCACCACTCCACGCCGAACCCCGTGCCCCCGGCGCGGCGGCTGATCCTGCTCATCATTCTGGGTACGCTCCCGCTGTTTGTGGTGCTGCCTGTGAAGGACGCGGTGCAGAGTCTCTCGAACAGCATGGTCTTTATCGGTGCGGCGCTCATCGTGACGGGCGTTCTGCTCTTTGTCAGCGACCGCGTGAAGAAGGGGCGCAAGAATGAGCGCACCGCGACGTGGCTCGATGTGCTGATCGTCGGCCTTGGACAGGCCATTGCGACGATGCCCGGCATCTCCCGCTCCGGTATGACGATCACGACCGGCTGCTTCGTCGGCTTCGAGCGCAAGTTCGCCGTCCGCTTTTCATTCCTGCTGAGCATCCCCGCGGTTCTCGGCGCGAACATCCTGAGCCTGGCCGACGCGGCAAAGGCCGGGATCAACTGGGCGGAGGTGCCCGTCTACCTCGTCGGCGTCGTGACGGCGGCCGTCGTGGGATACCTCTGCATCCGCCTGCTGCGCTTCATCGCCGACCGCGGCAAGTTCGGCGCGTTTGCCTACTACTGCTGGGCCGTCGGCGTGCTGACACTGGTGCTGAACGTTATCAAGTAAAATCGCTTTACATCATCTGCATTTTCGAGGAAAGGAAGCAATATGGCTGCACAGAAGAAAAAGACCGGAAAAAAGGCCGCTCCGCCGCCGCAGAAGCAGGCATGCCCCGTCCGCCGCGAGGTGGGGGGCTTCGTGTGCCTGCTGCTGGCGCTGTGCGTGCTGGTCAGCTATTTCGGCGTGCAGGCATTTTTCCTGACCCTGCTCGAAAAGCTCCTCAAGGGTCTGACGGGGTACGGCTACTGGCTGTGGGCGGCGGCGCTCGCGGTGGTGGGCGTCGTGCTCGTCGGCCACGGCGGGCGCCCGGTGTGCCTGCGCGTGACGGGGACGCTCGCGATCCCCGTGCTGAGCGGGAGCCTGCTGCACCTGCTGCTGTGCCGTGTGGCGTATGCACCGGGCGCGATCGGACTGCCGTCTCTGCGCGACCTGTGGGTCGACGGGCTGTCGCTGCGCGGCGGCGGCGCGCTCTCCGGCGGACTTGCGGCGCTCCTGAAGGCGGGCTTCAGCTCCGTCGTCGCGGGCGTGCTGCTGGCGCTGCTGCTGGCGGGGGCGGTGCTGCTGATGCTGCGCAAGACGCCGCAGGAGGTGGCGCAGCGGGCGCGTGAGCGCCGCGAGAGCGCGCGCCTTGCCCGCGCCGAGGACGAGGAGGCGCGCCTGCTCGAGGAGGAAGAGTCCCCCGCGGCGCTGCCCGCGGCGAAGCGTGCACGCGGACGGAGCGCCATCGACATCCCGATCGACGAGCCGCCCGCAGCGCAGCCGGTCAAGGCCGAAACGCTGCCGGAGGAGCAGACGGAGAGCGGGCTGTTCCAGCCCGCGCCGAAGAGGAAGCTCTTCTCCCGCCGCGGAGAGGACGTCCGGACGCCGGACGAGGTGCTGCGCCCGCAGGCGGAGCCCGCGCCCGCACCCGAACCCGCGCCCACGGCGCAGGAGACGGCGGAGCCGCCCGCAGCCAGACCCGCCGCGAAGAGGCAGGACGCGTCCGCGGATGTGCAGTCCGCCGCCGAGGAGGTCGGCCGCGCCATTGAGGACGAGCTGGCAGAGCCGGAGGACGAATACCGCTATCCGCCCATCACGCTGCTCGACGAGAACCACACGGAGAACTACGCCGAGGTGGGCGCGGAGCTGCGCGGCAACTCGCGCCGCCTTGCCCAGACGCTCCAGAGCTTCGGCGTGGATGCGCAGGCGGGCGAGGTCGTCCACGGCCCGAGCGTCACGCGCTATGAGTTCACGCTCGATCAGGGTGTGAAGCTCAGCAAGATTACGAATCTCTCCGACGACATCGCCCTCGCGCTCGGCGCGAGCGGCGTGCGCATCGCGCCGATTCCGAACAAGATCTCCGTCGTCGGCATCGAGGTGCCGAACCGGACGGTCACGACCGTGCGCATCCGCGACGTGATCGAGTCGCGGACGTTTACCGAGCACCGCTCGCGTGTGGCCTTCGCCGTGGGCAAGGACATCGGCGGCAAAGCGATCGTCGGTGACATCTCAAAGCTGCCGCATGTGCTCATCGCCGGTACGACCGGCTCCGGTAAGTCGGTCTGCACGAACTCGCTCATCATCAGCATGCTCTATAAATCCACGCCCGAGGAGGTCCGCTTCATCATGGTGGACCCGAAGATGGTAGAGCTGGCGCCGTATAACGGCATCCCGCACCTTCTGATTCCGGTCGTGACCGACCCGAAGAAGGCCGCGGGCGCGCTGCAGTGGGCGGTCTATGAGATGATGAAGCGCTATAAGCTCTTCTCCGAAAACGGCGTGAAGGATCTGGCGGGCTTCAACGCGCTCGCCGAGCACAGCGAGGAGCTGAAAAAAATGCCCACCGTGGTGGTGGTTATCGACGAGCTGGCCGATCTGATGCTTGTGGCGGCCAAGGAGGTCGAGGAGAGCATCTGCCGCGTGGCGCAGATGGGCCGCGCGGCGGGCATGCACCTCGTCATCGCGACGCAGCGCCCGTCCTCGGACGTCATCACCGGCCTGATGAAGGCCAACATCCCCAGCCGTATCGCCTTCGCGGTGGCCTCGTCGCTCGAGTCGCGCATCATCCTCGACACGACCGGCGCGGAAAAGCTCGTCGGCAAGGGCGACATGCTCTATTTTCCCCTCGGCTCCGGCAAGCCCCAACGCGTGCAGGGCTGCTTCATCAGTCCCGAGGAGATTGAACGCGTCGTCGCGTTCGTCAAGGAGACGGGCGAGGCCGACTATTCCAGTGAGGTCATGGAGAAGATCGAGGAGGCCGCGCGCAGGGACGAGAAGGGCGGCGGCAAGCAGGCCGCGTCCGACGATTCGACGAGCAACTGCGACGAGCTGTTCAACGACGCCGTCGAGGTGGTGCTCGAGACGGGGCAGGCGTCCGTCTCCATGCTCCAGCGGCGGCTGAAGCTCGGCTATTCGCGCGCGGCGCGTCTCGTCGACCAGATGGAAGAGCACGGCATCGTCGGCCCGTTCGAGGGCTCGAAGCCGCGGCAGCTGCTCATCGACCGGGCCAAGTGGCAGGAGCGCCAGATGGGCCGGCAGGCGGCGGAGTCCGCGCCGAAGCCGGACCGCTTTGGCAGCATTCAGGACGTGTTCGAGAGCCACGACGCACTCGAATAAAATCACGGCAAAGGGGCAAAGCCCCTTTGCCGTGAAGTTTTCGCTGCGCTTAGCGCCTCGCCCCGCCGCTAAGTGCAAAGAATTCTTCTGACGCGCATGTCGTCAGAAAAATAATCCAATCTTATTCGCGGCTTTGCCGTGAACTCTGTGAGACATTTTGGGTGAGGTGCGGGGTGAAACGGCGGCTTTCGGCAGAAAAAGACCGAAAAACAGGTGGAAACCGGTGAATTTTTGGGAGAAATCCACTTGACGGGTATAGACACTTATGCTATAATTTCAAATTGCGCGGGAATCTTCACGCGCAATTTTGCCATGCCAACAGGAGGTACCTCGGTGCTGGAGGAGCTGTCAGCCAAGGAAAAGGTTTCTGGTCTGAAACAGACGCGGCGCGCCATCGCCGCGGGACGGGCCGCGCGGGTGTATCTCGCGTGCGACGCGGATCCCAGACTGACCGAGCCCTTACGCGCGCTCTGTGAGCAGAGCGGCGTCGAGACGGCGGAGCAGTACTCCATGGCGCAGCTCGGGCGGGCCTGCCGCATTCAGGTGGGCACCGCGGCCGCGGCACTGCTGGCGGACAAAACGTGATTTCTTCGGAATAATTTCGCATTGTTCCGTGGAAAATAGAGGGAGCTTCGTCTCCCAGAAAAATTTTCAGAAAGGAGTAACATGCATGCCTACCTTTAATCAGCTGGTCAAGCAGGGCAGAAAGCAGGCGACCTACAAGTCCAATTCTCCCGCGATGCAGAAGGGCCTGAACACTCTGAAGAACAAGGAAACCAACCTCTCCTCCCCTCAGAAGCGCGGCGTCTGCACGGCCGTGAGAACCGCGACCCCCAAGAAGCCGAACTCCGCACTGCGTAAGATCGCCCGTGTCCGTCTTACCAACGGCTACGAGGTCACCGCTTACATCCCCGGCGTCGGTCATTCCCTGCAGGAGCACTCTGTGGTCATGATCCGCGGCGGCCGTGTGAAGGACCTCCCTGGTGTGCGTTACCACATCATCCGCGGCACTCTGGACGCTCAGGGCGTGCAGGGCCGTATGCAGTCCCGTTCCAAGTACGGCGCCAAGCGCCCGAAGCAGAAGTAAGGCTGCGACCTTGAAATGAGCTTTGCCGAAAAGGTTTGATATATATTTTTGTGTCATTCACCTCTTTGGCAGGCCGGAACACGATGGGGGAGAGCCCCATTCGCGAGTACCTATGATTTCTAAATTATAAGAAGGAGGGAAGCAAAGTGCCCAGAAGAGGTAATGTTCCCAAGAGAGAAGTTCTGCCCGATCCTATGTACAACAGCGTCCTGGTGACCAAGCTCGTCAACAGCGTGATGCTCGACGGCAAGAAGGGCGTCGCCCAGAAGGTCGTCTACAGCGCGTTCGACATGATCAAGGACAAGACCGGCAACGAGCCTCTCGATGTTTTCAACCAGGCCATGGAGAATATCATGCCCAGCCTGGAGACCAAGTCCCGCCGCGTCGGCGGTGCCACCTATCAGGTGCCGATGGAGGTCCGTCCCGCCCGTCGTCAGACCCTCGGTCTGCGTTGGCTGACGGCCTATGCCCGTGCCCGTGGTGAGCGCACCATGGCCGAGCGCCTGGCTGGCGAGATCATGGATGCTGCCAACAACAGCGGCAGCGCCGTGAAGAAACGCGAAGATACCCACAAGATGGCCGAATCCAACAAGGCATTCGCCCACTTCCGCTGGTAACGGAGGAACGAGAGAATTATGGCAAGAAAAGTCTCTCTGGAAAACACCAGAAATATCGGCATCATGGCCCATATCGACGCTGGCAAGACCACGACTACCGAGCGTATTCTGTACTACACCGGCGTCAACTACAAGATCGGCGAGACCCACGACGGTACCGCCACGATGGACTGGATGGCTCAGGAACAGGAGCGTGGTATCACCATCACCTCCGCTGCCACCACCTGCTACTGGAAGGGCAGCAAGAATCAGTTCCCGCAGACCCGCTTGAACATCATCGACACCCCGGGCCACGTCGACTTCACCGTTGAGGTCGAGCGCTCCCTGCGCGTTCTGGACGGCTCTGTGACCGTTCTCTGCGCCAAGGGCGGCGTTGAGCCCCAGTCTGAGACTGTGTGGCGTCAGGCCGATAACTACAAGGTCCCCCGCATGATCTACGTCAACAAGATGGATATCATGGGCGCGGATTTCTACAACGTTCTGCACATGATCCACGACCGTCTCAAGTGCAACGCTGTCCCCATCCAGCTGCCGATCGGCTCTGAAGATACCTTCAAGGGCATCATCGACCTGGTGGAGATGGACGCTGATATCTACTACGACGAGCTCGGCAAGGACATGCGCGTCGAGGAGATCCCCGAGGACATGCTCGAGCTCGCTCAGGAGTATCGCACCAAGCTCATTGACGCTTGCGCCGACCTGAACGACGAGATCATGGAGCTGGCGCTCGAAGAGAAGCCCGTTCCTCAGGACCTCATCCGCAAGACCATCCGTCAGGCCACCATCGACAATAAGATGGTTCCTGTCACCTGCGGTACCTCTTACAAGAACAAGGGCGTTCAGAAGCTGCTGGACGCGATCGTCGACTATATGCCGTCCCCCGTGGATATCCCCGCGATCGACGGTGTGAACCCCGATACCGGTGAGGAAGATGTCCGTCACGCGGACGATAACGCTCCGTTCTCCGGTCTCGCGTTCAAGATCGCGACCGACCCGTTCGTCGGCCGTCTGTCCTTCGTTCGCGTGTACTCCGGTATTCTGAATACCGGTACCGCCGTTCTCAACTCCACCAAGCATCAGAGAGAGCGCATCGGCCGCATCCTGCAGATGCACGCCAACCACCGCGAGGATATCGAGTGCTGCTACGCCGGCGACATCTGCGCCGTCATCGGCCTCAAGAACACCACCACCGGTGATACGCTCTGCGATGAAAAGGCTCCGATCATCCTGGAGTCCATGGAATTCCCCGAGCCCGTGATCCGCGTCGCCATCGAGCCCAAGACCAAGGCCGGTCAGGAGAAGATGGGCATCGCGCTGATGAAGCTGGCTGAGGAAGACCCGACCTTCAAGACCTACACCGATGAAGAGACCGGTCAGACCATCATCGCCGGTATGGGTGAGCTCCATCTGGAGATCATTGTCGACCGCCTGCTCCGTGAGTACAAGGTCGAGGCGAATGTCGGCGCTCCTCAGGTCGCCTACAAGGAGACCATCACCAAGGCTGTCGATCAGGATACCAAGTACGCCCGTCAGAGCGGTGGTAAGGGTCAGTACGGTCACGTCAAGATCCATGTCGAGCCCAACGAGTCCGGCAAGGGTTACGAGTTTGTCAACGCCCTCGTCGGCGGCGCGATCCCCAAGGAATACGTTCCCGCGATCGATGCCGGTATTCAGGGCGCCATGCTCTCCGGTGTTCTCGCCGGTTACCCGGTCGTCGACGTCAAGGTCACGCTGTACGATGGTTCTTATCACGAGGTCGACTCCTCTGAAATGGCGTTCAAGATCGCCGGCTCCATGGCCTTCAAGGAGGCCTGCCAGAAGGCTGGCCCGACGCTGCTCGAGCCGATCATGAAGGTCTGCGTCATCGTCCCCGACGAGTACATGGGCGACGTGATCGGCGACCTCAACTCCCGCCGTGGTCAGATCCAGGGCTTCGAGGCCCGCAGCGGCGCGCAGCAGATCGACGCTTTCGTTCCTCTGGCTGAGATGTTCGGCTACGCGACTGACCTCCGCTCCTGCACGCAGGGCCGTGGCCAGTACACGATGGAGCCCGCGCATTATATCGAGATCCCGAAGAACATTCAGGAGAAGATCATCAACCAGCGCACGAACCGCGCCTGATAAAAAGGTATTGCAAAATACCGCGTTTTACGGTAAAATACCGGTGTATGTAAATGACACCGGCAAACAACGAAATTTTTTCATAGGAGGATCACTCTAATGGCTAAGCAGAAATTCGAGCGTACCAAGCCCCACGTAAACATTGGTACCATCGGTCATATCGACCATGGTAAGACCACCCTGACCGCCGCGATCACCAAGTTCCTCGCCATGCAGGGCGGTGCTGACTACACCGATTACAGCTCCATCGATAAGGCTCCGGAAGAGCGCGAGCGTGGTATCACCATCAACACCGCTCACGTTGAGTACCAGACCTTCGACCGCGTTGGCCACAACTACAAGACCGGCGAGGACAACGCCCAGATTCAGGGCCGTCACTATGCCCACGTCGACTGCCCGGGCCACGCCGACTATATCAAGAACATGATCACTGGCGCTGCTCAGATGGACGGTGCTATCCTGGTCATCGCCGCTTCCGACGGCCCCATGGCCCAGACTCGTGAGCACCTGCTGCTCGCCCGTCAGG
>OLGF01001385.1_pt1 | contig 26104 bp, 24 predicted proteins | sample 1604971 | NCBI WGS metagenome assembly OLGF01 (sample SAMEA3888902, study PRJEB22519) | human gut metagenome | biome: human gut; feature: human-associated habitat; material: faeces | place: Denmark | collected 2011 | reverse complement strand
GCGCGGTTTACGCGCTCCCGCCGCTTTTTATTTGTTCTCAAAGGGCTGCGGCCCTTTTGACAGAACAAAGACTCCCCGCATATACTGCTGCAGAGGAGGGGTGAGGATGAGACGATGGGACTGTGGGGCGCTGATCGGTGTGTGCGCCCTGGCGCTGGGGGCAGGGATCCTCATCGCGGCCATCTTTCCGGTGGGAGCGTTGATGTTTCTGGTGGCCGGGCTCCTGATTGCCTGCGGCGCTGCGTGCCTGAGACGATAGGAGGGGTGGAGCATGCGGATCATTGTCTGGAAGCCGCCGCGGATTCTGCGGGGGCTGCTGCGGGCCGTTTTCGGCGCGGAGGAATAAAGCGGACGCCGCTCTCATACGATGCTCTGAGCCATGGAGAAATGAGAGGGTGGTACAGGATGGATTTGGAACTGAAATGGCGGGATTTGACGTGGTTTGAGGTGCTGGGCCGCGCGACGGCGACGCATGAGGAGGCGCTGGAGACGGCCATTCCGGAATACTGCCCGGATATGAACCGCATCGTCGACGCGACCGGGCAGCTGCAGATCCGCGACCGGGAGATCACGGGCGGCGCGGTGATGGTCAGCGGCATGGTGAGCGTGCGGGTGCTGTACTCCTCGGAGGAGAGCAGCGGGCTGCGCAGTCTCGAGGTGTCGGTGCCGTTTCGCTGCACGCAGGAGGGCGGCAATCTCGCCGCGTGCCGCGTGCTGCGCGCGGAGGGACGGCTGCTGCTGACGGAGGCGAAGGCTGTGAGCGCGCGGCGGCTGTATGTGCGGGTGCTGCCGGAGGTCACGGTCACGGGCTACGGCGAGATGCACGGGCGGCTGTGCTGCGCGGCGGAGGGGGATGCGTCCCTCGCCGTGCGCACGCGGGAGACGCCGCTGCGGCTACTCTCCGCGGTGGCGGAGAAGCAGTGCCCGTTCACGCAGGAGACGATGCTCCAGACCGGACAGGAGACGCCCGAGGAGGTGCTGGCCGACCGCCTGACCCTGCGCGTGACGGACTGGCAGAACGTCGGGACGAAGCTGCTCGTCAAGGGGGAAGCGCGGCTTTGCGTGCTCTACCGCGGCGAGCAGCAGGGGCTCTGCATCCATGAGGCGGCGCTGCCGTTTTCGCAGATTCTCGACGGCATCGAGGCCGCCGAAGACGGCGAGTGCGCCGTCGAGCCGCTCGTCATCGAAGCGCAGACGCGCGTACTGCGCACGGAGGGTGCCTGCGGCTTTGGTGTGAGTGCGCAGGTGTCGCTCTTCGTGCGCCAGTGGCGGCAGGAGCGCGTGCAGCTTGTGGAGGACCTCTACAGCACGCGCGCCGATACGGCCATTCGCCGCGAGCCGGTGCGCATCGCGTTCGAGCGGCCACTGCCGCCGGTGGAGCAGGAGACCGTCCAGAAGCTGGAGTTCGGACGCGGCCAGCCGCTTGTGTACCTGACGGAGCTGGAGTGCTCACCCGTGTCGCAGGCGCCGGAGGGCGACCACAACACACTGCGCACGACGGTACGGATGAAGCTGCTGTATCAGGATGAGAGCGGATCACCCGTCAGCGCCGAGCGAACGGCGGAGGTGAGCGCCCCGATGAGCGCCGCGCCGGACGCGGTCTTCGCCCGCTGCGGCCAGGCGGAGTGCAGACCGACCGCGGGCGGGTGCGAACTGCATATCCCGGTGCAGATGCACATGGTGCGGCGCGAACAGACGCAGCTCGACGCCATCTGCGGCGCGGAACTCAGCGAGCCCGCAGAGCAGGAGCGCGCGCCCTCCCTCGTCCTGCGGCGCATGGCGCCGGGGGAGACGCTCTGGGACGTCGCCAAGCAGTATCGCACGCGCGAGGAGCTGATCCGCGGGGCGAACCGGCTCGAGGAGGATGACGACCACCCGGCGGGGATGCTGCTGATTCCGCGCGCCCGCTGAGGGCGGAAGCCGAAAATAAAATCCCCCTTCCGCATGGACTGCGGGAGGGGGATTTATTTTGCCTTCGGCGAGTTACTTTCTTTCACCAGCGAAAGAAAGCAACCAAAGAACGCCGCCAGAAACCAAGGTTTCTGGAAATCGCCGAAGCGCCGCCAGTGGCGGATAAAGCGAGGCGGTTTCGAGGAAGTGTCCCGATTGGCGGCCACGAAGTGGACGGGAATCGGTTGGCACGACGGTGTATATCCTAAGCGCGTCCCGCACACTGGGCAGTTGTTATAACATGTACCACACGTTTGTAAAATTTTACAAGGGGCCTTAAATGTAGTATCGTCTCTGCGCAGAACGGAAGCCGATACTACATTTAGGCCACGTCCGACTGAAACCCCACTTGTCGCAGGCCTTCTTCGACGAGACGAACGCCCGGTGCAGCAGCCGCGCAGGAACGTCACATACTGCCGCTGCACCTGCTCCCAGACGGTCTCGCATTCACCCTCCGGATAGTGCAGGGCGATTTTTTCACGGATCTGCCGCTTGCAGGGCTTGGAGTACAGCACATGGCAGGTGCGGTCAAATTATAGTTCGCTGTCCTTCATCGGGCAGTTCCTCCTTTTGTGATAATTTCCCGGACAAGCGCCGCCCAGCGCTCCGGGAAGCGCACAAGCAGCTCCTCGTGCTGCAGATCCAGCTCGTGGATGACGGGGCGGGCGAAGTGCTGCAGGTAGCGGGCGCGGTATTTTTCACCCATTTTCAGGGCGTAAAAGATGTGGATTTCGGTGCCGGGGACGTCGATCCCGTCGGGCAGCGGCGTGATGAGGTCGGAATAGAACTGGCTCTGGCAGCTCCTCTGCGAGACATAGGGCCGCGCGCCGCCGAAAAGGCGCATGAACGCGCCGGTATATTCCGGGTCCTGCTCCAGCCGCTGCGCCATGCGGCGCCGGAGAAAGCGGAGCTTAAACTCCCCGTCGCGGATGAGGGGGTAGATCAGCGGCAGGAGGAGCTTTGTCTGGAGCTTCGCGGCAAGGGGGGATGCCTGATCGAGGTCGGAGCCGCCGAGAATACCGAAATCCATGCGGATGTTCCCGCGCGCGGCCAGCAGTCCGACGAACGATCCGCCCAGCGAGCAGCCGTAGGCCGCCCGGATGTGCCCGCCGCAGTTTGCGCGGATCCAGTCCTCGATTTTTGCCGTCTCCTCGAGCATCGTGGGAAATTCCGTCCGCTCCGTCTCGTCGAAGCCGTCGTAGCTGACGCAGAGGACGCGAAAATCGGACGCGAGCAGCGGGATGACCTGCCCGAAGTTGCTCTCCCAGTGGCAGCAGGTGCCGGGCAGGAGCAGCACGGCGGGCTTCTCCGCGTCTCCGAATGTATAGACCTTCATAGGGTGCTCCTTTCCTGAGCCGCGCGTGCGGCGGCACAAATTTCTGGTTAGATGCAGCTAACCACATACGATAACATTATAATAGGCACCCGATGCCCTGTCAAGCGGCAGAATTGCCTATTAAAAAGGCGTGGGTCGGAGCAAAGCCTATTCATCAAAAAAGACCATTGGCTTTTTTTGATGAATAGATCGCTGTACGCCCCGCTGTCCTCCGGTCGGCGGTCGATCACGGCTCGGATAGAGCCGGAGAGTTTTTCATAATTCATGTGCATTTCCTTTCCAACAAAAAAACGAGCTACCTGTGTATTTCTACACAGATAGCCCGTCATGGCTGTCACTCCTGCCCTTGCAGAAGCCTTACTTATTGTTTTTCAGTATCTCGGCTAATACATAAAACGGAAACAACAGGAAGAGCAATAAAACGTACATCACACACCAACCTTTCTTACTCGATCATACCATGTAGAGCGGCTGATACCAAGCTCCCGGCAGCAGTCCGCCACGGTAATGATACCGTTTTTTTGTTTTTGAGCGAGTTTTTCAAACTGCTCGTTGTCAATTTCTTTTAATTTGCGACCTTTCCGCCAATCGGGGTTATGTTCACGCTTCATAGCCTTACCCATACTGGTTCTTTCAACGATCATATCCCGCTCGTATTCGGCAAAAGCAAGCATGACCGTGACCATGACTTTTCCCATCGGGGTATTGTCCGCAACGCCCATGTTGAGAATATTGACTTTAACACCCCGTCCCACCAAGTCGCGAACCAACATGGCTCCTTCGGGAGCAGTACGGGCAAAGCGGTCGAGTTTACACACCACCAATTCGTCACCGGATTCCAGCTTAGAAAGGAAATATTTCAGCTGCCGCTCTCGGGGGTGAACTCCTCGTAGAACACGCTGAGCATCAGCTCGAGCAGCGCGTCCTGATCGACAGTAAGTTCCATGTGGCTGCCCGCGCCGAGGACGCTTGTGCCGCTGACGCGGAGAATGTCGCCGGAAAAGTGCATCTGCGCGGCTTCGGTCGCGAGATACGAGATCTTGCTGAGATCGAGGTCACTGAGCACATAGTCGCTCACGGCGTTATAGAGCGAGACGGCTTTCGTGGGATTGCCGGAGATGAGCTGGCGCGCCTGTGAGATCATCGCGAGGAGATACTGCTTCTGGCGCTGCATGCGCTCTTCGTTGCCGGTGGTCGTCTCGTGGCGGGCCTGAATATAGGCGCGGGCCTGACGGCCGGTCAGCGTGACCTCGCGGCCGCTCACGAGATTGCTGCAGCCGGGGAGGTTCGTGAAGGGATAGTCGCTCTGCACCGTCAGCGTGACACCGCCGAGCGCGTCGTTGAGGTCGGCGATGCCGCCCATATAGAACGCGGCGTAGCCGTCGATGTCCAGCCCGTAAAACAGGTTCGACACGGCCTCGCGTGTGAGAGCGGCGCTGGTGGCCAGCCCGTCGCCATAGGAATAGGACAGGGCAAGCTGGGCGCGCGCCGAGCCGCTGACATCGCCGCTTTCATCGAGAATGGCGATGTCGCACATCGTGTCGCGCGAGACGGAGATGAGCGTCATCTCATCGCTGTTCGTATCGAGCACGGCGAGCAGGACGACGTCCGCTTGATTGTCGCTGCCGTATGGCAGGGGGGAGGAGGGCTTCTCGTCCGAGTCGACGCCGATGAACAGAAGGTTCACGAGCCCGTCCTTATAGCGGTAGTATTTCCCGTCGTGATAGATGGTGTGCTGGTCAAGGACGCTGCTGTCCGTGCTGATGGCGGGCGGCTCGGCGGTTTTGCTGCGCAGGACGCTGCGCCCGTGCAGCCAGATGCCGAGCACCGTCAGGCACAGCGCGAGCGTAATGCCCATCAGAATGAGAAACAGCAGCAGGGGAGTTGAGATGCGCCGACGGCGCTTGTTTTCTTCCATGATCGGGGCCTCACTTCTTCAAAACGGTATATTCCTGCGTCAGCACGCCCTGCACCAGAAACCGCTGCGTCCGGTTCTGACGGTAGCAGGTGGAGAGCGTGAGCACCTTGTCGCCGAACTGCGGGAAGAGGTCGCGGCGGTAGTTGCAGTTTACGCCGTCGGCGAGGGAATCGAAGTAGGCGGCGAACTGATCGGGGTCATTGAAGTCATTGCACAGGAGAAGGTGGTCGCTCGAGTGCGGATAGGCTGCGAAAATCTGATACTCATAGACCTTCTCGGGCGTGTAGATGTAGATGCTCTGGTTCTGCTCGAAAAACGATGCGTCGGCGAAGTTGTTGAGCTGGGCGAACATGGCCTGTGAGCGGCTGTTGTGTCCGTAGAGCACGGTCATGGAGTCCTGAAAGGTGGTGGTGTTGTAGCGCTGGGAGAAGATGCTGCCGCCGGAGAAATAGGACTTGTCGACGGCGTGGTTGATGTAGAACAGGTCGTCCGTTGCGCTCTGAACGACGGCGTAGTTGATGACCGTGCCGGGCACCTCAATCCAGGCGTAGACCTCGTCGTTCATGGCCTGCAGCTCGTCGAAGTCGACGGAGCTGGTCATGTAGCGGGTGGGATCGTTCGGGTCGGTGAGTGCGGTGGAGATGATGCCGGAGCTGACGCCGCTGCCGAGCCGGTCGCTCAGCGCCTTGCCGCGGTAAAACTGGACGATGAAGAAGATGCAGACGGCGCACACCGCCACCGCCAGCACCGAAATCACCCCCAGCACAATACGGGTGGAACGTTTCATAAAAAAACCTCACAAACAGGTAATAGCAGGAGTAAACAGTTTCACAGAATTCGCGGCTCGGAAGCCGCGAACAAATTGAAATCCGTTTTTTGCGGCGGCGTGTACGTCGCAAAAAACACTCTGCGCTGCGCTTAGCCCTTGCCCCAAAGACCTGTCTTTGGGGCAGAATAGAAATAGCCCCACAAACGACAAGCATTCATGGGGCTATCCGCAGGTTCTTGTTATGCGCGCTCGTGCGCCTTCTTGCCGGTGACAACAGCCACACCGCCGCAGACGGCGGCGACCAGAGCCAGACCGCCGATGCTGAACTCATAGCCCGTCTGGGGAGACTGGGGATTGGGATCCACATCGGTGTTGCCATGCTCGGGACTGGGCACATACGTACCGTCGGCGAAAGCAGTAGCCGTGAGCATGCTGCAGGCCATGATGAGCGTCATGACGATGGCGAGAATCTTACTTTTCACAGGTACCCCTCCGTTTCTGTGCTTTATAACAAGGCTACTATATCACTTCTACGCGCGAAATGCAAGAAAAATTTACGGAAAACAGCGTATTCGCCCCGCAAAAATTCCTGCGGAAAAGACGCGGAAACGGTCGGTGATTGTTTGACTTTCGTATACGCGAATGATATAATAAATCGGATTATATCAAAATCCGGGGAGGTTGGAAGCTCTCCGGAGGAGGGGATCGGGAAAATGTCACGTTACCGCGCATTTATCATTTTACTGTTGGATGTTCTGATCATTTTTCTCTGCAATTTCCTGACGATGCTGCCATATCTGCTGGGGCAGGATATCCGCCTGCTGAACCTCGTGCTGCACATTGGGCTGCTGACGGTCTGCGTGTTGCTGTTTCAGGTCTGCCTTAAGACGTACGACACGCTCTGGCGCTATGCCGAGAGCCGGGAGTATCTGACGCTGCTCGAGGGCATGGGGCTGGGCTTCACGCTTTATTCGGTGGTGAACCTCCTGCTCGACACCAGCCGCATCTGGATCAGCTCAGCCCTGACGGGGACGGCGCTGGCGCTGCTGGTGATGCTGGGGTACCGGTTCGTCTACCGCAGCTACCGGCGGCGGGTGACCGGTGTCGGCGGCGGGCCGCGGGCCTATGCGGCTATCATCGGCGCGGGATCGGCGGGCGCGGCTCTCGTCTCGGAGATGGATGATCGGATTTACGGGCGCTACCGCCCGTACTGCGTCATTGACGACGCGGCGGAAAAGCAGCAAAAACGCATCCACGGCGTCCCTGTGCTCGGGCCGATCGACGCGATGGAGGAAATCCTCGCCGACACGCCCGTCACGGACATCATTCTCGCCATCCAGAATCTCACGTCCGAGCGGCGGCAGGAGATTCTGAACCTCTGCGCCCGCACGCAGCGGCGCGTCCATGTGCTCGGCAGCCCCGTCACGCGGCTGCACGCGCGGCAGGGCGACTATATCGCCGCCGTGCGCGAGGTGGAGATCGAGGATCTGCTCGGCCGCGCGCCGGTGCAGCTGGAAAATCCGCGCATCGGGACGTTCCTGCGCGGCAAGACCGTGCTCGTGACGGGCGGCGGCGGGTCGATCGGCTCGGAGCTCTGCCGCCAGATCGCGGCGAACCGGCCGGAGCGGCTCGTGATCCTCGACGTGGCGGAGAACACGACCTATGAGCTGCAGAACGACCTGCTGCACTGGTACGGGGAGGATTTTCCCCTCTCGGTGGAGATCGCGTCCGTGCGCGACCGGCAGCGGCTGGAGCAGATTTTCGCGAAATACCGGCCGCAGCTCGTGTTCCACGCGGCGGCGCACAAGCATGTGCCGCTGATGGAGGGCTGCCCGGAGGAGGCGGTGGAGAACAACGTCTTCGGCACGTTCAACACCGCCGACATGGCGCGGCGCTACGGGGCGGAGAAGTTCGTCCTCATCTCGACGGACAAGGCCGTGAACCCAACGAACATCATGGGCGCGACGAAGAACCTCTGCGAGGAGGTGCTGCAGGGTCTGCGCGGCGTAGGCGGGACGGAGTTCGCCGCCGTGCGCTTCGGCAACGTCCTCGGCTCGAGCGGGTCGGTGATCCCGCTGTTTAAAAAGCAGATCTCTTACGGCGGGCCGGTCACGCTGACCGACCGGCGCATCATTCGCTACTTCATGACCATTCCCGAGGCGGCGCAGCTCGTGCTCGAGGCCGGGTCGTTCGCGCGCAGCGGCGAGGTGTTCGTACTGAACATGGGTGAGCCGGTGCGGATCTTCGACCTCGCGGAAAAGCTCATCCGGCTCTCCGGCTTCGTGCCGGGGGCGGACATCGAGATCCGCGAAGTCGGCCTGCGGCCGGGGGAGAAGCTCTATGAGGAGCTGCTCATGTCGAACGAAAAGCTCAAGAGCACCGAAAACGAGAAGATCTTCGTCGAGGAGCGCCCGGCGATTCCGGAGAAGGAGCTGCGTGCCGCGCTCGAGGAGCTGCAGACGGCGATTGACGCGGGCAACCGCGCGGAGCTGCTGCGCCTGATGCACGCGCTCGTCCCCACGTTCCGCGCGCCCGAGGAGGTCAACCGCGAGGCGCAGGAGCGTCTGGAGAGAAAGGCCGCGATATGATCGACCTGCACTGCCACATCCTGCCCGGCGTGGACGACGGCTCCGCCGACGAGGAGGAGAGCTGCGCCATGGCGCGCCTTGCCGTCGAGAGCGGCGTGACCGACATCGCGGCGACGCCGCACTGCAACGCGCCGGATCCGTTTTACAACTACGCCGACAGTGCCCTGCACGCGCGCTTCGCGCGCCTGCGGCAGCGGCTCGAGCGCGAGCAGATTCCCCTGCGCATTCACGAGGGGATGGAGGTGTTCACGACGCCGGAGCTGCCGCGGCTGCTCGACGAGGGGCGGCTGCTCACGCTCGGCGGGACGCGGTATCTGCTCATCGAGTTCGCCTTCGGCGAGAGCGAGTGGTTCTTCGACGAGATGCTCGCCGCCGTGCGCGCGCGGGGGCTGACGCCGGTGCTCGCGCACCCGGAGCGGTATACCTGCGTGCAGGACGAGCCGCGCCTGCTGCGCCGCTGGGCGCGGGAGGGGACCGTGCTGCAGGCGAACAAGGGCAGCTTTTTCGGTATGTTCGGCCGCCGGGCGGCCGCCGCGGCGCACTGGGCGCTCGCCGACGGGTGCCTGCACCTGATCGCGAGCGACGCGCACAGTCCCTACCGGCGGACGACGCGCATGAGCGACATCTTTGATTTTACGGCGGATTTCGCCGCGGAGGAGATCGCGGATTTCCTGCTGCGGCAGAATCCGGCGGATATTCTGGCAAACCGCCCGGTATATACCGTCCGGGAAAAATTCTGACAGACCCTGAGGTGGTTTATGAAACGACTGCATATCATCACGCTGGCGGTGCTGGCGGCGTCGGTGCTCGCGCTGGGCGTGACGACACTGGTGCGCAGCATCGGAAACGACAAAACAATCCCGGAGATCATCTGCAGCGACACGCCGCTGCGCCTGTCCGTGCAGGACGGGGAGGCGGGGCTGCTGCAGGACGTGACCGCCCGCGACGGCAATGACGGCGACCTGACGGGGAGCCTGATCGTCCAGCGCGTGGAGCGCACGGGCGCAAACGGCGAGATGACCGTGACCTACGCCGTCGCCGACAGCGACGGACACGTCACGACGAAGACGCGCACGGTGATCTACACCGACTATGTCTCCCCGCGCTTTTCGCTCACGAAGGCGCTGCGCTACGCGCCGGGCGAGGCGATGCAGGTGCGCGACCGTCTGCGCGCGACGGACACGCTCGACGGCGATCTCAGCGACAGCGTGAAGGTGACCTCCACCGCGCTCAGCTCGAGCGTGGAGGGAACGTACCCCGTCACGTTCGAGGTCGTCAACAGTCTCGGCGACGCCGCGTCACTGACGCTCGACGTGGAGATCCACGCCCGCACGGCGGACGAGCCGCGCATTACGCTCTCGCAGTACATCGTCTATTTAAATGAGGGTGAGACGTTCTCGCCGCTGCAGTATCTGTCCGATGTGAGCGGCGGCAGCGCCGGGGCGGTGCGCGTGTCACTCCCGGACGGCGGATTGCAGCCGGGGCTCAACAAGGTCAGCTACGCCTGCTCGAACGGCAGCGCGACCGGGACGGCGACATTATATGTGGTAGTGGGGTGAATCGGCAGATGGAAGAACAGAGAGAACTGCGCTGGACGGAGCTGAATCCGGCGTGCCTGCTGCGGCGGGTGCTGCGCGAGCTGCCGGTCATCCTTGCGGCGGGGCTTGCGGCGCTGCTGCTGACGGTGACGGTGCTGCAGGCAACGTATCACCCGACGTACACGGCGAGCGCCACCGTGGCCGTCAACCTGAAAAACGCGAGCTACGCGACGATTTACTCCAATCTCAGCACGACCTCCGAGATCGCGCAGACGTTCACGGAGCTGTTCGAGAGCAAGACGTTCGGCGAGCTGGCGCGCAGTCGGTTCGGCGCGGAGCTGCCGGGGACGCTTGCGGCCTCGGTCATCCCGGAGACGAACCTGCTGAAGCTCTCCGTGACGGCGGATAACCCGGCGGACGCGTTCCGGACGCTGCGGTTTCTGATGGAGAATTACAATGTGCTGTCGGATCATGTGTTTCAGAACGTGATCCTGCGCGAGCTGGACAACCCCGTGGTGCCGACCGCGCCGTCGAACCCGCTGAGCCTGCGCCCAGCGGCGAAGAAGGCGTTTTTGATCGGCGCGCTCGCGATGATGCTGGGGCTGCTGGCCGCGGGCGTGCTGTCCGACACCGTCCAGACGGCGGAGGGCATGCACCGGCGCGTCGACGCGCGCCTGTTCGCGACGATCCACCATGAGACGAAGAACAAGACGCTGCGCGCCCGGCTGCGGCGCGATAACAAGGGCCTGCTCATCACGATGCCGGTCGCGGGGTTCTACTTCACCGAGGAGGTCGGCAAGCTCGCCTCCAAGGTCAGCCACGCGGCGATGCACGACGGGCGCAAGGTGCTCATGATCACGAGCGCCGCCGAGAACGAGGGCAAGTCCACCGTGGCGGCGAACCTCGCTATTTCGCTCGCGCAGAAGGGCAAGCGCGTCGTGCTGGTTGACGCGGATCTGCACAAGCCCGCGCAGTATAAGCTGCTGCGGACGGAGCCGAAGTGCGAGCTGGCGCAGGTGCTGCGGGGAGAGAAGCCCTGCGCGCCGGAGCAGACGGAGCAGGAGGGTCTGCGCGCGATCTTCTCGACGCAGGCGCGCAAGGGCGCAGCGGAGCTGCTCGGCGGCGACGGGATGCGGGTGCTTCTCGAACACCTGCGCGGCGAGGCCGACCTCATCATTGTCGACACGCCCCCGATGGGGATGTTCTCCGATGCGGAGGCTATCGCGGAGCTGGCGGATCTGTCGCTGCTCGTAGTGCGGCAGGACTGTGTCCCCGCGCGGCACATCAACGACGTGCTTGACGCGCTGCGCCAGTGCCGCGCGAAGCTGCTCGGGTGCGTCTTTAACGACGTGCACCAGCTGACGATCCCCGGCAGCGGGGGCGGCTACGGTTATGGCTACGGGTACGGTTACGGCTATGGCTATGGATACGGATACGGCGGGCGGCACGGCCACGCGCAGACGGAGGACACAGATGGACGAAAGAAAAATTGACCGGACGGACGAGGAGGGTCTGATCGACCTGAGCCGTCTGCTGCGCGAGGCGCGCAGCGTGCTGCGGCGGCTGTACTGGCTGCCGCTGGCGCTGGCGGCGGTGATGGCCCTTCTGATGTGCCTGCGCGGCTGGCGCAGCTATCAGCCGATGTACGCGAGCGAGGCGACGTTCACCATCCAGGTGGTGAGCGGCACGGGCTCGGACATCGCCGGCGGCGGCTATGGCTACTATGACAAGGCCACGGCCGAGCAGCTGGGGAAGACCTTCCCCTATCTGATCCAGTCGGATCTGATGCGCGGCAAGCTCTGCCGCGCCATGGGCGTTACGACGCTCAACGGAACGATCACGGCGCAGACCGTGTCGGACACGAACCTCTTCACCATCCGCGTGACAAGCACGAGCGCGCAGGACGCCAAGGCGATCCTCGACAAGGTGATCGAGCTCTATCCGGACGTGGCGGGCTATGTCATCGGCAGCACGTCGATGAACCTGCTGACCCAGCCGCAGGCGGCGACGGAGCCGTATAACGCGTTCCACCCGCTGCGCAGCGCCGCAAAGGGCGCGGCGCTGGGGCTGGTGCTGGGCCTTGCGGTTGTGCTGCTGTGCGCGGCGGCGCGGCGCACCGTCCGCGACACGGAGGACGTGCGCATGAAGCTGAACCAGACGTGCCTTGCGGCGCTGCCGAAGGTGCGCTTCAAGCAGCGCGGCAAGAGCGGCGGCGAGGAGCTCATGTCCATCCAGAACGAGCATGTCTCCAGCGCCTTTCAGGAGGGTGTGCGCAGCCTGCGCATCAAGCTCCTGCGTGAGCTGCCGGAGGGCGAGGGCTGCCGCACGATCCTCGTGACGAGCACGCTCCCCGGCGAGGGCAAGACGACCGTGGCCGTGAACCTGGCTCAGTCGCTCAGCCGCGGCGGCGCGCGCGTCATCCTCGTCGATCTCGACATGCGTAAGCCCTCGGTCAAGCGCGCCATGGGTGTGACGATCCCGTCGGTGGGCGTCGTCGAGCTTATCGAGCGCAAGGCGGGCAAGAAGGCACCGGAGGTGCGCCTGCTGAAGATGGAGGGGACGGAGCTCTACCTCCTCGCGGGCGATACGGGCTGCCGCGACACGCAGCAGATGAACTCGCGGCGGCTGTCGGTGCTGCTGGAGAGCCTGCGCGACAGGGCAGACTACATCATCCTCGACACGCCCCCCTGCGGCCTGCTGGCCGACAGCGTGAACGTCGCCCGCGCGGCGGACTGCGCGCTGTATGTGACGGGCTGCGGCGTGGCGGAGGTGCCGCATATTGTGGAGAGCCTGCAGTTCCTCGCCGAGAGCGGCACGCCGATCGTCGGCTGCGTGCTCAACGGCGTGAGCGGGAGTACCAGCCGATACGGCTATGGCTATGGGTACGGGTACGGCTATGGCTACGGAGAAAAACAGACGCATGGAAAGAAACCGGCCGGCAAGTGACGGCGTGCGCGCGTTCGACCCGGCGCAGTGCATGCCGTTGCTCGAGGAGCTGCTGCGCGAGGGGCAGACGCTCTGCTTGACCGTGACGGGGGAGAGCATGGCGCCGTTTCTGCGCCACGGGCGCGACCAGATCCGCTTCCAGCGGCCGGATAGGCCGCTGCGGCGCGGGGATATGGCGTTTTTCCGCCGCGCGAACGGGCAGTATGTCATGCACCGCGTCCTCCGGGCGGAGAAGAGCGGCGCGCTCTACCTCGTCGGCGACGCGCAGCAGGAGGTCGAGGGGCCGATCGCCCCGCAGCAGGTCTTTGCCGTCGTGACGGAGGTCTGCCGCAAAGAAAAATGGCTGCGGCCGGGCTGCTTCTGGTGGGATTTTTTTGCCGGACCTTGGCTGCGGCTGCTGCCGCTGCGGCCATATTTGCGCGGACTCGCGCGCTTTGTGCCGCGGGGGCTGAAATAACAAATGGAACTGTGAGGAACGCTTATGGCGCAGCAGGACGGACAAGTCCATAAGGTGCTCGGCTCGGAGGCGCTCGGGATTCTGCTCGGGCGCTGGCGCGACGGGACGTTTTCCGGCATCGCCGACGACTGGCGCTGGATCGCGGGGTATACGAAGCGCTACCGCTGGGCGGTGGCGCTGTATATCGTGCTGGGCGTGGCGGAGTCATCGCTGAGTCTGGTGTCCGCCGTTGCGGGGAAATACGCCATCGACATCATCACGGGCTATCAGACCTCGCGGCTGTGGGTGCTGCTGGTGCTGATGGTCGCCTCGGCGGTGAGCAGCCTGCTGCTGCGCAGCGCTGTCTCGCGCATCTCGGCGCGCGTCTCGCTGCGCGTGAACAACGACATCCGCGCTGAGGTGTTCGACTGCATCCTCCGCGCCGACTGGCGAGCACTGAACCGATTCTCGAGCGGCGACCTGCTCAACCGGCTCAGCAGCGACGCGGGCACCGTCGCGGGAAACGCCATCAGCTGGCTGCCGGATCTCGTGATCTCGCTCTATACATTCATCGCGACGTTCGCGGTGATCCTTTACTATGACTGGGTGATGGCGGTGCTGGCGCTTGCGAGCGCGCCGTTTCTGCTGCTGACGTCGCGGCGGCTGCTTGGGCGGCTGCGCGGCTATAACGAGGACGTGCGCCGCAGCAGCAGCGAGCTCATGGGCTATGAGACGGAGACGCTGCGCAATCTCGACTCCATCAAGGGCTTCGGCGTGACGGAGCGCTACAGCGCGGGCCTGCGCAAGAAGCAGGAGGCCTATCGCGCGGTGAGTCTCGACTACAACCTCTTCGGCATCAAGACGCAGGCGCTGCTCTCGATCCTCGGGTCGATGGTGCAGATGGCCGCGTTTCTCTACTGCCTGTACCTGCTGTGGTCGGGCAAAATTCTCTACGGCACGATGACGCTCTTTCTCACGCAGGGCACGAAGCTGACATCCTCGTTCAACGCCCTCGTCAAGACCGTGCCGACGTTTCTGAGCGCGTCCGTCTCCGCGAACCGAATCCGCGAGCTGACGGAGCTTGCGCCGGAGCCGGTGCTGCCGCAGAGCGGCGAGCTGCTGGAGGAAGCGGCGGACGGCGTGAGCGTGGTGATGGAGGAGATGAGCCTTGCCTATGAGGGCGAGCGGTGGGTGCTGAGCGGCGTCACCTTCCGCGCGGAGCCGGGGGAGATCGTCGCGCTGATCGGCCCGTCCGGCGGCGGCAAGACGACGATGATCCGCACGATGCTCGGCCTGATCGCGCCGGGGCGCGGGCGGGCGTTTCTGCGCGGACGGGACGGGCGCGAGGTGGCGATGAACGCCGCGCTGCGCGGCTGCTTTTCCTATGTGCCGCAGGGGAACACCATGATCTCCGGCACCGTTGCGGAGAATCTGCGCATGGTCGCGCCGTCGGCGAGCGATGAGGAACTGGAGCGTGCGCTGCGCGCGGCGTGCGCGTGGGAATTCGTGGAGCAGATGCCCGACGGTCTGCAAGCCGTCGTCGGTGAGCGCGGTCACGGGCTCTCCGAGGGGCAGGCCCAGCGGATTGCCATCGCGCGGGCGCTGCTGCGGGACGCGCCGGTGCTGCTGCTCGACGAGGCAACGTCCGCGCTGGACGTCGCGACGGAGCGGCGCGTGCTGCGCAGCCTGATGCAGAGTCACCCGAACAAGACCTGCATCGTTACGACGCACCGCCCCACGGTGATCGGCCTGTGTGAGCGCGTCTATCAGGTGGGCGGCGGCACCGTCCGCGAGCTGGGCAAGCAGGAAGCGCAGGCGCTGGCGATGGAATTTTAGCTTGATAAAAAGGCCGATAGCCTTTTTATCAAGGGGATATCGCTGCGCTCCATGCCTTGACTGGCCGCTGGCCAGTCTGCGACACTCCGCTGCGCGCAAAGAGTTTTTTGCGGCGTACACGCCGCCGCAAAAAACGGATCTTACATTTACAATCTAAGGCAGGCAGCAAAAAAAGTGGACTCACAGCGAAAAACCTCTACAATGGTGTTTGCGGACAACCAAGAGGAGGGATACGCTGTGAGCCACTACAGACATCTTAGCATAGAAGATCGGGGAAATCTATACCTCGGAATCAATCAAGGGAAAAGCTCTGTGAAGAGTGGTTGCCGGAGCAGATTCAGTACCGACTGAAGCTCGAGGAAAACCCGGTTCAGGTCAGTTACGCTACGATCTATCGCGCCCTGAACAGTGGCCTGATAGAGATTCTGCTGGCCGTTAAGACCCCGAACGAAACCGCGGAGGCGGTCAGAAACAGCATGATTCCCGCTGAAAAGATTCGCAGCATTACGCCTGACCGAGGTCATGAATTCGCGAAATATGCCGAGGTCAACGACGCGCTGCACGGTGTTCCGTTCTGTTTTGCCGATCCCCATTCACCGTGGCAGCGCGGAAACAAGTTGTACTTAACTAAACAATACAGGATCCATTTTTCGCGGCGGCGTACACGCCGCGAATCTCCCTCGCACAAAAAGGCAGAGCCTTTTTGTGCGAAGTTTATTTCTCAGCCTGCGTTTCGCAGTAGCGGCAGCGGTAGACGCGCTTGGCGCGGTCGGTCAGGATAAACTCCTGCGGCAGCTCCTGCTCGACGGAGGTGATGCAGCGCGGGTTCTTGCACTTGAGCACGCCCACGATGCGCTCGGGCAGCTTGAGACTGCGCTTTTCGGCGAGCTTGCCGTCGCGGATGATGTTCACGGTAATGCTCGGGTCGACATAGCCGATGAGGTCCCAGTCGAGATCCATCTCGCGGTCGATCTTGATGATATCTTTTCGGCCGAGCTTGCCGCTGGTGACGTTTTTCAGGATGGCGACGGTGCAGTCGAGCTTGCCGAGACCGAGAATGTTATACAGCTCCATGGACTTGCCGGCGCTGATGTGGTCGATAACGATGCCGTTCTGGATGGAATCAATGATCATGTTCGTAACCCCTTTCCTGTTATTCGATGCCCAGCAGCTTGAGAATCAGCGCCATGCGGACGTACTTGCCGTACTGCACCTGCTTGAAGTAGCAGGCGCGGGGATCGTCGTCCACGGCGACGGAGATCTCGTTCACGCGCGGCAGCGGGTGCATGATGCAGAGATCCTTCTTCGCGTTCGTGAGCTTCTCGGGCGTGAGAATGTAGCTGTCCTTCAGACGGAGGTAGTCCTCCTCGTTGAAGAAGCGCTCGCGCTGGACGCGGGTCATGTAGAGGATATCCAGCTCGGGCATGACATCTTCAAGGGAGGTGGACTGCGTGTAGGGGATGCCGTTGTTTTTGATGTACTGCTCCTTGACGTAGCGGGGGAGCTTCAGCTCAACCGGGGAGATCAGCACGAAGCGGATGCCGGTGTAGCGGCTCATCGCGGCGACGAGGGAGTGTACTGTGCGGCCGAACTTCAGGTCGCCGCACAGGCCGATGGTGAGGTTGTCGAACCGGCCCTTCTCCTTGTGGATGGTGAGCAGGTCCGTCAGCGTCTGGGTGGGGTGGTTGTGGCCGCCGTCGCCCGCGTTGATGACGGGGACGAGCGAGTGCATGGACGCGACAAGCGGCGCGCCCTCCTTCGGGTGGCGCATGGCGATGATGTCGCTGTAGCAGCTGACGGTGTGGATGGTGTCGGCCACGCTCTCACCCTTGGAGGCGGAGGAGCTGGCGGCGGCTGAGAAGCCCAGCACCTGACCGCCGAGGGAGAGCATCGCGCTCTCAAAGCTCAGGCGGGTGCGGGTGGATGGCTCGAAGAAGAGCGTGGCGAGAATCTTGCCGTCGCACTTGTGCGCATAGGCGGCGGGGCGGTCGATGATGTCGCAGGCGGTGTTCACCAGCTCCATGATCTCCTCCGGGGTGAGCTGCATGATGTCGATGAGATGGCGGTCCATATCAGTTATTTCCTCCTTTGATCCAGCTTTCGTCCGACGGGTTCGCGCGGAAGGCGAGCAGGCGCGCGACGTCGCCCTCCGTGATGTACTTTTCCTCGGCGCCGACGCGGGCGATCGTGTCGAGGTCGGTCAGGCTGACGTTCTTCACATTCGCCGCGGCGAGCTTTTCCAGCCCCTTCTGCATGCCGTAGGTGAAGATGCTCACCACGCCCAGCACCTCAGCGCCCGCTTCGCGCAGCGCGTCAACCGTGTCGATGACGCTGCCGCCGGTGGAGATGAGATCCTCGATGACCACGACCTTCTCGCCGCGGTCCAGACGGCCCTCGATGCGGTTTTTGCGGCCGTGATCCTTATTGCCGGAGCGGACATAGCCCATCGGCAGACCCAGCAGGTGGGCGGCGATGGCGGCGTGGGCGATACCGGCGGTGGCGGTACCCATGAGCACCTCGGCCTCCGGATATTCGCGGCGGACGGTGTCGGCGATGGCCTGTTCGACGGTGTCGCGCACGGCGGGCGCGGTGAGAATCAGGCGATTGTCGCAGTAGATGGGGCTTTTGATGCCGCTGGCCCAGATGAACGGCTCCTGCGGGCGCAGAAAGACCGCGCCGATCGAGAGCAGGCCGCGTGCGATGGTTGCTTTATCCATGATGATTCCTCCTGTGTTATGTTCAGCTGCCAAGCAGAATGTCCTTCAGTTCGGTGAGGTTTGCCGCGATGGCATCGGCTCCGGCCTCGGCCAGCTCGGTGCGGCCACCGTAGCCATAGAGTACGCCGACGACGGGGAGCCCGGCGGTGTGTCCGCCCGCGACGTCGTAGCAGCGGTCGCCGACCATGACGGCGCGCGCGGGATCGCCCGCCCGCCCCAGCGCGGCGCGGATGACGGCGGCTTTATCGGCGCTCGAGCGGTCGCCGGGCTGCGAGCCGCAGATGGCGGTAAAATACTGCGCGAGGTCGAAGTGTTCGAGGATGCGCACGGCCATCGGCTCGGGCTTCGAGGTGGCGATGAGGAGCGTCAGCCCCGCATCGCGCAGCGCGGCGAGAAAGGCCGCCATGCCGGGGTAGGGGATGTTCTCCGCCCAGCCCTGCCGGGCGTAGTACTCCCGGAAGAGGTCGGTGGCGCGGTCGATCTGCTCGTCGCTCTGCGCGCCGTAGCGCGGGAAGATGAGGTGCAGCGGCGGGCCGATAAACGGCGTGAGCGTGTCCGGATCATGGTCACCGAGACCGAGCGTGCGCAGTGCGTAGGCCGCGGCGGAGGTGATGCCGACCTTCGGGTCGGTGACGGTGCCGTCGAGGTCGAAGAGAATCGTGTTCCAGCGCATCAGCCCACGAACTCCTTCACGCAGCGGCGCCACGCCGCGACGGGATCGTCCGCCTGCGTGATCGGGCGGCCGACGACGATGTAGTCCGAGCCGAGCTCGCGGGCGCGCCCGGGGGTCGTGACGCGCTTCTGGTCGCCCGCGTCGCCGCCGGCGAAGCGCACACCCGGCGTCACGGTGCAGAAGCCCGCGCCGCAGCGCGCGTGCACGCTGCCCGCCTCAAGCGGGGAGCAGACAACGCCGTCCAGCCCCGCCTCGGCGGCATTCTGCGCGTACTGCAGCACGACCTCCCCGATCGGCCGCTCGATGAGCAGCTCCCGCTCCATACGCTCCTGATCGGTGGAGGTCAGCTGCGTGACGGCGATGAGCATCGGGCGCGTGCCGTCGGGGCGGGTCAGCCCCTCGAGCGCGGCGGTCATCATCGCCTTTGTCCCGGCGGCGTGGAGGTTCACCATGTCCACGTCGAGCGACGAGAGCGCGGCCATCGCCTTTTTGACGGTGTTCGGGATGTCGTGCAGCTTCAGGTCGAGGAAGATCTTATGCCCACGCGCGCGGATTTCGCGCACGATGGACGGGCCCTCGGCATAAAACAGCTCCATGCCGATCTTCACAAACGGCTTCTCGCCGGAAAAGCGGTCGAGAAACGCGAGCGTTTTCTCGCGGCTGTCGAAATCCAGCGCTACAATGACGTCCTTACCCATGGTGTGCTCCTCCTATGATGTCGTTTAAATCGTTGATTCCGTATGTTTGCATGACGCGGGGCAGATCCGCGACGATCTGCCTGCATGCGAACGGCTCGACGAGGTTCGCCGCGCCGACGCCGACGGCCGTCGCGCCCGCGAGCATCAGTTCCAGCACGTCCTCCGCGCAGCTGACACCGCCCATGCCAACGATGGGGATGGAGACAGCCTCGTAGACCTGATAGACCATGCGCACGGCCAGCGGGAGCATCCCGGGGCCGGACATGCCGCCCGTGCCGTTGGCGAGCAGCGGCGCGCGGCGCTTGAGGTCGATGCGCATGCCGGGCAGGGTGTTGATGAGACTCACACCGTCCGCCCCCGCGTCCTCGCAGGCGCGGGCCACGGCGGCGATGTCCGCCGCTGCAGGGGAGAGCTTCATGATGACCGGCTTTTTCGTCACGGCGCGCACCGCGCGCGTGACCTCGGCGGCCATCTCCGGGCTCGCGCCGAAGGCCGCGCCGCCGCCGTGGACGTTCGGGCAGGAGATGTTCACCTCCAGCCAGCCGACCTGCTCCTCGGCGCCCAGCTTTTCGCAGACCTCGGCGTATTCGGCGACGGAGAAGCCGCTGACGTTCGCCATGACGGGCTTGTGAAAGACCCGCGCGAGCTTTGGCAGCTCCTCGGCGATGACGGCGTCGACGCCGGGGTTCTGCAGCCCGACGGCGTTGAGCAGCCCGCCCGCGTACTCCGCGATGCGCGGCGTGGGGTTGCCGAAGCGCGGCTCGCGCGTCGTCCCCTTGAAGGAGAACGTGCCGAGCAGGTTGATGTCGTAGAGCTCCGCGAACTCATACCCATAGCCGAACGTGCCGCTCGCGGGGATCACCGGGTTTTCCAGCGGCAGGCCGCAGAGCGTGACGGATGTGTTTACCATACAATCTCTCCCTTCCGCAGGACGGGGCCGTCCTTACAGATGCGCTTCGTGCCGTATTTCGTCTTGCACGAGCAGCCCATGCACGCGCCGAAGCCGCAGCCCATGCGCTCTTCAAAGCTGAACTGGCCGTCCGTGCGGCACCTGTCGTATACGGCGCGGAGCATCGGCTCCGGGCCGCAGGTGTAGAGGTGGGTATAGCCGTCCCCGGCGGCGTCCATCGCGTCCGTGACAAGGCCGCGCAGACCCGCGCTCCCGTCGTCGGTCGCAATGTGGACGTTCACGCCCAGCGCGCGCAGCTCGTCTGCGAGGAACACGTCCGCGGCGCTGTGGAAGCCGAGCGCCGCCGAGACGGCCTTGCCCTCCGCGCGCAGCCGCCGCGCAAGGCCATAGAGCGGGGGAATCCCCACGCCGCCGCCGACGAGCAGCGGGCGTTCACCGCTGCAGGAGGTGTCATAGCCGTTTCCAAGCCCGGTCAGGACGCTGAGCACCGCACCGGGGGCGAAGGCAGTCATGGCCGCCGTCCCACGGCCGAGGACCTTGTAGATCAGCGTCAGCTCACCCTCCGTCCAGTCGCAGACGGAGATCGGGCGGCGCAGAAAGAAGCCTGCGAGCTTCAGGTTTACGAACTGCCCCGGCGCGGTGATGGCCGAGGTGTCCCCCGCGAGACGCAGACGGTAGGTGTCGTGCGTGAGTGGGGTGTTTTCCAGAATGGTCAGGGTTGTCTCTTTCATGCGTCCTCCGTGGGCACAAGCCCGTCGCTGTAGGCAATTTTTCCACCGCAGACCGTCAGGCGGCAGCGGCCCTCGACCTCCCAGCCGGCAAACGGCGTGGCGCGTCCCTGCGAGAGAAACGACGCCGGGTCGATGGTGTATCGGTCACTTAAGTCAAAGACCGTGAAGTCCTCCGCGTGCTCCGTTAGGCCGAAGCGGCGGATGGGCGCGTTGTGCAGCAGCTCCATTAGCCGCGCAAACGAGATGACGCCCTTTTTGACAAGATAGGTGTAGAGCAGGGGGAAGGCCGTCTCCAGCCCGACGATGCCCATCGCGCTCTTTTCAAGGCCGTGGCTCTTCTCCTCGGCGCTGTGGGGCGCGTGGTCGGTTGCGATCATGTCGATCGTCCCGTCGGCGATGCCCTCGAGCAGCGCTTCGCGGTCGGCCCGCTCGCGCAGCGGGGGATTCATCTTGAACCGCCCGTCCTCCTGCAGGTCCGACTCATCGAGCAGCAGGTAGTGCGGCCCCGTCTCGCACGTCACGTTCAGCCCCTCGGCCTTCGCCTTGCGGATGAGCATGACGCTCTCCTTCGTGGAGATGTGGCAGACGTGGTAGCCGCAGCCCGTCTCGCGCACGAGCTCGAGGTCGCGCGCGATGGGGCCCCACTCGCTCTCCGAGCAGATGCCGCGGTGGCCGTGCGCGCGGGCGTAGGGACCGTCGTGGATGTATCCGCCGCGCAGGAGGGCGTTGTCCTCGCAGTGGGCGACGATGAGCTTCCCGAGCCGCTTCGCTTCCAGCATGGCCGCGCGCATCATCCCGCGGCTCTGTACGCCGCGCCCGTCGTCGGAGAAGGCGACGGCCTGCGGCACCATTGCGGCCATGTCCGCGAGCTGTTCGCCGCGCTCGTCGCGGGTGATCGCGCCATAGGGCAGGACGCGCACAACGGCGTCCCGGCGGATGAGCTCCAGCTCCTGCGCGAGGTGCGCGGGACTGTCCGGCACGGGGTTCAGGTTCGGCATGGCGCACACGGTGGTGTAGCCCCCATGCGCGGCGGCCATCGACCCGGTGCGGATCGTCTCCTTATAAGAAAAACCCGGCTCCCGAAGATGTACATGCACATCAACGAAACCGGGCAATATCACCAGCGAAGAAGCATCCACAGAAAAAACACCGCCCCCGCAGGAAACACGATCCCCAACGGAAGCGGTTCGATCACCGATCAGGAAATGGCCCGCGCCATAGCTCTGCGCATTCTTCAGTACGACGTTCACTCGGCTCGCCCCTTTCACACAAATTTTTTCTACCATACCATGCCGGCGCCCGCTTGTCAAGAGCCAACCGCCAAAACCGCCGGATTTTCCCGCGCGGCTTGCTGTAGAGCAGAAAAGGCGGTATAATATTATTTAATAGATAACCGACAGGGGGTCAGGCATGAAAAAACGGATTTGCGCGCTGCTGCTGGCGGCGGTGCTGGTATATATGCCCTACGCGCTGGCGGCGGCGATTCTGACGCCGCTGAACCATCCGGCGGCGCAGGGGACGGCGTGGGCGGCCTATGAGCAGGAAGCGGCGGTGCAGACGCCCGGTGCGCAGCGCGTGCGCGTTCTGGAGCACAGCGACGAGGCGCTGCTGTGGAGGCTGCGGCTGATCGGGAGCGCGCGGGAGGAGATCATCTTCTCGAGCTTCGATCTCCGCGCCGACGAGAGTGGACAGGACGTGATGGCCGCGCTCCGCGAAGCGGCGGCGCGCGGCGTGCGCGTGCGCGTCCTCGTCGACGGGATGAACGCGCGGCTGAACCTGCAGGGGAGCGCCGCGCTGCAGGAGCTCGCCGCGGCGGAAAACGTCGAGGTGCGGCTTTATAACCCGGTGGATCTGCTGCGCCCGGGCGAGATCAACTACCGGATGCACGACAAGTACATCCTCGTCGACGGTTCTCTCTGCCTGCTCGGTGGGCGGAACACGAACGACCGCTTCCTCAGCCGCACGGGACAGACAGAGAACGATGACCGCGATGTGCTGGTCTACGCGCCGCAGCCGGATGAACACTGCGCCGTGCGGCAGCTGGAGAACTATTTTGCCGCCATCTGGTCGCTCGAGGAGACGCGCCCTGTGACCGGGGGCGATTCCGGCGGCACGGCGCTTCTGGAGCGCTATGCGGCCCTGCGCAGCGGCTGGCCGGAGGCGTTCGAACCGGTCGACTGGAGCGGTGCGACGACCCCGGTTGACGGCGTGACGCTCCTGCATAACCCGGTCGGCGCGGAGAATAAGACGCCGGAGCTCTGGGACGCGCTGGTGCATCTCATGGAGCAGGGCGGGGATGTCCTCGTTCAGACACCTTATTTAATATGCAGCAGCGCGATGTATGACGACCTGCGCGCGCTTGGCGGTGGGCGGGAGATTGCCTTCGTGACGAACTCTGTCGAGGGCGGCGCGAACCTCTTCGGCTGCGCGGATTACCTCGGTCAGAAGGAGAAAATCCTCGGCTGCGGGGTGGAGGTGTATGAAACGCTCTGCGGCCACTCACTGCACACGAAGGCGGTGCTCGTCGGAGACCGGCTGAGCGTGATCGGTTCGTTCAACATGGATATGCGCAGCGCCTATCTCGACACGGAGCTGATGCTCGTGATCGACAGCCCGGAGATCAACGCCCAGCTGCGCGGCGTCATTGCGGACTATCAGGCGAGCAGCCGTCTCGTCCGCCCCGATGGGACGCAGACGGAGGGAACGGCCTACGTCGACGTCCCGCTCCCGGCGGGAAAGCGCGCGCTCTACGGCGTGCTGCGCTATCTCGTCCGCCCGATCCGGCATCTGCTGTGACAGCTTTATATGTATGATAAAAGAGCACCTGCTAAGGCAGGTGCTCTTCTTGCTTATGTAAAATCACGGTCTGTATTCGACCGACTGGATCTCCTGTGAGATGCGTGCGGCGTAGTCGATGACGAGCTGGCGCGCCTGCGCGTAGGACGCGTCGTCCATCCGCGACAGCGGCGCGGAGATCGAGATGGCGAACAGTGGCTTGCCGGGGGTGAAGAATACCGGGGCGGCCACGCAGCGCAGACCCGCGTTGAATGCCTCGTCGTCAAGCGCGCAGCCGTCGCGGCGCGCCTGATGCAGCATCGCGAGGAACTCGTCAACCGACGTGCCGATCTCCTCTTTGTTGTTCTCGTAAATCCACTCGATGGAGGCGTCGCTCATGTAGCTGAGGAACACGCGGCCGACGCTGGTGCTGTAAGCCGGGAAGGGGGCGTAGAGCGGGAAGTTCGGCCGCAGGACGAAGTGGCTCTCCGCGTGATAAATATGTGTGATGTGGTCGCCGGCGCGGGCGGAGAGGTTGACCGTCTCACCGGTGAGCTTTCCAAGCTGGTCGACATAGCGGGAGGCGATCTGCTGGAACTGCTGATACTGGCCGCACTTCTCGGAGAGGTTCAGCAGCCGGGAGCCGAGCGCGTATTTCCGGTTTTCGCGGTTCTGCGTGAGCATGCCCACGAACTCCAGGCTCTGGATGATGCGGTGGACGGAGCTGACGGGCATGTCCACCATGGCCGCGATATCAGAGATGCCAAGCTCCTGCCGGTCGTTCTGAAAGCAGTCGATGATGTCAAAGGCCTTCAGAAGCGTCGACATATAGAGATTCTGATTCATAATGAGGGGCCTCCTTTATCGGATGCATCCATATTAGCACAATGTTTTTCTAAATTCAAGACACTGAACGCACAATTTTTTCTGAAAAAGTTGCTTAAGAGTGGATATGAAAATATGTAAATCGGAAATGACGGCTTTTCAACCGACGAGAATTTAACGGATTTGACCGTCAAAATAGCGCAATTTGCGAAGAAAAATAGACGATTTTTGCGAGAAATAAAGTTAATTGTCGATCTTGTACAAAAACTATGCCAAAAAATTGCCGAAATTATTTTTCTGCAATACGGAAAATGATGTTGCAAGATTTTTTAAATGTGGTACGATGTGAACACAACAGAGATGCGGGATCCGGCCAAGCCGGATTGCGGCTCCTGAAAAGCAGCAAAGGAGAAAATAGAATGGATTTTACATTGAGTAAAGAACTGCTGATGCTCCGCAAAATGTATCGTGATTTTGCGGAGAATGAGATTAAGCCTTTGGCGGCTGAAATTGATGAGGAAGAGCGCTTTCCGAAAGAAAGTATTCCCAAGCTGGCTCGATATGGCTTCTTAGGGATTCCCTTCCCCAAAAAGTACGGCGGCCAGGGCGGTACGAATCTTGCCTATGCTATGGCAATTGAAGAACTTGCAAAGTGCTGCACCACGACTGCTACGATTGTGGCTGCCCACACGTCTCTGTGCTGCTACCCCATCTACGCCTACGGTACAGAGGAGCAGAAGATGAAGTATCTGCCGGATCTTCTCAGCGGCCGCAAGCTGGGTGCTTTTGGCCTGACTGAGCCTAACGCCGGCTCTGATGCCTCCGGCCAGCAGACTATGGCCGTTCTGGAGGGTGACCACTACGTTCTCAACGGCACCAAGTGCTTTATCACCAACGCCACCGAGGCAGATATCTTCGTGGTGTTTGCCATGACGGATAAGTCCAAGGGCAACCACGGCATCTCTGCGTTCATCGTGGAGAAGGATTTTCCCGGTTTCTCCATCGGCAAGCACGAGAAGAAGATGGGTATCCGCGGCAGTGCCACCTCCGACCTGATCTTCGAGGACTGCATCGTCCCCAAGGAGAACATGCTCGGCAAGGAGGGCAAGGGCTTCAAGGTTGCCATGGGTACGCTGGACGGCGGTCGCGTTGGCGTGGCTGCGCAGGCAACGGGCATTGCAGAGGGCGCGATTGAGGAAACTGTGAAATACACCAAGGAGCGTATGCAGTTCAAGAAGCGCATCTCTCAGTTCCAAAATACGCAGTTCCAGCTGGCCGACATGAAGACCCGCGCCGATGCGGCTCAGCTTCTGGTGTATCGTGCCGCCGCTGCCAAGGATGCAGGTGATCCCGATACCGGTTTCTATTCCGCCATGGCCAAGCTGTTTGCTTCTGAAACGGCTTCCGATGTCACCCGCCGCGCCGTTCAGCTGTTCGGCGGCTATGGCTACACGCGTG
>OLGF01001377.1_pt1 | contig 26214 bp, 23 predicted proteins | sample 1604971 | NCBI WGS metagenome assembly OLGF01 (sample SAMEA3888902, study PRJEB22519) | human gut metagenome | biome: human gut; feature: human-associated habitat; material: faeces | place: Denmark | collected 2011 | reverse complement strand
CCTTTCTTTCGCCGAAGAAAGAAAGGTACCCGCCGGAGGCCGTACAGCCCAACTCCAACGCCAGTCCCCCGCATACTCCCATTCGGTCAAAATAAAAGAGAGCGGATAACCGCTCTCTTTATCTTTCATAGTCAAAAATTGCCTTTTTCTCCAGCAACGGGCCGAATTCGTCCTTCCACCGGTGGTGCATGGCGGACTCGTCATACGTCGTCAACGCCGACGGCTCCATCTCCAGCTCGATCAGAACGTGATACCGGTTCTCGCGGTCGACGCAGCCGGGATAGACCGCCGCACCGCGGACGCCGGGAATCTCCCCCGCCGCGCCGAAGATCTCGCGGATCCGCGGGAGGTAACCGTGCCAGTCCCCGGCATCGGCCTGGAACTTCGCCAGAATGTAGTGTCTCATCGCGTGGCCCTCACAGGCTCAGATACGGCACGATCAGCGTCAGCAGCATCACCACCGCCAACAGCAGGGCGATCCCCATCGCGACATAGCGCGTCCATTTTGCTCTCATATCGGTTCCTCCTCTGAAAGAATGCGTTTGATACTCTTCTCGATTTTACGGCGGGGTGCCATCACCTCATGGCCGCAGCCCTGACAGCGCAGCTTCACGTCCATACCGACGCGCAGCACCTCCCAGTTCCGGCTCCCGCAGGGGTGAGTCTTTTTCAGCTCGACCAGCTGGTGCAGCTTCAGATCCATTTTGGTTCACCTCTCCATTCAATCCGCCCCGCGGCGGTGCATAGATTACTATATCTCATGAAATAAGGATGGTTGCTATGACATTCGATCGCTGGCCGCAGCCTTAGACGCTCCGCGCTGCGCCAGATTATACCATTGGACAGCTGCAGGCCGCCATGGCCGAAGGACAGATTCTCACCGGGCAGGCCGTGCGCTGCGACGCGGCGCTGAACCTCCATATCCGGCTCGGCGCTCTCTCGGGCATCATGCCGCGCGGCGAGTGCGTCGCGCCCTTTCTCTCCGGCGCGCAGCGGGAGATCGCCGTGCTCTCGTGCGTGGGGCGCGGCGTCTGCTGCCGCGTGACCGGACAGCGCACCGCGCCGAACGGCGACACGGAGCTGCTCCTCTCCCGCCGCCTTGCGCAGGAGGAGGCGATGGACTACATCGAAGCGCACGCGGAGCCGGGGCTGGTCATCCCCGCACAGATTACGCACCTCGCGCCGTTCGGCGCGTTCGCGGACATCGGCTGCGGCGTCGTGGCGCTGCTGCCGCTCGCGTCCATCTCGACCGCCCACATCCGTCACCCGCGCGAGCGGTTCGCCATGGGACAGCGGATCTTCGCGGTCGTGCAGGAGATTGACCGCGCGGCGCGGCGCATCACCCTCAGCCACAAGGAGCTGCTGGGAACATGGCTCGAAAACGCCGCGGACTTCCGCCCCGGCGACACCGTAACGGGCATCCTGCGCGGAAAGCACCCCTACGGCCAGTTCGTGGAGCTGACGCCGAACCTCTCCGGCCTGACGGACACGCCGCAGGCGCTCCCGGAGGGCAGTGCCGTCTCCGTCCGCATCCGGAGCATCCAGCCTGAGCGGCAGAAAATCCGCCTGCAGGTCATCCGTGTGCTGGGGCCGGCGGCGTTCCCGACGCCCCTCCCCTACCGCATCACCGGCGGCAGCGTGCGCGGCTGGCGGTATACTCAGGAGCCGCCCTTGATCTCGTCCCAGTAACGCTTCGCAGCCTGCTCGGTCTTGTTCTCACCGTAGTCGTAATAGTGCGCGTCCTTGAGCGCGTCGGGCAGGTACTGCTGGCGGACATAGTGGTGCGGATAGTTGTGCGGATAGCGGTAGGCCGGGCCCTTGGCGCTGCCCGCGCTGTCGGCGTGGACGTTCTGCAGGTGCCGCGGCACCTGACCGACGCGGCCGTGCTCAATGTCGCTCATGGCGGCAATGATGGCGTTGTGCGCGGAGTTCGACTTGGGCGCGGTCGCGAGTAAAATCGCCGCCTCCGCGAGCGGCAGACGCGCCTCGGGCAGGCCGAGCTGCAGCGCCGAATCCACGCACGCCTTTGTGATAGCGATGGCCTGCGGATAGGCAAGGCCGATGTCCTCCGCCGCGATGACGAGCAGGCGGCGGCACGGCGAGAGCAGATCCCCCGCCACGAGCAGACGCCCGAGATAATAGACTGCCGCGTCCGGATCGGAGCCGCGGATGGACTTCTGGAGCGCCGAGAGCATGTCATAGTGCTCGTCTCCGTCGCGGTCATAGCGCATTGCGCTGCGCTGTGCGAGCTGTAAGGCATCGTCACTTGTCAGATGCAGCTGTCCGTTTTCGGGCGCCGCGGACTGATACAGTAGGTCGACGGCGTTGATGGCCTTGCGCACATCGCCGCCGCAGGACGACGCGATGGTCTGCGGCACCGTCTCCTCCCAGTCGAGCGGAAGGGCGCTGCGCCCCTGCACGATCGAGAGCGCCCGCTCGATCGCCGGGACCGTCTCCTCCGCGGTCAGCGCCTTGAACTCAAAGACCGTGCTACGCGAGAGGAGGGCGTTGTAGATATAGAAATACGGGTTTTCCGTCGTGGAAGCGATGAGCGTGAGCTTCCCGTTTTCCATAAACTCGAGCAGGCTCTGCTGCTGCTTTTTGTTGAAGTACTGGATCTCGTCGAGATAGAGCAGGATCCCGTTCGGCGCGAGCATCGTGTCGACGTCGGCGATGATGGCCTTCACATCCTGCAGCGAGGCCGTGGTCGCGTTGAGGTGGTAGAGGGCCTTCTTCGTCTGGCGGGCGATGATACCCGCGATGGTGGTCTTGCCTGTCCCGGAGGGGCCGTAGAAAATGAGGTTGGCCGAGGTCCCGCTCTCGATCAGGCGGCGCAGGAGCGCGCCCTCGCCGAGCAGGTGCTTCTGTCCCGCCACCTCGTCGAGCGTCTGGGGTCTGATTTCGTCCGCAAGCGGCCGCATGGGAACACCTCCTGTGTGTCAACTGAAAACTAACAATATATTATAGCACATCTGTACGCCGTTTTCCAGCCCTTTCGGGCAAAAAACGCGCCGCGGGGGATTTCTCTCCCCCGCGGCACGGTCGGTCATGCGCGCGGATGCGCCTTCTGATAGACGTCCTTCAGGTGCTTTTTGATGATGTGGGCATAGATCTGCGTCGAGGAGATGTCCGCGTGGCCGAGCATCTCCTGAATGGAGCGCAGGTCCGCGCCGTTTTCGAGCAGATGGACGGCGAATGAGTGGCGCAGGGTGTGCGGCGTGATGTCCTTGCTGATCTCCGCCTTCTCCTGATAGTACTTGATGATCTTCCAGAAGCCCTGGCGGCTCATGCGCCCGCCGTTCATGTTGACAAACAGCGCCTGCTCGTCCGGCCCGGAGATGATGCGCGGGCGGATGTCGGTCATGTAGTCCCTCAGTGCCTTGATCGCGGTGCGGTAGAGCGGGATGATGCGCTCGCGCGTCTTGCTGCGGCAGCGGATGAAGCCGCCCGCGAGGTTCACATCCCCCACGTCGAGCCCGATCAGCTCGGAGACGCGGATACCCGTGGCGTAGAGCAGCTCGAGCATCGCGTGGTCGCGGTAGCCCTTCTCGTCAACGCACTTCGGCTGCTCGAGAAACAGCTCCACCTCTTTGCTCGTGAGGATCTCGGGGCACTTGCGCTCCACCTTCAGCGCGGCGATGTTCTTGGCCGGGTTCGTTTTGACCGCGCCGCGCCCGAGCATATAGGCGTAAAACGACTTGAGCGAGGCCGTGCAGCGCGTGATGGTCGCGGGCGACTTGCCCGCGCCGCTGAGATAGAGCATATATTCGTTGATGGTATCCTTCTTCACGCGGCGCAGATCCGGCGAACCGGCACCGAGTAGCCACGTTTTAAACTGGTTGATATCGCGCAGATAGGAGCTGAGGGTGTTGTCGGAGGCGTGCTTCTCCTCCTGCAGCCATGTGCGGTAATCCGCGATGTAATCGGTCATGATCCCTCAACTCCTCCTCTTATGTGATGGCCGCGAGTCCCAGCTGCAGCAGCTTCGGCACGGCGGTCAGCTCCGCGAATACCCCGGCGGCGAGCAGCAGCGCGCACAGCGCGAGACGCGTCCTGTCCGCGCCGGTGAGCGGCGCGCGGCGCTTTTTCGGGCTGCGCAGGCGGGCATAGGCCGCGCGCATCCCCCACGCCGCGAGAAAAAACGTACACGGTAGGATAAACGCGCAGCGCACGCCGAAGGCACAGAGCGCGAGCTTCACCCCGCCGCGCCCGAGCGCCGCGGCAAAGCACGCCACGGAATAGGACAAAAAGAAGCCCTGCAGCGCGGAGAGTGCAGGGAGCAAAAACACGCCCGGGCCAACAAGCCCCAGCAGAAACGCCGCCGCGGGCCCGCGCAGATACGTCAGCACGGCGGAGAGCGCCGACTGCACCGGTCTCTCCGCCGAAGCGCAGAGCGCCGCGTACCGGCGCAGATAGGACGCGAGCGCATCCTGCTGCTCCACCCCGAGTGAGCGGCCCGCCAGCTGCCCCAGCAGGATCCCCAGCCCGAAGGCCGCGCACAGAATCCAGAAGCAGGGACGCAGCGCCGTATCCGATTTCGGCATCCAGCCGCGCAGCCTTCGCATAACACTCACCTCGCCCCATTCTATGAGACAAGCCGGCGAAGTAGAAGCGTCTGTCTGAAAAGTGTCTGCAGCCGCCGCAGCATACGGTTTTCCACTACAAATAATAGGGCAAACGCCGTGAATTTGCAAGGGTTTTCCGGTAAGTCTTCGCTTTTTGTAAATTATGTCAAAGCATTATGTAAATAATATTATGTAAACTCTGTAAATTCGCGTACTTCTACTCTGCAAAACGTCTGTTTTGCGGCAAGATATGGCGCCGATTGCTCAAAACAGCCCCACATATAGCACAGGCGGCACGCGGGCGAAGATTTACCCCGCGCACCGCCTGTGCGTCAAGTATTTTCTGTCATGCGCCGCATTTTCGTGATTATCACAAGGCACCGCGACGCATGGGGCGGTGCGCCGGTCTCCCCTTCCCCGGTGCACGGCTGCGTTTTTTTGCTTTACCCGGCCTAAGCAGTCCCGCGAGCAGCGGCCCGCCGAACACCGCCGCCGTCACATCCCAGCGAAAGCCCGCCGTCTGCCACGCGGCGAACCCGACCGCCCAAACGATCCCATAAAGCCCCAGCCCGACCGCCGCCGCGACCGGCAGCGACCCGCACTCCGCGCGCACGGCCATCCGCGTCCCGCAGAAGCCGCCTGCCGCCCAGCTCCCCAGCGTCCACGCCCGCGCCGCAGCCATCGGCACCATCCCGCGCGCAAGCAACAGCGCGCCCAGCGCGTCGAGCGCCAGAGCCAGCACCAGTGCAAACCCCAGCCCCAGCCACGTTCTCTTTCCGTACCACACTCCAGCAGACATAAGAAAACCTCCCCCCGTATGCTTTTTCCAGCATATGTGGGGGAGGTTCTTTTTTATTCAGGAAAAATTATTCCTCGTCGGACTTCTCCTCGGCGGCAGGCTCCTCCTGCTTGGCGGGGATGGCGGGCTCGACGACGTCCTCGGCCTTCTTGGGCGCATCCTTCTTGTTCTTGCGGGGAGCGGCAGCGGCAGCAGCCTGCTCATCGAGCGTACCGACGGCGCCGACGGCGGACTTCACAAACTCCAGACGCACGCGATCCTCGCTCGTCTCGATGACGACGGTGCGGTCCGTCACGGAAACGACACGGCCATACACGCCGCCGATGGTCGTCAGCCAGTCGCCCTTCTTCAGGGAACTGCGCATCTCCTCGGCCTGCTTTTTCCGCTTGTTCTCGGGGCGGATCAGCAGGAAGTAGAAAATCGCGATCATCAGGACAATCATGATGAGCGTGGAACCCATACCTCCAGAAGCGGCGGTGCCGGAAGAGGCATAAACGATGTCAACCATGGGTCAAAACTCCTTTTTTAACAATATGAACTTATTATACAAAATTTTGCCCGCTTTGGCAAGTCCTTTTTGGATTCTTTTCACGGGTGTTTTTTCGCGGAGTAAACAGGCAAATCAGATTTTCTCGGCGAGCTTTTCACTGTAGGCCGCGCGGAACTGCGCAAACTCCCCGGCATCGAGAGCATCACGGATGCGCTCGGCAAGCTTGTTATAAAAATACAGGTTATGCATCACGGCCAGCCGCATGCCGAGCATCTCCCCCGCCGTGAAGAGGTGGCGGACGTAGGCGCGGCTGAAGCGGCGGCAGACCGGACAGTCGCACTCCGGGTCGATCGGCCGCTCATCGAGCTTATACTTCGCGTTCTTGATGTTCATGCTCCCCTGCCAGGTAAAGAGCTTGCCGTGGCGGGCGTTGCGGGCGGGCATGACGCAGTCGAAGAAATCGACGCCGCGGGCCACGCCCTCGATGATGTTGCTCGGCGTGCCGACGCCCATCAGATAGCGCGGCTTATCCGCCGGCATATGCGGCTCGACGGCCTCGATGATCTGATACATGACCTCCGTCGGCTCGCCCACGGCCAGACCGCCGATGGCGAAGCCGTCGCAGTCGATCTTCGCAATCTGCTGCATATGCCACACGCGCAGATTCTCGTACGTCGCGCCCTGGTTGATGCCGAAGAGCATCTGCTGCGGGTTGACCGTCTCCGGCAGGGCGTTCAGCCGATCGTGCTCGGCCTTGCAGCGCTGCAGCCAGCGCAGCGTCCGCTCGCAGCTGGCCTTGGCATAGTCATAGGGTGCAGGGTTCTCCACGCACTCGTCGAAGGCCATCGCGATGTCCGAGCCGAGGTTCGACTGGATGCGCATGCTCTCCTCCGGCCCCATGAAAATTCGGTGCCCGTCGAGATGGCTGGCGAACGTCACGCCCTCCTCGGAGATCTTGCGCAGCCCCGCGAGCGAGAACACCTGAAACCCGCCCGAGTCCGTGAGAATCGGGCCGTCCCAGCGCATGAAGCGGTGCAGCCCGCCCAGCTCGCGCACCACATCATCGCCCGGACGCAGATGCAGATGATAGGTATTCGACAGCTCGATCTGGCAGCCGAGCTCCTGCAGGTCGAAGGCGCTGACGCCGCCCTTGATGGCGGCCTGCGTCCCGACATTCATGAAAACAGGCGTCTGCACCACGCCGCCATGGGCACACTGAAACTCGCCCCGGCGCGCGCGGCCCTCTGTTTTGATGACCTTGAACATGAAAGCAATTCCTCCCGCTCCGTAAATCGCGCCGCTCGCGGCGCTCCTCCATCTTACCAGATTACGCCGCCGCGCGCAAGCCCCGCCGGAAAAACGGCGCGCGGCCGGTGAACTGTCTTGACATTTCTTTCCGCCTGCCTTTATAATGAATGGCAGAATTGTACTTTTCGATATCGGAGCGCGCGGCGCACGGAGGGAGAACACTTATGAGCTGGCTGAAAGAGCAAAACCGCCTGACGCACGAATTCTGCCGCGGCGAGCTGTCCCATTTCCTGCAAATCACGGCGTGCGCCTTCGCGGCGCTGGCCGTGATCGGTCTGGTGCTCGGGCTGGTTCGCCCGGATCTGTGCAGCTGGATGATCGGCCAGTTCGTGCAGCAGATGGAGGACATGGGCATCCAGCAGGCGGACGGGCACCTCAGCGCGCTGATGCTCCTCGGCAACAACCTGCGCGCCTCGATTGCGTGCATTCTCTATGGCTTCGTGCCGTTTCTCTTTCTCCCCGCCCTGTCGCTGGGCGTGAACGCGGGGCTGCTCGGCCTGCTCGCGGCGTTCTATCTGCAAAACGATATCTCCCTGTGGTACTACCTCGCCGGGATCCTGCCGCACGGGATTTTCGAGCTGCCCGCGCTCGTGATCGCGCTGGCTCTCGGTATGTCGCTGTGCAGCCACGTCACGGACTTCGTGCGCCATAACCAGAAGGGCGTGATGGTTCCGCTCATGCTGCAGACGCTGCGCGTGCTTCTGCTGCGCGTCCTGCCGCTGCTGATCGTCGCCGCCGCAATGGAGGCGTATGTCACGCCGCTGGTGCTGGCGCTTCTCGGATAGTGAAAGATGCCGCATATTTTGCGCCTATTTCATCCGTTTTCCATGTAATAAGAAATATTTTCTTGACTTTTTCTTGCATTTGCCTTAAAATAATTCTTGCGTGTAGCACACAACAGTGGCTCAGCAAAGCGTACTGCTTTCCCGGCAGTACGCTTTATTTTTTGCAAAGGAAGCGAAAATCATGCCAAAAACAAAAGCACAGGGCATCCTCTTCGGACTCATTATGTCCTATTCAATGGCCATCGGTATGGAAATCTACAACACCGCATCAGCGCTGGGCTTTGCGCAGCAGCCCGGCGGGCTGAGCAATCTTCGCAGCGCCGTCTTTCTCCCCGCGCTGCGCGAGACGCTCTGCATGGGGCTGATCGTCTTTATCGTCTCGAACCTCTGGGGAAACCGCATCGGCGCGAAAATCGCGGCGGCGCAGTGTGACCCCGCGCGCGATCATCCGACGTTCTGCCGTCTGCTGCGTCAGGCCGGAACGGTCGCGATCATGTGTCCGTCGATGTGCCTGATCGGCTCCATTCTCTTCCAACTCCTGCCCGGACGCGCCCCGGCAGCCGAGCTGCCCGCCGTCTGGCTCGGCACACTGCTCAAAAACCTCCCCATGGCCTTCTTCTGGAACATGTTCGCCGCCGCACCCTTTACCCGCTGGCTCTTCCGCGTGCTCTGCCCGGAGAAGTCCCCCGCGCAGCCCGCCGCATAGGATGAGTGGGGGCGCAGCCCCCGAAAGGAGGGAACGGTTTGGACTTCGGCATTGCGGGCGTGGCGGCCATCACCGTCATCGCCTATATCGTCGGGCTGGCCGCGCGCGTCAGCCCGCTGGACAACAAATGGATCCCGATCCTGTGCGGCACGGCCGGCGCGGCGCTCGGTGTCGCGGGGCTGTATGTGATGCCCGACTTTCCCGCGGGAGACGCGATCTCCGCGGCGGCTGTCGGAATCGTCTCCGGCCTTGCCGCTACCGGCGCGCATCAGGCGGTCAAGCAGATGACTTGCCACGAAAACGGCACCTGCGGCGAATAGCAAACGGCGGAGCGCCCGGATTTCCGGGCGCTCCGTACAATTTTCTTAAAAAGGGCAGAGCCATTTTCAAGAAATGTTTTTCGCTCTGAACTACGTATTTTTGCGCGACGGGTATCACGAAGCACGCTGCGGAGCGTCTTGCCAAGGCCGCCGAGATGCGAAGATCGTATCGGGAATTTCCCGCGTACCGGTGACGGTGCGCGGGAAATTTTTTCAGGAGTCTCCCGATCAGCCGCGGCGAAGCAACAGGCCCCGTCAAAACGTGAAAAAAAAGCCCTGCACCACAGGTGCAGGGCTTTTGGTCAGCCATAGCCTTACTTGTCCAGACCGAAACGCTTGTTGAACTTTGCAACGCGTCCGCCGGTATCCACCAGCTTCTGCTTGCCGGTGAAGAAGGGGTGACACTTAGAGCAGACTTCTACGCGAATATCCTTCTTCGTAGAACCTGTCTCAATTACATTACCGCAGGCGCATTTGATAGTAGTCTGCTGATAATTGGGATGGATTCCTTCCTTCATTGCTCTGGTTCACCTCTTTCTGGTACAATAGTCCTCTTTCACAAAGGCATTAGTAAGAATACCACATCTTGTGGCGGATTGCAAGTGTTTTTTCTATTTTCAGAGAGAAATTTCCTGCCCCGTGGCGAAGAAATAGAGAATCCGCTCCGAGATGTTCCGTTCAAGCACCCGGCTCAGTGCCCGGCTGTAGGCCTCGAGCTGCGGGCGGTAGACCTCCGCGCGCTCCGGCTCCTGCCCCAGCCGGACGCGGTCGGTCTTGAAGTCCACGATCACAAGGCCCTCCGGCGTGTCAAAGCAGCAGTCCACGACGCCCTGCAGCATCATCTGCTCCCGCTCATCGACCTTGGGGTCATAGAGCGTCGCCGGGACGAGAAGCGCAAATCGGTATTCCCTGTAAAGTATTTCCGCCTGTCGGATGCGCTGCGCCAGCGGAGAGCGCAGGAACTGTGCGATCTCATGCACGTCGATGGCTGCCGCCTGCTCGGGCGTGAGCAGCCGCCGCTCCCGCAGCTGCATCACCTGCTCGCGGACGCTCTGCTCGTCCGCCGGGCGTGCGAAATCGAGATACTGCATCACCGCGTGCATGGCTGTGCCGCGCTCCGCCGCCGTCAGGCCGCGCTCCTTCTGGAGAAAGCGCGGCTTTTCAAACGACACCGCGCGCACGCGGCGCTCCGGCGCGGCGTTCTCCGCGATCTCCTGGTCGAGCGCGCGGCCCTTGAGCTGCGTCGCCGTGACCTTCGAGGGGATGACCGCGGACGCGGCGTGCGGATAGACCCAGTCGAGCTGCGCCGCGTCGAAGGGCAGCTCCTCGCCCGCCTGCTGTGCGGGCGAGGGGAAGGCAGAGGGCGCCGCCGCCTGCCGCGTCGGATTCTCCCACAGAAAGACCTCCCAGCCCACCGCGTCCTGCAGGTGCTCCGCGTCCAGCCCCGCCCAGCGGCGGATCGGCTCGGCCTGCACGCTCTGCAGCAGCGGCAGCAGCAGCCAGTCGCCGAGCGCCCGCGCCGAGGCAACGGCCTCCGGCTCGGCGGGATAGCTGCCGATGGCGGCGAGGTCGCGCACACGCGCCCCCGCGCGCTTCATGCAGTCGATACAGATGAGCTTTTCCTTCGCGCGCGTGAGTGCGACATAGAGGATCCGCATCTCCTCGGCCTTCGCCTCACGCCGCAGCGTCAGCGCCAGCGCGCTTTTCGAGACGCTGTCATAGCGGATGTGCCGCGCGCGGTCGACCCGCTCGCAGCCGAGCCCCAGCGCCGGGTGCACCAGCACCGGACGCTTGAGATCCTGCTCGTTGAACTGCTTGTTGAGGTCGGCGAGGATCACGACAGGGAACTCCAGCCCCTTCGAGCGGTGGATGCTCATGATCTGCACGCCGCCCCCGCTCTGGCCGGTGCTGACGTTCGGCTGGCGGTCATTTTCCAGCAGGCGGCGCAGCTGCGTCACCAGTTCAAATACGCCCGCCTGTCCGCCGAGGTTGTCGGCAAGGCTCCCCAGCGCGATGAGGTTCGCCCGCCGCGCCGCGCCGCCCTCCATTGCGCCGAATACGCCGAGCACATGGCAGGTATCATACAGCCTCCACACCAGCTCCCCGGCGCAGAGACTGCGCGCGTCCGCGCGCAGCGCATCGAGCGTCGCGCGGAACGCGGCGGTATCGGGCGCGTCATCGGCGCAGACGGCGTCGTAGTAGTCCCCCTCCGGAACAAGCGTCCGGATCTGCGCGAGCCGGTCGGGCGTGAAGCCGAACAGCGGCGAGCGCATCACCGAGATGAGCGGCACGTCCTGCCGCGGATTGTCGATGATCTGGAGGAAGGAGAAGAGCACGGCGATCTCCGTCGTCGCAAAAAAGGCCGACTGCTCGCCGCTGCTGCACGGGATCCGCTCCCTGCGCAGCGCGTCGGTGAACGCCCGCAGTCGCGTGCGCGGCGAGCGCATGAGGATCACGATATCCTCGGGCGTGATGGGGCGGAGCCGACCGTCCGCGTCCTGCACGGGGTAGCCCTCGTCGAGCATCTGCCGGATACGCCGCGCGGCGAAGCGCGCCTCGACCTCCTCGCGGTCGAACTGCTCGTCCTCCGTGTCCTCCGCGCTCACGAGGTGGAACTCCGCCGCCGTGTCGGTGCGCGGGACGTAGTACGACGCGCCGAAGTGCAGCTGCTCGTCCTCTCCGTAGTCCATCTCGCCCATTTCCCGGGACATGATCCCGGAAAAGACATAGTTCGTGCTCTCGAGCACCTCCCGGCGCGAGCGGAAGTTCTGGCTCAGCAGCACGCGGCGCGGCTGACCGTCCTCCGCCTCCGCCGCGTCGCGGTAGGCGAGGTATTTCTCGAGAAAAATCGTCGGGTCAGCCAGACGGAAGCGGTAGATGCTCTGCTTCACGTCGCCGACGGTGAAGAGATTCTGCCCATCGCGCGAGACGGCGCGGAAGATGCAGTTCTGCACCTCGTTCGTGTCCTGATACTCGTCGACCATGATCTCCTGATAGCGCGAGGAGATCTGCCGCGCCAGCTCCGTGGGCGCGCCGTCCGGCTGCGTCAGAATCTCGATGGCATAGTGCTCCTGATCGGAGAAGTCCACGGCGTTGCGGCGCAGCTTCTCTGCCTGATAGGCGCGGGTGAAATCCGCCGTCAGACGGATGAGCGCGCGCATGGCCGGGGCCATCTCGCGTAGGTCGTCGAGATAGTCTCTCTCCGCCGTCTCATAGGGCGCGGCGGTCTTCTTCATCTCCGCCTTGCAGCGGTCCCAGATCGCCTTGGCGCGCACCTTGCGCTCCTCCTCCCCGCGCACGGGGCGCAGGGACGGGAACTTCGGCACGGCCGCGCTCATCGCGTCCCAGCCGTCCGCAGCGCTCTCGCGCAGGTGTGCGAGCTGCGCGGCCGCGTCGCGAAAGCCCGCGGCATAGCCCTTTTCGAGCGCGGGGCAGTCCGCCATCTCCTCTGCCGCCTGCAGCAGCCTGCGCGCCCAGAAGTCTGCCTTACGGCAGGTGTCTGTCATCAGGATCCGGCCGTAAGCACAGTCCGCGAGAGCCTGCGGCGTCTGCTCCCACTGCGCATAAACCTGCTCGAGCCACGCGAGCGGATAGGGGTGGCTCTGGATCTTGCTGTGCTCCTCGAGCACAAGCGCCGTGAGCGCGCGGTCGTCGCGCCCCGCGCCGAGCGTCTCGGCCAGCAACTCCCCCTCCGCGTCGCCCGCCTCGAGCCGGGCGTAAAACGTCTCCATCACCCGCTCGAGCACGCGCTCACGCAGCAGCTGCGCCTCCTGCTCGTCGAGCACGCGGAAGTCCGGCGTCAGCGCGTGCTGCCCGTCGCCGGGGAGCAGATGCACATTCTCCCGCAGCACGGCGGCACAGAACGCGTCCACCGTCTTGATGTCCGCCTGATAGACACGGAAGAGCTGGCGGCGCAGGTGGCCGCTCTCCGGGTGCACGGCCACGCGGCGCGAGAGCTCGGCGGCGATCTTCCCGCGCAGCTCCGCCGCCGCCGCCTTCGTATAGGTGATGATGAGGAAGTCGTCCACATCGCAGCGCTCACGCTCCATATACGCGAACAGCCGCTCGACGAGCACCTTCGTTTTTCCGGAGCCCGCCGCCGCAGAGACAAGCAGGCTCCCGCCGCGGTTATCGACCGCGGCCTGCTGCGCCTGCGTCAGTTGGATTTCAGCCATGCCGTACCTCCTCCGTCTCCTGCTCGATAAAGCGCCAGAATTCGCTGTCCCTGACCTTTTTCATCATGCGCCGCCTGTCGCGCCCTTCCTCGAAGCAGCACGCCGAGGCGTACTCGCACCAGTCGCAGCTGCTCTCCTGCGGGCTGCGGCTGCAGGGGTCGGCGTTGATGTTGCCGCTGCTGAGCTCGTCTGTGATCTCGTGCAGCAGGCGCTCGACGTACTGCCCGAGCTTCCCGAGCTGAGCCGCCGAGGCGAGCCCGCCCGTGATCGTGCCGCCCTTTTTCACCTCGATCGGGAGGAAGCACGGCTTTTCGAGTGCGCTGTGCTCCATCGCCTGCAGCACCTCGGGCTCGGCGAGCACCATGCCGCTGCGGCGCAGCTCTTTGTCGAGCGCGGCGCGGATCTTCTCCTCCGTCGCCCCGCGCTCCGTGCGCAGGATCACGTCCCGCGCCGGGGTATACAGCACCCCCGCCGGCACGACCGGATGGCCGAAGTACCGCTCGCCCTCCCCCTCGAGCGCGAACAGATACAGCAGCATCTGCACGCCGAGACCGTAGCGCAGATCCGTCAGGTCGAAGGATTTTTTGCCCGTCTTATAGTCCACCACGCGGATATAGAGCTTTCCGTCCCTGAGCCAGCCGTCCACGCGGTCGACCTTGCCGGTGACGGCGAGGGTACTCTCCCCTTCACGGATCGTGATGGCCGGGAGCTGCCCGTCCCTTCCGCCGAAGCCCAGCTCGAACTCCAGCGGCACGAAGTCGGACTGTGAGAGCTCGTCCGCGACGTTTTCCACGATGGCGTAGGCCGTCGTGCGCAGGCGTGAGAAGAGGTAGCGGAAGCGCGCGCTCTTTTCGCGGCAGCCGCCGAGCTGCTCTTCGCTGTACTTCTCCAGATACTGCCGCACAAGGCCGCGCAGGGCCGCGCGCTCCACCGCGCCGTACCCGCCGCGCGCCTTCACCTCGCGGTTGACGTTTTCGAGCAGATAGTGCAGGAACGTCCCGATCTCGGGCGCGTCGAAGCCCGCGGCCTTGCGCTCCTTTGCGCACAGGCCATACTGCATGAAATAGCCGAAATGGCAGCTGCGGAGCTTATCCATTCTGGACGCGGACATGCGGTAGGACGAGCCATAGAGCGCGCGCACCGCCTCGGGCGAGAGCCGACCGCGATCAAAGCTGCGCGCCCGGCGCATCGTCTCGAGCGCCGCGCCCCAGCGGCCGCTCTGCGCGAAGCTCTGCCACAGCGCGCCGCCGGGGTGCTCCCCCGCCGCTTCGAGCGCGCCCGCGGGCGTGAGCAGACGGTAATCCCCCGTCTCGCGCGTGACGGGCACCGACGGGAACAGGCGCCGGATGCGCTCAACCACGAACGACGGGCGCAGCTGGCTCCCCGCGAGGTCACCCGCGGGCCAGCTCACATGGAGATACTCCGTCGGCTGGGTGAGCGCCGCGTAGATGTTCTGCAGCTCGTTATCCAGCGCGTCGAACGTCGCGTTCGAGAGCTCGATGTCGTGCTGCTGGAGCGTCTCGCGGTCCTCGTCGTCGAGGACGCCGCCGCGGCGCTCGACCGTCGGGAGCACGTCATCCCCCGCACCGAGCAGGAACAGGCACTTCACGCGGTGGCGGTCATTGCGCGTAATTTCGCTCACGCGCACCTGATCGAGTGTCGCAGGGATGGTGCCGACGCTGTACTGCGTCAGAACGAGCCGCAGCAGCCGCGCAAACTCCTCTCCGCCGATCTCCTGTCCGCCGAGAATCTCCACGAACTGGTCGAGCACGTCGCAGAAGATCTGCCACAGCTGTGCACTCTCCTCCGCGAGCTGCACCTCGCCGCACGCCATCTGCTCCGCGGCCTGCTGCTGCAGCGTCTGCGCCGCGCCGGAGCGCTGCGCAAATGTGTAAAGGGCTTCCGCCTTCCCCCGCGCGGTTCTGCAGGTTTTCAGCCCGTCACTCAGCTGAGTGAGCGGCCCGCGGACCTTTTCGCGGATGCGATTGATCTCATCGAGCCGCGCCTGCCGCACGTCGGTCATCTCCGCGCCGTAGCCGTCGGGGTTCGCCGTCCACGGCGTCTCCCGCAGCCACATGCTGCCGCGGATCTGCCAGAGGATGACGTAGTTTTCCAGCAGGTCGCACTCCGCGGGCGTGATTCCGGCAAGGCCGGTCTTGAGATAGCGGAACATGTCCTCGTATTCCAGCCCGCCCGTCACCGCGTCGACCGCGCCGAGCAGAAGCGTGATAACCGATTTTTCGAGAATGTCGTGCCGCCGCGCCTGATAGGCGGGGATCTCCGCGCGGCGGAGGGCGTTTTCAAGAATCGGGCCGTAGCGATCCATATTCCGTGCCGCGACAGCGATATCTCTGTATCGGTACTTCCCGCTGCGCACCATCTCGCGGATCTGTGCGGCGACATACTCCGCTTCACTGTAGGCCGTGGCGGCCTCATAGAGCGCGATCTGCTCCGTCGGCTCCGGCCAGACCTCGTCGCTGCCGAAAAAGCAGCGCTCGAGCCGATCGAGCGCCGTGCGCTCCTGCGCGGTAAACCAGCAGATCTCGCACGGAACGCCCACCTCGCGTGCCATGCGCACCAGCCGCTCCCGCTGGCGCAGGGCGTTCTGGAAGAGCTCCTGATTTCCCTTCTCGCCGAGGAGCGTCACCGTCACCTGATGCGCCTGACGCAGGATGATGGAGAGAATATCCTCCTCCAGTCGGTTAAAATACGCGTATCCGTCGACGTACACGTCCTTCCCCGCGAGGTACTGCGAGGATCCCAGCGCGTCGCGCAGCTTCTCCACCCGCGAGCGCGCGTCGCGCCCGCCCGCGTGGAGCTTCGCGTCATACGCGCCAAAGAGGAGCGCCACGGACTGCAGCTTATCGCCCATTGCCCCGCCGATCTCCTGCGTCTTTTCGTACAGCTCCTCCGGGCGGATCTCATAGGCATAGAACTCCTCCGCCAGCTCCACCAGCTGCTGCAGAAATGCCGCGCGCTGGGACGGGTGGTGGAACACCTTGAGCTGCCCGCTCAGCTCCTGCAGCGCAAGGCGCATCGTCAGGAGTTTTCCGCCGCCGTCGAGCGTCACGTCCGCCAGACCGCCCGTGCGGCTCAAAACGCGCGTGGCGAGGTTCTGGAAGCTCAGCACCTCGGCATTGCGGCTGGCCGTCTCGCCGCAGGCGCGGCACAGATCCACCTCCGCGCGGTGCGACGTGTGCTCCGGTACGATGAGCACCTGCGCGCGCTGCGTCCGCTCCGAGGCGATGGTGCGCAGCACCTTTTCCGACTTGCCGGACCCCGCCCGGCCGATCCAGATGGAGAGCATGGCTCGTCCCCCTTCTTATCTTGCGTAATTGCCCCTATTATACCGTATCCGCGCGCAAAGCACAACCGGCAGGCTGTCCTGAAAACAGGACACACCTGCACAGCATTCATGGAGCAAAGACCTATTACAAAAAAGGAGGGAGCGCAGCTCCCTCCTTTTTCTGTAGATTTATTATTTCTCTTTTACAACCACGTTTTCCTCCCCGAGCCATTCGCGGCACTCCTGCAGGAGCGCCGGGTGGTTCAGGCAGTGCGTACCGACGAGCTTACCCGTGTCGGCCAGACGGATTTTCACCGGTGTCTCGCCCTCGAACATCGTCATGACAAGGCGGATGTGGCGGAAGGCGTCGCTCTCCAGCCCCGGCACGCGGATGTAGATCGTCGCGCTTTTCGGCGCTTCCCGGCGCGACGCGGGCGGGCCGGGCGGCGGGGCCATGTCCTTCTGCAGCGGATAGACCGTGTCGCAGAGGATCTGCGGCGGCTTCTCGTCGCGTACGGAGAGCTTCCCGCGCACGAGCACGGGCGAGTTGACCTGCATGAAGCTCCCGCACTGCTCGATGCAGCGGGAAAAACACATCAGCTCGATGGACGCCATCTCGTCCTCGATGACGACATAGGCCATGAGGGAGTTGTTGCGCGTGGTGCGCGTGCGGTTGGAGGTCACGACGCCCGCGACGGTGATATTCTGCCCGTCGGCGAAGCGGCGCGGTCCGTCCTCCGCGGCGAAATCGGCCAGAATCTCATGGATCGGAACCGCGCCCGCGCGCCGCGCCGCACCGCGCAGGTCGGCCATCGGGTGTCCGGAGAGATAGAGCCCCGTCGTCTCCTTTTCCATGACCATCCGCTCGGCGGCGGAGTACTCGGGGATGTCCGGCAGTTCAATCTTATTATGCTGCGCGCCGGTCGAAACGGCGGCCATGCCGAAGAAGTCCAGCTGCCCCTCGAGGTTCTGTCTGCGGCTGGCGGAGATAGCGTCGAGCACCTTCTCATACACCGCCGCCAGCTGCGAGCGGCGCGCGCCGAGCCCGTCGAACGCGCCGCTGCGGATGAGATTCTCCACGGCGCGCTTGTTCATGTCCGTGCAGTCGAACATCCGCTCACAGAAGTCCTGAAACGACTCAAACGGGCCGCCGCGGCCGCGCTCGCGGACGAGCTCCTGAATAAAGCCGCGGCCGATATTCTTGATGGCGACAAGGCCGAAGCGGATACCGCCGCTCTCGACGGTGAAGCCGTCATACGAGCGGTTTACATCCGGCGGCAGGAGCGCGATGCCGCACTCGCGGCACTCGGCGATGTAGCCGGCGACCTTGTCGGAGTTATCGAGCACGGACGTCAGTAGCGCCGCCATGTATTCTTTCGTATAGTGGCACTTGAAGTATGCCGTCTGGTACGCGACGACCGCGTAGCTCACGGCGTGCGCCTTGTTGAAGGCGTAGTTCGCGAAATCGTAGATCTCGTCAAAAATGGACTCGGCCACCGGCTCGGGGATCCCGCGCGCGGCGCAGCCGTCGATGCCGCGGGCACTGTCGCCATGGAGGAACGCCTCGCGCTCGCGCGCGACGTCCTTGGCCTTCTTCTTGCTCATGGCGCGGCGCACCATGTCGGCCTGTCCGAGCGAGTACCCGGCCAGCTCCTGAAAGATCTTGATGACCTGCTCCTGATAGACGATGCAGCCGTATGTCCCCGAGAGGATCGGGACGAGCGACGGGTGCTTGTAGCTCACGAGCTTCGGGTCGTGCTTGCAGGCGATGAACTTCGGGATAGACTCCATCGGCCCCGGGCGGTAGAGCGCGATAATCGCGGTGATGTCCTCGATGCTCTGCGGGCGCAGACCCGTACACACGCCGGTCATGCCCGTCGACTCCATCTGAAAGACGCCGTTCGTCTTGCCCTGTGAGAGCATCTCAAAAACCGCCGGGTCGTCCATCGGGATATTCTGCAGGTGGAAGTCCGGCTCGCGCCGCTGCACCATCTTCACCGCGTCATCGAGCACGGTCAGGTTCCGCAGGCCGAGAAAGTCCATCTTTAAAAGGCCCAGCTCCTCGAGCGTCGTCATGACGTATTGGCAGACGATCGACTCGTCGTTGCGCGCGAGCGGGACGTATTCATACACCGGCCGCTTCGTGATGACGACGCCCGCCGCGTGCGTCGACGCGTGGCGCGGCATACCCTCGAGCGCCCTGGCCGTGTCGATGAGTTTCTTCACGCGCGCGTCCGTCTCGTAGAGATCGGCGAGCTGCCTGGAGAGCTTGAGCGCGTCGTCGAGCGTGATGTGCTGCGCGCCCGGCCCGGCGGGCACGAGCTTGGCCACGACATCCACCTCGGCATAGGTCATGTTGAGCGCGCGGCCCACGTCGCGGATGACGGCGCGCGCCGCCATCGTCCCAAACGTCACGATCTGGGCGACGTGGTCGTCGCCGTATTTGCGGCGGACGTAGTCCACGACCTCGCCGCGGCGCGTGTCGCCGAAATCCATGTCGATATCGGGCATGGACACGCGCTCCGGGTTCAGGAAGCGCTCGAAATAGAGGCTGTACTGCATCGGGTCGATGTCCGTGATGTGCAGGCAGTACGACACCATTGAGCCCGCCGCCGAGCCGCGCCCCGGCCCGACCGGGATCCCGGCGCCGCGGGCGTAGTTGACAAAGTCGGCAACGATGAGAAAATAGTCCGTAAAGCCCATCTTCTCGATCATATTCAGCTCATAATCGAGCTGCTTGTGGTAATCCTCATGCCCCTCGCCGTAGCAGCGGGCGAAGCCCTCCTCGCAGAGCTTTCGCAGGTACGTCGGCGAGTCATAGCCCGGCGGCAGCTGAAATTCCGGCAGGTGATACTTGCCGAACGTGAACTCCAGCTGGCAGCGGTCGGCGATGCGCTGCGTGTTCTCCACAGCCTCGGGATAGGCGGCAAAAAGCTGCTCCATCTCCTCGGTCGAGCGGATGTAGAAGTTCTGCGGCTCATAGCGCATGCGATTTTCATCGTCGACGGTCTTGCCCGTCTGGATGCACAGAAGCACGTCGTGGCTCTCCGCGTCCTCCTTGCGGAGGTAGTGCGCGTCGTTTGTACACACAAGCGGGATGCCCGTCTCCTGATGGATACGCAGCAGCCCGCGGTTCACCTCTGCCTGATCGCGGATGCCGTGATTCTGCAGCTCGAGGTAGTAGTTCCCCTCGCCGAAGATCTCCTGCATCTGCAGGGCGTATTCCTTTGCGCCCTCGAGATTGCCCGCCAGAATTCGGCGCGGAATCTCGCCGGCGAGGCACGCCGAGAGCGCGATCAGCCCCTCCGAGTGCTCGCGCAGGAGGTTGAGGTCGATGCGGGGCTTGATGTAAAAGCCCTCGATGTACGCCTGCGAGACCATGTACAAGAGGTTGCGGTAGCCCGTCTCATTCTGACACAGCAGCACGAGGTGGCGCGCTTCGCTGTCAAACTCGTGCTGCTTGTCGAAGCGGGTGCGCGGCGCGACATAGACCTCGCAGCCGATGACCGGGTGAATCCCCTCGGCCTTGCAGGCGCGGTAGAAGTCGATGACGCCGTACATGACGCCGTGGTCGGTGATGGCGACGGCGTTCTGACCCAGCTCACGCACGAGCTTCGGCAGGTCGCGGATACGGCACGCGCCGTCGAGCAGGCTGTATTCGGTATGGACATGCAGATGCACAAAGGACATAGCGGTTCTCCTTTTATCAAGCGGTCTCTCCCAGCATATCGCTCAGGATGCCCGCCGCGGTCACAATCAGCAAGCCGCAGTGATCCCCCGCGGCAAGCTCCTGCGCCAGCTCCGACGGCTCGAGATCCTGCGCGGGCAGCAGCTCGCGGCAGTCGAGCCGGTGGAAGCGCTCGGCAAAGCGGCTCTCGAACTCCTTTGTCAGCTTCGTCGTGTGCGGTCGGTCGGACGGATCCGGACAGGACGCGCCGAGGATGAGCACCGGCGCGCTCACCGCGCCGCAGATGCCGCCACAGCGCACACCGCCGCCAAGCCCGGCCCCAAGGCCAAGCGCCTGCTGCTCCGTCAGCCCCGCCACGTCTCGGAAAGTGGCCAGCAGACACTGCGCGCAGTTGAGTCCCTTCTCGCGGTATGCCTTCGCCGCGCGGCAGCGTTCTTCTTTCGTCATTTCTGTTCCCTCGCTTTCTCCAGCAGCTTTCTCATTCTGTGGTTCATGCATGATTTTGTCACCGGCGGATCGCAGCGCTCCGCAAGCTGCGCAAGCGACAGCTCCGGGTAGGCAAGACGCAGCTGCGCCGTCTGCCGGAGCTTTTCCGGCAGACTCTCCCACGCGCTCCCGCCGCGCAGACGCTCAATCGCCGTGAGCTGCTCCTCCGCGGCGTCGAGCGTTTTGTTCACATTCGCCATATCGCAGTTCATGGCGCGGTTGGCGCCGTTGCGGATGGACTTGTCCACCTTCGCGGTCATGACGTCCATGGCCGAGGCCGGGGCGCCGATCGTCGTGAGCAGATCCTCGATGTGCTCGGACTGCTTGAAATAGATCACCGTCGCGCCGCCGCGGCGGACGCTGCGCGGCAAAAAGCCCATCTCCGTCAGCAGCGCCGACATCTCGCGGCTGGCCTGCGCGTGCGAACCGGTCAGCTCGAGGTGATAGCGCTTCTCGGGATCCGTCACGCTCCCGCCCGCGAGAAACGCCCCGCGCAGAAACGCCGTCCGGCAGCACTCGTCCTCAAGCAGAGCGAAATTGACGTGCAGCACCATCGTCTGGCGCGGGTCATAGCCGAGCTGGTTGATGATCCGGTCGAGCTTCTCCGGATCGGTGATCTGGAAAACGAGCTTTCCGTGGCCGCCGTCGTCCTCGGGCAGGCGGTCGAACTTCACAGAAAACGCCCGCTGAAACAGGCGCGGCAAGCGCGCGGCAAACTCGGCGTTTTCCGTGATAATGCGCACCAGCGTCGGCGTGAACGTGTTGCCGTACAGCAGCACGCCATAGGCCTCCGCCCGCGCACAGCACAGACGGCTGACCGCCGTGCGGCAGAGCTCACTTTTGACTTTATAGGAAAAAGACTGCATAGACCGCCTACCTTTCCACTTTGTTGCGCGTATGGCCGGGGGTGGACGGCTCCACGAGCCGCATGTTCCGCTCCGCGTGCAGCGCCATCAGCTCGCGCGCGAGGTGCCCCGGATTGTGGCGCACCAGATCATTTTCCACCGACGCCACCGGGCGGCTGATGACCTCCACCCCCAGCGCTCCGCAGGCCTCCCGGTCGCACAGCAGCGGCTCGGCCCCCTCGGCGAGGTAGCGCTCGGCGATGCTGCGCGGGATGGGCGAGTCACTTGTCAGGCAGATGTCGAACAGTCCCGGCCGCGCGTGGTCAAACAGCGCGCGGATGTGATCCGCCGCGGTATAGCCCTCCGTCTCCCCCGCCTGCGTCATGACGTTGCAGACATAGACCTTCAGCGCGCCGGAGTCCATGATCGCCTCCGCGACGCCGCCGACGAGGAGATTCGGGATGATGCTGGTATAGAGACTCCCCGGCCCGAGGACGACCATATCGGCCTCGCGGATGGCCTCGAGCACAGCGGGCAGCGCCTGCGCCCCAGCGGGACGCAGACGGACGCGGCGGATGCGGCACCCGTGCCGCCGCTTGCAGCCGCAGATGCTCGACTCGCCCGCCACGCGCGCGCCGTTTTCCAGCTCCGCTTCAAGCCGGACATTCTCATTCGTCACGGGCAGCACGCGCCCCGTGATGGCCAGAATCTGGCTCAGACTCTCGACCGCCTGGTCAAAGCTCGGCAGGATCTCGCTCAGCGCGGCGAGGAAGAGGTTGCCGAAACTCTGCCCCGCGAGCGTCCCCTCCGTGAAGCGGTAGTGCATGAGTCGCTGCATGAGCGGCTCGGTGTTCGCCAGCGCCTCGAGACAGCTGCGCACATCGCCCGGCGGCAGCATGCCGAGGTCATGGCGCAGCATGCCCGAGCCGCCGCCGTCGTCCGCCACGGTCACAACGGCCGTCAGATTCTTCGTATAGAGCTTCAGCCCGCGCAGCAGCGTGGAGAGCCCCGTGCCGCCGCCGATCACCGTCACGCGCGGCCCCTGCTCGGGCGGGATGCGATACAGATACGATTCCATAGGCGTTCCTCTCAGCGGGAGATATCCCGGTGGTTCTCCGTCACCTGATAGCCCGCGCGGGCGATGTAGTCGGCCAGTCGGTGCGCCACGGCCACGGAGCGGTGGTGCCCGCCGGTGCAGCCGATGGCGATGACGAGCACGCTCTTGCCCTCCTCGCTGTAGAGCGGGAGGAGAAACGAAATCATCTTCTCGAGCTGGCTCATGAATTCATGCGTCTGGTCGAAGGAAAAGACAAAGTCCTGCACGGGCCTGTCAAGCCCCGTCTGGTGCTTCAGCTCGGCCACATAGAACGGGTTCGGCATGAAGCGCACGTCAAAGACGAGATCCGCCTCGATCGGGAGCCCGTGCTTGAAGCCGAAGGACAGCACATTCACGTTCATGCCGCCGCGGTCGCACTGGCCGCCGAACAGGTCGAGGATCTCACTGCGGAGCTTCCCCGTCGAGAACGACGTCGTATCGAGCACGAAATCCGCGTGGTCGCGCACCGGACGCAGCAGCTCCTGCTCGCGGCGCACGGCCTGTTCCATGCTCACGCCCTTCCCCATCAGCGGATGGCGCCGCCGCGTCTCCTTATAGCGGTTGATGATCGTCTGCACAGACGCCTCGAGAAACAGCATCCGGCAGGTCACGCCGCTCGCGCGCAGACGGTCAAGCGTGTCAAGCAGCTGGTCAAACGGCTCGCCCGCGCGGATGTCGTACACGAGCGCCACGCGGTCATACCGGCCGCTCGAGCCCGCGCAGAAGTCCGCAAACTTCACCATCATCTCCGTCGGGAGATTGTCGACGATATAGTATCCGATGTCCTCCAGAAACGAGGCAGCCTTACTCTTGCCGCCCCCGGAAAGACCGGTGATAATCAGAATTTCCACGGATCCGACCCCCTGTCACTTCTCCACGAACTTCACTTCCGGCTCGAGCAGCACGCCCGCGCGCTCCTGCACGCGGCGCTGCACCTCGCCGATGAGCGCGCGCACATCCGCGCAGGTCGCCCCGCCGCGGTTAATGACAAAGCCCGCGTGCTTCTCCGACACCTGCGCCCCCCCGACGGAAAAGCCCTTCAGCCCGGCCTGCTCGATGAGCGGCCCGGCGAAATACCCCGTCGGGCGCTTGAAGGTGCTGCCCGCGCTCGGCCACTCGAGCGGCTGGCTCTTCTTGCGCCGCGCCATCAGCTCCTCCATCCGTGCGCGGATGGCCGCCGGATTCCCCGGCCGCAGCGAAAACGCCGCCTCAAGCACGACGGTCTCCGGATGATCGGTGAGAAAGCTCCTGCGGTAGCCGAAGGCCATGTCCGCGCCGCTGAGCGTGTGGACGCCCTCCTCGGGCAGCAGGAGCGTCACGGACTTCACGACGCCCTTCATCTCCCCATCATAGGCGCCCGCGTTCATGCACACCGCGCCACCGACGCTCCCAGGGATGCCGTGGGCGAACTCCAGCCCCGTCAGCCCCGCCTGCTGGGCAAAGACCGCCAGCCGCGCGAGCGGCACGCCCGCCCCGGCAATAATCTCGTTTTCACTCCCGCCCCGGCGCAGCTGCGCAAGGTCGCGCGTGCTGATGACAAGTCGGTCCGTCTCCCCGTCGCCGAAGAGCAGATTCGTCCCGTTGCCGAGGACAAACGGCCTTGCGCCGCAGGCGCGCGCAAAGCTCACGAGCAGCACCAGCTGCTCGCCGCTTTTGGGGAAGGCCATCCGCCGCGCCGGCCCGCCGATGCGAAACGAGGTGTGCCGGCTCAGCGGCTCCTCTCGCAGGACGGGGACGTCCGGGAGATAGTCCGCCATCTTCTGATCCAGTTCTTCATACCAGCTCATGCTGTTCTCCTTTTTAATGTCAGTTGTCGGTCTTGCGCGCCGCCTGACGGCTCAGCTCGTCGATCTGGCGGTCGACGCGGTCGACAAACTCCTGCGCGGAATTATAGCCGAAGAAGGTCTGCCGGTTCTTCATCGCCGCGATTTCCACGATGCCCGCGAGGTTGCGGCCCGGACGCACCGGGATCGTCACATACGGCAGCGACACGCCGAGCATCGTATACGTCTCGCCCTCGAGCCCGAGACGGTCATAGAACTTCCCGTCCTCCCACGGCTCAAGCTGGATCACAAGCTCCACCTCCGAGTCGTGCTGCACCGCGCTCATGCCGAAGAGTCTCTGCACGTCGATCACGCCGACGCCGCGTATTTCAATATAGTGTCGGATCATCTCCGGGGCCGTCCCCCAGAGACTGCCGGACACGCGCTGGATCTCCACCGCGTCGTCTGCTACGAGCCGGTGGCCGCGCTTGAGGAGCTCAATAGCCGTCTCGCTCTTGCCGATGCCGGAATCGCCCATCATCAGAACGCCCTGACCATAGATATTCATCAGCACGCCGTGGCGCGTGATCTGCGGGGCGAGCTTGCGGTTGAGAAAATCGATGATGCGGCTGCTGATGTCGACGGTCGTACTCGGCGTGCGCAGGAGCGTGCGGTCATACTTGGCCGCGAGCTCAATGAGCTCCGGGAACACGTCCATATTCCGCGAAATGATGAGCGCCGGGATCTCGCAGCGCAGCAGCTCGTCGAGCACATGGCGTCGCGGCTCGGCGGCCATTGCCTTGAGGAACATCACCTCGGCCCGGCCGAGGATCTGCAGGCGGCTGGGCTGAAAATAGTCGTAAAACCCGACCAGCTGCAGCGCGGGGCGGTTCACGTCCGAGATCGAAAGCGTCTGCTCCTCATAGCTCGTGGCCTGATAGAGGATCTCCAGATCGAATTCCTTCACCAGCTGGCTGAGCTTGGCCGGGTTGCGTCTGATTTTTTCCATATCTTCCCTCACAATCCCGCCGGGAGACCCCGGCGGCGTGTAAATTTGGTGCAATTATCCTTATACATTATAGCCTATGCCCCGCTTTTTCGCAATACCCACAACCCTGCGCAAATTTTTTCCTTTTTCTTTGCAAATAACTCTTGCATTTTTCGTCCGTATCTGCTATTATAACAAATGCTTGTGAATGCAAGCCTTGAATGTTCGTTACAGCAAGGAGGTGCAACGGATGGCTAAATGCGAGTTTTGCGACAAGGGCGTTACCTTTGGGATCAAGGTTTCCCACTCCCACAGACGTTCCAATCGTCCTTGGAAGCCCAATGTCAAGCGCGTCAAGGCAGTGATTAATGGTACGCCCCGCCATGTATATGTTTGTACCCGATGCCTGCGTTCCGGTAAGGTTACCCGCGCAATCTGAATGATGAAAAGCTCTGTGAGTTCTCACAGAGCTTTTTTCATGCGTTTTTTGTTAGAGAGGAGCCTCCGGCGGGTTACTTTCTTTCTTCGGCGAAAGAAAGTAACCAATTTCTACCGAAAAGCCACTGTAGGGCGGGTGATATGTGCCCCGCCAAAACGCAAGAACCACGCACTGAAAATTTTGCAGGATCAGCGGCAGCGGCGCAGAACGGCAGACGATTCAAAATTTAGGCTGCGTCCTACCGCCCCTTCCTGCCGACCGGAAAGGATTCCAAAACCTTGGTTTTGGCACGCTTTTGGGTACTTTTCCCGCGCGGGAAAAGTACCCCGCCGGAGGCAGAACACGCCGATTCATTTGCCTATCCGCGCCAAAACGCAGAAATTCCCCCATAACAAAAACAGGACGGACAAGAGCTGAAACTGAAGTGACCCCAAAAAGTTAGACAATATTTCGAAGTAAAAATTGTTCAAGCAGC
>OLGF01001363.1_pt1 | contig 26350 bp, 20 predicted proteins | sample 1604971 | NCBI WGS metagenome assembly OLGF01 (sample SAMEA3888902, study PRJEB22519) | human gut metagenome | biome: human gut; feature: human-associated habitat; material: faeces | place: Denmark | collected 2011 | reverse complement strand
TTAAGGGATAATGAATTTTATCTCTTAACTTCTTTTCGTCTTTATACGATTCTGATCAGAAAGTAAAGATATGCTTGAAAGATTCAAACAATTACTCGGTGAGATGAACCGGGGAATTTATGAGAAGGAGACGGAGATATCCTTGTCGCTCCTTGCCGCTCTGGCAGGTGAGAGTATCATCCTGCTGGGACCTCCGGGAGTGGCAAAGAGTATGGTGGCACGACAGTTGAAAACGGCATTCAAGGATGCCCGGAGTTTCGAGTATCTGATGTCGCGATTCTCTACGCCAGATGAAATCTTCGGTCCGGTGAGTATTCAGAAACTGAAGACATCGGATACTTACGAGCGTGCGGTGGAGGGATATCTGCCTACTGCAGATGTGGTTTTCCTGGATGAAATCTGGAAGGCGGGACCTGCTATCCAGAACACGCTCCTCACGGTGATTAATGAGAAAATCTTCAGAAATGGCAATCGCGAGATGCATCTTCCTTTGAAACTTCTTGTGGCTGCTAGTAATGAACTTCCTGCAAAGGGAGAAGGACTGGAGGCGCTTTGGGACCGATTCGTCATCAGAATAGAGAGTAGACCGATTAAGCTGGAGAAGAATTTCCGGGCGATGCTGCTGGATTCTAATGAGTCTCACACGGATCTCACTGATTCCACGGATGAGGCTAATGTTATGTACAAGAAGTCTTCTGTAAAGCAAACGCCAATGGGAATAGAAACATCAGAAAGAGATTTGTTTATTTCTGAGAATACAAAGAAAAAATCTGTGAGATCTGTGAAATCCGTGTGCGATATAAGAATATCCCCTGAGGAGTATGCTGAATGGGCGGAGAAAATCTGTAAGATTGGCGTAAAGGAGGTGGTGCTTGATGCAATTTCCGCCATCCGTAAGTCTCTGAGAGCGGTGAATGTGGATGAGGCTGCCGAACGCCAAAATATCTATGTGAGTGACCGCCGATGGAAGAATATCGTCCGTCTGCTTCGCACTTCTGCCTTCATGCAGGATAGGGAAGAGGTGGATATCTGCGACCTGCTTCCTATCTACCATTGTCTGTGGCAGGAACCGGAAGAGCGGGATGCTATCAGATGCATCGTGATTCGTGCACTCTTTTCTCCTTTCGCAGAAAAACTCGTGGAGATGAAGAATGCGCTTGCCGAAGATATTAAGTATCATCGTGTTCGCAGAAATCCTGGTGATGGCAGAGATTACGAGGGGGAAATCGAAACCCTTTCGGATGGCTTGACTTCGCTGGAAAGGCAGTTGGGCGAGAATCTCTTTGTGTCTTCGGATGATAAGACAGAAATTTCGGTCTATCTTCGTGATTTCTATAAGGAGTTGGCGTTTACCAGACAGGATACGATGAAACTTTACGAGGCATAATATGATGAAGTTCTATGAGGTATAATACGATGAAACTCTATGAGTTTTATTCGCCTTCTATTACTTATACATTAATTATATACAGAAGATTCAAAACATTATGAACGAACAGAAAATATTGACTCCAGAATTGGAGGCGCGTGTTCACCAGGCGGTGGAGAACTTTATGCAGGGCTATGGCTGCTGCCAGTCGGTGGTGGCTGCTTTTGCTGATTTATATGGTCTTGATGATGAGATGGCAAAGCGCATTGGTGCCGGCTTCGGTGGTGGAGTGGGCAGAATGAGAATGATGTGCGGAGCCGTTTCGGGCATCGTGGTGCTCGTTGGCTTGGATTGTGGACAGACCGAGGGGGATGACCGCGAGGGTAAATCGGCTTGCTATAAGGTGGTGCAGGATTTGCTAGCCAAATCGAAGGAGCAGAACGGCAGCATCATCTGTGCCGAGATTCTGGGCTTGAAGGGCCATGAGAAGGCGCAATCCAGCTATGTGGCTTCGGCAAGAACGGCAGAATACTACAAGTCTCGTCCTTGCGCAGCCAAAGTGGAGAGTGCTGCAAGAATCTTCGCAGAATATCTGATGGAGAAAGAGAAGGCTTAGTCTTCCTATAATATATAAGAAGCTTTTTACCAATTTGGTAAAAAATATCGAATAAGATGAAATACCAGAATAACAAGGATTTGGCGGAAGCACAGTATTACTTGAAGATGCTGGACGACTTCTGCAAGTCGGGGCAGGTGAAGATTCCTGATCCGACAGGCACAGCCATGCCTTGGAATTTGAAGGAAGACCCGCTGAAGGATTATCTGATTCATCTCTTTACCCTGAAAGTGACGATTCCGGAAACTGGTGAAGAGGTGCAGAAATTCGTGCGCCAGGTGGTGAACAGCAAAATCAAGAGCAAGGTGTTCTATGATTGCGTGGGAAAGTTTATCGTGGAATGCGTTCATCACATGCGATTCCAGCGCCAGCGTGCCTGGACCGAAAGTCATCGGGCTGATGATGTGCTCGATTGGACTCCCTTTAAGAGAATGGATGAGCAGGTGTGGCTTCCGCTCATTGACCAGTTGGAGCAGGAACACCAGGAGGATGGATTCGATAAGTCTTTCTTCCTGAAACTGATGGCTGGCGATGGAGCTTCGAAACCCGAAAACTGGGAGCGACTGGTTAGAGACTGGAAGGTGTGCATCGACCATCAGGTATTGAACAAACTGAAGGATTTTATTTCTCTCCGTCAGAATAATTTCGAAACGGGATTGGTTCGCATGATGGACCAGATAACCCGCAACATGAAGACGAAGGGCGTTTCGGAGCAGCGAGCCGTACAGGCCTGGGAACTGATGACGAACGGATGGACGGAAACGGAGTTTGAACGCCGCCTGAACCAGGTGAAGATTCAGGATAAATATCCGGAAATCAAGGAGATTGTGGCGAAGATGGGTCGTGTGGCAGATGCCAACGGCAAAGATAGGCTCACCATCGCTTCGGGGGTAGAGATGAAGATGGAGCATTCCGCAGGAAGCGACATCGAGGGCATTACTGTGGGCGATGATCTCAACTCGCTTCTTCCGCTGGAGTTGGCGCAATACAGCGATGAGGATATGGAGGGGCTTTTTATCTATAAGTATCGAACCCGCAGGCTCCAGACTTTCCGTTATAAGAGCGAAATGTCGAAGCCTTCCCGCAAACTCGGCTTTACCCATGCTTCCCGAAAGGGTCCGATGATAGTCTGTCTGGATACTTCGGCGAGTATGTATGGAACGCCTGAAAGGATTTCTTCTACGCTGATATCCCTGTTGGAAGAAACGGCAGAGGATTTGGAGCGGGATTGCTTTCTGATAGATTTCTCCGTGAGCACCCGTGCCATCGATTTGATGGCGAAGCGGAAGGCGGAGCGGTTGAAGAGGATTGGAATCACGGTTGTGGAAGTTCATGAATCTTCCGGAATTCCCGGAACTTCAGAATCTCCCGAAAATTCTGCTGGTTTGTCTTCTGATGGTCAGGCTCATACGGGGCGTGGTATCAGGCGCCAGCCTACAACAACCCATCTGCCTTTTATAGGTGGAGGAACTTCGGCTAAGAAGATGATGAACCAGATGTTTGATTTGCTGGATAACGACGGTCTGCATTATGTGAATGCCGATGTGCTTTGGATTACGGATTTCCTGATTCCGAATCCGCCGCAGCAGATGTTGGCGAGGTTCAAGGAGTATAAGGAAACGGGCACCAGGTTTTATGGCATCCGGATTGTTCGGGATGATGACAAGGAGCCGAATGAATGGAAGGATTATTTCAACCGGATTTACACCATAAAGTATAGACCGTTGAGGAGGTATTAGGAAGATTAATTTAATAAACAAAAAGTTCTGTTTGCATCATTGTATTTGCAGACAGAACTTTTTTATTTTCTAAAAGATAACTTTATGTTTCTGAGTCTTATTTTGCATTTTCCAAAGCTTCCTTTTTCTGTGGAATCACCACCGAAGCTCCGATGCTGACGAGCAAGACGAGGATGATGAATACCAACGAACTTACTGCATCAATCTCGAAGAAATCGTGGATGAGCATCTTCACACCGATGAACACCAGCAGCACGCTCACGCCCACCTTCAAGTAACGGAACTTATCGGCTATCGCTGCCAGCAGGAAGAAGAGGGCACGCAAGCCCAGGATGGCGAAGATGTTGGAGAAGAACACCACGAACGGGTCGAGCGAAACCGAGAACACGGCAGGGATACTGTCGAAGGCGAATATCAGATCGCAGAACTCGATGAACACTACCGTCATTACCAGCGGACCCAGGTGCAGGCGTCGCTGCATGAACTTCACCACCGGATGATCGAGGGCGTTGATCTCTTCCTTCTTGTTCCTGTTCAAGAACATCTTGGCGCCGCTGTAAACCAGGAATCCTCCGAATATGAGCAATATCCAGGCGAATCGGCTGATGAGGGCAGCACCCGCAAAGATGAAGACGAAGCGAAGCACGATGGCTCCCAGAATACCCCAGTTCAATACGTGCTGGTAATCTTTCTTGTCCACTCCGAACGACGTGAAGATCATCATCATCACGAAGAGATTATCCACCGAGAGCGTCTTCTCTATCAGATAACCCGAAATGTAAGAGATGGTCATGTAGTGGCGATATTGCTGCAGACTCCCTTCATAATCGTTCGGATCCAGTTTGAGATGAGAAGCATAGCGCGAGGCTATCAGCTTCAGGTCGTCGAAGTTCTCAATGCCGTGCACCATGTCGCCATGAAAGTAGATGAACACGGCAAAGGCAAGTGCGAGAATAATCCATACAGCCGTCCAGGAGCCGGCTTCCTTGATGGAAACCACATGCGCCTTTCGGTCGATGACCAGCATGTCTAATACGAGGATGGCGGCGATGAATATCACGAAGCCCACCAAAAACATCGATTCAGTAAAAACATGTTCCATTTTTCTTTTTTTCCTGTCTATTTTATATAATACCTAATTTTATAGTTGAATCTTTATATTCATTTCATCCGTTGGAAACGTGGACGCAAAATTAGGAAAAATATCTGGAATAGCGAAGGTTCCGGTGCAAAACTTAATTGTATTTAACGTGAAAGATGAGAATGTAACGGGTTTGTAATATATTGGAATGTAGAATATAACTTTTGATTTCTCGAAAAATACTTTTGATTTCTCGAATGATACTCCTGATTTCTCGAAAAGTACTCTTCTTTCTTATCGTAATTTTGTATTTTTGCATCATCTTAGGTAATCATAAGCATCATTGATTCAGTACTCATCAGTATTGTTGAATCTATGATTATACGTGAAACTGACAATCATTGGAAATTAATAACAAAACAATCAATCAATATGAATGTAAAGCAGAAAATGGGAATGGCGTTCGGAGTGTTGGCGATGGCTTTGTCTCCATCTGCCCTGATGGCTCAGAATGACTGGAAACTGGTATGGAGCGATGAGTTCAATACCGATGGACTTCTCGATTCCAAGGTGTGGAACTACGAGGAGGGATTCAAGCGCAACCACGAGGCGCAATGGTATCAGAAAGCCAATGCCTATTGCAAGGATGGCAATCTCGTAATCGAGGCACGCAAGGAGAAGAAGTCTCGCAGAAATCCCGGTTTCAGGAAGAACAGCAGCCGATGGCCTGAGAACATCGAGAAGATTCATTATACCTCTGCCTCGGTGAATACGGCAGAGAAGAAGGAGTTTCTCTATGGTAGGGTAGAAGTTAGGGCAAAGATTCCTACAGCGGGTGGTGCCTGGCCTGCCATCTGGCTTCTGGGACGCGGCATGGACTGGCCGTCGAATGGAGAAATCGATATGATGGAGTATTATCGCAGGCAGGGTGTGCCTCATATCCTTGCCAATGCCTGCTGGGGTACCGACAGGCCTTGGACGGCGAAATGGAACAGCAAGGCTATCCCTTTCACCCATTTCACCAATCGTGATTCGCAATGGGCTGATAAGTTCCACATTTGGCGCATGGATTGGGATGAGCAGAGCATCCGTCTTTATCTGGACGATGAACTTCTCAACGAGATTAGTCAGGCAGAGGCGGTGAATGGCAAGCTGGGCAATGGCGATCAGCCTTTCAAGAAGCCGCAGTATCTCCTGCTCAATCTTGCTCTGGGCGGTGATAATGGTGGCGAAATCGATGATTCCGCTCTTCCGATGAAGTATTTCATCGATTATGTAAGGGTGTATCAGAAGAAATAATTCCGCCAACTCCCACAACGGATTTGGGTCAACTGCCACAACAAAAATGCGTCAACTGCCATAACGAAAAAGCGCCAACTGCCACAACGAAATTGGGTCAACTGCCACAATAGAATAGAAAAATAACAAGGTTTAACTGTTTTATGTGCTTGATATTCAATAAAATATATTATTTTTGCATCAGAAATTAAAAATGAGATTTTATGAAAGAATATAAAGCAAGAATTGCAGATAAAATATTGGCAGAAAAACTGGATGCGATGGGAGCTGTTTTGATAGAAGGTCCTAAGTATTGCGGTAAGACTACTCTAGCCAGCCAACAGGCTAAAAGTATTCTGTCTATGTCTGATCCTGATACCATGGAGCAGAACATAGCCATGGCCAATACCAATATCAAACTGTTGCTTCGGGGTGAAACGCCACGTTTGATAGATGAATGGCAAATAGCACCAAAGTTCTGGGATGCCGTCAGAAATGAAGTGGATAAGCGTGATGATGATGGGCAGTTCATACTGACCGGGTCTGCTGTACCACCTCGTTATGACGAAATCTTTCATACGGGAACGGGGCGTTTTGCCAGGCTCAAACTCCGAACGATGAGTTTGTGGGAATCAGGAGATTCTACAGGAGAGGTGAGCCTTGCCAAATTGTTTGCAGCCGACAGAACGGATTACTTCGTAGAAGGAATCAACCCAATTGACTTGGAGCATCTGGCGTATTTGACTTGTCGGGGTGGCTGGCCGAAAGCTTTGGATAAGAAAAGCAAGCAGGCTGCTTTACAGCAGGCCATTGAGTATTTTGAGGCAGTAACCAGATTCGATGTATCCCGTGTAGATGGAGTCAACCGTGATAGTGAATTGGCACGGAAGATTATGCGTTCGTATGCGAGAAATCAGGGAAGTCAGGCTACGGCAGGTACCATTTTGGCAGATATTGCCAACAATGAGAGTACTGAGGTTAGCGAGAATACCATCTATTCCTACATCAAGGCTTTGAAGAAGATATTTGTGATAGAGGATTCTACTGCCTGGAACCCGAATATGAGAAGCAAGTCGGCGATACGTACTTCTGATACCAGATATTTTACCGACCCTTCGATTGCAACGGCTGCATTGGGAATGGGACCGGATGACTTGATCAATGATTTGAGTACGTTTGGCTTATTCTTTGAAACCTTGTGTGTGCGTGATTTGAGAGTCTATGCCGATGCATTAGGCGGCTCCGTTTATCATTTTCGTGATAGAAATGGTCTGGAGTGTGATGCTGTAGTTCATCTTCGTAATGATAAGTATGGATTGATAGAGGTGAAGCTGGGTGGCGACAAGCTCATAGAGGAGGGCGCAAGAAACCTGGTGACATTGGAAAATAAAATCGATACCGATAAGATGAAGTCCCCATCTTTCAAAATGGTGCTGACCGGTGTCGGTAAATATGCCTACCAGCGTCCGCAGGATGGCGTATATGTTGTGCCGGTAGGGTGCTTGAGAGATTAGGAATCTATTTCTTGTTTCCTTTCTCTATTAATGGTACGTTATGATATTGACTATAGATAATAGTCATTAGATATGGATAAAAGATAAAGGGTTGTAATCATCGGAAAGATGGATTGCAATCCTTTATACCTTTTTATATATAAGAGTTCAATAACTCTATCGTATCTGATGGTTCCTTAGTTTTTTCGTTGGTAATAACCTTCACTTTGTTTGTCTCATTGGCAGAATCATTTTTTTGCAAAATATTGCAACTAAATAAGCGGAAAAATATTTTTTATGATGATACTTTATGTTTTTTATTTTTTTTTCGTTGTGTTCTCAATATTTATTTGTATTTTTGCACTCATTCTATAAAGCGATTCGCTATAGATAAGAAGATAAACGGAATAGATATGACTAAGTCAATTTCAATAGATATAAACAGAATCGATATATCGGAGGATGAGATAAGTAAGCTTTACTCAGGTTTGCTTGACTCGTTGTTGATAGATAGAACCCGAACTCATTATTCTTGTTCTACTTCATATATTGTCTGGGGTACAGATGACTACTCCTATATGGGTGAATCATATGCTAAGGATAAACCAATTACACCAAACCTCGTTACTGGTGAAAACAACGGCATCATCAAACCTCGTATTTTGAAGAATGAAGAACTTCGCAAATCAAGAACCGAGGATAAAGCGGAAGTATTTACACCAGCCTGGATATGTAACTCTCAGAACAATTTGCTTGATGATGCTTGGTTCGGGACAGAAGGGATATTCAATACAGAAAATGCCGATAAGACTTGGACTTCTGTTCCAAAAGGTCAGATACATATACCTGATAATTGTAATTGGAAGCAGTATGTAAAACTCCAGAGACTGGAAATGGCATGTGGAGAGGCTCCATATCTGGCAAGCAGATATGATGTCACAACAGGTGAAATCATTCCTGTTCAAGACAGAATAGGTTTGCTAGACCGCAAATTCAAGTTGATAAATCAATTTACCAAGAGCGAACCAACAAAGTTAAATAAACGTGAGTGGCGAAGGTGGGCTCTCAGAGCCCTTCAATCTGTTTATGGATTTGATTGGCAAGGGGATAATGTCCTTCTTGCTCGTGAGGCTTTATTGTTGACTTATATAGATTTCTATGTTGATAAGTGGGGAAAATTTCCTTTAAAGGAAGCTCTGGAAAAGCCTGTTGAAGTCATTTCATGGAACATTTGGCAAATGGATGGACTTCAAGGAACATTGCCTGGAGTAAAGGGTATTCCTATCCTGCAAAGAATGTCAAATAACCAAGAACTATTTGAAGACGAGACTCTTTGCCTGATAAAGGAATGGCATAAGCAGGAGCCTCCTGCTGGTGAAAATATAAGATTTGTTGATCTCATCAATAATAAGTAATATGGCAAAGCATAAACCTACATACGATTATACACTCATCTATGCGTTCAGTATAGATGATGGCAGGCATGACAATATGCTCAAAGTGGGTAAGGCTACTATCAACTATTTTAAAAAGTGGCAAGACCTTACCCCTGATTGCGAACTGTTGATAAAGGCTGCAAAAGCAAGAATCACTCAAGAAACAGGTACCGCAGCTATTGAGTATAAACTGGAATATACCGAACTTGCTATCTATGAAGCTGATGGTGAGGAATTTGGCTTTGATGATCATGATGTACATGATGTTTTGGAAAACAGTGGTTATCATGCTGTTGAATTTGCTAATTTGGAATACAATCCAAAGGAATGGTATCCTGTAACGGTAGAATTGGTAATAAAAGCTATTAATGCAGTTAAGCATAATCAGTCACTTCTTGAGAGAAAGGATTGGAAAACTGCATCTGCAAGAGAGAAAAAGACAGAGATTGTACTGAGAGAAGAACAGGAGTTGGCTGTTACAAAAACTCTTACTCAATTTCTGCATGGTTCCAAAATGCTGTGGGATGCCAAAATGCGTTTTGGTAAGACACTGTGTGCCTTGGAAGTTGTCAAGCGTAAGCCTTTTAATCGTGTATTGATACTTACCCATCGTCCGGCGGTTCGTGATGGTTGGTTCAAAGACTTCAATTTGTTGCAGTTGCCAGGATTCCACTATGTAACTCGTGTAAAGAATAAACTTCTTGTGGATGGACAAAAGATTGCAGGTGGTTTGGAGGTGCTGAAACAATATACCGAGCATGATCCAGACTATAAATATATTTATTTTGCATCTATTCAGGATATCCGTGGCTCAAAGACTGTAAACAAGAAAAGTAAGTTTGACAAGAACAACGAACTTTTCAAGGAGAAATGGGATTTGCTTATCATCGATGAGGCTCATGAGGGTATTCGTACAGAACAAGGAAAGGCTGTAGTTGCAGAGTTCCAAAAGAACAAACAGATGAAGAGCCTGTATCTCTCAGGTACGCCATATAATATTCTAAAACTTTTCAAAGAGAAGGAAATCTACCGATGGGATTACAATATGGAGCAGGATGCCAAGGAACGTTGGACCAAGGAGCATCCTGACGAGAAGAATCCTTACGAGGGATTGGCTCGCTTGAATATATGTACTTACAATCTTGGTGAAGTGATGACTAATTATAGTCATGACGAAAATGACTATTTCAACTTTACAGAGTTTTTCCGTGTTGACGCTGATACGGATAAATTCGTGCATGAAGATGATGTACGTGCTTTTCTCAAACTGATGACTAAGGATGGTGAGAATAAAGAACTCAATTATCCTTTTGCAACAAGCGAGTATCGTGATTATTTTCAACATACACTGTGGTCTATTCCTGGTGTAGATGCGGCTCGTTGTCTGAGCGCTATATTGCGTGAAGATAAGGAGGATAACTACTTCCGTGACTATGAAATAGTAAACATTGCTGGCAAGGGTGATAGTGATATTGAGCGTGAAAACGAAGATAACGCTACACGTGATAAGAAGGAAACTGAAGCTTTGGCCAAAGTGCAAAATGCCATCAGAACTCATGAGAAAACAATTACTCTGACTTGTGGCAGATGTACCACTGGTGTCAGTGTACCAGAATGGACGGCCGTCTTGATGCTGTCAGGTTCATATGAGACGAAGGCTGCTCGTTATCTTCAGACCATCTTCCGTTGTCAGACCCCATTCAAGGGAAAGACAAAGCGTGAATGCTATGCTTTCGATTTTGCTCCTGATCGTACATTGACGGTTATTGATAATTATCTGACAGAAATAAGTCGTGGTAGTGGCAGCAAGAATTTTGGTCAGAAGAAAGCTCAAGAGACTGAACGCTTTCTGAGATTTTGTTCTGTCATTAGTATTGATGGAAGCAAGACAGTCAATTTTGATACTCGTAGCTTTATGAAGCAGGTTAATCGTGCCTACTCTGAAGAGATTATGAGAGGACGTACTCGTAAACTATTTGACAATTTAGATAATATTAGCAATGATGTATTCGAGTTGTTGAAAAATATAGATGCTAAAATGTCCCTGTCTTCATCTGGTAAAAAAAACAGAGGGAAGGTAAAGGTTAGTAGTGAAGGAGTTACTGGCGAAGGTGCCACAACAAGCTCATCATCTTCGGGGACAATTAAGGAACCCAAAGAACCTAAAATTGGTAAGAAGAATAAGACTAAGGGCGATCAGGCATATGAGATACTCGAAAAAATCATCATTCGTTTTCCTTTGCTCATTTATGGAGCAATGGACAAACTGAGTGATTCTTTTACCATTGATAAGTTTGTCAAGGATATCGACGAAAAATCTTGGGAGGAGTTTATGCCTAACGGATTAACCAAAACAGACTTTATTAAAGTTGCCCATATAATAAAGAACGAACGCTTCATGGCATGGGCAGAATCTATCTATGAAAAGGTCAATGCTTTAGAAGGCAAGCCTGTTGATGAACGTGTAAATGGAATTGCTGATATTATCTCAGAATTCCGCTATCCCGATAAGGAAACTGTTCTTACTCCTTGGCGAGTAGTCAATATGCACCTGAGTGATACTGTTGGTGGTTATGATTTCTTTGGAGAGAAACATAGAGATGAAGATCTCTTGTCTGAGCCTCGGTTTGTGGGTGAAGACAGAGAAGTAACAAAGCGTGTGTTCTTTACGCCAGCGCCGAATATTCTAGAACTCAACTCAAAGACCGGCCTATATCCATTATATATGGCTTATACGTTGTATCGTCTTCAATGTAAAAAACAACAAGGTTTTGGTCCCGAGTTGACTAATGAAGAAAAGGCTGACGTATGGAAAAAAGTGATAGAGAAGAACATCTTTGTGGTTTGTAAAACCAAGATGGCTGAAAGAATTACCAATCGAACACTTGTCGGTTTCTCTAATATTAAAGTCAATGCAAAGTGTTACACAGACGTACGTAATAACAATGCAGACATCATTGAGACTCTAAAGAACAATCCACAGCATTTTGTGGAAGATGTGAAAAATGGCAAAGAATTTTGGAAAGCAAATAATAATAGAAATATGAAGTTTAATGCAATAGTAGGAAACCCTCCTTATAACTTGTCAAGTAATCATGCTAATCAAAATCGTCAACCTCCGATTTTTCATAAATTCATTCAGGTTGCAACTTTGATAAGTCCAGAATATGTTACGCTTATAACTCCTGCAAGATGGTATATAAGTAATATTCTGTTAGGAACATTCCCACATGATTTCCTGGCAGATAGGCATGTCGTGTCACTATTTGATTTTCCGTATGAGACAGACTGTTTTAAAGATGTTGAAATAAAGGGTGGTGTAAGTTATTTTTTGTGGGACAAAAACAAGGAATCAGAGTGCCGTGTTACTACTTGTATAGGAGATTCCAGAGAAGTGTCTTATAGATATCTCAAATTCAATGAAAATGAAGATATTTTCATAAGATATAATCAAGCTATTCCTATATTAGAAAAAGTATTAACAAAGACAGATAAGTTCTTCAATACACTTGTTTCTTCACAAAATCCATTTGGGTTTAATACGGCTGTTAAGGGAGAAGAAAATGCTGGGCCGAAATCTGTATATTTATATACAAAGGGATTAGTAAAATCCTATATAGATAGAGATAAGGTCTTATTACATCCAGAATGGATTGACTGTAAGAAAATACTTACATCCAAAGCTGCTGAAGATGGTGCATTACCAGGAAAAGTTATCACTCAATTTAATATGGTTGGGGAGGGAACTTGTTGTAATGGTACGTTTGTTGTAATCAATCCTACAAATTCAGAAAATGGTGAAGAAATATGCAAAAATGTAATGAAATACATGAGCACCAAATTCTTTAGATTTTTAATGTCTACAAGAAAGTATACGCAGGATGTAAAGGATACAACTTTCTCTTTTATCCCATGTCAGGACTTTACCGATAAGTCTGATGTAGATTGGAGTAAGTCTATAGATGATATTGATAATTATTTTCTTAAAGTAAAATACGAACTCTCTGATAAGGAAATATTATTCATAAACAAAATGATCAAACCGTTATAATGATTTAATATAGAATACAAATTTAATATATGGCTGTAGAATCACATGATAAAAAGTTTGATGTCCTTTGTGTAAAGCCCGGTTGCCAGACTTTCAGCGCAGTTTGGTATGGGATGATACGAAGATTACTATAGTATAAAAGGGAGAAACTTTAAATATCCCTGCTTCATTAGAAATAGCAGGTGTAGGTAAAGTGGCTTTGTGGTAACTTTCACCTAAAGGTCTTCTATAAAGGGTTGCAATCATTGTTAAGATGGATTGCAACCCTTTATTTTCTTATCTGAAATTCATAGTGAAATGGATGATAAAAAAATCGCTAAGTTGTTTATAGTAAATGAAATGCACTTAAATATGGGTTTTAGGTGCATTTTATTTATATGTAGCATAAAATATACAGAAATTGAAAAAAAAATAAGTAAGTTTGTCTTATTTTTGAAATATTTTTGTTAATTTTGTAGGCGAATGGTGGGTGGTAAGCCAACACAGGATAACAGCTTGCGAAACTATCGCCACCAACTTTCTTGGCTTTGCCTGGAAAGGAGGAATTTATTAACAACTTTGCTAAAGGCTGGCAGAGGTAAAAATAAGTAAAAATATGAATTACAATGCTTTAACAGCAAAATCAGTTGAAATAATAGGTAAATGCCTTGAGCAATGCTTATGTACCAAAAAGAACTCTTTCGTGGCCGACTTTTTTGGCAATATCTCTCCTTTTGATGAAGAATTTTACACTTCTTCCCTTGTTGATTCTAAGATAGTAGAAAATAGATTTGTCGATGCCCTAGTAAATGCTTCTATAACTAATGATTGCGATGCTTTTAAAAAGTATCTTTCTGAAATCCTTGTTGAAGCAGAAAGGCATGAATGCGATATTAAAAAGGCAGGTGCCGAATGGGTTCAGATGTATGCTTGTGATACTCCAACTTGTTTTAGGGATTATGCTGCTTATCTTGAACAAGCAGAGAAATTCGCTAAAATTGAGGAATCTTTCTTTAGACAATTTTGCAATACAAGAAAGCATGGTCGAAAAATGTGGAATTCTGCAGGAGCACCTATTCGCCATGACCTTCATAAGTCTTCATCTGTATGCAGCGATAACTATTCAATATCGCTTTATACTTTAAAGCAATGTGCCGGTAAAGACGCGATGCAGATTTTTGGTCTTTATAAGAGAATTATTTCTTGTTTCCTTAGCACCTACAGATATGCGCAGGGTATTGATCTTTATGCTCAAAGCCTGCATTCAAATCCTATCCAGGCACGTATCATTCTAAATAGAAATATCGAGCAAGCATTTTTTGATTTGAAAATTCAGGATGCGAATAATATTGATAAAGATATGATTGACTTGGCGAAGAGAAAAATAGATGCACAAATGCTTAATAGTATCTATAACAAGACTATTATGGATCTTGCTCCTTTTTATTATCATTATATTACAACAGGACAATTCCATTGGTTTTCTATACTTCTTAAAGATAAGGAAAATCATTATGGCAAATTAACGGAGATAGAGCATGATATTTTCAAAGGAATCAAAGATCCTATGCTGCGTGAGAAAGCTGCTTTAAATACACGAAAACTCATTTATAATTTTGCTAAACTGCAAAATACAAAATATGAGGGATGCAATCATCAGATGAAAACTCTTACTGATGGCGAGGTTCTGGCATTCATAGTTGAAGATATGGATCTTTCTGTCAGACTTACCTGTCCAATGAAAAAACTGATGAGGGAATATTTTTGTAAACTGCGCAATCAAGAGAAAGATGTAGATAAAATATATAAGGCTTTTAACTATGCAAAGAACAATATGTCTGATCATGATAATAAGAAAAAAGCCTTTGATAAAAAAGTGAAAGAAATTCTCGATTCATAGGATTTTTTGTATATTCGCATACTAGTATTTAGGATTGTCTATTGCCGGCAATCCTTTTTTTTTATCCTTATAACTGATTTTTTTATCCTAATTGGAATAAAAAATAGCTAAGTTATCCAAAATAGTCTTACCTTGTAATAATAATGGGCTAGTTTTATCCTAAGTGCACTTTTTACGACCATATTTTATCCAAAATTGCTAAAAATAGAAGTCTAGCAAAAGCTATTTGATTCTTATAAATTCTTACTATTTTTGCACTCAGAAACCAAGATAGTTATGCGCATTAAGCTAGATTCTTGGAGCATTGCGATATATAAGTCTCTCGCAGTGTTGGTTTCTTGCAAAAGGTGCCTGTTGAGGCTTTGGGAATAACATCTTTTGCTGTTTTATTATGAAATATAATAATAATGTTTGTATGGGTGGTTCTAAGTCAATGACAACTGCCCCTCGCCACATCGGAGAAATCCTCAATGAGTATTTACTCCACAGCAACGCCCCTCCGGCTGCGGCTTATCGCAAGCACGTGCAGGAGATGATGGCAAGTAAGGGATCTGTTGATTATATCAAGAAAGGAGGACGGTATGATTAACATTGATTCTAAACAGAAATTGGATGAATTCATGGCTCAGGAAGCTCAGCAGCAGACTGAATCCCAGAAACAGGCTCAGGCTCTTGCTTCAGGGGCTGCTCAGCAGCAGGGCAGGGATAGCTTTTTCAATGTGTCCACTTTAAAAGAGGACCTGGAGAAAGGACGGAAAATGAAACCTCCGAAGGAACTTATTCCCCATATTCTGGTGGAGCATGAGACTACGATTCTCTTTAGCGGCCCGGGTGTGGGTAAAACAGTCCTCGCCATTCAGATAGCTATCGAGTTGGCTGAACAGGGAATGCGGGTACTTTATGTCAACTTTGAGCTTTCGACTCAGCAATTGGCTCTGAGATATCCCAACAAGGATAGTCCTGATACACTCTACCACGCTAGCATCGATTATACCAAGATGCACGATGTTACCGACCAGAGCATGATTCTTTCTGAGATTGAGCGAATGGCACTGGAACTGAATATAGAGGTGATAATCATAGATAACTTTACCAATCTCTGTATCAATTCTAAGGAGGCAGCTGAAGCTGGAAAAACCATGCAGCAACTGGTAGCTATGCGTATGACTCACAACTGTACCATGCTCATCCTTGCCCATACGCCTAAACGCAAGCAGGGCGATCCGCTTACAATCGATGACCTGGCTGGTAGCAAGCTTCTCAGTAACTTTGCCGATAACATAATTGGTTTCAACAAATCGAGAAAGGACAAGGATATGCGCTACTTCATCCAACTGAAGTATCGTTCTCTCCCAATCGAACTTGATTTCAAGAACGTGCAGGAACTTACGTTGACCAGTTCTGACGGATGGCTCCATTTTGAATATGGTGGCTATGATGAGGAACGGGCTCATCTGCCAAGATCAAGAGATGAGAAGGCTGAACTGGAGCGTGACATCGTGAAGGAACTCAAGCAGCCTAATGGCCTTTCTTATCGGGATATTGCTGATAAATTGGGTACCAGTTCGAGTATGGTTCAGCGTGTTGCCAAGAGCAATAACTTGAGCAGAAAAGGCAGATAAGCCTTACAAGAACTAAGTATTTGTATCAGGGATGTATCATTCCGATTTTTGATACAAAATGATACTTAATTAGTTGATATAGGTATAGTTAAGCTGTATCATGAGTGATACAGCTGCTGTATCTGATACAAAGGGAATGTATCATCTTTGATACATAATAACCTTCTGAATATCAATAGATTAATGATTGTTTTGTATCAATGCGGAAATGATACACTCTGATACATTTTTTTTATATTTAAATTTCAGTATAGTATGTATAATGATACAGAAAACAGATTTGTTTTGGAGCGTTATCGTTCCGGTGGTTCCAACCGCTATGTCTGTCCTCAATGTGGACGCAAGAAGTGCTTTACCCGGTATGTGGATCTGGAGACGGGCAAATATGTGGCTGATGAATGTGGTAAATGCAATCATACGGCATCGTGTGGCTATCATTATCCTCCGCGTCAATATTTCCATGATCATCCGGAGTTTAGCTGCAAGAAAGATTACCAGACGGAATATGTAAATGGTAAACCCTTACTGGGATTGGGAAAAAGGAGACAGGGCTCAGATAACGACCTGAATGTTCGTAAGAACAGACTGCTGGTGCAACCTCAGGATAGACGACAGACCGAATTCTTCAGCCCCGAATGGGTACAGAAGGCGATGCTGAGACCGAGTGCTTTCAGCATGTGGTTTGAAGGCCTGAACATCGGTGGTGATGCCCGGCAGGTGCTAGCCGATTATTGTGTGGGAGGTACTGCCCGAGACGTCGTTGTGCAGGGAGTGAATTATGGCAGGGCAGTGGTGTTCTGGCTGATAGACGAACAGCAGCGGGTGCATGATGCCAAGCTGATGGCTTATCGCAATGACGGTCATCGGGTGCAGGGATGGGCCAACACCATGCGTTCCATCTGCGAACGTTCTCATGTCGGACCGCAGCTTCAGAATACCGAAAAGGTGCTCTTTGGACAGCATCTGCTTCCCCGCTATCCCGATAAGACGGTATGTATCGTGGAGAGTGAGAAGACATCGCTTATCTGTGCCTGCCGCTATCCACAGTTCCTGTGGCTGGCAACGGGCGGATGTGGCAATCTGCAGACCGATAAGCTGCTCCCCTTGCAGCATCGAAGACTCGTGGTTTATCCCGATAGCGGAGAGTATGACAAGTGGAAGGAGCAGATGGCGAAGAGTGGATGCTGGGATTATCGGGTAGTGGACGTCATGGAGCAGTTTGAGGCGAACACCGATATTGCCGATATCCTGTTGGGTGAGGCTCTGCAGAAACCCGAAATCCTGCTGCCACCTCCTTCTGATGTCTGCCCTTTCTAAACATAAGGTTTACGCTCCGTAAGTATCATCTTTACGAGGCGTAAGTATGGGGGTAATAATTTTATTCATTGTGTAATTTCAAAAGATTGATAATATGACAGAATTTAAAGTCAGAGCCTATGGCAAGTCAGAGCTTGCCTGGCTTTATTTTCCAACAGCCAATTCGGCTCATACGGCTGTGAATCACTTGATGGCTTGGGTACGTCGCAACCCGGATCTCGTAAATGGGCTCCATAAGTTAGGCTATCGTAAGTCGGCCAAGTTTTTCACTCCTAAGGAGGTGGCTCTTATCATTGAATACCTGGGTGAACCATAAAAAATCCTTATAAAGTATGCTATCTCACGCAACGTATGCTATCGTCTGAATGACCTTTCAAAATGTTGTATCTTTGCTATGTAAACCAAAGGGGTTTACTCGATGAAACTCTCCGACGGACAAGGCGATGGATCCTATGCCTTTGAAGGAAAATAGAGATGTGGATTTGACAGTAATTAACTCAAAATTTTGAAAGGTATGATTAAGTACGTTTTGAAGCAGAACAAGAACAAGAAGAGTCTTGCTTTTGGTAAGTGGTATGCTTTCCCTGTGGTAGAAGAGACGATGGATTTGGCAGAACTTGCCAAGCACATGGAGGAGCACAATACGGGATTCACTGAGGCGATGTGCCTGGGTATGATGATTGCCATGGTGAAGTGTATCAAGGAGCAGCTCCTGGCTGGTAAGAATGTGAAGATTGACAACCTTGCCATCTTCAGCGTGGGTATCCGCAATAAGGAGGGAGCCAAGACTGAGGCTGAATTTACTGCGGCAAACAATATTGCCGGTGTGAAACTCAGAGCTCGTGCTACCGGTACCTTGAGCAATGCTAACCTTAACAGTTCTGCCAGTGTGAAGAAGGCTAGTGTTGTGAGTAGTGCTTCAACCAGTGAAGGTGGTAATACTCCATCGGGTGGCAATTCCCAAACTGGTGACAGTTCTTCAGACAATAATGGCACCAATGTTGGCTTATAATACAAATTCCTATTTATAAGTTGATAATTAAGTATGAAAAATCCCTCGTCCGATTCTTTTCGAACGAGGGATTTTACATTATTCTTTTGTTTTCTTTCTTCCTTAAAATAAGGAATTTACTTCTTCTTAGTCAGCACATAGTGCTTAGCCATGGCGCCTTCAGGCTCGGTACCGAGAGAATCGGTCATGATAAGACTGTTGGCATCCTTCACCTTGAAGTAGGTTGTCTCTCCGCTTGATGGGCGGGTAATTTCTACCACGTTGTTTGCCAGAACCTTGAAGATGCCGCTTGCTTCGTCGTGACCGTCCTTGCGCTCCAGATAGTCAGCTGAGTACTGGTATGTACTGTCGGCATTAAGCGTCAATACAGTCTTGATTCCCGGGCAGTCGGCAGCAGGGAGAGTACCTTCGTAAGTGCCTGCGATAGAATCGAGAACCACATCGTTCGAATTGAGCGAATCTTTTTCTGCATAGCTGAGGCTATCCTGGTCAGCCTCCTTATTATTTGTCTTCTTGCCGTTGCAAGAGACAACAGACAATGCAGCGATAACGGCTGCAGTCAAAACTAATTTCTTTTTCATACTATACTGCTTTTTTAAGTGAATACTTATTTTATTGAATACATCCCTTCTGGGTTTATAGAATGCTTCCTTTAAGAGTCCTTCTCCTGGGGATGAATTCTTTTCGCAAAAGTACGCTTTTATCTGTTACGAGCAAACTTTTTGCATAGAATTTATAGAATATTATACTATTTTCTCAATTGATGATGACTGGCACAATCTCTTCTTCGTCAGGCCAATGAGGCAGATAGAGGAGCGGGCGAGGGGTTCCCCCCAAGCCCGTCCAGTCTATCTGTTTCACAAAGTCGAAATCGGGAGGACCGAAGTCGAAACTTCTTCCATAGAGAACGATGGCTCCCCTGCCTTCATCAATTTTCCATAAACCTCCGCCGTAGGTGCATTGTTCACCCGGGGCCAGCATGTCACGGTGAAGATAGACGTGGCCGAACTTCAGCACTCCGTCTCTATTGATGATGAATTTCTGAAACATCTCTATTTCTTCTCCCAGAACATTTTGTCGATTAAATCATAGCGCTTCTCCATCTGGGCATCAGACTTTACGACGGTATTTACGTCAATCTGAAGCACAGGGGCTACTGCCTTGCCGTTGGTGGATGGCCACTCAGGCAGACCCAGACCATTCGGATTGCCGGTCTTTACAAAGTTGACGTAATACTGGTTGAAAATGTCGCTGATCATGTAATCGTCAGGCTGCCAGTCGAATACGCGGTTGGTTGGCAATGTGCCCATTGCATACTCGATGTCGGCAGAGTGAACGGCACCCTTATCTCGTGGAGCAGGAGCTGCACCTTCCTTGGCATCTACCACGCCGCCAGCCAAAGCTGCCACCTTGCCCTTGATGGCCATCGCAGGACGAGGATGACAATAGCGGTAGCGGTAAACTGGCTGTCCGCCGGTCAGCTTGTGCATGTTGCCCCACTTCCAGGTAGAATAATCCAGGAAGATATCTGAAGCCAGATCTACACCCGGCTGCTCCAACACATCCTTGTCGCTGTTGATTCCGTAAAGACGGAAGAGTTCATCGATGTTCTCTTCTCCGAAAGTAGCCTTGGCACCAGCCTTCAGATTTTCAACGGTAGGCTGTTTGCCCATCAATACCGCCCATGGAGTCATCTCCTGGTTGTTACCGCCAATGAGCAGAGGCACTTTGGTCTGTTCGCCCTTGGCAAATACCTCTATAGGCTGTTCTTTCATGAAATATCCGTCGATATTATAAGTAGGAACGGCTCTTATGCCCGCCAGCTTCATCAGTTTCTCGGCAGGCAGGGCACGAAGTTCGTCGAGGTTCTTCATGCCTACGTTCTTTTTCACCTTCTTGCCTGTTTCCTTACCCATCTTCTCTGCTATTTTCTGGGCAAGCTGCACGCCTTTCTCCTCGGCTTCCTTCTGGGTGGCAATCTTCTTGAATCCCATCACCGAACCGCTGGAACCCATAGCCTGGGCAAAGAGTCCCTGGCAGAGAGGAGAAGCCATCAGGGCGCTTACAGACATGGAACCAGCCGATTCGCCCACGATGGTGATGCGGTTAGGGTCGCCGCCGAAGGCCTCAATATTGTCCTTCACCCACTGGATGGCAGCCACCTGGTCCATGAAACCATAGTTGCCTGAACCCTTATAGGAGGTCTCCTTGGAGAGCTGAGGATGAGCGAAGAAGCCGAAGATGCCTTCACGATAGTTGGCTGTGATGGAGATGATTCCCTCGCGCGCCATTGCATCGCCCGCATATCTAGGTTCGCTTCCGCTACCGGCCATCAGTCCTCCGCCGTTAAAATAAATCAAAACCGGCAGATGCTCCTTCATGGTCTTTGCCGGAGTCCAGATATTCAGATAGAGACAATCCTCGCTGTTGGTCTTCGTACCGAAGTTCATATCGCCGAAGATGGGTTCCTGCATCGGGTTCGGTCCGAACTCCTTTGCCTCGCGAACGCCCTGCCATTTCTGGGCTGGCTGAGGAGCCTTCCAGCGGAGATTTCCTACCGGTGGGGCTGCGAATGGAACACCCTTGAAAACTGTGATGCCTGAGAGGTCTTTTCCTTCGAGAATACCTTCAGCAGTCTTTACCTGAGTCTGCGCCATCATTCCCATAGTAGGGAGCAGAAAGGCGATGGATAAAAGTAGTTTCTTCATATCTTAATGTTTAGTTTCTTAAATTTCATAGAATCGTTTTGAAAATCTTGATCATGCATTTCTGCAATGATAATGCAAAAATAAACAAAATCTCGGTAACTAGGTTTGTTTTGCTCAATCTTTTTTCATATTTTTGCAGAAAATAAGCAAAATAACAAAAAGTTGAATCTTTAAACCCCTGATGATTATGATGAAAGGTTATGAACAGAAGAAGTATCCGGTAGCCACCAAGCGCTACGTGCAGTGGTTGGAACTGGAATCTGATGAGGAGGCTATCCGTGAATATCGCCGCCTGCATTCAGAAGGTGTGCAATGGAAGGAGATTCGTGACGGAATCCGTCAGGTTGGTATCCTGGAGATGGAGATTTACATCTTCGGCAACCGACTGGTGATGGTTGTGGATGCTCCCGTAGATTTCGATTGGGACAAGAAAATGGCAGAGCTCGCCACCCTTCCTAGACAGGCAGAGTGGGAGGAAGTGGTAGGCAAGTTCCAGAAGTGCGGCAAGGGTGCTACGAGCGATGAGAAGTGGCACATGATGGAGCGCATTTTCTATCTCTACGATTAAGTACTCTCTACGATTAAGCACTCTCTATGATTAATTACTCGGATAATCTTTGGAGGGAAGGATTATATTCCTTCCTTCCAAAGTTTTTTCAAGAAATCGAGGATGTAGATACATTCGATTTCTCCTATCTTTCGATTTATCGGGTCGAGCGATACTATCATCTGTCGGCTTTCCGGGTAATCAGATGCAAAAGTCTTGAGACCTTTCAGATGCCTTGGCAATACTTCCTCTACAGATTTTATTTCAATGGCAACTCTACCGTCACCTATCACGACATCCACCTCTTGTCCTGTATAGGCTCGCCAATAACTCAATTGTTCTGTACTTTCCTGGTAGGAAAGCCAGGCTCTTAATTCCTGTATTACCAAGTGCTCAAAGGCATGACCATATTCTGCAGTGCCTCTAACCAGTTCCTTGCGATGCAATAAATGGTTGGCGACACCTACATCAAAATAATAGAAGCGGGGAGCCTGTACCAATCTGCGCTTCATCGTCTTGGTGTAGGCTGGAATGCGAAAACCTAAAAGAGTATCTTCCAGAATGTCGAAATAGTTGCCTACGGTATTTGCGCTTACTCCACAATCCTGGGCGATGTTATTGAGGTTGATGATCTCACCATCTGTCAGGGCTGCAACTTCTAGAAATCGCTGGAAAGAGTTGAGGTTTCTCACCAAAGCTTCTTCCTTGATTTCTTCTTTCAGATAAACATCAATATAGGCTGAAAGACGTCGATGCGGATTCTTTGCCAGGTAATGTGGGGGCAACATTCCATAATTGATGGCTCGTTGGAGATTGAAGTCCGGAATCTCGGCACTAACGAATGGAAAGAGGAAAACCGGATAAGCTCTTCCGCCTAAGGTGTTGTAACCCTTTCGCTTCAGTTTTCGAGCACTGGATCCGCATAGGATAAATACGATTCCTTTTTCCGACATCAGACGATGCACTTCGTTGAGTAGTTCAGGCATTTCCGGTATTTCGTCTATGATGACCAATGTTCCCGTCTCTTTATCTGAAAGCATCTCGTAGAGCAGGGAAGGACGGCGTTTGAATCGTCCTTTGATGGTAGTATCTAATAGGTCAATATAGATACAGTCAGGAAAAGTCTGGCGCAAGAAAGTGCTTTTTCCAGTTTGTCTAGCTCCAAACAGAAAAATGCTGTCTTCTAAATCATTGTCAATATGGCATATACGTTTAAACATAATAGCTCTTTTTATAAGTTTCTATTGCGGATTTTCATAGATTATCCGCAATAGCGTTGCGGATTTTCATAGAATATCCGCAGCAAAGATACGATTATTTTAAGAAACGAACAAGTTTTTGGGAGGATATTTTCTTTTTTCTTCTGTTTTCGGTCAATAATCTCTAAAAAGTAGTAGAAGTCTCGGTTTTTCTTCGTATCTTTGCCGCTGAATGCTGGGAATACGGACATCAACTGTTGGTAATGAGATGTTCTGATGTCAGCATCAATGATTGATAATGAAATATTTAAATCATAACATAAAACAGTAAAGTATGAAGAAAAACCTAAATGATTTCAAGCGTCTCTTGCTGACGGCTTGCTGCACCTTGGTGCTTTCGTGTGGCTGGGCAGCGGTCAACGAAAAACCTTTTGTAATCCCTGAACTCAAGCAATGGAGCGGGGCAGAGGGAATGTTTACCCCATCGGGCAAATACGTGGTGAAGGGCGGAAAGAACGCCCAGGAGGTGGCGAAACTCTTTGCTGCCGATTACCATGACCTGGTGGGAAGACCGCTCACGCCTAAGACGGGAAAACCCTCTGCCGGCGACATCGTGCTGGTGCTCCAGTCTGATAAGAAATCAGCCCGACTGCTCGGCAAGGAAGGCTATCGCCTCACCATCGGCGACGTAACTACCATCACGGCTTCTTCGGTAGAAGGACTGGTATGGGGAACCCGCACCGTGCTGCAGCTTTCAGAGCAGCAGCGTTCGGCAGGTTTCGTGCTGCCAAAGGGTTCTGCCCAGGATACGCCTGCCTATGGGCTGCGAGGCTTCATGATGGATTGCGGCAGAAAGTTTATCCCGATGTCTTATCTGCGCTCGCTGGTCAAGATGATGTCTTATTACAAGATGAACACCCTGCAGATTCATCTCAACGATAATGGATTCCGACAGTTCTTCGGTAACGATTGGGCGAAAACTCCGGCAGCCTTCCGCCTGGAATGCGACACCTATCCGGGACTCACGGCGAAGGATGGCAGCTATTCCAAGGCTGAGTTCATCGAACTCCAGAAACTGGCAGAGCAGTATGGCGTCAACATCATCCCCGAGATAGATGTGCCTGCCCATTCGCTCGCCTTCACCCATTACAAGCCGGAAATCGGTTCCAAGGAATATGGCATGGATCATCTCGACCTCTTCAATCCCGATACCTACAAGTTTGTGGATGGGCTCTTCAAGGAGTATCTGGAGGGCAAGAACCCCGTGTTCCGGGGCAAGGTAGTGCATATCGGAACCGATGAGTATTCCAACGCCAAGAAGGAGGTGGTGGAGAAATTCCGTTATTTCACCGACCATTATATTAAATATGTGGAGTCGTTTGGCAAGCAGGCAGCCGTTTGGGGCGCACTTACTCATGCCAAGGGCGACACCAAGGTGAAGTCGGAGAACGTGATGATGCATTGCTGGTACAATGGTTATGCTGACCCGAAGGAGATGAAGCGCCTGGGCTACAAACTGGTGAGCATTCCTGACGGATTGGTTTACATCGTTCCGGCAGCGGGCTATTATTACGATTACCTGAATTGCCGGTATCTTTACGATTCTTGGACTCCGGCGCAGATTGGCAACGAGAAGTTCGAGGAGAACGACCCTGCCATTCTCGGCGGAATGTTTGCCGTATGGAACGACCATGCGGGCAACGGCATTACGGTGAAGGATATTCACGACCGACTGTTCCCTGCCCTGCAGACGCTGTCGGCAAAGTGCTGGACGGGTGCTGCTACATCTTTCTCCTTTGAAGATTTCAATCGTCTTCGCCTTGCGCTCAGCGAGGCTCCAGCGGTAAACGAGGCAGCACGCTGGCAGAAGGGCAAGCAGCTCAGGATAGAGACTTTGAACCCTGGTCAGACCACGGGCGAGAAGGAAGTGGGCTATGGCTATCGGGTGGAGTTCACCATCAAGGGAGCCGATGAGCCGAAGGGCACGGTGTTGTTCTCGTCAGATAACGCCACCTTCTATCTTGCCGACCCTGAAAGCGGTCAGCTTGGTTTTGCCCACGAGGGTTATCTCAACAAGTTCAACTACAGGGTAGAGAAGGGCAAGAAGGTAACTCTGGCGATTACGGGCGACAACAGGAAGACCTGTCTTTATGTGGATGGCAAGTTGCGCGAGGAGTTGGATCCTATCACTCTTTATGCGATGCAGCAGAAAGACCTGGCTACATTCCAGAAGAGCGATGCTGCAGCCACTCAGCCTATCGTGTATAATCCTTCAGCCAAGATGTATTATCAGCGCACGCTGGTGTTCCCGCTCCAGAAGGCTGGCGATTTCAAAAGCCGGATTACGGGAGTGAAGGTGGAGCAGAAATAGTCTATAAATGCCCATAAATTGCAACCGCGGAGACTCTGGTGCGCTCTTGGAATGACATAGCTGTAGAAGTTTTGGATAGATATCAACATTTAATAGACAGACAACAAAATAGATTGGCCATTTAATCGTTATATTACTATATATGATTAAGGTATAGTTTTATTTTGAGAATAATATGAAAAAATGGCATTTATGGGTGGCGGCTTCCATCGGCTTGGTGGTCATCGCCGGAATGATGATTCGGGAGTTTGACGTGGAAGTTTTGAGCAGGATAGAATTGTCTCCGAGATTTTTTCTGGGGGTAGGTTTGGCTGTATTGCTCTTTGCCGTCCAGAATCTGATGCTCACTCTCCGTTTCCGACATCTTTGCCAGCGCAAGTTGTCGATAGCCGAGGCGTTTCGCATCAATGTACTTTGTGAGTTTACTTCTGCCGTTACTCCTTCGGCGGTGGGTGGCAGTGGCTTGGCTTTTGTCTATCTGAACCGTGAGGGGATATCGATGGGCAGAAGCATCTTCACTATGTTTGCAGCCCTGCTGGCTGATGAGGCATTCCTTGCCATCAGCTGCTGCCTGTTGTATTTCTGTGTTCCATCGCATCTCTTGTTCAGTTTGGCTGATGGAGTGGGGATTT
>OLGF01001361.1_pt1 | contig 26367 bp, 30 predicted proteins | sample 1604971 | NCBI WGS metagenome assembly OLGF01 (sample SAMEA3888902, study PRJEB22519) | human gut metagenome | biome: human gut; feature: human-associated habitat; material: faeces | place: Denmark | collected 2011 | reverse complement strand
GGAGGGCGCTTTTTGAAAAAAGCGCCCTCCCCCGTACCCCCTCCCGCAAAAACTTCGACTGGTGGGGAGGCTGCGCGGCGGGAGTCCCATTTGCTGGAAAAAGGAAAAGAGCTTTTTTCAGAAATTGTTCCGAGTGCTGTCCGTTTTGTTCAACGGTGCCCTACTCGGAATAGGCTTTCAGATTTTTATCTTCCCTGAAGCAAGAAAAACCCCCGGAATATCCCCGGGGGCTTTTCTTGTGTCCTGAGAATGTCCGGCAAGCGGTTTCTCAAAGGCTTTATTCTCCGGGGCGGGCCCGCTACTGCGGACGGGGCCTTCCCCTTGGGGAGAAAGCGGAGGGCGGACACTGCGGCATATCTCCCGCGTCACCGTTGCCCCGCGTACCTTTTTATTTGTCAGGGGGGGGAGCGGCTGGCCGCCCCCTCGTCTTTGAGGAGGGGTGGAGTTCGGGGAGGGGAGGAGAACGACCTTCCTCAGAAGGATCTCCCTCCCCGATTCCATACCCATTCCCCTGCCCTACTAGGCGGATTCGCCTTCCATGAGCGGTTCCGAAACGGGGGTTTCACCCTCAACAGGCAAAGCAGGAGGAAAGCCCTTTCTGTTGAGATGCCGGATCCACAGGGTGCAGGCGGCGCTGATGAGGCCAGCGGAGCCCAGATAGGCGCAGAGATACCAGGGCTCGCCGCCATTCCAAGCCACGAGCATGGTCGCCACCATCGGCGTCAGGCCCGCAGCGAAGATGCCCGAGAACTGATAGACGAAAGAAATGGCGGAATAGCGGACGGAGGGGTCGAAGCTGTCGGAGAAGAGGCTCGACATGGTCCCGAACACGGCGGCGTATACGACACCGAACGGCAGGGCCAGAGCGAGGCAGACATAAAGATAGTTGTCGGAATAGTTATGGAACACCCAGAAGGCCGGGAAACCGAGGATGCCGAGCAGCAGGGCGCAGAAGCCGAACACGCGGGCCTTGCCGATACGGTCGGCGACATAGCCCCAGAAGGGGATGAAGAAGGACATGACCACGGAGGCGATCATGACCACCGCGAGGGCGGAAGAACGCTCAAGCCCGCGGGTCTGGGTCAGGTAGCTCAAAGAGAATACCGCGAAGGTGTTGAAGGCCACGCCGTCGATGAGGCGGGCGCCCATACAGGCCACCATCATCTTGGGATAACGCTTGAAGGCGTCGAGCAGGGGGTACTTCACTTCCGGCATCTTGGCCTTGGCTTCCGCGAAGTCCTTGGTTTCATGCACGGAGGAACGGATATAGGAACCGACGAACAGCAGCCCCGCACTCATGATGAACGCGATGCGCCAGCCCCAGCTGATGAAGGCTTCGTTGGAAAGCACTGCGGAGAAGAAGCCGATGACGCCGGAGGCCAGCAGCAGGCCGAGAGAAAGCCCCACCTGCGGCAGGCTGGCGTAAAAAGCGCGCTTGTGCGCGGGAGCCGACTCGAAGGACATCAGCACGGCGCCGCCCCATTCGCCGCCGAGGCCGAGGCCTTGCGCAACACGGCACAAGATGAGCAGGATCGGGGCCCAAATCCCGATGCTGGCATACGAAGGAATGCATCCGATGGCCACGGTCCCCGTGCCCATGATCATAAGGGTAAGCACCAGCACCTTTTTGCGGCCGATTTTATCGCCGAAATGGCCAAACACGAGGCCGCCCAAAGGACGGGCCACAAAGCCGACCGCGAAGGTGGCGAACGCCAGCATGGTCCCGATGCGGTCGTCGAATTCGGGGAAGTACAGATGATTGAAGATAAGCCCCGCGACAACGCCGTACAGGAAGAAGTCATACCACTCTATGACGGCCCCTACGAGTGAGGAAACGACGACGCGGCGAAGGTTTTTATCGTGTTCGATCTGTTCTGTGGTTTTCATGGATGCTCCTTGGGATGCGTTGGTGTTGCCCCTGTTTGTTGTCCCTAAAGAGCACAATCTGTGCCATTATTTTAGCGTATTCCCTTGCCTTCATTCGTTTTCAGCCTGTTTTCGACTTTTTTTCTCCTTTGCCTGAAATGGATTACCGCACGTACCGAAACCGCCGATACTGCTTGCCCAAAAAAGGTATCGGTTTAAATTTGCATCATCATCTCTACAAAAAAAAGGTACATTGGTGAATAAATGCATCAAATGAAGTGTTAGATTTTAAGAAATAATCCTGATAGATGTTTTTATGCATCATTTTGAAATATCCGGAAAAACACCCTTCATGTGCCGAAAAAAACAAGTGCCGCGGTACAAAAAAGAGTGAAAAATCAACGGGCGGGAATGCGTGTTGAAGCCGGAAGTGATTTGACTTTTGCCCTCCCCGCTGGTATTCGGCAGCATGGAAGTGAGGAGGAAAGCACAACAGGAACCACCATGGCAAAAAAATCCGGCAAGAACGTCTATCTCGTGGCGCTTCTCCTGTTTTTGGGAGGCGTCGGCTATCTTGCGTATTCCGGCTTTTCCGAAAACAGCGTCTATTTCCTCAATGTCTCCGAAGCGCTCGCTACCCCCTCCGACAAACTGAAAGCCGCCCGCCTCTTCGGCACCGTTGCCGAGGACGGCCTTTCGCGCTCCGAAACCGGCCGTGACGTCAAGTTCCGGCTGGAGGATCAGGAAAACAAGGCCACCACGCTGTGGGTCGAGTACACGGGCGCCATTCCGGATACCTTCAAGGCCGGTGCGGAAGTCATTGTGGAAGGGGGGCTCCGGCCTGACGGTTCGTTTCAGGCCAAAACGCTCATGACCAAGTGCCCTTCCAAATATCAAAAGGAAAACAGAGGCTGAACGCCGCCCTGCCCCGAATCTTCGGCTGGCCTGCCGCCTAGCGCGGCGGGCCCCGTATGACGCGGGCGGCGCGGCTTTTTTGTACGTACAGGAGCCGTAATTGCGGTTCGCCCCACTCTCTCGGGAAGAGATCCCGGACAACTTGGAGCTTCCATGTATTATTTCGCTTTCGTCCTTCTCGCGCTCTCCATGCTCTGCGCACTCGCCGGAGCGGCATGGGCCGTCAAATCGCTGTGGCCAAGGACGGCCCCGGCGGCGGGCAAGGCCTCCCGCCGCACCTCCGTTCCGGGCCTCGGCTTTGTCGAAAAGGCCAACCTGTGCCTGACGGGCTGCTACATCATCGCGTCCGCTATCCTTATATATGCGCTGGCGAGCTATGACTTCTCCCTGGTCTATGTGGCGAGCTACACCGACCGGCTGCTGCCGCTCTTCTACCGCATTACGGCCTTCTGGGCAGGACAGGCCGGCTCCATGTTGTTCTGGGCTTTTTCCGTAGCCATCTGCGGCGGGCTGTTCCAGCTCACCCGCTCCTATAAGAGCCTGACCCCCGATACGCGGCTTTGGTACTGGGTCTTCTACCTCGGCATCATGAGCTTCTTCGGGCTCATCCTCGTGACGTGGAACAACCCTTTCCTCATGAACCACGCCGTGCCGCAGGATGGCAACGGTCTGAACCCCCTGCTCCAGAACCCCGGCATGATCTTCCATCCTCCGCTGCTGTTCCTCGGCTACGGCGGATTCGTGATCCCGAGCTGCCTCGCCCTCGCTCAGGCGCTGAGCCGCAGGCAGGCCGATGAAGCGGCATGGACCGATGTGGCCCGGCCCTTCACGCTGGCGGCATGGGCCATGCTCACCGCCGGCATCGTGCTCGGCGGCTGGTGGGCCTACATGGAACTCGGCTGGGGCGGTTACTGGGCATGGGACCCGGTGGAAAACGCCTCCCTCATCCCGTGGCTCATCGCTACGGCGGCCCTGCACACCATGCTCATCCAGACGCGCCGCAACAAGCTGCACGGCGTGAACGTCTTCCTGATGGCGCTCACCACCATCTCGGCCTTCTTCGCCACCTACCTCGTCCGCAGCGGCGTGGTGCAGTCCGTGCACGCCTTCGGCTCCGGCGGCGTGGGCGTCCCTCTGCTCCTCTTCATCCTCATCTCCGTCGCCCTCTCCTTCTGGATCGCCCTGCTCGCGCGGCGTTCCGACACGGGCGAACTGGCCGGGATCGAAAGCCGCGAAGGGTTCCTTATCCTGACCTCGTGGCTCCTGCTGGCGCTTTCGCTGATCATCCTTATCGCCACCATGTGGCCCGTGTTCAGCGCCTTCTGGAAAGAGACCGTCATGGGCCTCGCCCGCGACGTCGTCCTCGACGAGGCCGGGCATGACCACGGCGGCGCGGTGGGCCTGACCGCCGACTTCTACAACCGAGTCTGTATGCCCCTGTTCGCCGCGATGGTCGCCATCCTGAGCATCTGCCCGTGGCTCGGCTGGAACGGCGGCGTCCGCAACATGCGCAAGCTCCTCCTTGTGGTGTGCTCCTTCATCGGCGCGGCCGCCGCGATGTATTCCCTCGGCTACACCCTGCCCGTCGCCGTGCTCGGCGCGTCGGCGAGCGTCGCCGCGCTGGTCAGCATGAGCCTGAAACTCTTCGAAAGGCCCGTATACAGCCATGCACCGAGCTTCGCCGCCTACGGCATCCACATCGGGGTGGCCCTCATCGCGCTCGGCATCGCCTTCTCCGGCCCGTACAAGATCGAATCCGAACCCACGATGGCTATGGGCGAGACCGTGAAGGTCGGCCAGTTCGAAGTCACCTTCAAAAACCTGTATGAGGGCGAAGGCGCCGGCTACATCTTCCTTGAAGGCGAGCTGGAAATCCGCAAGGACGGCAAGCTCATCGGCATCGCCGCGCCGCAACGCCGCGTCTACGCCAAATGGGGGCAGATGCAGTTCGCCGAGGCCGCGGTCATCCCTTCGCTGGGCAATGAATTCTACGCAACCCTTATGGCGGTGGACCAGCAGAACCGGGCGGTGTTCCGCCTGAGCTCCAACCCGCTGGTCAACTGGCTGTGGATCGGCGGCATCCTGATGTGCCTGCTGCCGTTCGTCAGCTTCAGGCGCCGCAACGGTCGGGAAAACTGATGCTGCTGAAGCTCGCCGGAATCGGAAAGCTCTTCGGCGCCCGTGCCGTGCTCAGGAACATCTCGTTTGAGGTGCATCCCGGCACGGTCACGCTGCTGGTCGGCGCGAACGGCGCGGGCAAGACCACCCTGCTCAAGATCATGGCAGGGCTGGCCCGCCCCACCGTGGGCACCATCGAACGGTTTTGCGAGGACGGCGGGCTCGGCTATCTCGGGCACGCCACGTTCATCTATCCCGGCCTGACCGCGCTCGAGAACCTTGCGTTCTGGAGCGGGATGCACGGGAACCCGACGGACAAGGCGACGCTTTCCGAAGCGCTGGCCCGCGTGGAACTGGCCCCCTTTGCCGAAGAACGGGCCGGGACCTTCTCGCGCGGTATGGCGCAGCGGCTGAACCTCGCCCGCATCCTCCTCCAGTCGCCCCCATTGCTCTTGCTCGACGAACCGGGCACCGGGCTTGATGTGCGTTCCCTCGCCATCCTGCACCGGGAGATCGCCGCATCCCGCGATCGGGGCGCGGGGATCGTCTGGATCACCCATGACGTAGCCGGGGACGCCAAGCGCGCCGACCGGATCATCGCTATTGAGAACAGGAGCATCGGCTACTGTGGTCCCGCCTCCGGGTATGAAGGCGTCCGCACCGGGGAGGCAGTATGTTGAAAGCCGCCTGCCTCATTGCCCGCAAGGATCTGCGCCTCGTGCTTTCACGCGGGGCCGGGCTCGTGCAGGCGCTCCTGCTCGGGCTGCTGCTCATCTTCGTGTTCAGCTTGTCCCGGGAAACCGGGGAGACCATGAGCGGGCAAGGGGCTGCCACGATCTTCTGGCTGTCTTCGGCGTTCTGTCAGGTCTTATCCTTTAATATGCTGTACGGGCTCGAAGAGGCCAACGGTTCGCGGGCCGGGCTGCTGCTCCTGCCCACGCCGGTCCAGTCCGTGCTGCTCGGCAAGGCGGCGGCGGGCCTGTGCATCATCCTGGCGGCACAGTTCCTCTTCCTTCCGGCGACCATCGTGTTCCTCGGGCAGTCGCTCGGGGACGGCTGGCCGCTGGCCCTGCTCGCCCTCGTTCTTACCGACATAGGCATGGCGTCGCTCGGTTCGCTGCTCGGCGCGCTGTCGCAAGGGCAGGCCGCGCGGGAGTCGCTGCTATCCATCGTGCTTTTCCCGCTGATCATCCCCATCCTGCTGGCGGGTATCCGCGTCTGCGCCGGGGGATTCAGCGAAGCGCTGCCCGAAGGCGTGGAATCATGGCTCGGCATCGCCGTGGCCTTTGACGCCGTGTTCCTTGCCGCCGGGCTTGTCCTCTTCCCCTTTGTCTTTTCAGGAGACGAATAATCTCATGCGATACACATGGATGCTCCCCTGCGCCGTGCTCGGCGGCGTGCTCATGGCGGCCTGTCAGGTGCTTATCTATCGGTATGCGCCTGTCGAGCAGACGATGGGACTGGTGCAGAAGATTTTCTACACGCACCTGCCGTTGGCGTGGTGGTCCTTCGTGAGCTTCTTCCTCGTCTGCGTGTCCGGGGTGGCCTACCTCAAGACGCGCAACCGCCACTGGGACGCCGTGGCCGGGGCCGCCGCCGAAGTGGGCGTGGTGCTCAGCGGGCTGGCGCTCGTTTCCGGCTCCATCTGGGCGCGCCATTCGTGGGGCGTCTGGTGGACGTGGGACCCGCGCCTGACCACGACGATGATCCTCTGGTTCCTCTATGCGGGCTACCTCGTCCTGCGCAAGATGGACATGCCCCGCGAGCGCCAGGCGAACCTGTGCGCGGTGGTCGGCATCGTGGCCTTCGTGGACGTGCCGCTGGTGTTCCTGTCCGCACGGCTGTGGCGTTCCATCCATCCCGCCGTGTTCGCCAACAAGTCCGGCGGGCTTGAACCCGAAATGAAGATCGCCGCCATCGCCGCCGTCGCCTGTTTCGGGCTTGTCTGGGCGGGCCTCGTTGGCCTCCGTACCTTGCAGATCAAGCAGAAAGAACGCCTCGACGGCCTCGCCGTTCATGGCGAGTTGTAATCTAGAGAAAGAACCGGAGGCGGGACCTTTTTGAAAAAAGATCCCTCCTCCGGCCCCCCTCCTCCAAAAACTTTCGCCTTTTGGGTTCCGGAGGTTACATGGGAGTTTTCCTCATTTACAGGACTCCCTGAGCGTAGCCTCCCCACCAGTCAAAAGCCTTTGAAGAGTATGGGGGAGGAGCGAGCCGCTCTAGCAGTTTGGAGGGGGAAGAGGAAACGTGGGGCCCCCCCCTTTCCTCTTCCCCCTCCAATTTTTTCACGCCCCTATCTCTATTGCCCAATCGTCGGCAGAGGAGGGATGGACGCGGCGGTGTCTTCGGGATGAACACGGACAAGCACGGAGGCCGTCGTGCCCGCACGGAGCTCGATTCCCTTCGGAAGCGCGTCGAAATGAAGCCTGACGGGGATGCGCTGCGCCAGCCGTATCCACTCGAACGTGGGGCTGACCGAAGGCAAAAGCTGCTCGCCGGTGCTCCCGTTCTCGCGGGCAATGCCCCAGCCGATGCTCTCCACAGTAGCCTCAAGCGGCGTATCGGAATAGGTCATGAGCGTGATCAGCGCCCTGTCGCCGGGGCGGAAATCCCGGATCTGCGTCTCTCGGAAAAAGGCGTCCACACGGAAACTGTCCGCATTGATCAGAGCAACCAAAGGGCGATAGGCCGTCGACATGGTCCCCGGCTGCACCGTCAGATTGGTGATGTACCCGTTCACTGGAGCCGTAACGTGCGTGAAGTCCAGATTCAAGCGAGCCTGATCCAATTGGGCTTGCGCAACCGCCACGTCAGCTTCGGCAGACAGGAGCTGATCCTCGGCCTGCTGAAAGGCTTCGGGAGAAATCGCACCCGGCGCGTTCTGCTGAAGCCGTGCATCGCGCCCCGCCCTGTCACGGGCGGCCTTCGCAACAGCCTGCTTCTGGCGCACGTTGGCTTCGGCCTGCGAAAGCGCCACGCGGGATGGCCTGTCGTCCAAATCAAAAAGCGGATCGCCCACTTTCACAAATTGATTGTCGCGGACATGCACGGTCTTGACCTCCCCGGACACGCGGGCGGCGACCTGAACGACTTCCGCCTGCACCATCCCGTCACGCGTCCACGGATTCCTGAAATAGGCGTTGTAACGGATGTAGCAGAAAACGCAGGCAATCACGATGATCAGCAGCGTCAGGAACCAGCGAAGCAAACTGTTGATGCTCATAGAACCATCCCGAACGGTAGGAGGAGACACACATAGATGACGATCAACGCCATAAACACCCACGGCGGATTGGCGAACCAGCCGGAAAGCCCGGTACGGTTCAACACAAACGCCGTCGCCAGCGCGCCCAGAATGCCAAACAGCACTATGGGGAGAAGCGGCGAAAAATAGATGCCCACCAGGGCAAGTTCATGCGGCATACCCACCTTCCTTCAACATACGGAGAAATATTTGCAATATAATAAATTCATTGTATTTTTATGAAATTTCAAAAAGACAAATCATACATACGGCGCATCCTCTCCCCGAGCACGTTAAAAGGTACGGGCTGTGGCGCCGCCTCCCCACCACTCGGGAGCCTTGGGAGGGATGGACAGGGGAGGGGTTCCCTTCCCCAATCCCACGTTCCCTCTCAAAACTTGTTCCGGGAATCGACCTCCACCGGAAGGGAACGCATCAAATCGAGCGTATTGGACAACGATTTCATGATGCCCGCACAGGAAACGAGCAAGTCCTGCACAACCTGGCCACCCGCGGGCGCATCCGGCCCTTTCTCGGCGCGGGCGCTTTCGCGCAAGCCGTCAATCATGGAACGGACCACCGCTTCCATGGATTCAAGCCGGTCTTTCAAAGGTGCTTCCACAAGCGGCACACGCGCCGTACCCGGCTGGGAAGGGCACAGCAGATCGCTATCCACGGAGCGGAGCCGGGCATAGAGCCCCTGCATTGAGGACACCATGTCCTGAACCTCCGTGGAAAAAACGCGGACCAGTTCGGGTTTCACAAAAGTCACGGGGAGTTTTTTTGCCAGGATGCCGATATCTTCAGCCAAAAAGCGCGTCCGGTGCAGACGGAAAAGCATCCTCAGACGGAACAGGGAGCCGCGCCGCTGCTCGCGGCAAGCCCGCAAATGGAGCAGCAACGCTTCCGACGAGCGGAAAAAGGCCTTTTGCCTCTGGAGAAACAGGGCTTCCGTATTGGGCATGAACAGCGCGTAATGGACCAGGGAAACGATGGAAATGCCGAACAGCAGCGTAAAGGAGCCAACCAGCAGCTGCCCGAAATCGTATGTCGGGAGGTTCGTAAAATTGCCTATGGACAGCCACGGCAGCATGAAGGCCTGTTTGGTAAAATTCTGTTCCTTGCGCGGAAACGCGAATGTGATGAAAAATCCCGATACCCCCATCATGACGATGAACTCGCCAAGATTGGAAACCAGAGGATAGATGAAGGTATAGGCCAGCCCCGTACAGCCGATGCCGAGCGCAAAGATCAGCACCTGGCGCAGCGGTTTGTCTTCTCCGGTCATGATGCCGATCAGGCCGAGCACGATGGTCAATTCCAGAAAAGCGATGGATTCCAGCCCCGGAGGGTTGAGGAGTATCCAGCACAGCGTCGCCACCCAGAAAATGACGAACATCTGGGACATGTAGGCGTATTGCTCGGGCTTGATGACGGAAAGGGCCTTTTTTGATGCCGACGGCTTCAGTTCGGGCATGGGCCTGCCATGCAGCAGAAAACCGGCCAGCATCAGCAGCTCGCGGCAGTGCGCCGTCTGTTCCTCGAACAGCTTCACCGCAGAAAACGCCAATCCCTTCCGTGTCGAGCCGAGTTTCTCGAATACGCTTTCATCGAACGCGAGCGGCTGTACGTCTTCGGGCTTCGAGGAACCACCGGGAGAGCCTTCCTTCCCCAGGGCATCCAGGCGATCGAAAAGTTTCCCCAGTTCGGCGACCCGCGACTCAAAATGAGGAAAAAGGGATGCCATATCCAAATCTTTCATGGCCACGAGGGTCCCCATCCAGCGCCGCTGGAGCTCCAGCAGTTCGGCGCTGCACCGGACGGCGCGCTCCCAGTGTTCCCGGTAACGGTAAACCTGATACGTCTCCAGTTGCACGGCCGGGACAAGCTGCCCAACTTTATCGAGGATTTCCCTCATGCCGACATACTGCGTATACATGCGGCTCATCTGCCCTTCCGCTCCGGCCCCCTCGTTCATGACGAAAAGGGCCTTGTGCCCCGCCATGAGATCCTGCACGCCGCGATACAGGGACTTGATGGATGTCCTTGGAGAAAAGACAAGTGTTACAACGGTATACACGCCGATACCGAGCAGTGTTTCCTCAACCCGGTATACGGAGAGATGAAAGGCATCCTGGGGTTCGTGAACCGCCATGAGGCAGATGATCAGCGTGACGATGCAGGAAATGAAGAACGCGTAGCCATAGTAAACGCTGGTCAGCATAAGATAGAGCATCAGGCACAGATAGAGGGACAGCACGGACAGAAGGAGCATACGCTCTTGCGCGAAAAGCCCGAGCAGGACAAGGGCGGCGACAGCCCCGGCGATCGTGCCGAACATCCGCAGCACGCCCTTTTGCAGGGTCTGGCCGATGCTCGGCAGGCTGATCACGAACACGGTGAACCCCGCCCAAAATGGCCTGTCCAGATTCCAATAGAATGCCAGCACATACGTACAGACGAAGGCCAGTGCGGTTACGGCGGCGGTATGGATGCGGGAGGACAGTTCGGCGGTCATGGCAAAGGAGGGTGGAGGTTAAGGATGCCGCCATAGTACCGTGCCTCAGATGTCCGTCAATCCGCTGAGAGCTTTGAGAATACTCCGTGCCCCTTTACTTCGGGCCTGTTTTCCCCTATAAGAGGCGCTGCATACGAACGGGCGGTTAGCTCAGTTGGTAGAGCGCCGCCCTTACAAGGCGGATGCCACAGGTTCAAGTCCTGTACCGCCCACCAGAAATCTCAGGGACTTACGGATAAACTCCGCAAGTCCCTTTTGCTTTCCCCGCACCATTCCCCGCACGCAGACAAAAAATCACTCCGTCTATGGGAAAAGGGATGCGAACAGTATTCGTACCCCATAGGCAGAACCACCGCGCCAGTACTGCCCCGTTGTACCCCGTCCAAAGCCCCCACGAGCCTCCTGAGAGGTGTTTTGCCCTCTACATAGAGAGAGTCATTTTTCCCAAAAAAGGGGCTCAGATTGACGATACAGAGAGATTCCGGCCACAAAAAGAGGCGGCCCGTTCCCGAACCGCCCCCCATTTCGTGAGTCCTTACCCCTGCCGTGCTTCCCCTGTGCTTCGCTGCTGTTCGAGTTGGGCCTGTACAGCCGCAAGCATGGCAAGATCGGCTTCAAAGTCTGCCCCCCTGCCTTCCTCGCTTCCTTCCCTCACGGTGGCCTTTCCGTCGCGTTCCCCGGTGCGGCGTGGAGCGTTCGGAGTATTCCGAACGTGAGCCCCCATCTGGAGGGTACCCGGCAAGGGTAGAGATTCCCTTTTCATATTAACCGGGCTCTCTCTTATTTCTTCTTTTATAGAATATATAGTTACGGTACTGAGCGGCGCGCTCTCGGTACTCAGTGGCGCGGACGTGGTACTGTATGGCGCGGACTCGGTACCCAACGGCGCGTTTCTTTCCTCACTCGGTACTGTATGGCGCGCTTCCGCCGTTTTTTCAGGTGACGCGGTACGCTGTGGCGCGCTTGTCCCTCTTCAAAGGGTAAAAACCATCCCTCCGCCTCCATCGTGAGCAGGTGGGCAGCCTCCAACCTGCCGCGAATCTTGCGGGCGGCTCCCGGATGGAGTCCCGCCATATCCGCGAACTCCCTAGGGTGAACCTCCCCTATCGGCAGGAAAGAACCATCTCCCCCGTCACTGGCAACGCAATGCGCCCGCAGGACGAGGTAGAGCCTTTTCGTAGCCCCGGACATCTTCCCCCATACCCCGGAGAGGACGAGCGCGTATGGCAACGCGAGAAACAGCGACGCCGCAGCGGGGTAGCCCTTCCGATAGTGCAGGTACTCCATCCGGTAGACCGTGTGCCATGCCCGAAACGTCTTGCGCTTGGTGAGGCTGATCCAGCCCTGTTCGACAAGGAATCGGAGGCCCGCTCCGAGCGTCGTCTTGCTCACCCCGGCAAGAGAAGCAATCCGCGTCTGGGAGGGCCACGCCTCAAGCAAGGGGCTTTCATGTACCGCGAGCACGGGGAGAATGGAAACGGCGGCGTCAGGCCACGCCCGCAAGCCGCCGCTCCGTATCTGTGCGCGCCACGGTATCAAGGCAAACTGATTGCCTGTGTTCATGGCGGGCCTTCCTATTCTGCCGAGCGTCCCCGGTCTATATCATACGCTATCTCCGCAGGGCATAGTTCGAACATGACGCGACGAACCTCTTCCACAATAGCGAGGTAACAGGAAGCTCGATCCGCGTCCTCAGAGGTAACGTCATTGCCGTCCGCCGCGTTCCACTGCAGCAGTTCGACAAGGCCGCTTGTCAGGCTATCGAGCCGCCGCCACGTCCTTTTCTGCTCAGGCGTCAGCATGACCGTTCTCCTTCGGCTCTATCCACAAGACGCCGTCCGCTTCGTCAGGGAACAACGTACTCAGCGGAAAGGGTAGCTCTCCGCAAGCAATCCGCAGCTTGTCTTGAAGAAGACTGAATGTAAGCGCCAAGCCTATGCGGAACCCGACGGAAGGTTCGGAGCCAGCGGCGAACGTATTGGACACGGCCTCTTCAAGGAATACGGCAAGGTTTTGGGCATCCTCGAGGATTCCGGCCTTGGTGTCGTGCCGCAGACAAGAGGGAACGCTTTCCGCGTCCACAAGGTAGGGTTTGGTACGTCTGGTCTGGCTCATTCCGCACCCCCTTCCTCATCATTGAACGCTTCGCATTGCTCCACCTTGTCCCGCACCATTTCAAAGCCACACAGGAACGCAAGGCGATCATGGTCAGAGGTAGCGCCGACCCTTTGGAGGCAAGCGGCCTCAAGAAGATCGATAGCCCCGTACAGTTCGTCAAAGGCTTCTGCGCGAGTCATTCGGCACCCCCGGCAAGGAAGAGTTCCGGCAGAAGGGAAACAGCCAGCAGAAGGCCAAACAGAGCCACCACAGCGGCCTTGCGGATGGAGCGGGACACGGCCCGGCAGGTAAAGATGAACATGAGGATGCGCCGTGTGGTACGGCGGTCATGAAGGCGGCTCACCAGAGAGGAGCCAGAATATGCAGCTATGGACATGGTATCTCCCGAATATGCGTCATGATTCACGGTCAGCGCGAAGGCTTCCGGGGAACGTCTGTTTGTCGTGGTGCGGCGGGGTACCCGGCAAAGGCGAATGTGTGTCCTACCTTTGCCGGGCATTTTTCTAGAAGTCGTCGCCGGGCTGCTTGCTCGTCTGGGCGATCACGCAGTAGCAACCGCGTGCCTTGTAGTCTCGGGCGAAGTCTTCGGCACTGCGACGATTGAAGCACCAATGCAGGCGGCGAGGTTCGGTCTCCGAGGTATCAGGCGCAAAGACGATGCACAGCCACCACTTGCCGGATTCATGGCCTTCAGTAATGGACGGCATGTTCAGGACACGCTGGCGGGCTATAGCGGTCTCTTCCCTATCCTTGCGGGTGGTTTCCGCATAGTTGGCAAAGAAGGCATCGAGGCCACGGGCGGGACGGTTGACGCGGGGGGAAGTTTCGGGAATGTTGGTGGTAGCCATGATTCACTCCTGTGAAGTGGATTGATGGTTAGGCCCGTCTCGGTGTTGGTAGCACCTTGGCGGGCTGTTTTGGTGTTGCCCTTTTGTTAAAAAAACTTTACTATCTTACAGTGTACAGGTCAATAAAAACTTTAGTATCAAACAGTAAAATATACGAGGTATTTTTATGTTATACAGTAATATTAAGGATATAATGAAAAAAAAAGGAATTACCATGAAACAGCTAGAAGAAATGACAGGGATGTCTTCCAGTACAATCAACAAGGCTCGACAGGATGAAGGCATTGCGGAATGTCGCCTCTCTACTCTCGCTCGTATTGCTGCGGCGCTAGGTGTACCGGTGAAAAAGGTATTCGAAGGAGAATGGAAAAATAATGAATGATGTATTTAGCAATATTATCATTGGTGTTATTTCTGGAATTATAAGTGGGCTTTACACTGGATTGGTTATGAGTAAATATGTTGCTTTTGCTCAACACAGATTAACAATTATAGATATTGTAAGAAGAATTGAATTTGGGGGAACAAATGGAATTTTGGATTATGCTAAATTTTCAAAGATAGAAGAAATATCATATTCTTCATGTTCACTATTATATTTAGGACACACAAAGGCAGGGAAAAAAGGATTGTTGATATATAAAGATATCATGAATACTGAACAAAAATTTAAGAATAAAATATTAACATTGTCAGAGTTGATCGATAAAAATAAGAAATGGCAAGATGCATATCTAGATATAAAACCTAATATTATTTCAATACTGAGTTTAAATATAAAACTTTGAAAATATAGTTTTATTTAGTCTATGAGACACTCTCTACCAAGGTATAAGAAATCAATCACTCTCCGCCCCCTACGTGTACTGGGCGGACAGCCCAACATTGTGCGTTCCCTTTTTCAGGATTGCACCCTGCAACCGAGCTGTAACCAATCTGATTGATTCAGAGTGTGGGTACTATCCCCCGCCTTGCCTGTATCGTCACGCCGCACCATACCCCAATACGACTTCAAGGCGTTCCGCTGGCCTCAATGGGCGGTGGATTATCTGGATAGCGGGGTACAGGGAAGGGTGTAGGCTGTGACGTATGGAAAGGAGGCATCAGGCATGACCATCATCACGGGGTGGCGGGCGATTGCCCAGACGTTCGGCGTTACCCAGTCCGTCGCCCGTGGTTGGCGCGAACAGGGCGCGCCCATCCTCCTGCTTCCCGGCGGCAAGAAAGAGACGGTGCCCGCCGCCAATGTCCCCGAGTTGTGGGAGTGGTTGTCCAGTCGGTATGGCCCCGCCGCATCTTCCCACGCCGCCCCGCCGTCACCTTCCCCGGCAAAGAAGGAAGCTCACCCCTTGCCGAATCCATCCCTCACCGCTGCATCGAAACCGCCTGTGCTTGCCCACCAGTCCGCCGTTACACCGCCCCAGATATGCCCCAACTGTGGAACCACGGGTATGGTGCGGCGATACCGTAACCGCTGGCGTTGCGAGTGGTGCCACACCATCATTTCGGGTTCCGACTGACGGCAAGCGTTTCGGTTCGGAAGGTTCGCGGGCACTCCGAGCTTTGGTTGTGACCGCCCACAACTTTCGCATGGAACACAGCATAGCCTCCTAAAAACATTGCCCCTTGCTTTGCCACGCCCACAACTTCCCCTGTGCAACAGAAGGGGCTTGCGTTTGTGCTTCCATCCACGGCAATGGGTTGAAACTGCTATCTTCCGTTCTGACAAAGCATTGCGTTTCCCTCCCTCTTCTTCCCCATTTTACCCCCCGAAATTTTCCCGAAACTATACGCGAAGGGGTACACCCGGTCATGGGCTATGCGTATCCAAAGACGTTGCCCCCTCCCCGGGCCCATGCGTCAATACGCTTTCTATGCCCTGAAAGGTGGACGAAAATGTTCAGGGTCTTTCCTCTCCCCCTTGCCGTGTACGGTTCTCGGAAACAGTTCACAGGGAGTCGGAACAATGGGAGAAATCTGGATAGGTTTGGATCTTCTCAGCGCGTATATTGGTGAGGAGGGGGCCATAGCTTTCTGCAAGGAATTTGGTGGGGTGAGCACGTATATCCCGCACAACCCCCAACAGGCCGGGCGGATTGCCGACGTAGTAGGTATGTCCTGCGCTGAAACCCTTTCCCATCAACTCGGCGGTTGCAACATCACGACCCCCACCTCATGCAAGAGAGTGCTCAAAAGGCTACAGGTGGAGCGTCTTCTTGTATCGGGCAAGAGCCCCCGCCGCTGCGCGTTCGAGGTCGGCTGTACGGAACGCTATGCCCGAACAATCGCCCGGCAGATAAAAGAAATCCTTTCCGAACAATCTGACTGATTGCCGGGACAGAAAGGCCGCAACGGAAGATAAGCGACCCTTTTTATAGTTCCGAAAAACTACCGCGTATAGGCATCACGACAAAAGGCCGTCACCCGGCAAAGGGCAACGGCTTTTTTGGTGCTCAACAGTGTTGACTGAGTGTTAACACTTTTCCATTCGTTGGGGATTCAGTAACGTTTTCTCTTGGTTCGCTCTTGGTTCAGCCTACGCCGCGTCGTCTCCTTGCGCCTTGGCGATAGCCCGCCACCGCTTCCGGGCCCCCTCAAGGTACTGGCGCAGGAATCCCCACGTCATGTACTCCGCCGCCCCACGGGTTCCGGCAAACAGGAAGGGCACCCGATACCGCGCCGTGAATGCCAGCACGCTCTGACATGCTGCGTGCGGGTTCAACTGGCTCCGGTACTCCCCACGGGCAAGCTCCAGCCAACTGTCCTCACAGACCACGGCGAAGGCATCCAACGCCGCCCCGCGCATCAACTCCCGCTCGAACCGTTCCCGCTCCCGTCCCAGACAGGCCACCAAGTCGGGAAGGCTCTTGCGTTCGACCGCCACCTTGTCCTCAAGCCCGGCAAGGGAGTAGTCGCCCACGGTCAGCGCGCCTTGCTTCGTCTTCGCTCCGTACCGCTCATGGGCGAAGGGGAACGGGCATTGCTCCCGGCTGTCCACCACGATCAACATGCCGCCCTCCTTCCCGTCCGCAGGGCACGAATCACACGTTCCCGGCGCGGTTCGCCGTTCGGCCCCTTATGGGCAAACCAACGTTCCAGTCCGGCCCGGTTTTCGGCGTCCAGCGCGTCCATGCCGTCAATGACGAGTGCCCCGTCTTGAAGGTGCGGCACCAATCCCCAACCCAACATGGCATCAATGTTGGTATCGATAGCCGCCAGACGATGGAGGGAGTCCATAGTATCGACACCCCTTGGGGTATCCCCATGATGTGGCGTTTCTGTTGGTTCGCTCTTGCTTCGAACCGCTGGAGCGGCCTTTGGTTCGTCTTTGGTTCGAAGCGTGGCGCAGGGGGAAATAGAAAGCTCGTAGTCAGGAGTCATTCGCCATCCCCTGAAAATCGATTTGAGTCATATTTTTTCGACTGTCCCAACCGTCCCAATTGTCCCATGTCGAGCAGTATCAACACTTTTCGGTGGGACAGTCCGTTTTTTTCAAAATGTCCCAACTGTCCCACTGACCCAAAGGGAGGGGCGACCATCGGCGAGGATTTGGGACAGTTTTGTTTGTGGGACAGTTTTGTTTTTGCAAACTGTCCCACTGAAAACCGTTGGTACATATGGCAATGGGACAATTGGGACGGTTGGGACAGTGTTTTGGGATATGGTTTGATTGCGCTCATTGTTCTGCCTCCTCATTTTCGGGAAGCATGACGATGTAACAATCTTGACGCCCCATTCCCGGCAATGTCCTGCGGGTCTTCAACCGTCCGGGACGTTCGAGGCGCAACCATCCGGCATTGGTCAGAACCCTTGCGGCCCGCCGTTCGGAGAACCCCTTGACCACTTCACTTTTGAAGGATTCGGGAAGGATCGCATATTCAATCCCGGAACCTGTCGCACGCCGGAACCCAACGCGGTTGATGCACGTTGCGGCGGGGTTGTCTATGTCTTGGAAGCGGGACGCTCCATGCTGCTCGATGAACAGGCGCACGGCGGAGAGGATAGCCGCGTCTTCCCCGGCCCCGGCCCCGCCGCGCACAGCCAGCCAGTCGTTGAAGCATGAGACGGTGGCAGCCCAAACGTCCATGTCTTCGGGCAACACGCCCGCATCGCAGGCAACCTTTCCGGCATAGGCAACAAGGCAGAACCGCCGCGCCACGCGCCGCACCTGTTCCGTCGCACCCGGCGGGCAAAGCCTGTTCACCCCTGCGGTGAGGCTTTCCCCCACGCCGTCGGCAATGTCCTGCCTGTTGTCCGTCAGCCATTGCAAGAAGGTACGCCCGGCATGTCCGTAGTGCTGGCCCGCAAGTTCCTTGAGACGGTTGGACAAGACCCCGGCGTCAGGGAGGCCGTGCAGTTCGGAGAGCATCCCGGCATCGGTAGGGATGCCCACAAAGCGGACTTCCTGCCCCGCCCGTGCCTTCAAGCCCTTCTCGGAGAGCTTTTCCGCGAAACCGATTTCCCCGGACGACAGGAACAGCAGGCGCCACGTATGGGACTTCCTGAGGCTCGAATCCTTGCCGGAGCGCGTCTTGCCCATGCCGTTCGCAATCAGGTAGCCGCATTCGGAAAGGACGGCGGCGGAAACCTGCCCCACCTCGTCGAGAATGAGCAGGTTGTCATTGTGCAGGACGCAGACGCTTTCAAGGCCGTTGTCCGTCGCCCTCCACGGCCTCACATGGGAAGGCCCGCCCCACACGGACGCCGCCACCTGTAGGCACGTCGTCTTTCCGCAGGAGCTTCCCCCCTCAAAGGAGAAGCCGCCGCCCTCCACATCGGCCAGACGCAGGAGAGGCCCGGCAAAGGCCGCGCACAGGGCGAAGACAAGCCGCGTATTGCCCACGCACAGCCGCGCAAGTTCCGCCCATGCCCCTTCATCCCCGGCAACGGTATAAAGGCCCTCATGCCCCGCGCTTTGAAGCACAAGCGTCCCCTCGTCCGCGCCGTAGACGGTATCCGGCATGACGTAAGCCGAACCGTGCCAGCCCACCCGCGCCGTGCAGGTCACGAACTTGGTTGTCTGGAGCTCTTGGATGAACACGGCGAAGGCGTTGGACTTGCCCCGGCGGATGGAATAGCCCTGATACGCCAGAGCCGCCGCCCAATCGTTCCCCTGACGCTGCAACACATCATCAGGGAGAGCGTAGCGGTGTTCTTTCCCGGCGGGGTCAAACCATTGCAGGAGCGTCCCCCAGTTGTCGGAACCAACGCTTTTCGTCCGCCCCAGAATGCGGAGCGGCGGGGCTATCCGCACGGGCTCGTAATCTTCCCCGCGCTTCTCGTCCCGATACAGGCCGGGGTTCTTCCCGCCCTGAATGACGCGGTAGCCTTCCGGGTACTTCACGCCGGGGTCTTCGCGCCGCGCCTTCTCCACCGCTTGCCGGACGGCCTCAAGGCTTCTTGCCCGGTGCAGGTCGTTGAAGTCGGTAGCGCGGCCCTCATGCGCCGGGCATATCGCCAGCTTGCCCCCGATGGATGCGGCGGCCTTGGTTGCGGCCTCGACTCCGGGATTCCACGGCGTGCCGTCAGGCTTGCGCGTCTCTACGTCATTATCGGCACACAATACGATTTCCCGGCCCGCGTACCGTTTCCGCGCCATGCGCGCCACGGCTTCAAGGTTTTCGGCATTGAAGGCCACCAGCACGGCGAAGCCCGTGGACAAGCGCAAACTTGCGCCCGTTGCGTAGCCCTCGGCAATCAGCAGCGGCCCATCCTCCCCACCGTCCTTTGCCGGAATGGGGAAATGCCCGCCCGCCGTCTTGCCCCCGGACAGGAACCGCTTGGAGCCGTCCCCGGCAATGAACTGGATGGACTGAGGAGTGCCCGCCGCATCCAGCACGGGAGCCATCAGCCGCCCGTCCTGCGCCTGTCTCAACCCGAAGGCAGGAACTTCCTTGCGTGCAAGGTAAAGGTGGGCATCCGTTGCGGCGTGTGCGGCCTCCCAGAGCTTCCCGGCAAGTTCGGCGGCATTGGCGTACCGTTCTGCCTGTTCCTTGGCGGTGGCTTCTTTGGCTTCGGCAATGCGGGCTTTCAGGGCTTCACGCTCGGCGGTGGTCATGTCCTTGCCGGACTTCTCGCACCATGTGCCCTCGTCGCCCGTGCGCCAGTTCTTCCACCAGATAGAGGCCGGGGCGTCCAGAAACGCCTTGAATGACCCATCCGTGCCGCTTGGCTTGTCCAACACGCCGCAACGGTGCAAAACCCCGTCAGCCTCGATACGATCAACCACAAGCCCGGCTTCCCGGAGCCGATCCGCGAATTGTTGGAGGGTGTCGCTACTCATGAGCACCCCCACAGTTGGAAAGGAAGAATTGAAACATGGGAACCTCGTAGTTTTGGGATTTGAGCACAAAAAAAGGCGGAAACAACGCTCCCCGGCCTACGATAAGCCGCCTGAGTCTCACGAACATCAGGACGTTGTCCCGCCAATATCGAAACCAGCCAGAGGATACACCTCTAGCGGCTTGCTGACAGAAACAAATATGACCGCTCTTTTCCGTCGTGTGGGGCACGGGGAAGGCGTCGGTTACGCCTATCGTAGTTTGGGGAAGGCCACTATCGCCGAAAACCCTCGGCAGGGTCAAGAGGCTACGCATCGCGGCCTCCTTCCCGCACCATCGGAGCGGCGGTCATATCGGCGCACTTGAAGGCAACGCAATAGACAGGCGCGGCGTCGCACGGCATCAGAGTACGCCGGAAATCGCACTGAATGACCCCAGAGAGCCGATACCATGCGCGGGCGGATGAATGCTCACACCGGGCGCAAAGGTAGGCCTGAGCGGCCTTTGGGGAGGAAATGCACTGCATCACGCCGCACCTCCCCGCTTCATCATGGTGCAGTCGATCCGCCCGGACGCTTCAAGCCAGACGTGTCGCAGGCCGCACATATGCCGGACCTTAAAACGCGAGAAAGTGACAGACTGAAAGTAAGGGCATCCCCGGCAGGGATAGGACGCCTCAAACCCTTGCCCGGAAAGGCGAATAGGTGTATTGTCTTCTCTACAAGCACAATGCGTATTTTTCTTGAGACCCGGCCCGTCAGCCGGGTTTTCTCGCTTTCTGGCCATGCGTTACGCCTCCCGTACCGGGACAACGCAACCCTCAAGAAACGCCCGTAGATCTTCCCTCCTGTAGCGAACATTCCGCCCCACCTTCAGGAACTGCGGCGGCTTTCTCAGGTAGCGACGCTTCCGCAACGTCTGAACCGTGAAGCCCACCACGGCGGCGGCTTCTTCCTCCTTCAACAAATTCTTCTCAGCAACCATATGTGGCCCTCCAATGCTAGGTGGGGCCATACGAAAACGCCCCACACAGTACGAATTGGAGAAAGTCTAGCTGACGCAACCAGTTGTGCGTCAAGTTGCGGAAGGTTGCGAATGCAAAAAAAGAAGGCAAGCCATTTGAGTGACTTGCCCCGTCGCAACCTCAGTCGCAATGTTGCGGCTTGTTCCCGCAATGTTGTGACTTGTTAATCGTGAAATCCTTTGACAACTTCCAGCACCATTCCCCTTTGGGTATCAGGAATTTTTGCCAAGGCAACTTCAAGAGCTTCCACCGTCTTTCTCAACTTTACGTCAGGAAAAGGTTCCATTTCCGCATCCTCTAATCTTTCAAGGGCATAAACAAATTGCCGCACATAACGCGAACCTTTCTGATAGCAATACTCTGCTGACTTACCCGAAAATCCCATTTCCTCAAAAGTTGCTACATACGAACCGCCGCACTGAATTTTTTTACGGATGAAACGGATATTATCTCTTACAGCGGTACTTACTCCCTTTTCCTCCAACGGACTCAGTAAACCTACAACTTGAGAAGCTCTCCGTTGTGACCGCTCTTCTTCGCTCTCCTCCCTACGCTGCTCTCTATGTATAGGTACTGGTTCATTGATATACTCCGGAACAACACGTTCGCCTTCAACCAGTGCAAAACGGGCAGGATCATAGCTCATGACGACGCTTCCCAACTCACCGTCCCTGTTTCTGATAACGGCAACATGGAGCATTTTCCCGGCAACGGTATCATCTTTGAGTGTGATCATCTTATCAGCATGAGCAAGAACAGCTTCGGGAAAATCTTCTAATGTCCCTTTATTTACCTCTCGCTTCAAGGATTCCAGCGACACCAGCACGGGCACGGCATATGTGGTAGCAAGCCTCTTGAGACGAAACAGGGCGTCGGCAAAGGGTTCACGTCCCGAACACACCAACGTAACGGGGTCTATCACAAAGAATGTTTTCCCCATGATGCGGGAATCCCCTGCCTCAATCTCAAGACGATCTACCGGCAAAGGTGTTCTGCAACAGATCAGAGGAAGTTCTTTTGCCTTCCCCCTTACCTCTTCAATACGGCTCCGTATAGCGGGGGTGAGCTTGTCAGTATCCCACAGCGCGTCCTTTTCCACAGGAACCGAATCAAGGATGAACTGATTAAGAAGTGCCGTATTGGACCCCACGCTATTCATGTAGAACGTATGCGTCCCCGTTTTCGCGGCTGAAAGTACCAAGTTGCGAACAAACGCACTCAAGGTGTTGTCTAGTCCGCAACCCGAGACCACGACAAGCTCACCGCCATAGAAACCACCTGAAAGGATTCTGTTAAGTCCCTTCCAAGGCGTTGGAATCCGCAAAACATTAGGAGAAAGCCCAACTACCCCGCGGAAAAGAGCCATCTCGCCATCAGAGGAACCTTCGCATGCTCCCACGCAACACTCCCTTTAGTGTCGCCCTTATGAAGAATCCCCGGCAGAACGGTAAGGGTTCCGTCTTTTCGGCGCGGTTCATGACACCGCACCTAGCCGGGGAAATATCGTTGCCACACAGTTGCGGCGGTTACTGTTCGTCCTTTGCCGGGGCAAGACCGGCGGCCCGTCTGTACCGCTGCTTCGGACTTTGGGGGGTCATGGGCAAGGTCAGTTCAAGAAGGCCCTGTTCGACAAGCGGCGTGATGTAGGTAGCTATGGCATAGCTCACGGATTTCATGCCCAGAAAACCGGCAAGTTCCTTTCGGGTGCGCGCTGTCGCGCAATAGTCCAGAATGGCCCGCGTCTGTTTGGAAAACTGCGGCTCCGTGCGCCTGTCGTTTCGCAGCGTCACAAGAAAGGCGTTTCCCGTGTCCTCAAAGACGGGTTCGGGAAGCCCGTGCTGTTTCATGGCCGCCCGGATAGTGGGAATGCCGGAATACCTGTTCTCCGTTACCTCCAGCATTTCAAGGGCGGTGGCCAGTACGGGATTGCGCGTATCCGGCTGGACCCGCCCGAGCTGATCGACGCGAATCCTGCCGTACAACCCGCCGGGGTTGCAGATTTCCAGCCGGTCACTGAACAACGACACCTGAATGGGCTTGCCTTCGGTGTACATGCTGTAGTCCCTGTGAACCAGCGCGTTCAACAGTGCCTCGCGAACGGCGGATACGGGATATTCGTACCTGTCGTTCCGCTTGCCGGTCACGGGGTCAATGACCGTCTGCACCCGCATGTTCTTGATGACGAACGCCAGAGCCTGATCGAACATCTGCGGGATGGTTCCCTCAATACGTTTATTGTCGAGAAACCGCGTTGCATCAGGCCCGCTTTCGGCAATGGCCGTTCCCGGCACCACCACGGCAAGGATGCACAGTTGGGGAAAGTACGCCTGCGGATACAGGCCGAAAAGAAAAACCGCCGCCAGCGTGGGCACGCCGTCCTTCGTTATCCCCATGAGTTCATGTATCTGCCGGTCTTCAAGACGCGCCAAGTTGGGCTTGCTCTTTTTCAACCGTTGAGTGTACGCATCCAGAGCCGCATCATCGAACGCCTGAACGGAAGCCTGAGGCACCGGGCGAATGTCGTCCTGATACCGTTTCCGGTACGCTTCATAGCTGTAAATCTCGTACTCGGTCATCGGTTGATCAGCGTCACCCACCCGGATATACGAACCTTTCTGCCTTCCTTTCCCGGCATAGAAACAAGGCCGCTCCGTCACATCCACAGCCGGAATTTCAGCGGAAACAAAAAGTTTTCCGTCTTCTTCCACAACAGTGAACAGAGGACGAACCACGGGGGTCATCTGGTTGCACTGCTCCGTGACCTGTTTTTGCAGGTCGTGGGCATCATAAACACCTACGGCCTGAAAATCGCTTTCCTCATCGACGCCGAACAGGATTATCCCGCCGCTGTCCTGATTGGAAAAGCTGGACAGCGTATCGAAAAGCTTCTTGGGGCAACCGCCGCGTGCGGACTTGATTTCAAGTTCCTGCGTTTCCGTCTTCGTTTTGCAAACCGTTGCGACAAGACTTTTCAAATCTTCTGGCGTCATTTGAATTTCTCTCCTGCTTCGTTACCCATTTTTGCCTTTTTTGTATCTTCTTTCAAGATTTAAAAAATGATTTTTCATCTTTTTTCATTTTTTCATTTTCTTTTGCAATTTTTCCCTGTGTATCAAAATGTTGAGCCTCGCCCTTTTCACTCTTTTGCAGCAACAGGCTGTCCGCAAGGCTGGCGGCCCGCCGCAACGCCTCGTCCCGCAGGTGGGCGTAGCGTTGGGTCATCTGAGGGGATTCATGAGTGAGGAGCTTTTGCAGGGTGTACATGTCCACCTGCCCGCTTGAGGCCAGCCGGGAGGCGAAGTTGTGGCGCAGGCCATGCAGGGGGCGGAAGTCTTCGGGGAGTCCGGCCTTCTTTTTCACGCGCCACGCCATGCGCCGGAAGTCCTGCCTCTTGCTTCCGTTCCTGCCGGGAAAAACATACGGGCTTTCGGTACGGCGGACGCCTTCCAGAATGGCGCGGGTCGCAGCGGTCATGGGGAGGTATTCCGTTTTACCCTTTTTGGCAGACTCTCCCCGCAGGGTGAGTATACCGCGTTCAAAGTCGCAATCATCCCATTGCAGGGCCAGCAGCGCGCCTTTCCGCATCCCCGTCACCAAGGCCAGCCGGATGAACGCCGCCGCATCCTGATCCGCTTCCTCGTCAAGAGCCGCCAGATAGCGTTGCGCCTGCTTCTGGGCGCCAGCCTCATCCGTGCAGTACAGATACTGGAGCGTCCCCGCGTAGAGGCCGCTGGTCAAATCCTTCCTCAGCTGTGCAATTGTCGCCATATCATGATCCCCGCCTTTTCTGGACGTCACCCTCGAGCAGAACGCGTCTCGCTTTCTTCCTGCTTCCGGCAACCTCCTATATTCCGCAAAAAACAATTTTCCTTATTTTTTAGCATAATATGATTTTCCTTCCGGCACAACTGGAAAAAGTGTAATTTATATGGATTTATGTTGCAATTGCCTTGCAACTTTTTTCATCTTGCCCTATACTTAAATATATCGCAGGTACAGGACAGGGGGCGGTTTTATGACAGAGAATCCTTTTAAATATTCCTACAAAACACAGACGTCCAGCAGCGTCGGTCTTTCTGTTTACAACAGCGGGTTTCAAATGTGCGAGGGCGGGCACAGCTGGGGCCCGGGGATGCGGGATCATTATCTAATCCACCATGTCGCCTCTGGAAAAGGGACTTATACAGTGGGCAGCCAAACCTATCAGATTGCCGCCGGAGACACCTTTCTGGTTTATCCCTCCACCCTCGTCTCCTACCAGGCTGACAGCAAGGAGCCCTGGGAATATTACTGGGTGGGCTTTAACGGCAACCAGGCCGCTTTTTTGATCAACCAGACCGATTTCACCCTGGAATCTCCCGTCATCCATACTGATTTTGGGGAATCCCTACGCCGGGAGCTTTACGCGGTTTATGAGGCCCATGGAAGCGCGCGGCACAATATCGCCAACATGACCGGCCACCTTTATCTTGCTCTGGGCCTGTTGATCGAAGCCTCCTCCGCTCCCTATTCCGTCACTCAGGGGCAGCTGTATGTGGATAACGCCATCCGCTTTATTTCCCACAACTATTCCCGCCGCATTGACGTTTCCGATATCGCCCATAATGTAGGAATCAGCCGCAGCAATCTGTTCCGTGCCTTTTTAAAATATGCCATGATGTCTCCCAACCAATACCTGACCCTCTTCCGCGTCAACATGGCCTGTGATCTTCTTTTAGAGGGGAAATTGTCCGTTTCCCAGGTAGCCAGCTCTGTAGGATACGAGGATCAGATGTATTTTTCACGGGTGTTTAAAAAAATTAAAGGGGTTTCCCCCAGAGCTTTTATGCTTTCCCATATGCAGGATAAAAAAAACAGCGGTTAGGCGGCCGGTTTTCTGTCTTTTTGCCTCGGCAAGTTGTACCCGCCGTCGGCCTGTTTCTCCGGCGATTTCCGTCAGGATTGAATCTTTAATTTTATATGAAACAAAAAATAAAAAATGGAGGTATTTACTATGATCCCAAGACAGGAATATCCACGTCCCCAGTTTGTCCGTGAGCGGTGGCAAAACCTCAACGGCCCATGGGAATTCGAGTTTGACTTCGGCAACTCCGGTGTGGAGCGGAAGCTTTTTGAACAGGGGGAGTTTTCAAAAAACATTACTGTTCCCTTCTGCCCGGAGAGCGACCTCTCCGGCATCGGGTACCGGGATTTTATCAACGGCGTCTGGTACCGCAGAAAGGTGGACATTCAGCCCGGAGGGCAGCGGGTAATCCTTCATTTTGGGGCGGTGGATTACCTGTGCCGCGTATGGGTGAACGGTCTCGAGGCCGGAACCCACTCGGGAGGCTATGCCTCTTTCCAGTTTGACATCACCGACCAGTGCCGCGGCGGGGAAAATACCATCGTCGTCTACGCGGAGGATCATGTCCGCGATCCCCACCAGGCCCGGGGCA
>OLGF01001359.1_pt1 | contig 26390 bp, 22 predicted proteins | sample 1604971 | NCBI WGS metagenome assembly OLGF01 (sample SAMEA3888902, study PRJEB22519) | human gut metagenome | biome: human gut; feature: human-associated habitat; material: faeces | place: Denmark | collected 2011 | reverse complement strand
AGCCCTTTCCGGTCCGGCCTGCCGTGCCCCCGCGGCAGGCCGGACCGGAAAGGGCTGATGTTCCGTGAAGATGGGCAGCGCGCTCCTCGACCTCCTGTTCCCGCCCCGCTGTCCCTTCTGCCGCCGGCTCCTGACGGAGCGGCACGCCCTGCTCTGCCCGGATTGTCAGCGGACGCTGCCTTGGCTGGAGGGGGACTCCGCCCGGCGCACGGGGGAATTTTTCGGGGTGTGCGTCTCTCCCCTGGCCTACCGGGGCCCGGTGCGGGAGGCCGTCCACCGCTACAAATTCTCCGGCAGCCGGAGCTATGCCCGCCCCTTCGGCCAGCTCATGGCCCAGTGCGTCCGGGACCAGCTGGACGGACGGTTCGACTGCGTGACCTGGGCCCCTCTCAGCGCCAGGCGCCTGCGGCAGCGGGGCTATGACCAGGCCCGCCTGCTGGCGGAGGAGGCCGCCCGGGTGCTGGAGGTCCCCGCCCTCCCCCTGCTGAGCAAGACCCGGGATACCCCGCCCCAGTCCGGTCTGGAGGAGGCGGGCCAGCGCCGGGCCAACGTGCTGGGGGTGTACAGAGCGCCTGATGCCGCCGCCGGCCTCCGGGTCCTGCTGGCCGACGACGTGGTCACCACCGGCTCCACCCTGTCCGAATGTGCCAGGACCCTCCTCACCGCCGGAGCGGCGGAGGTGGTGTGCGTCACCCTGGCACAAGCCCGGAAGGACAGGCCGGAAAAGCCGCGAAAAACTGCGAAATAACAGTTGAAATGCAGCCTGCTTGCCGTTATAATAAATAAGAAAGCTCCTGTTTTTGCATATTTTCCAGTTTCAGGGTTATACTCTCCTGGAATACAAGATAAATCGAATGAGGTAATGATATGAATTGGTTTAGCAAGGACATCGGTATCGACCTGGGTACCGCCTCCGTTCTGGTATATGTCAAGGGAAAAGGCGTGGTTCTCCGCGAGCCCTCTGTGGTGGCCATGGACAAGAACACCGGCAAGCTGCTGAAGGTGGGGGCCGAGGCCAACGCCATGCTGGGCCGCACCCCCGGCAACATCATCGCCATCCGCCCCCTGCGGGAGGGCGTCATCTCCGACTACGATATGACGGAGCGGATGTTGAAGGAGTTCATCAAGAAGGTCACCTCCTTCCGCCTGTTCAAGCCCCGTGTGGTCATCTGCGTCCCCTCCGGCATCACGGAGGTGGAGGAGCGCGCCGTCATTGATGCGGGCATCCAGGCGGGCGCCCGCCGGGTCTACCTGATCGAGGAGCCTGTGGCCGCCGCCATCGGCGCTGGCATCGACATCGCCAAGCCCGACGGCCACATGGTGGTGGACATCGGCGGCGGCACCGCCGACATCGCGGTCATCTCCCTGTCCGGCGTGGTGGAGTCCGCCTCCATCAAGATCGCCGGCGACAAGTTCGACGAGGCTGTCATCAAGTACATACGCCGCAAGCACAATGTGCTCATCGGTGAGCGTACTGCTGAGGAGCTGAAGATGACCATCGGCTGTGTCTTCCCCCGCCCGGAGGAGGTCACCATGGACATCAAGGGCCGCTGTCTGATGACCGGCCTGCCCCGGGTGTTCACCGTCTCCTCCAGCGAGATGATCGAGGCCTTTGAAGAGCCCTCCACCCGCATCCTGGAGGCCATCCACGGCGTGCTGGAGCGCACGCCCCCCGAGCTGGTGGCCGACATCTCCACCAACGGCATCGTGATGACTGGCGGCGGCTCCCTGATCTGGGGCTTCGACAAGCTGGTGGAGTCCCACACCGGCATCGAGACCCATGTGGCCGACGACGCCATCTCCTGTGTGGCCTACGGCACGGGCAAGTCCCTGGATGACCTGGACCACATGCAGGACGGGACCATGAACCTGTCCCGCCGCAAGCAGATGAACTATTGATGGACGCAGACAGGCGCGCCGCCCAGCCGGGCGGCGCGCCTTTTTATCCTTTGGGCCGGTCAGCCGCTGATCAGCCGGCCGGACACATAACAGCGGTGGGTGTACAGCATGAGGGAGAGGGTGAGATCACTGGGCTCCGTTCTGGGCCGGCTGGCGGCACAGACATCACACATCCCCAACAGCTCTGCCAGCCGCCGCGTCATATCCCTGGAATAGGCGGAACAGTACAGGTGCAGGGCGGCCTCGATGGAGTCGGGCGTCCGCAGGATGTCCAGGCCCACCTCATAGATCTGGGACAGCTCCCGGGCCAGGGCGGCGAAGCGCCTGCCCTTCTCCTCCCGCCCCGGGATGGGCTCATAAGTCCGCTCCTCCCTCATGCGGCGCAGAAATTCGGTCAGCTTCGCCTCTGCCGCCTGCCTGTCCCCCCGGACCTTGATGCGCTCCCCCTCCTCCTGGGCCGAAGGATAGCGCACAGAATACAGGATCGTCTTATCTTCCATAATTGACATTCTCTTATCCCATCCTTTGGTTGACGTAGCTTAAAATATACTCTTATTTATATCACAATACCCCTCTTCCGTCCAGCTACATGGACTATTTTCTCTAAATCAAGCCATATAATACATAGCATAGGTGGCTAGATGAAAAGGAAGGGGGGATAACGCTTGCAATTGAACGAGGCAGTCAGTAAAAGATTGATAGAACTGCTGGACGAGTATGATATGACACAGTATCAATTATATAAGAAAAGCGGAGTCCCCAAATCCACCATCAACAATTTAGTAAGTTGCACCTATCCATCTATGAAATTACGAATCATCCATGAACTCTGCCAGGGATTTGAAATTGACCTGAGCGAATTTTTCTCCTCCCCACTTTTCTCAGAATCTAACCTAGAGCCCTAACACTCCGACTTGCGAATATGCATCGGAGTGTTATTTTTATAAATTTTTTAGTCTATTATTTCAGTCAAGCTATCTAAGTCTCTTGTAAAGACAGGCGGTGCAAAACTGGCGTAAGAGGCAAGTCCCTCCCCTACCAAAGGGCAGAAGCCACATGGTAAGGGCGCACACATTGACGAGCGTACTGATGCCGGTCATAAGATCCCTCCCATGCGGCCCCAGACCGGCAGGGCCGGGGCTGTGACCTGACTACTATACCCAATTTCGACGAAAAAAGGAAGCGGCATATGGAAGGAGGCGCGGAACCGCAGGGGCTGTGGGAGGGGGGAACAAAATTTTTGTTGCATTTGGCGCGGGGATGCACTATAATGAGTTTGGACAACTGAATCGAATGTCTTCAGGGCGGGGTGAGATCCCCCACTGGCGGTACAGTCCGCGACCGGGCGCAGCAATGCGCCCGCTGACCCGGTGAAACTCCGGGACCAACGGTTAAAGTCCGGATGGAAGAAGATGTGTGTCAAAACAATGTCGTGCGCCGTCAGGCGCGCGGTCCTGCGCACCTCCTTTATTGTTTTACACCTGGAAGACATGGGCTTTCAGGTGTACCAAAACAAAAAGGAGTGTTTTTTATGTCCGCACCTTCCGCAGTCCAGACCCCCTCCCGTCCCAAGATGGACACCAAGACCATGGTGAGCATCGCCATGCTCACCGGCATCGCCTACATCGTGATGCTCCTGTCCAAGCTGATGCCCAGCGTCATGTTTTTGGACTTCGACTTCAAGGACGTGGTGGTCTGCATCGGCGGCTTCACCTTCGGCCCCTTCGCCGCCGCCATCATCTCTATCCTGGTGGCCTTCATCGAGATGCTCACCATCAGCCACACCGGCCCCATTGGCTTTATCATGAATGTCCTGGCCACCTGCGCCTTCTCCTGCACCGCCTGCTTCATCTACAAGAAGGTCCATTCCAAGAAGGGCGCGGTCCTGGGCCTGGCCTGCGGCGTGGCGTGCCTGGTCGCGGTGATGCTGCTGTGGAACTACCTCATCACCCCCCTGTATATGACCGGCTATTCCCGGGCCGACGTGGCCGGGCTGCTGCCCACTCTGTTCCTCCCCTTCAATCTGGCCAAGGGCGGGATGAACATGGCGGCCACCCTGCTGCTCTACCCCCCGGTGGTGTCCGCCATGCGGAGAGCCGGAGTGGTGCCCTCCTCTCAGAGCACCCAGGAGAAGCGGATCAACGCCGGATTCGTGCTGTTTGCCCTGTCCCTGCTGGCCACCTTCGTGGTCTTTGCCCTGGTGCTGGCGGGCGTGATCTGAATCAAACAAGAAAAACGGCGGACCGCCAGACGGTCCGCCGTTTTTCCATACAATGGGGACGCTACCGGGCCCGGAGCTCCCAGAAGGCAACAGCGCTGGCCGCCGCCACGTTCAGGGAGTCCACCCCCCGGGCCATGGGGATGCACACGGTGAAGTCGCACTGGGCGATGGTCCGGGGGGCCAGGCCGTCCCCCTCTGTCCCCAGGAGGATGGCCAGCTTCTCCGCCGCGCGGAGCCGGGGGTCCTCGATGCTGAGGGCGGTGCTGTCCAGGGCCATGGCCGCAGTCTGGAAGCCCAGCTCCTTCAGCCTCTCCAGCCCCGGCTGGGGCCACTGGGATGCGTCGGTGCCCAGAAAAGTCCAGGGGATCTGGAACAGGGTGCCCATGCTGACCCGCACCGCCCGGCGGCTGAGGGGGTCACAGCAGGTGGGGGTCACCAGCACGGCGTCCATATGCAGGGCAGCGGCGGAGCGGAAGATAGCCCCCACATTGGTGGGGTCCACGATGCCCTCCAGCACCGCCACCCGGCTGGCCCGGGCGCACAGCTCCTCCACAGAGGGGAGCCTGGGCCGGCGCATGGCGCACAGGATGCCCCGGGTCAGCTCATAGCCGGTCAGCCCGGCCAGAACCGCACGGTCCCCGGTGTAGACCGGCACCTGGCCGCACCGCTCTACGAGGTCCCGGCCCTGTCCCTCCAGCTGCCTGCGCTCCATCAGCAGGGAGAGGGGGACGCAGCCCGCGTCCAGGGCATGTCCGATCACCTTAGGGCTTTCCGCAATAAAAATACCTTTTTCCGGCTCCCGCCGGCTGCGCAGCTGAGCCTGTGTCAGCCGGGCGTACACGTCCAGCTCCGGCGCGTCCAGGTCTGTCACCTCAATGATATCACACATAGGATCTCCCCAAAACTCAATATATCTTAATTATACAGAACAGGAACGGAATACGCAAGAAGCCAGCAGAAAGAGCGCTGCTCCGTCCCCTTCTGCTGTATTTTTTGAAGCAGCGGAAAAAAACGCATTTTCAGGAAGAAAATTGATGACAAATGTTATTTTTTTAAAATAGGGGACGATATAATAAATAAAACGTGGGAGAAACAGATCAGCTGCCATGGGGGTCTGTATGGATCATCGATGGCAGCACGAGGGGAGAAGAAAAAATTGAAGCTCACGACAAAATTGACTCTGGTCATCAGCGCGGTCGTGATGGTGGTATTCGCGGTCCTCATCACCATAACTGTCGTTACGTCCAGGGCCAGCATTTACACGGGGATCTCCGGCGAGCTTGCCTCAATCGCGGAGTTCAACGGCGGGGAGATCCAGAGCGGGTTTGACACAGTGGAGCGGGCGGCCCTGGGCATCCAGGACTACATAGGACGACTTTACAGCGGCCAGGTCACGGAAGAAGGCGACGCTGACCTGCAGCAGAGCACGCTTTATCCAGGGAGAGCTCTGACGTCCGCCGCCTATAATCTGGAACAATTTGTCGTAGAGACCGCCCGAAATACAGTGAAAAACACCCCCGAGATCAAGATGCTCGGCGTTATGTTTGAGCCCTACCAGCTTCAGAGCGATATGGAAGAATACGGATTTTACGTCACCATGGATACAGCGGATACTTCCATTCATATCTATGACGCCTATGAGGGATATGCGAAAGAGGACTCCTACCGCATTCCCGCTGGAGAGGGACATCCCTACATCTCCCAGCCCTATCAGGATGGAGATGGCATGGTGGTGGCCTATGGCACGCCTATCACCTACGGGGGACGGGTCGTAGGTGTGGTGATCACCAGTGTGGACCTGGGCGCCTTTTCTTCTGTAAAAACCACAAGTACGAATTATGATTCCATGTGGGCCACCCTGTTCAATCAGGATGGGATCATTGTCTGGAACAGTAAAAGTGCGGAGTCCACCGGGCTCAATCTGTCTGATATGGTGCCAGACCCTGACCGGCTGGAGGAGCTGAGGTCCTTGATGGCCCAGGGAACTGCTTTTCAGGCGGAGATACCCGCTGAGGAAGGAAAAAATATTTCCTGCTTTTTTAACCCACTTCAGGCCGGGGACGAGACTTGGTGGTCTATGACCGGCCTCTACACCGCCGACGCGGAGAGCACCCTGGTCCAGACGACGCGCCTGCTCCTGCTCCTCTCCCTGGCGAGCCTTTTGCTGATCCTGGCCGTTGTGATCGTAGTTCTCCGGCAAATGCTGCGGCCTGTCCAGAGGGTGGCCAGGGCCGCAGATGAGATCGCCAGCGGTAACTTGGAGATCCAGTTGGATGTCAGCCGTCATGATGAGATCGGACTGCTCGCCGGTTCCTTCCAGACGATGACAGAAAACCTGAGGGCGATCATTCAGGATATCGACTATATGCTGGATGAAATGAGCGTGGGAAATTTCTGCATCAATACTCGGGAGGAAGCGCGCTATGTCGGGGAGTACGGGCGTATCCTGGATTCGATACGGCGTATCAACCGGACACTCAGCCACACATTGAGGCAGATCGATGGCGCGGCCAATCATGTCTTTTCTGGGTCAGAGCAGGCATCTGTAGGCGCTCAGTCTATGGCGCAGGGCGCCACGGAGCAGGCATCCGCCATTCAGGAACTGGCGGCCACGGCCTCTGACATTTTGGAGCATGTACAAAGCAATGCGGAGCATGCGCGGAATGTCAGCGAAAAGGCGGTGACGGTGGGCCGTGAAATCGTGGACAGCAACCAGAAGATGCAGGAGTCGCTGTCCGCAATGACGGAGATCCGGCGCAGCTCCGGCGAAATCGGAAATATCATCAAGACGATCGAGGACATTGCCTTCCAGACTAACATTTTGGCCCTGAATGCAGCGGTGGAGGCTGCCAGAGCCGGCACTGCCGGGAAGGGATTTGCCGTGGTGGCAGAAGAGGTAAGAAATTTGGCGCAGAAGTCCTCTGCTGCATCCCAGGACACAGCAGAGCTGATCCAAAGGTCTCTGTCAGCGATCCAACAGGGCACAACCAGTATGAATGAGACGGCGGAATATATGCAGAGGGTAGTCCAGAGCGCACAGGAGATCACAGAGACGATCCAGCAGATATCCGAGGCGTCCGATCAGCAGGCTGAGGCTCTGGCTCAGATCACCCAGGGCGTGGACCAGATATCCAGTGTGGTCCAAACGAATTCCGCCACAGCAGAGCAGAGCGCCGCAGCAAGCCAGGAGATGGCGAACCAGTCCCGAATTCTGAAAGAGCTGACCGCAAAGTTTCAGTTGAGGGATATAGAGGATGAGGTGGACAATGTAACAGGGGCAGAAGCACAGCACGGACGAGCCTGACCAGGGAGAGGATCGTGTCGTTATGCAGCGCATGCGCTCCTTATAAATGCTGATCTATCTATAAGAAACCGCCCGGCGGAAAGTTCCGCCGGGCGGCTGTGCATAAAACGGGATGAGATCAGCACTTTTTGCTGAAAATACGCTCCAGGATGTCCCAGTCGTCGTCGCTGACCACGGCCTTCTCCTGGGCGGGGGCAGGCTCCTCCACAGGGGCGGCCGGCTCTCCCGCCTTCTTCTCCTCCACCTTGGCCCCTGCCTGGGTGAAGGGCTTGCTGGGCATGGAGCTCTCCACCTCGTCAAAGCCGGTGGCAATGACAGTGACCCGCAGCTCGTCCTCCAAGGTGTCGTCGAAGGCGGCGCCGAAGATGATGTTGGCCTCGGGGTGGGCGGCCTCCTGTACCAGGTTGGCGGCGGTCTCCACCTCCTCCAGGCCGATATCCATGGAACCGGTGACGTTGATGAGCACGCCCTTGGCGCCGTTGATGGAGGTCTCCAGCAGGGGGCTGGAGATGGCCATCCGGGCGGCCTCCTCCGCCTTGTTCTTGCCCGCGGCGCGGCCCACGCCCATGTGGGCCCGGCCGGCGTCCTTCATGACAGCGGACACGTCAGCAAAGTCCAGGTTGATGAATCCGGTATTCTTGATCAGGTCCGAGATGGACTGGACGGCCTGCTGAAGCACGTCGTCAGCGATCTCGAAAGCGTTGACCATGGTGATCTTCTGATCGGTGGCCAGCTTCAGCCGCTCATTGGGGATGATGACCAGGGAGTCCACCTTGTTGCGCAGCTCCGTAATGCCCCCCTCCGCCTGCTTCATGCGGCGCATACCCTCGAAGCGGAAGGGCTTGGTGACCACGCCTACGGTGAGCACACCCAGTTCCTTGGCGATGTCGGCTACAATGGGAGCCGCTCCCGTACCGGTGCCGCCGCCCATGCCGGCGGTGATGAACACCATATCCGCGTCCTCCAGGGCCTTGGAGATCTGCGTGCGGTTCTCCTCTGCGGACTTGCGGCCCACTTCGGGGTCAGAGCCCGCCCCCTGGCCATTGGTCAGCTTTTCGCCGATCTGGATCTTATAGGTTGCGCTGGATACGGCCAGCGCCTGCTTGTCCGTATTCACCGCGATGAAATCCACGCCCTTGGTCCCCGTCTTTACCATCCGGTTGACCACGTTGTTTCCGCCGCCGCCGACACCCACTACTTTGATATTTACCACACTGTCGGGACCCATATCCAATCCGAAGGCCATTGATCGCTCCTCCTATGTAAAAAACTAGGGGCCCCACGATCTGACATGTTGTGGGGGAAGCCCTATCGCAGTCTATATTTTGTTACATTGTATCGCTCTTTTTCAGACAGGTCAAGAGAAAACAGGGATTTTTCGCAAACTTTCCAGTAATTCTCTTCATCCGGGGCTGAAGACCACATCATAGTCCTGTCGGGTCAGGTCCATTGTCCCGGTCTCATAGCTCTCCCGCTTCTCCACCACCGCCTCCAGTGCCCGCAGCTTGTGAATAAAATCGCCGCTGATGGGCAGCTTCACATCGAACCGGCCGTCGTAGCGCAGGAGGATCTCCGTCCCCGCAGACAGGTCGATGGAGGACACCTTCTCCAGGGTCCCCCGCTCCTCCAGGGCAGCGAGCAGGGCCATCAGGCCCTGGCGCCGTGTCTCCTCCGCCTGAGGCACCGCCATCTGGGTCCCTGCCTGGGGGGAGAGGACGGTCAGGCCAGTGACGGTCAGCGCTGTGCTGTCCTCCGGAGCGGGTTCCAGCAGACGGCCGCCCACGCTGATGAGCCAAGCTTCCCCGGCCGCCGTCCCGGTCTCTTCGGGCAATTCAGTGTCCTCTGCCTCCTCCGCCGCTGGTGCCTCTGCCGTTGAAGTCCCGCTGGAGGGCAGGATGCTGGCCACCGCGTCCCACTCCCGGATCTCGATGGCAATGGTGCTGGGCAGGTGCCGGACGATGGTCAGCTCCTCCACATAGGGCAGCTTTCGCCGGATATCCTCTGAGATCTGCCCCTTGTTCAGCCGGAACAGGTTGTCGCCCAGCTGGATGCCGGACGCCTCTTCCACCTCCTGGGCGGTGTAGCGGCTGTTCCCAGCGATCAGGATGTGCTCCACCTGGAAGAAGACGGTGGCCCCGAAGGTCAGGGCAGCCACCAGTGCCGCTCCGGCCAGCAGCTTGAACAGCAGGCTGAAGCGGCCCCGGTTTCTCCTTCTCCCTCGTTTGCTTCTGGATGACATGGGTCTCTCCGTTCCTCCGGGCCCTCCGCAGCGGGTGCCCGGCCTTCTCTTACAAAATCGTGGTGATCTCCGCCCCCAGGGCGCGCAGGGCGGTATCCAGTCCGTCATAGCCCCGCCGGATGTACTTCAGCCCCGAGATTCGGGAGGTCCCCTCCGCCCCCAAGGCGGCCACTACCAGCGCAGCGCCGCCCCGCAGGTCACAGCCCCGGACGCGTGCCCCGTGGAGCCTGCGCCCGTTGACCACTGCCACCCGGCCGGCTACCTGGATGTCAGCCCCCATACGGGACAGCTCATCTACGTGGTGGTAACGGCTGGAGAAGATGTTCTCCACAAACATAGTGCTCCCAGTCCCGCCGGCCAGGGCGGCCATGAGGATGGCCTGGGCATCGGTGGGGAAGCCCGGGTGGGGGGCGGTGCGCACTGGGCGGATAGCCCTCAAGGGGCTGTAGCAGGTCAGACGGATCTCCCCCGCCCCGGTCTCCACCCGGCAGCCCGCCTCCTGGAGTGCGCAGAGCACCGCTGTCAGGTGGTCCGGGTCCACTCCCGTGGTCACGATCTCGCCCCCCGCGGCTCCTACTGCGCACAGATAGGTGGCAGCGGCAATTCGGTCTCCGATCACGGTATGTTCCGCGGGGTGGAGGGGCAGTCCGCCCTCTATGGAGATGACCGGCGTCCCCGCCCCCTCCACCTGTGCACCCATGGCCCTCAGGAACTCCTGAAGGTCTACGATCTCCGGCTCCTGGGCGGCCCCCACCAGAGTGGTCCGGCCAGGACAGCCACAGGCGGCCAGCAGGATGTTCTCTGTGGCCCCCACGCTGGGCAGGGAGAGGCACAGCTCCCGCCCCCGCATCTCCTTTCCCCGCCGGCACAGGAGGCTGCCCCCCTCCTCCCGGATCTCCGCCCCCAGCTGGCGCAGCGCGCCCAGATGGAGGTCGATGGGCCGCGGGCCCAGTTCGCAGCCCCCAGGGTAGGACAGCTCCACCTCCCCCATCCGGGTCAGCAGCGCCCCCAGGAAGATCACAGAGGACCGCAGCTCCCCCATCAGGGAAGCGGGGATCACCGTCCCATCCAGCTCCCTCGCGTCCAGCGCGACGGTGTCCCCCTCCCTGCTCACCCCGCAGCCCAGCAGGCGCAGGATGTCCAGGGTAGCGGTCACGTCGGACAGGTCCGGACAGTTGTGGATCATGCTCTCTCCGGGGGCCAGCAGGGCGGCGGCCAGGATGGGCAGCACACTGTTCTTGGCCCCTTGAACAGCGAGCCGCCCCCGCAGGGGGTTTCCGCCGTTGATTTGATAACAGCTCATGGAATGGCCTCCAATCCTTATGGATTCAGGTCATTCTATGGAAAAAAGAAGATCTTGGTTACTTCATCAGGGCCCGGAGGGTCCAGTAGATCTTCTCCCCTGCGTCGGGCACCGCCATAGCCGTCAGTGCCCGGACCATGTCATCCCGGCGGCGGCGGTCCCGCAGCAGATGGTCCGCTGCGTCATAGAGGGTGTTCTCCACACAGTCCCGCTCCAGCAGCAGCACCGCGGCCCCCTGGTCGGCCAGCACCCGGGCGTTCTTCTCCTGGTGGTTGGCGGTGACGTTGGGGGAGGGGACCAGAATAGAGGGCTTGGCGATGGCGGTGAGCTCCGAGATGGTGGAGGCACCCGCTCGACACAGCACCACATCGGCGGCGGCCATCACCAGGGGCATATCATAGATGTACTCCCGAACCTCGATGCCCGTGCCCTCCAGAGCCAGGCCCCGGCGGCCGATCTCCTCCTGCATCCAGCCATAGTCCCGCCCGGCCCCGTGGATGTGGTGGAAGGGGGCTCCGTCATAGCATTCACGGGCAATGAACTCGCTCATCTTCCGGTTCATCACCTCCGCCCCCAGGGAACCCCAGTAGGACAGCAGAAGAGGCCGCTCATCGGTCAACCCCAGCTTTTCCCTGGCCTCCTGCCGGGTATAGCGGAAAAAGTCGCCCCGCACCGGGGTTCCGGTGACCACCACCTTCTCCGGGTGGTCATAGTGGCTCCGGCTCTCCTCAAAGCCCACCATCACCCGGTCCACCACCTTGGACAATCCCTTGGTGGTCAGGCCGGGCACGGCGTTGGACTCGTGGATGGCTGTGGGGATGTGCCGCCGGGCGGCCTCCTTCACTACGGGGTAGGAGGCGTAGCCCCCGGTGCCCACCACCAGATCCGGCTGAAATTCGTCCAGGATGCGGGCCGCCTGCTGCTTGGATCGGACCATGTTCCGCACCGTGCCCAGGTTGTGGGCGATATCCGCCGGCGCGAAGGAGCGGTGAAAATTGGTGATGGTCACCGAGCGGATCTCATAGCCCTCTTTGGGGACCAGGTGGTTTTCCATCCCGCCATCCGCTCCCACGAACAGGACCTTGCAGTCCGGGTTCCGCTCCTGGAAGATCCGGGCCAGCGCCACCGCCGGATTGACATGTCCCGCCGTGCCGCCGCAGGTAAAAAGGATATTCATGGTATCACTCCACTCTCTCGTTTAGGCCGAAGGCGCGCGCTCCGACGGGGCTGCCCCGCCGCCTGTCTTCCTCCGGATCAGTCATTTTTGGGTGCCGGGATCTGTCTGGATATGCTCAATACGATCCCCATCTCCGCCAGCTGGATCATCAGCGCTGTTCCTCCGTAGCTGAAGAAGGGGAGGGAGATTCCGGTATTGGGGATCAGATTGGTGACCACGCCCACGTTCAGGAAAACTTGGACCGCCAGCAGGGTGATAATGCCCACGATGGTCAGTGCTCCGAATTTGTCCCGTGCGTGGAGTGCCAGCCAGTACCCCCGCATGATCAGCAGGGAGAACAGGAGCAGCACCACCACCGCCCCGATGAATCCCAGCTCTTCCGCCACGATGGGGAATACAAAGTCGTTTTCCGGCTCGGGGACATAGAGGAATTTCTGTCGGCTCTTGCCCAGCCCCAGGCCCAGCAGGCCGCCGGAGCCGATGGCCAGCAGGGACTGCACCGTCTGAAAGCCGTCCCCCTGCCGCTGGGCCCATGGGTCCAGCCACAGATTGATGCGGGCCGTCATATAGGGGGTCTGGGTGATGATGAACCACATGGCTCCCGCCACCAGGGTCCCGCCGGCGGCGAACCAGCCCAGGCTGATCCCGGCGGCGAAGAGGACCGAGGCCCCCCCCGCCAGCACCAGGATGGTGCCCGACATGTGGGGCTCCATCAGCATCAGCAGGGCGATCACCATCAGGATGGCCCCATAGGGCACCAGCTCCAGAAAGCCGATGCGGTCCAGCCGCTCCAGCGTCCGGCCGGTGAGGGTGCGGCGGCTCCACTTCTTCTTTTTCTCTGTGTCCCGCTTGGACAGGCGGGTGGCAAAAAACAGGATCACCGCCACCTTGGCCACCTCCGAGGGCTGGAACTGGATAGGGCCGATGCGCACCCAGCGCTTCACCTCATTGAGCTCCACTCCCAGGGGACTGAGGGCCAGCACCAGCAGGAGGATAGCGGCCACGATGCCAGGTACGGACAGCAGTCGGAAAGTCTGGTAGTTGATCTTGGAGACAAGGAACATGACCACTACCCCAGCCGCGGCATAGACCGCCTGGTTTTTGATATATACCAGCGGGTCGCCGTCGTTGTAATAGGCCGTGGCAAAGGAGGCGGAGAACATCATGATGAGTCCCACGCCCAATAGAAGCATGGTCAGCATGAGAAAGGGCAGATCCAGCGGCCCCCGGGCCAGCTGTTCCTCCACCGTGAGGTCGCGCTTTGGTTTTCGGGCCACGAGGACCACCCCCTGTTCTGAGATACTGTGACAGTGACCCGCCGGAGAGAAAAGCGCTCCGCCCCGCCCGTCACATGGGATATCGGTTCATGACGCCCAGGAAGGCCAGCACGCAGAGGACCAGGGTGGCGCCGGAGAAAACGCAGAACAGCTTGGTCTCGCTCCAGCCCCCCAGCTCCAGGTGGTGATGAAGGGGCGCCATCCGGAAAAAGCGTTTGCCGTGGGTCGCTTTGAAGTAGATCACCTGGATGATATCAGAGAGAGTCTCCAGCACATAGATCAGTCCCACCAGAGGGATGACCAGGGGGACGTCCAGGGCAAAGGCCAGACCGCACACCGCCCCCCCCAGGAACAGGGAGCCGGTGTCCCCCATGAACACCTTGGCTGGATGGAAGTTATAGATCAGAAAGGCGGACAGGCCGCCCGCCAGGGCCGCAGACACCACCGTCAGGTCGCTGCGGTTGAACCAGGCAGACACCGCCACATAGAAGAGGGCGACGGGGATGGTGACCCCGGTGGCCAGCCCGTCGATGCCGTCCGTCAGGTTCACTGCGTTGACGGTAGCCACCATGACAAAGGCGGCGAAGATCATATAGACCACCCATGGCATGGCCAGCTCCACATTAAAAAAGGGGATGTACAGACTCGGGGTCAGATATCCGTAGTTGCGCAGCAGCACGGTGAACGCCACCGCCGCCGCCAGCTGGAGGAGAAATTTCTGCAGGGCCGTCAGCCCCTCGTTGGCGTGATGGCGCAGCTTTTGAAAGTCATCCACAAAGCCAATGGCTCCAAACACCAGAGCGAAGAGGTACACGAAGAGATAGATAAAGTTCCCCCGCTGGATCTCTTCCCAGCCCGCGGTCACAATGGCCACCCCGATCCCCAGGATAAACATCAGTCCGCCCATGGTGGGCGTTCCCTGCTTGGACATGTGCCAGGTGGGTCCGTCCTCCCGGATGCTCTGCCCCGCTTTCCACTTGCGTAGCAGGGGGACCAAGATCTGTCCCGCAATAAAGGTCACTCCAAAGGCCACGATAAAGCTGAGAATATATGACATAGCTGCCACCCTCCAGGCATTCTTTCTCTTGGGTATCACACACAGGTCTGTGCTCAATGGCGTATTATTTTACCACATACGCAGGGACTTTTCCACCGTTTTCTGTCCCCTGTCCCTGCTTTTTTCCCGCGCCTTCCCGCTGGCCGCGGAAATAGCCGGCCACGACTTCCCGCTCGTCCAGGTGGTACTGGACGCCGTTGATCTCCTGATAGGTCTCATGCCCCTTTCCAGCCAGCACGACCACGTCCCCCGGGCGCGCCTGGGACAGGGCCCAGCAGATGGCCTCCGGACGGTCGGGCTCCACGTGGCACTGGGTGTCCATCCCCTCCATGCCCGGCAGGATATCCTCGATGATATCCTCCGGCCCCTCGGTGCGTGGGTTGTCAGAGGTGACCACCACCAGGTCAGCCAGCTCGGCGGCCACCGCCCCCATGAGGGGGCGCTTGCTCCGGTCCCGGTCTCCGCCGCAGCCGAACACACAGATCAGCCGGCCCGCAGTGAAGTCCCGGGCGGTGGTAAGGATGTTCTCCAGGGCATCCGGCGTGTGGGCATAGTCGATGATGACGGTGTAGGCCGTGGGGACAGGCACCACCTCCACCCGGCCCTTCACCCCCCGCACCGCACGCAGGGGGGCGGCCGCCTTGTCCAGCGGGATGTCCAGGCAGAGCCCGCATGCCAGCGCCGCCAGGGCGTTGTAGATGGTAAAGCCGCCGGGGATGGGCAGATGGACCCGGGTGATCTGCCCCCGGGCCACCGCCTCGAACTCCACGTGGCCGGGAAAGAGGCGGATGTTCTTAGCGGTCAGGTCCGCCGTGTCCTTGTTCTCAGAGTAGGTCAGGGAGGGGCAGGCGATCCGCTCCCGGTACCACCGGCCCGCCTCGTCGTCCAGGTTGAGCACCGCACGCTCCGACTGGCGGAACAGCCTCCCCTTAGCCCGCCGGTAGGCCTCCATGGTCCCGTGGTAGTCCAGATGGTCCTGGGTCAGGTTGGTGAACACCCCCGCCTGGAAGGTCAGTCCCTCCACCCGGCTCTGGGCCAGGGCGTGGGAGGAGACCTCCATCACCACATGGGTGCATCCCGCGTCTGCCATACGCCGCAGCAGCGCCTGGAGCTCATAGGGCTCCGGTGTAGTGCGGTGGGCGGGCAGCTCCAGGGCACCGATCAGATTCCGGTTGGTGCCAATCAGGCCCACACGGGTCTTCAGCGCCCCTTCCAGCATGGCCTTGATAAGATAGGTGGTGGTGGTCTTCCCGTTGGTGCCGGTGACCCCGATCAGAGTCATCTCCTCCCCCGGGTATCCGAACCAAGCGGCGGACACCCGGGCCAGGGCGGCCCTGGGGTCTGGAGTGGAGAGCCAGCTCCCTGTCCGGGGCGGCTCCCGGCACAGGATGGCGGCGGCGCCCTTTTCCAGCGCCTGGGCCACATACCGGTGTCCGTCTGTCTTGGACCCTGAGAGCGTCACAAACAGGGCGCCCGGCTCCAGGGTCCGGCTGTCATACGATATGGAATTTATTTCCATATTCAGGTCGGCGTTGCCCCCCGTGAGGGGGACGCCGGCGAGCAGATCCCGCAGCTTCATGGTGTCACCCCTCAAGGGTGGGTTTCATTTTCTTTAAGAGGTGCGAAATAAGGAAAGACCGCCGCAAAAAATCAGGTCTTTCTCCGCCTGTGTCTTCTTATCCGTCGTAGAGGTATCCGTCCTCCACCTGAGGTGTGCTGAACGTGACGTCTACGATGGTGCCGATGGCCGCAGTCTCTCCGCCGGCCACGCTCTGGCCCTGAGCCTTGCTGGAGGAGCCCAGATAGGTGGCCGCTCCTGCTGCCCGCATGAAGAACCCGGCGGACTCCAGCTTAGAGCGGGCCGCTGCGAAGCTCATCCCGGTGACGTCGGGCACGGTGCCCGTCTCCTCCGGCTCCGCGCCGCCCAGATAGAGGATCACGGTGCTCTCACCGGGGATGACGGAGCCGGCCGCGGGCACCTGGGCGGTGACTGTCTCGCCCTCACCCACGGTGCGGGAGTCCAGCCCCTTCTTTTCCAGGGCAGCCTCCGCGTCGGCGGGGGTCATCCCGGTGACCTTGGGAGTCTGGAGGTCGGCCAGGGCCGCCTCGTCGGCGGTGTACTCCTTCTCCACTCCCAGATAGTCCAGGATCTCGCCGATCAGCTTGCCCGCCATGGGGGCACCCATGTTGCCGCCGCTGATCCAGGTGCCGGTGGTGCCGATGCTACTCCCCTCCGCGGACCGGGCTGGGGTGTTGTAGGCCAGCAGGACCAGGATCTGGGGGTCGTCGGCGGGGGCGAAGCCCATGAAGGACACCACCACCTCGCCGGGGACGGTGGTCTCCGAGGTGCCCGTCTTGCCGCCGATGGTGTAGCCCGCCTGGCGGGCATTCTTGCCGGTGCCCTTCTCGGCCATCACCACGCTGGTGAGGATCTCCCGGCACTTGTCGCTGGTCTCCTGGCTGACCACCTGCCGCACCACGGTGGGCTCCGTGTTCTCCACCACCGTGCCGTCGGCGGCCGTCACCGTTTGGACCACATAGGGCTGGAGCAGCTTGCCGCCGTTGATGGTAGCGGCGAAAGCTGTGATCATCTGGATGGGGGTGACGGTGAATCGCTGGCCGAAGGAGCCTACCGCCAGGTCCACGCCGGTCATCGTGTTCAGGGGCCAGACCGTACTCACGCCCTCCCCGTTCAGATCGATATTGGTGGGCTCTGTCAGACCGAAGGCTTGGAAATATTCATAAAACTTCTCGATGCCCAGCCGCTGGCCGATCTGCATAAAGGCCGGGTTGCAGGAGTTCTGCACCGCCTCGGCCAGGGTCTGGGTGCCGTGGCCCGGCGCCTTTTTGGAGCAGCTGATAGGCTTTGGCCAGCCCTCCACCATGTAATAGCCGGGGCAGTAGAAGGTATCGCTCTCTGACACCACGCCTTCCTCCAGTGCTGCGGCCAGCACCAGGGCCTTGAAGGTGGAGCCCGGTTCGTAGGTGTCGTTCACCGCCTGGCTCCTCCACTGCTTGTTCTGGGCCGTGCCTGTGGCGGCGTTCACCGCCTCCTGGTAGATCTCCTCGTCGGTCTTGCCCTCCGCCTTTTCGCCCTGCCGCTTCTCCAGCTCGGCCTGCACATCAGCCTCCACCTGGGCCCGCAGACTCTCGTCCCGGATGGTCCCGTACTGGTTGGGGTCGTAGTCCGGGGAGCTGGCCATGGCCAGCACAGCCCCGGTCTGGGGGTCCAGCACAACGCACCAGCCGCCCCGCTGGACGTCATAGGCCTTGATCCCCTCCTCCAGGATGCGCTCGGCATAGGACTGGATGGTGGTGTCGATGGTCAGGGTCAGATCACAGCCGTCCTCTGCGTCCACATACTCGGAGTAACTGTCGTACATCTCCACGCCGGTGCCGGTGCGGGTGGTGACCACCCGGCCCACCGTGCCCTCCAGCACATCGTTGTAGATGGCCTCTACACCGTAGGCGCCTCCCTCGCTGTTGCAGAAGCCCAGCACATGGGCCGCCAAGTCGCCGTAGGGGTAATACCGCTTGGTGGTGGGGGTGAGGTACAGGAAATGAGACAGCTTGTTTTCCGTGATAAAGGCGCGCAGCTGTTCCGCCTGCTCCTTCTCGATGTTGGTCTTCAGGACCTCATACTGGGAGTAGGTCCGCTCCAATCGGTCCGCCAGAGCCTCCCGGTCCAGGTCCAGCACGGCCAGCACGCCGTCCAGCACCAGGTCCTTCTTGGCCTGGAGGGCCGCCTGATAGGCCGTCAGGTCCGCATTGCCCTCCTCATCCTTGTATTTGGACTCGTCCACGCTGGCCTCCAGGTCCCTGGGAGACAGGATCAGGTTGTAGACGGTGGCTGACATGGCCAGCACGTCTCCGCTGCTGTCGTAGATGCTCCCCCGGAAAGCAGCCACCTCCACATCCCGTGTCTGCTGCTCCACCGCCTCAGCCTGATACTCCTCATGGTGGACGATGGCGATGTTCCACAGCTGGCCGATCAGCGGGATGAACAGACCCACGCCGCACACCAGCATCAGAAAGACCGTGCGACGGAATATCTTGCGCTTGGAGCCGCTCTCCCGTCCACTGCGGCCGGTATTTCGTTCTCTGCGATCGTCCATCCTGGGGTCTCCTCCTCTGGGTCCGTTTCCCTGCTTTGCCGTGCGTTCCGCTCTGCCTTGATAATCTGAGGCGCAAGAAAAGCTCTCTTTTCTTGCGCCCCCTTGCTCCGGGCGCGGGGGGAGCCCCTTCCGCCCGGTCTATCTCTTTCGTCCACCCATGGATCACTATATGCGGCGGGTCACCGGAAATATTCGATCAGACTGGAGATGATCTCCTCCAGCCCCGCCAGCAGGCCCGGGATGCCGGTCTTGGCGTCCTCCTGCCCGTACACCACCACGCTGTCAGGCTCGGACAGATCGATATACTCCACCTGGTCACCGGTGGGCCGGATCATGGTATCTCCCACAGCCGCCTGGATCCGCTCCATGTCAAATACCTTCTCATACTCTGCGCTGAGCGTAGCGTTCTCCGTCTGGAGGGTGGTCAGTTCACTGCGCAGGGTCACCACCTGGTCAGTCAGCACGGCGTACTGGGTGTAGCTCAGCAGCAGCAGGGCGGCGAACACCCCCACTGCTAAAAAGCCGATCACCGCGAATACCGAGGCCTGCCCCGCCTCTCGGACCTGGACCTGGGTACGGGTGAGGACCCGCTCCCTGGGGCGGACCCGGGGCTTGGGACGGAGCACCTCCTCCCGCCTCGGCGCCCGGACAGCGGTGCCGTCATAGGCGGGGGCGTAGGCCACACTGCCATAGGTTCGGTATGAGCTTAGCTGACTGCGCCGGCGGGTGGCCATGGCATTCACTCCATTTCTCTTCAGTATCCTTTATAACACACATATCACAGACGACCGCAGAGTCGTTTTTTACAGCTTTTCCGCTGCCCGGAGCTTGGCGCTGCGGGCCCGGGGATTGTCCCGGACCTCCTCCTCCGAGGGCAGGATCGGCTTGCGGCTCACCAACCGGATCTGGGGTTTTTTCCCGCATACGCATACCGGAAAATCGGGCGGGCAGGTACAGCCCCGGGCGAACTCCGCCAGGCCGGTCTTGACGATCCGATCCTCCAGGGAGTGGAAGGTGATAACGGCCAGCCGTCCCCCCGGATTCAGCCGGGGCACAGCCGCCTGGAGCATCCGGTCCACCGAGGCGAGCTCGTCGTTGACCGCGATGCGGATGGCCTGGAAAGACCGCTTGGCCGGGTGCTGCTTCTCCTTCAGTGCCCGGGCAGGCATGGCCTCCCGGACGATCTGCACCAGCTCCATGGTGGTCTGGATGGGCCTGTCCTGCCGACGCCGGACGATAGCGGCGGCGATCTGGGGGGCATACCGCTCCTCTCCATACTGGTACAGGATGCGCCGCAGCTCCTCCTGCGTCCACTGGTTGACCACCTCTGCGGCGGTCATCCCGCCGCTCTGGTCCATCCGCATGTCCAGGGGCGCGTCCGCCATGTAGGAGAATCCTCTCGTGCTGTCATCCAGCTGGGGCGAGGACACCCCCAGGTCAAAGAGCATCCCATCCGCGCCGGACAGGGACAGCTCGTTCAAGATCCTATCGATCTGGTCGAAATTGCTGTGGACCAGGGTCACCCGGTCCCGCCATTGGGCCAGCCGCTCCTCCGCCGCCTCCAGGGCGGCCTGGTCCCGGTCCACGCAGATCAGCCGTCCGGTGGTCAGCCGCCGGGCGATCTCCCGGCTGTGTCCTGCCCGGCCCAGGGTCCCGTCCAGATAGACACCCTCCGGGCGGATGTTCAGCGCCTGGATGCACTCATTCAGCAGCACCGGGCGGTGGGTAAAGGTCTCACTCATTTCGTCAGAACCCCAGTGCGGCCAGACAGGCCTTCATCTTCTCCGGGGTCATCTCCTCCTCTTCCCGGGCATTCCAAGTCTCAGCGCTCCATATCTCGGCCCGGTCGTTGACGCCGATGATGACGGCGTCCTTCTCCAAGCCCGCGTATTTTCTCAGCTTCTGGGGGATGACGATGCGGCCCTGGCTGTCCAGCTCGCACTTCGAGGCGTTAGCAAACAGGGGGCGCATGGCGGCCGACTGGCTCATGGGCAGGGAGGCAAATTTTTCCGTAAAGCGGTTCCAGGTCTCCTGGGGGTAGATGGCCAGACACTCGTCCACCCCCATGGCCAGGTAGAAGGTCACGCCCAGCTCCTCACGGAGCTTGGCAGGGATAAAGAGACGGCCCTTGGCATCGATGCTGTGTTCATAGGTGCCGGTCATCGCTCTCCCTCCCCACTTTGATGGATCTTAGCGGGATTTTACTCCACTTTGCCCCACTCTGCCTTTTAGTATAAAAGCACTTTACATAAAATGCAAGACTTTTTTTCAATTTGCCACAGAAAAAAACCGCTGATTTTTCAGAAAATCAGCGGTTTTTCGGCACGGAAACTGTGTTTCCGCCGCCCGATTTTGGTTTACATCTTTTGACCCATGCAAGGCGTTGTATAGACCGGTTTTCAGCGCACAATATGTGGCACCGCCCCTCCGTTCAGGATACACCGGGCTTTCTTTCCTTTCCGGGGCACTCTTTTATCCCCCCTCCGATCCTCCTGTCTCCAGGCGGCTCTTCAGCAGAGCGTTCACCGCCCCCGGGTCCGCCTTGCCCTTCAGCTCCTTCATCACCCGGCCCATGAGAAAACCAAGGGCCTTCTCCTTGCCCGCCCGATAATCCGCCGCAGACTGGGGATGCTCCTCCAGGACCCGGGCCACCGCGCCGGCAATGACCCTTTCGTCCCGGATCTGCTCCAGGCCGTGGACCGTCACCCACTCCTCCGGGTCCAGGTCCTCCGCGAAAATGCCCCGGAACACCTTGGATGCGGTGTTTCGGTTGATCCGTCCCGCTTGGACCATCCCGATCAGCTTGACCAGGGTGGCGGGGGTCAGCCTCATGTCCTTTGGCTCCAGCTCCTCCTCCTTCAGGCGGCGCATCATGTCCCCCAGCATCCAGTTGGCCGCCTCCTTGGCCGGCACCCCCAGGGCCGTCACCTCCTCGAAGAAGTCCACCAGGGCCTTCTGCCCGGTGATGATGCCGGCGTCGTACTCCGGCAGGCCCAGCTGGGTCTGATACCGCCGCTTCCGCTCCTCCGCCATCTCGGGCTGTTCCGCCCGCAGCCCCTCCAGGTACTCCTCCGACAGCTCCAGAGGCGGGATGTCCGGTTCCGGGAAGTAGCGGTAGTCCTGGGCGTCCTCCTTGGAGCGCATGGAGAAGGTGGCGTCCTTGTTGTCATCCCAGCGCCGGGTCTCCTGGACCACGCGCCCGCCCTCCTCCAGCAGCTCTGCCTGGCGGCGGGCCTCGTAGGCGATGGCCCGGGCAATGGCCTTGAAGGAGTTCAGGTTCTTCATCTCCGTCCGGGTCCCAAGCTCCCGGGAGCCCGCCGGCCGGACGGAGAGGTTCACGTCACAGCGCAGGGAGCCCTCCTGCATCTTGCAGTCCGAGATCCCCAGATACTCCAGGATGGACTTCAGCTTCTCCAGATAGGCGATCACCTCCTCAGCGGAGCGGAAGTCGGGCTCGGTGACGATCTCGACCAGCGGCACGCCGCAGCGGTTGTAGTCCGCCCGGGTCTGGTCCAGCCAGGGGTCGTGGACCAGCTTGCCCGCGTCCTCCTCGATGTGGATGCGGGTGATGCGGATTTTCTTGCCAGAGGCCAGCTCCACATACCCGTGCTCGCACAGGGGCTTGTCAAACTGGGAAATCTGGTAGGCCTTGGGCAGGTCGGGATACACGTAGTTTTTCCGATCCATTTTGGAAATGGGGTTGATGGTGCAGTGGGTGACCAGGCCGGCCATGATGGCGTACCGCACGGCCTGGCGGTTCAGCTTGGGCAGGGTGCCGGGCAGGCCGATGCAGATGGGGCAGCAGTGGGTGTTGGGCTCGCTACCGAAGGCGGTGGTGCACCCGCAGAAAATCTTGGTGGCGGTGGACAGCTCGATATGGGTTTCCAGGCCCCCGACCATTTCATATTGCCGGCTCACAGGGCGACCCCTCCTTCCACGGCGGACAGGATCGGCCCCGCCGCCTGCTCGTACTGATAGGCGGCGCGCAGGATTTTCCCTTCCTCAAAGCGGCCGCCGATAAGCTGCATGCCGATGGGCAGGCCGGCGGCGTCCATGCCGCAGGGCAGGGAGACGGCGGGCAGGCCCGCGATGTTCACCGGCACGGTGCAGATGTCTGTCAGGTAGGTTTCCACCGGATCCTGGGCCGCCTGGTTCTCGGGGAAGGCGGTCATGGGCACGGTGGGGGCGAGTATCACGTCGCAGGAGGCGAACGCCCGCTCGAACGCGGCCACGATGGCCCCCCGCAGGTTCTGCGCCTTCTTGTAATACGCATCGTAGTAGCCGGAGCTGAGCACATAGGTGCCCAGCAGGATGCGGCGCTTGACCTCATCCCCGAAGCCCTCGCTGCGGGTTTTGCAGATCATATCGTTCACATCGTCATAATGGGGGGCGCGGCGGCCGTATCGGATGCCGTCGTACCGCCCCAGGTTGGAGGACGCCTCGGCGCACGCCAGGATGTAATACACCGGCAGGGCGAACTTCAGCTCGGGCAGGTCGAACCAGACGATCTCGGCTCCCAGGGACTCGTAGGTTTTCACCGCCGCTTCCACGGCGGCCTGCACCTCGGGGCGCAGACCCTCCATGTATTCCCGGGCCATGCCGATCTTCATGCCCCGGATGTCCTGCTCCAGACCGTCGCAGACTGGGGCGTTCACCCGGCCCCGGGAGGTGGAATCCATAGGATCGTAAAGGGAGATCGCGTCGTACACGGCAGCCGCGTCGGCCACCGATGAGGCGATGGGGCCGATTTGGTCGAAGCTGGAGGCGTAGGCGATGAGGCCGTAGCGGGAAACCGCGCCGTAGGTGGGCTTGAGACCGACAAGGCCGCAGAAGCTGGCCGGCTGCCGGATGGACCCGCCCGTGTCGGATCCCAGGCCGTAGGCCGCCAGGCGGCCGCCCACGGCGGAGGCCACGCCGCCCGAGCTGCCCCCAGCCACGTGGGCGGGGTTGTGCGGGTTCTTTGCCCCGCCGAAGCAGGAGGTCTCGCAGGAGGAACCCATGGCGAACTCGTCCATATTGGTCTTGCCAAGCAGGACGGCGTTCTGCTCCTTGAGCAGCTTCCAGACAGTGGCGTCATAAATGGGGGTATACCCCTCCAGGATCCTCGAGCAGCAGGTGGTGGGGATGCCGGAGGTGGAGATGTTGTCCTTGAGGGTCATGGGGATGCCCTCCAGGGGGGCCAGAGCCTCGCCCCGGGCGATTTTTTCATCCACCCGGCGGGCGGTCTCCAGGGCCGTGTCCTCCGTGACGCGGACATAGGCGTTGAGTCGTCCATTGTCCCGCGCGATGGCGTCGAGATAGGCTTGGGTCAGCTCGGCGCAGGAAACCGCCTTGGTGGTCAGCTTGTCCCGCAGGGCGCGGATGCCGCTTATTTTCTTGTCGCTCATACCGCCGCCTCCTTACTGCCGCTTGCGCACGGGGAAGAAGCCGTCTTCCCCGCCGTCCACGTTCTTGAGAATCTCATCCCGGGGATAGGAGGGAACCACCTCGTCCTCACGGAACGCATTCTGCAGATTGTTAATATTGTCGAACTCGCCGGCGGCGGCTCCCGCCGCGTTGATGGTGTCGGCAAAAGCGATGATCTCGCCCATGGCGGCGGTCAGGCCGTCCAGCTCCTCCTCGGTAACGGACAGCTTGGACAGCTTGGCGATTTTCAGGATCTCTTCGCGGGTGACCATTGGGATCCCTTCCTCTCTGGAATAAAATGGTGGTTCGTCGCTCCGGTCAAAAAGCGAACGCGGGCCTGACGCATCGCGTCAGGCCCCCTGATCAGCGGATCTTGATGTGCACGTCCCGCAGCTGCTGCTCGGTGACCTCGCAGGGGGCGCCCAGAAGCAGATCCTGGGCGTTGGAGTTCATCGGGAAGGCGATGACCTCCCGGATACTCTCCTCCCCGGTCAGGAGCATCAGCATCCGGTCAATGCCGGGGGCCATGCCCGCGTGGGGCGGCGCGCCGTACTTAAACGCGTTATACAAAGCGGAGAATTTCTGCTGCAAATCGCTTTCGGTATATCCTGCCAGAGCGAACGCTTTGACCATCACGTCCAAATCGTGGTTGCGCACCGCGCCGGAGGACAGCTCCACGCCGTTGCACACCAGGTCGTACTGGTTGGCCATGATGTCCAGGGGGTCCAGCTCTCCCCGCTCGGCCTTGAGCAGGGTCTCCATGCCGCCGCTGGGCATGGAGAAGGGGTTGTGGCAGAACTCCAGCTCGCCGCTCTCGTCGCCGATCTCGTACATGGGGAAGTCCACGATCCAGCAGAACTCGTACCGCTCCTTGTCCATGTGGCCCTCGCAGGCGGCGCCGAAGGTCTTGATCATCACGCCCACGGACTTGGTGGCGCTCTCCCCGGCGGCTACCACCACCAGCGTGTTCGGCTTCAGGTCCAGGACCTTGGACAGCTCGTCCTTCACCGGCACCACGAACTTGCCGATGCCCCCGGCCAGCTCGCCGTTTTCATCCACCTTGAACCAGTAGCCCTTGCTGCCGGACTGCACCTGGCAGTCGGTGAGGAGCTTTTCGATCTGCTTGCGGGTGAGGGTGCAATCGGTGATGTCCACCATCTTCACGGTCTGACCCTTGAGGGCGTCAAAGTCGCTGTTTTCAAAGAGCTTGGTAACATTTTTGCAGGTCAAATCAATGCGCAGGTCGGGCTTGTCGGAGCCGTAGGTTTCCATAGACTCCAAATAGGGGATGCGGCGGAAGGGGGCGGAGGAGGCCACGCTGTAGGTGCCGAACTTGGCAAAAATCGGGGGCAGCACATCCTCCAGCACGGCGAACACATCGTCCTGGGTGGCAAAGGCCATCTCCATGTCCAGCTGATAGAATTCGCCGGGGGAGCGGTCGCCCCGGGCGTCCTCGTCCCGGAAGCAGGGAGCGATCTGGAAATAGCGGTCAAAGCCGGAGGTCATCAGCAGCTGCTTGAACTGCTGGGGGGCCTGGGGCAGGGCGTAGAACTTGCCGGGGTGTTTCCGGGCGGGCACCAGGTAGTCCCGGGCGCCCTCCGGGGAGGAGGCGGTGAGGATGGGGGTGGTGATCTCCAGGAAGCCGTGGTCCGTCATGGCCTGCCGCAGGGCGGCCACCACCTGACAGCGCAGGACGATATTATGTTTGACCTCCGGATTCCGCAGATCCAGGTAGCGGTATTTCAGCCGTGCAGCCTCATCCGCCTCCCGGCTGCGGTTGACAGGGAAGGGGAGCTCCGTGTGCTGGCAGCGGCCCAGCACCTCCACACGGGTGGGGAGGACCTCCACCTCACCGGTGGGGAGCTTTGGATTTTTGCTGTCCCGCTCCCGGACGGTGCCCTCCACCGAGACGGTGGATTCCTTGGTGATGGATTTCAGCTGGGCCACCTGCTGGGCGGTCTCCGCCACCACCTGAGTCGTTCCGTAAAAATCCCGGATCACGGCGAAGGCCAGTTCGCTGCCGACCTCCCGGACATTCTCCAGCCAGCCGCAGATTTTTACCTGCTTCCCGGCGTCGGAGAGCCGCAGCTCTCCGCAGGTGTGGGTTCGATTCTGCATCATGATGATTGCGTCCTTTCTGTATCTGGGTTTTGCCGCGCTGCACTCCAGGCGGCAGGGCGATGAATCTTTCAGGGATGGCATGGTCCGCCGCGAGCGTGCGCGGCGGTTTGCCGCGGCTTCCGCCTCACAATGCCCGGAAGGGGGAGGAGAGAAGACGCTCCAGGACGGCGTCCCAATCCATTTCCGTCAGGATCGGGCTAAGGGAGGCATCCTTCGGCCGGGCAGCGTCTAAAGCCGCATTGAACAGAAGCTCTCCCTGGGTTTCTCCATC
>OLGF01001352.1_pt1 | contig 26507 bp, 44 predicted proteins | sample 1604971 | NCBI WGS metagenome assembly OLGF01 (sample SAMEA3888902, study PRJEB22519) | human gut metagenome | biome: human gut; feature: human-associated habitat; material: faeces | place: Denmark | collected 2011 | reverse complement strand
AAATATGATACACTTCAGTTAGTCACCGAACGATTGACAAAAAGGAGGTGTTTTTATGTCAAAAAATAAGCCGTTGAGGGGACTAATCTATCAAACTTTTGATACAGAATCCGATTGTGCAAAAGCATTAGGCTGGAAACGTCAGCGATTAAACAAAATTACTAATAATAAGAAAAAGCCAACGGTTGATGAAATAAACGAGTTGGCTAAGGTATTAAATACAAACGTGGAAACAATATTTGAATTTTTTTTACCAAACTAGTCACCGAATGATTGATTTATTTCAATTCTAAAAAAGAATGGAGGCATAAAATGCAAAGAGACGAATTGTTCCCAAGTGGAATAGTTTTACCCCGAGAAATCAAGAAGTCCTGTATTGAGAGTATTTTTCAAGCAATAAAAAAAGAGCTTCCGGAAGAAGCTCAAAGAGTTGAAGTATTAACTGCAATTTTAAGTGATGCAAAAGAAAAAATACACCAGATGAAAATTGAATTATAACATTTTTTCTTCAATACCTTGCAATGTATGAGAAATTGCCATTAACTCTTGATCTGTACTACTATCTCGAACACTTGGAAAGTCATTAAAGGCTAATGGATTCATAACAACAACTTCAGAATATTTCTTGTTCATTGTAAAGTATTTTATCTTAAAAGTTAAAGATATGTTTTCATCGACGATGTTTCCTATATCAACTCTACATGGAATAGACTGCTGCGGAGCTAAAAACGTGTTGGCGATATGAGTAAACAATGTAGCACGTGAATCTAAGCTACATTTTTTTAAGTCATAATCACATGTAATGCTAGATATAGTAGCTCCGGTATTCCCGAAATTTTTAATTACAAAATATGCTCTTGGGGTTCTGACGGTTGTTGTTTGAAAATAGATGGTTATGTAAGGTCTCGTTGATTCCTCTATCATTTTAGAGTTTTGCTTCAGTGTTTTAATCGAAATAATAATTGCAACAATTCCTGTTATAAGAGATGCGGCAATACCACAAATTTCAATAATGTCAGAAATTGTAAGAAAACTACTTGCCAAATATGCCACCTCCTTTCAATCAAATGTTATCGCTTAGCAGAGAGCGTTACAATAAAAAAATACAAGTTTAAATTTCAAGTAACCTAAATAACAAACAAGGAGAAAATCAAATGAAACCAGAAAAATTTATTTTAAAAAGAGTAAAACCCAAAACAAGAGCAAAAGGCTGGAAGCCTGTAACTATCAAGCTGGATTTATATGAACAGTTGATGGAAATTAGTGATACGACAGGCGAATCTATATGTTCAATTGCTTCATCAGCAATCGAGTTTGCCTTAGAGAATTTAGTTATTGAGGATTAAAAAGTATGAATTTACCGCAAAGGAAGGCTGTGAGATAATTGAATTTTCATCAAAAGAATAATTCAAAAATTAAAAGCGTAAAAACAGCACAAGTAATAATAACCGAATCATCAATTGGCAAAGGTATCGAAAGTGATCCAATTAGAATTTTAGTTGAGTATTGGGATTTAACAGGTGGTTTATTAGCGCAACACGACACTATAAATGATTCAGATTGATTTTTCATCTTGCCCTTTGAGATTGTTTTTCTCCACTTATATCAACAATTTCCTTAAAAAGTTTATCTCGCTCATGACGATTAACATACCATTGTTCAATTAAGAATTCTAATAATTTCAGCAATTTTTCAGCTTCTCCAGGAGTGATATCAACAATTAAATTTACGTCATTTTCCATGTGTGCGCCAACATTTCCTATTTTTCGTACACTATCTATCACTTCCCACAATTTAAAGGGTATTTTATCTTTCAAAGCGGTAATTTCTGCATTCAGATTTTTTTCTCGAATACCCCAAAAATCGTGAATCATACCTTGTAAGCATCGTCTTGATAGTGTAGCTGATGCTTTAGGACTCAATTTTAAAATCAAATGTGCTTCTTCATAATCTGCGATAATTGCAGCAGGTATATAGTCAGGAAATCTTTTGAATACAGCTATAGGTTGGACATTCATATCTATATCACCAAAATCTTTTCCGCGACCTTTAGCTATTACTGTTATTTTTTCACAAGATGGGCAACGAATCATAGATAATTTAAGAGAATTATCTTCAGCAGTCGCAAAATGGGGTGGCCGATAGGATGGCTCCCTTAAAACACAATCAAAACTGAGTAAAAACTCACTTTTTACACTGTCATTTACAGCTATTGAATCATTACAAAAAGGGCACTTAATACTTGCCATATAAAAAACTCCTTTAGTATTTTTTAGAAAGAGGTGAAGTAAAGTGGCAATTTCAGCAAGGACAAAGTATCCTAACTTGAAATTTTTAATTTCAGAAAAGAGATATTCTCAAAAACAAATAGCGGAATCCATAGGAATAACTCCAAGAACTTTTTGTAAAAAATTACAAGGTATTTATTCGTTTACATTGGATGAAGCGTTTATTATACAAAATACGTTCTTTCCGGAAATAAGATTGGAAAATTTATTTTCAACTGTTACAAATTATGCCATATATTGATTTAAAAATCAATAAAAACACAATATTTTGTATTTAAGGTGAATTAAACTCACATAAAATGTTGATTAAAATCACGAAAGGAGGTGAAAAAATGCAAACTTTACAAGAAGTAGAAGCGTATTCAAAGGTTCTTTCTGATGAATTAGCTCATGCAAAATTGCGGTTAAGGTTGTCAGAAAAAGAAGGAAAAAAGATTATTAAATATCAAATAAGAGAGATTGAAAGAGATATTCAGCGCAATTCTATGAAAATTGAAGCTATTTAAAATTGATTTTTCTAAAAGTTGTATAAAGTTGTGAAAAGTTTTATTGAGTGACTTTCCAAAATAAAAATTCCTGAAAATCAACTTTGAAAATTTTTAATATTCTTGAGAAAATTATTAAGGAGGTGAAAAAATGCAAACTTTAAAAGATGTAGAAACCTATACGGAGGAGTTTTTAACCCCTAAAGATGTGGCGAAAGTTCTGGGGTGTGATGCACAGACAATCCGAGTACAAGCTAACCGCTGCCCCGAAAGGTTGGGCTTTCCTGTATCTATCATCGGTACACGTGTGAAGATACCGAAAGAAGCTTTTTTGCGATTTATGAGAGGAGACTTAAAGCCAAATGAACAAAATATTTGATTGGGTATTTATTGTATTGACTTTTGCTTTAACTCTGGCTGCTTTGGGTGTGGTCGGGAGTTTTGAGCTGGGCAATATCGACTTTGTAGGCTTCTTTATAGGACAAGCTGTATGTATATCCGGTATTGCAGCATTAGCAATATTAAATCATTTTTTAAGTAAAAAGAAAAAGTTCCGTAAGAGTTGCAGCTCAAACGGAACAAAGAAAAAAATTAACCGCTTTCAGTATACCAAATAAGGGGAGGGCGTGTCAATGTACATAGAATATTCATGTAAAGACGAGGGTGTATGCGACACACACTGCCCCAATAAAGATTGTATCTACCATAAAACAAATATAAAAGGAGAATCTACATATGATACCAACAACAATAATGCTAACACTGGACGAACAATCGCTTGAAGCGATAAACCGACTGATTTCAGCTTTAGAGAAAGTAAATCCCACATCAGTTACACCGGTGCCGCCCACTGTTCAGGTCACTCCCGCAGCGGCAGTATCAAGCACACCTTTAAGTGTAGCATCCACTCAGCCTGTAGTTTCTACTGCTGCTCCTGTACCGACTTCGCAAGCACCTGTGCAGCAGCCTGTTGTTCAATCTCCTGTAACCGAGGTTCAGCAGCCGGCTGCCATTCCTACTAGCCATGTAGCACAATCATATACAGTAGAACAGCTGCAAATGGCAATGGCTCCATTAGTCGATGCAGGCAAAATGGAAGATATCAGGGCACTGCTTAACAGTTTCGGCGTGCCAAGTATTATGGACCTGCAACCGGACCAGTATGGTGCTTTAGCTACAGCACTCAGGGGTATGGGGGCACAGATATGAGTAAGACGACAGTAAGTACTCCCAAAGCACATGCTTTACTCGGTGCCAGTTCTTCAGCAAGATGGCTTGCGTGCTCACCGTCTGCTCGTATGTGTGAGGATATACCGGAAACGGAAAGTCCGTATGCCGCAGAGGGAACACTAGCGCATGAAATTTGTGAATTGAAGCTAACAAAGGCGTATACATTGGCTCTTGGTCCAAAAGCTTTTACGACTCGGCTTAATAAACTGAAAAAGCATGAGTTGTATCAAGATGAGATGTTGAAGTGTGCAGATGTCTATTTGGACTACATTGATTCTATTATGCTAAGTTATCCGTCAACACCTCACATTGCGATTGAGCGCAGGGTTGACTACAGTACATATGTTCCGGAAGGATTTGGCACAGCCGACTGCATCATCGTATACGGAGATACTTTACATGTCGTTGACTATAAGCACGGCAAAGGTGTTCCGGTTTCTGCGGACTATAATCCACAGATGATGCTATATGCGTTAGGAGCTTTAAGTGCGTATCAGATGTTGTACAACATTCACACTATCAAGATGTCGATAGTACAGCCCCGTCTTGACTCTATATCCGAGTGGGAAATTAAGTCAGAGGAACTGATCAAGTGGGGCGATGAGTTTGTAAAGCCTCGCGCAGAAAAAGCCTTTAAAGGTGAAGGCGATTGTGTGCCCGGTGAGCACTGTAGATTCTGTAGAGCAAAGGCGATTTGCAGGGCCCGCGCGGTTGCTAATCTGGATTTAGCAAAGTACGCTTTTGCTGAGTCCGCCATGCTGTCCAATACAGAAATTGGAGAGATACTACAGCAGGCGCAAGACCTTGAGAAGTGGGCAAAAGACGTAAAGGAGTATGCACTTGATGAGGTGCTAAAAGGAAATGATGTTCCTGGGTGGAAAGCCGTAGAAGGACGTTCAACAAGGTCGTTTGTAGACATAGACAAGGCCTTTGCTACTTTAACTGAAAATGGTATTGATGAAAGTCTACTCTATGAGCGTACACCACTGACGCTATCTAAAATTGAAACTATGCTGGGTAAAAGTAAGTTCGCCGAGCTTTTGACAGACCAAGTGATTAAGAGTCCCGGCAAGCCCACAATTGTTCCAGAATCAGATAAGAGACAGCCGTTTCATATGACGAATGCGCAACACGTATTTTCAAATAAATAATATAGAGAGGTATTTTAATTATGGCACAAGTAGTAACAGGCAAAGTAAGATTTAGCTATTTAAACGCGTTTGAGCCACGCTCAAACAACGGAGGAGAACCAAAGTACTCTGTAACTTTACTTATCCCAAAAACCGATGTAGCCACAAAGCAAGCAATTGACGCTGCTATTCAACAGACCTTACAAGATGGAATTGTTTCTGTGTTTGCGGGTCAGATGCCTGCAAAACCTGCTATCCCGCTGTATGACGGTGATGGTGTGAGACCAAGCGGTGAGGAGTTTGGAGAAGAGGCAAAAGGTCACTGGGTGATTACAGCATCTAGCAAGCAACAACCCGGTATGGTAGACGCTTCTTTACAACCAATTATTAATCCAAACTCACTATATAGCGGTTGCTATGGCCGTGCAGATATTAATTTTTTTGCATACAACGCAGCAGGTAAAAAAGGTGTAGGCTGTGGGCTTAATAACTTACAAAAGCTAGAAGACGGAGAACCTCTATCCGGACGTAAGAGTGCACAAGAGGTATTTGGAGCGGCTCCTGTTGCACAGCAACCGGTTTCTTATCAACAGCCGGTACAAGTCTCACCAGTCATGCAGCAACCTGCTCAGGCACCGCAGTACACTCATCCTACTCCAGTTACACAGCAGCCAGTGCAGTATGGATATTCTGACATAGATCCAATTACCGGTCAACCAATTGTAATCGACCCGGTTACCGGACAGCGTGTGATGTAGTATGAAATACATATCTATCGATATAGAGACGTACTCATCGGTGGATATTAGCAAAGCAGGACTGTACAAGTACGTGCAGTCCTTTGATTTTGCCATATTACTCTTCGCCTATTCTGTTGACGGCGGTTCTGTACAAATCGTGGATTTGGCACAAGGCGAAGAGATTCCACTCGATATCATATCAGCTTTAGGAGATATCAACGTTACCAAGTACGCATATAACGCTGCTTTTGAGCAGTACTGCTTATCGAAGTATTACACAACCCCAATTTATCAGTGGCGCTGTACTATGGTGCAGGGCTTGTACTGTGGCTATCCTGCGGGACTTTCCGCAATTGGTGAAGCTTTGGGGCTAAGTGAAGATAAGCGAAAACTTGCTACTGGCAAAGCACTTATACGATACTTTTGTGTGCCGTGCAAACCTACAAAAACAAACGGCGGCCGAACACGTAATCTTCCACATCACGAGCCTGAAAAATGGGAGCTTTTTAAGGAGTACTGTAAGCAGGACGTTGTGACCGAAATGGCAGTAAAAAACCATCTGCACCATGAGCTTCCTATATCAGAGCAAATGCTTTGGATAATCGACCAGTATATTAACTCTGGTGGTGTAAGGGTAGATGTAGACCTGATACAAGGTGCTTTGTCCATAGATGAAGAAATCACAACGGAGCTTACAGACAGAGCAAGAGCCATTACGGGGTTGGATAACCCAAACAGCATACCACAGCTTAAGCGGTGGGTGGAAGAGCAGACGGGAACGCCTGTTGACTCACTTAATAAAGCAGATTTACAGCAGATTATTGATACATGTGGCGACCCTGCTGTTGCTTCTGTACTAAAGATACGTCAAGAGCTTGGTAAAACGAGCGTAGCTAAGTACCGTACTATGGACACTGCCGTGTGTGTAGACGGTCGAGTACGAGGACTACTACAGTTTTACGGAGCTAACCGAACGGGGCGCTGGGCTGGCAGACTGGTGCAAGTGCAAAATTTGCCGCGTAACTATTTAGAGACTTTAGATATTGCCCGCAGCTTAGTAAAAGCAGGCAGCACAGAAGGGGTCAAGATGTTATACGGTAATGTGCCTGATACCATATCACAGCTAATCCGTACAGCTTTTATACCGGAGGACAATCATCATTTTTTGGTTGCTGACTTTTCAGCTATTGAAGCAAGGGTAATCGCATGGTTGGCACAGGAGCACTGGCGATTAGATGTATTTAACACTCACGGAAAGATTTATGAAGCATCAGCGTCGGCGATGTTTGGCGTTCCGGTAGAGCGCATAGCAAAAGGTAATCCTGAGTATGCGCTGCGTGCAAAAGGTAAAGTCGCAGAGCTTGCTCTCGGTTACCAAGGTGCTGCCGGTGCTCTTATCAATATGGGCGCACTTAATATGGGTCTTAGTGAAGAAGAGTTGCCGGACATCGTACAGCGTTGGCGGTCCTCAAATAAACGTATAGTCGATATGTGGTATACGCTGGAAACTATGGCTCTCCACTGTATAGAATACGGAGAAAGCAATGCCCTGCCAAGTGGGATTGCCATGACAAGAGACGAAAAAACATTAACAGTTACTTTGCCAAGCGGCAGACAGCTCTTTTACATAGAGCCAAGAATCGTAGTAGGAGATAACGGCCGTAAACAGATATGGTACTACGGTACCAATCAAACAACCAGAAAGTGGGAACTCATCCAGACATACGGAGGAAAGCTCACTGAAAATATCGTGCAGGCTGTAGCAAGGGATTGTCTGGCTTACAGCATGCATATCTTATATAAAGCAGGGTACAAAATGGTAATGCATATCCACGACGAAGTGGTGATTGAAGCTCCGCTTGCAGACCCGGTTCATACTTTGGATAACGCAATCAGCATTATGTGTACACCTGCACCATGGGCTAAAGGACTTCCTTTAAATGCCGATGGCTTTACAACCAATTACTATAAAAAAGATTAGGAGTAGCGGATATGACCAACGACAAAATCATCATTATATCTACGGGTCAAAGCCGCAAAGCGACATCTTGGCATCCTCAAACGCTGATGTGGAGCAATTTTATACAAAAGCTCTCTGTACCGGTAAAGACAAGTGAAAGCTATGACGACTATATCCATCTGCCAAAGTCACAGCAAGATGACCTAAAAGACGTAGGCGGTTTTGTAGGAGGAACTCTTAAGGATAACCGACGTAGTAGCACTTCTGTTATCGACCGCCATATCGTAACGCTGGACGCAGACAGTATCCCGGCGGGAGAAACGCAAACCCTTATCAACAAGGTGGCGTCATTAGGATGTGCTTTTGTGATTTACTCAACCAGAAAGCACTCAAGTGCCACACCAAGACTGCGCATTATTTTACCGTTAGACAGACCTGCGTCGGCAGACGAGTATGAGCCGGTTGCACGAAAACTTGCAGGATATATCGGATTAGACTACATGGACCCTACCACTTTTCAAGCATCACGCTTGATGTACTGGCCCAGTATCTCGCAAGACGGGGAGTATGTGTATACCTATGAGGATAAGCCGTGGTGCAGCGTTGATGGCATCCTCGGTCAGTACTCAGACTGGCACGACCAAACACAGTGGCCGCAGGTACCGGGAGAAGCTGCCATTCCAACAAAGTCAGCTAAAAAGCAAGGTGACCCACTGCAAAAGACAGGTGTTGTCGGTGCCTTCTGCAAGACGTATAACATCGAGCAGGCAATAGCTGTTTTCTTAGACGATGTGTATACCCTTTGTGTCAACGGCAGATATACCTATACAGAAGGGTCAACCGTTGGTGGCGCAGTTCTGTATCAAGATGGAAATTTCTTGTACAGTAACCACGCTACGGACCCGTGCAGCGGCAAGCTTGTTAACTCTTTTGACCTTGTAAGGATACACAAGTTTGGTGAGCTGGACTATGATGCAGCACCCGGCACACCAACTGTATCGCTACCTTCATACAAGCAGATGATCGAGTTTGCTACATCTGACCCAGACGTTACAACACTTCTTACCAGAGAAAAGTATGAGACTGCGGCGGCGTCTTTTGATGCAGTACCTGTCTTTGATTTGGATGCATCCGGTGACTGGCTCGGCAAAATCAAAGTTAACAGCAAGGGCGAACCCCTCCGTACAATCGACAACATTTTACTTATCCTCAACAGCGACCCAAAACTTGCAGGAAAAATTGTATTTGACAAGTTTGCAAACCGTGTGACCATTACAGGTGATTTACCTTGGCGCGAATGTAAAAGTAAGAGATTTAGCGATACCTGCTGGCGCGATACGGATGACTCAGGACTGAGGTACTACTTAGAGTGTACATATGGTATTACAGGCAAGGATAAGATTTTCGACGGCTTTGCACTTTGTGCAGAAGCGCACTCCATACACAGAGTAAAGGACTACTTGCAGTCTTTATGCTGGGATGGTGTAAAACGTATCGATTCTTTGCTCATAGACTACTTGGGCGCACAGGATAGCCTGTATACACGAGAAGCATGCCGCAAGACACTAATCGCTGCTGTAGCACGCATCATGCAGCCTGGAGTGAAGTTCGATAACATTTTGATTCTGGCAGGTAAGCAAGGGGCTGGTAAGTCCACATTCGCAAAGGTTCTTGGCGGCGAGTGGCATAACGACTCTTTACATGATTTTAGAGGGAAAGAAGCCTGCGAACAGATACAAGGTTATTGGATCGTTGAGCTGGGGGAGCTTACAGGTTTTAGCAAGGCTGAATCTAATGAAATTAAGCAGTTTGTTAGCCGACAAGAAGATGTATACAGAGAGCCTTATGGCAGACGCACAGGCTCTTTTCCAAGACAATGCATTTTTATTGGTACGACTAATGACAATCACTTTCTAAGAGACTTAACGGGAAACAGGCGTTTCTGGCCGGTTGATATCGGTATCGTAGAGCCGACAAAAGATATATTCACACAGCTTGCCCTGGAACGAGACCAGATATGGGCAGAGGCAGTTGCCGCATATATGTTGGGGGAATCAGTGTGCTTGAGCAAAGAGGCAAATTCAGAAGCAGTGGATGCACAAGAAAGCCATGCAGAGATTAATCCAAAAGTAGGCGTTATAACTGAGTTTCTGGAACGGAAGATACCGTCGGACTGGTATAGCCGCGATTTGGCAGCCCGGCGGGCTTATTGGGGCATGGGTGCCAAGAGCTCAGAGGGCTTGATGGATCGGGACCGTATATGTGCAGCAGAGATATGGCGTGAGTGCTTTTTAGGAGATATTAAAGCAATGAAACGTTCAGACGCAATGGAAATCAACAGTATTTTAGCTGCCATACCTGGGTGGCGAAAAAGTGATAAAGCTATCCGATTTGGTGCTGACTACGGTGTCCAAAAAGGGTACGTTCCTGACGTAAAATCAAAGTTACAAAACGGAGTTTGAAAGTTACAAAAAAAGCACTTTTGTAACTTTGTAACTTTGATGTAACTTTCAAAGTTACGTAAAAAAGCACATTGTTGCTAGGGTTTCGGCGATTTGTAACTTTGTAACTTTAATTTATTTAAAAATATATAAATATAGAGAAAATAAGAGAATATACGCATATATACTCTATAAACTCTATAATCGCGTATATATAAAGAGCAAGAAGGTTACAAAGTTACAACTGTTTTCATAAGGAGGTTTAAATGTGTTAGAAAAAGACATTGAAAAAAATCTGATTAGCCAAGCAAAGCAAAGACTTGGTAAGGCATACAAATTCGTGTCCCCCGGGAACAGCGGCGTACCAGACAGAATCGTAGTTCTCCCGGGAGGGAAGATTGGTTTTTGTGAACTCAAGAGACCTGGGGGTAAAATATCTAAGCTGCAAGACGTCCAGATTAAAAAATTGAAAAGTCTGGGATGCTTTGCAAGAGTGGTTGACAGCTACGAGGGTGTGTCTGGCTTTTTAGACGACTTAGAGAGGCAGGATTTTAATGCAGACATTCACACCACATAACTACCAAAAGTACTGCATTCAAAGAGCCGTGTCTGACGATAAGTTGGGATTGCTGCTTGACATGGGGCTGGGAAAAACAGTTATTACGCTTTCAGCCGTTAAAGAGTTAAGATACAACCGTTTTGAGATTAGTAAAACTTTGGTCATTGCCCCTAAAAAGGTGGCAGAGGATACATGGGCAAAGGAACGCGACAAGTGGGAGCACACACGTCTAATAAGGGTTTCCATTTGTTTGGGGGCGGCACAAAAGCGGATTAGGGCACTGAACACTCCGGCAGATATATACGTTATTAATCGTGAAAATGTGCCTTGGCTAGTAGAGTATTATCGCAATTCGTGGCCTTTTGACATGGTGGTAATAGATGAACTGAGCAGCTTTAAAAATTCACAGTCAAAAAGGTTTAAAGCTTTGAAAAAGATACGACCACGTATCAAACGCATTATAGGGCTAACTGGTACGCCATCGCCTAACGGACTTCTTGACTTATGGGCACAGGTGTATCTATTGGACCAAGGCGAAAGGCTCGAAAAAACGATCACCGAGTACCGCGAGAGATATTTTGTGCCGGACAAGCGTAGTGCTGAAAGAGTTTTTACATATCGCCTGAAAGACGGAGCAGAGGACGAGATAAAAAGTAGAATTTCTGATATCTGCATTAGTTTACAGGCAAAAGACTACCTAGAGCTTCCACCGCGCATAGATGATATACGGTATGTGAAGCTGGATAGCAAAGCACAGAAGCAGTACGACCAGATGGAAAAAGATATGCTGTTGCAAGTGGATGAGGATATGATTGACGCGCAGTCAGCAGCAGTCCTATATGGAAAATTGCTGCAGATGTGTAACGGTGCTATTTATGGAGAAAATCGTAAAACCATAGAACTGCACAACTGTAAGTTGGAGGCGTTCAGTGAACTTGTTGACGCATTAAATGGCAAATCGATGCTGGTGTTTTACAACTTTCAGCATGATCACGACAGAATCAAGGCACTGCTTGCGAAAGATAAATTGCGAGTAGGTGACTTGAAAACACCAGATGACATAACGCGGTGGAACAACAAAGAACTTGACGTGTTATTGGCGCATCCTGCATCTGCAGCATACGGTCTTAATCTGCAGGCAGGCGGTAGCCATGTTGTGTGGTTCGGTCTTAATTGGAGTTTAGAACTGTACCAACAAGCTAATGCCAGATTGCACCGACAAGGACAAACTGAGCCGGTTTATATACATCACTTGGTTGTAGATGGCGGTATGGACCAAACGGTTATGGCGGCACTTGAAGCGAAAGCAGATGTACAAGATACGTTACTACAAGCACTGAAAGCTAAAATATCGAAATATAAAGGTGGCGAATCTAAATGATGTATGAAGAAAGAGACAAAATCATACAAGAAATGATCGATAAATGCCTGCGAGTTTTAAAAGAAAAAGCAGAGGGATACTCAACGGATGAGGACGTGCTACATAACTTTAGAGTAGCGGCAGGACTACAGGGGTGTAGCGTGACACAGGCTCTTGCAGGAATGATGACGAAACACACAGTTAGTGTATACGACATGATTAACAGCGGGCAAAGCTATGCACCGGCTGTCTGGGATGAAAAGATTGGAGACCTTATAAACTACTTACTGCTACTAAGAGTTGCAGTTAAAGGGTGCAGTTTAGAAGAGTAAAGGAGAGTATAAACATGTCAATAGAGCAGGAACTGAGAGCATTAAGAGAATTTCATGGTATGACACAGGTACAACTTGCTGATAAGGCAGGAGTATCCGTTACCACAATCCGAAAGCTGGAAAGAGGTGAAAGGGTTAAGTTAGATGTGCTGGAGCTTATAGCAGAAGCACTCGGAAAGAAAATAAAAGTTATTTTGGAGTAAAAAATATGATTTTATCAGGCAAAGAAATAGAAAGAGAAGTAAAAAATGGAAATATTGTGATAAATCCTTTTGATCCTAGTCAAGTAAACCCAAACAGCTATAACTTAACGCTGCATAACGAGCTATTGGTATATGAAAATGAAATACTGGACATGAAAAAGCCCAATCCGACCAAAAAATTAGTGATTCCGGAAGAAGGATTATTGCTGGAACCAAATAAGCTGTATTTGGGAAGAACAAAAGAATTTACGACTACCAGTAAATATGTCCCTATGCTGGAAGGACGTTCTTCTACAGGCCGTTTAGGATTGTGTATTCATGTAACCGCCGGTTTCGGAGATATTGGCTTTGCAGGTTACTGGACATTGGAAATTTATTGTATTCATCCACTGATTATTTATCCTGATATTGAAGTATGCCAAATCTATTATCACACCATAAAAGGCGACTATGACTTGTACAGCAGCGGAAAGTACCAAAATAATACAGGGATTCAATCAAGCATGATGTATAAAGACTTTGAAAATATGGAAAGCTCCGAATTGCTGAATCCCGCAGGAAAGTATTTGCTAAAATTTGCTAAAAATCACAATTTATCACTATCGGAAGCTTATGAGCAGCCTATAGTTAAAGCGCGATTTGATTTTTTCAACAGGACAGGACTATAGCAAAAAGAATGAAGATAGGAGAGTAAAGATATGAAGTACAAAATCGGTGACAAAGTAAGAGTGAAGGATAACTTGAAAGTGGGAAAAATATATTTTATGAGTAATACGACTGAATTTGATTCAGTAGAACAGGAAATGCTTAAATTCAAAGGTAAAGAAGTAACAATTTCTTCTTGTACAGATAGTGAAAAATATTACATAAAAGAAGATGATGGAAAGTGGAGTTGGACAGATGAAATGTTTTCGGGACTAGCTACCAGCCTTCCAAAAATCGTCATCACCACAGACAGCAAAACAACAACTGCAAAAATGTACGAAGGAACGAAGCTGCTTAAAACCGCTAAATCCAAGTGTTCCCCCGAAGATACATTCGATTTTGCTATTGGCGCAAAGCTCGCACTGGAGCGCGTGACTGAAAAAGAGCAAAAATTCAAAATTGGACAGTTTGTAAGAGTTATTAATAATGATACGAATAATTTTCCTATAGGACAGATTGTACAAATTATAAAATTTAATGAAAATAAAGTTTTATGTGAAGGGTACTGCTGTGACCGCAGATGGATTGATACGCAAACCATGTTCGATTATCAAATCGAAGAACTGCCAGAGGATGGTGAATAAAAATGCAAGCAAAAATCATTTCATTTGATGAGGTTTTAGAGCGTATAAAAAGCGGAAATGTCAAAAATATTTACATTATCGACATTTTGAGTAGATTTATTCGAAAAGTGTCGGATGTGGAAGTAGAGTTTTTAATGCAAGTCAGAGAAGATAGTATTTTTATACACGCTGAGTTGGGTGGTGAGTGATATGGAGTGGATAAGTGTAAAGGATAGGTTGCCGGAAAAAGAGCAAGGGTGTATATGCAGCTTATTTTTTGAAGATATACAAGAAAGTATCATTGTGATAGCATACTACCGATTACATGGAGAGTGGTTCTGTAGTGAGTATGAATCCCTTCCGTGGAAAATCACCCACTGGATGCCATTACCTAGCTTGCCGGAGGAATAGAAGTGGAGACAAAAAGATATTTAGTGAAGTGTGGCAAATGGGTTGAAACACATCGTAAAAATATTTGGGGAGATAACACCTCGGTATTTGCGTGTTCTGCTTGCGGCAAGTATACCATAGGGAACAAAGGAATTACGATAAAATCAAGATATTGCCCTAATTGCGGAGTAAAAATGGATTTGGAGGTGTAGACAGTGAGTGGCAGAGAAGCGAGCGAACTGCTTATTCTAAAAGCAGAGTTAAAAAACTATAAGCGGTGGTATTTTGACTGCGTCAAGCAGCTGGAGCAGGTGAAGCGTGAGCGCGATGCGGCGATGAAATTCATCCCAAAAGATTGTGAAACGTGTGCATATTGGAGACCTAAAGAAGAAAATATTTGTGTTGCGCCAGAAGGAGCGCCATGCCATTGGGGCAAACGTGAAGCATGGAAATGGTGTGGCGCGAAGGAGGAGTGAAAATGTTACATGAGTTAAAGATATACCCAATGCATTTTAATGATATTTTGAAAAATAACAAAAATTTTGAGGTTAGAAAAGATGACCGATTGTATGAAGTGGGTGACTATCTGTATTTAAGAGAGTATTTGCCTGCTGATGAATACACAGGAAAAGAGATTTTAGCAAAGGTGCTATATGTCTATAGGGGTGAGCTTTGTTTACAAGACCACTGTATCATGGCAATAGAAGTTTTGGATTGGTGGACGGTGAGATAAGATGACACGAAAAAGATTCATAAAGCTGCTTATGAGCAAAGGGGTACAAAGAAATGACGTGGAAAAGTATGCGCGAGAATGTATAGAAATCGTTAAAGATTATGAGTATTTGTACGTTTTTGCCATTGAAGGAATGATGGAGTTGTTGTATGAGACAGTAGAAAACATAGCTGATGTTATTAGCGAAATAGATAAGTATTTAACCAAAATGATACAGGGGAGCAAAACTGATGGGAACTAAAAGTATTGTAAACCTTCTCTGTGCTATGGTTTCCCTTATTTTCCTATTAACAACAATCATTTTAGTTTTAAATTTACCGTTTATTACGATTTTGCAGTATTGGTGGGCTTTTTTAATAGGGGCAATTATTTCAGGCACGGTGTTAGTGTTTTGTGTTATTTCAGTTATAGCGGATATTGCAGAAAGGAAAAGAAGAAAATGACATATCAAGAAAAAGTAAAGTTTTTGAAAAGGTATAAACAAATAGATAAAGAAATTACTCAACTTCTACGTGAGAAAAGCGAGATATTTTCTCTTGGAACTAAGATAACTCCTACATACAGCGACATGCCAAAAGGTACGAATGAAAGCGATAAAGTGCAGTCAACTGTAGAAAAGCTGGAAGAATATGAAAGAAAGATCGATATAAGAATTGATGACTGGTGCGAGGCAAAGTTAGACATTGAAAAAGCGATCCATACGGTGGAGAGTGATACACTTAGACTGTTATTAAGATATCGATACATAAATGGGTGGACGTTTGAGCAAATAGCGGTACAAATGCACTATACTTGGAGACAAATCAACCGACTCCATAAGAAAGCAATAAATGTCATAGAATGTCATATAGATAGTGTGGTATAGTATAAACTGAGGATTAAGAGAAATAAGGCTGTGCAGAAGCACGGTCTTATTGTTTTTTACTATTATATATCGAGGTGGTGAGGTGTCTAAATTAACAGAAAAACAGAAAAAATTTGTGGATGAATATCTTATAGATTTGAACGCTACGCAAGCAGCTATCCGAGCAGGATACAGCGAAAAAACAGCGCGTTCTATTGGACAGAGATTGTTGACAAATGTTGACATTCAAAAATACATGCAAAAAGAGCAAAAAGAATTGCAAGAAAGAACGAGCATTCGTCAAGAGGATGTCCTGAGAGAGCTTGTAACTATAGGGTTTGCTAAAATAACAGACTTTGTAGGTATTTATCATGGATTTGTTATCCCGAAAGATACCGCGGACATACCAAAGGACAAGATAGGAGCTGTTGCAAGTATCGAAGCCGGAAAAGATGGTGTAAAGATACGGCTTAACAGCAAGTTAGACGCATTGGAAAAGATAGGACGGCACTTGGGTATGTTCGATAGTAATCGGGCGCAGGAAACCGCTGAAAATAACTTGATTGAAAAAATAAAGGACAGTGTACAGCTTATGGAAGGGATAGACGAAGATGAAGTATGCGGTGTTTAGTCCGAGGTCATTGCTTACAATGACATGGTGGCAGACAGAAAGGTATAAGGATAAGGACGCAGTTATATGCGATGGTTCTATACGTTCCAGTAAAACGGTGTCTATGTCAATTGGTTTTATTTTGTGGTCCTGTAGTTGCTTTAACGGAAAGACCTTTGCCATATGCGGAAAAACAATTGAGAGTTTGCGGCGAAATGTTATAACGCAGTTGCCTACTTTATTTGAGGGACTATGTAAAATCACAGAGAGAAAAAGCGAAAATCTTATGGTGGTTTCTCTTGATGGTAGGGTTAATAAATACTATTTATTTGGTGGTAAAGATGAAGGTTCGGCAGCTTTGATACAAGGTATGACCTTAGCAGGCGTTATGTTTGATGAAGTGGCCTTGATGCCGCGCTCTTTTGTAGAACAAGCTTTGGCAAGATGTTCTGTGGAAGGGTCAAAATTTTGGTTCAACTGCAACCCCGACAGCCCAGAACACTGGTTCTATAAGGAGTGGATACAAAAGCACAAAGAGAAAAACGCTTTATACCTGCATTTCACTATGAAAGACAACAACAGTTTATCTGAGAAGGTAAAAAAACGTTATGAAAATATGTATTCCGGTGTTTTCTATGATAGGTTTATCCGTGGGCTATGGGTGGTAGCAGAAGGACTTGTATACGACTTTTTCCAAAGTAAAAAGGAAACAATTATAAAAACAGTTGATATGAATGACTATAACGAGTTCTATGTCAGTATTGACTACGGTACGATTAATCCGTGTTCTATGGGATTGTGGGGAGTTAACAGTGAGGGAGCTGCTCGCATAAAGGAAAGTTACTTCGATAGTAGAAAAGAAGGCAGGCAAAGAACGGATGAGGAACATTATCAAGCACTGGTTGAGTTGGTAGAAGATTTGCCGATTACAAGAGTTATAGTTGATCCTTCTGCCGCTTCCTTTATCGAGTGTATCCGCAGACATGGCGAATTTAGGGTAAAACCTGCAATTAACAGTGTTATTGACGGCATACGTATTACAAGTTCATTGTTAAACTCAGGTATGATACGTATAGACCCAAGCTGTAAAGACTGTATACGTGAATTCGGTCTATATAGATGGGATGAAAAGAAAACATCCGATACTGTGTTGAAGGAAAATGACCACGCTATGGACGAGGTCCGTTACTTCTGTAACACAGTATTACGCAAAAAATTCAAATGGTTAGATTGGGGGAGCGATGTTGTTTAAAAAAACGATTGACTGGCTAAAGCAGATTGTCAAGACCGTGTCACCTAAGAATAGAAACTTTGATACTTCTATCTCAAGTAGTATGGAAAGTGCGATAACCAGGTGGACAAAGCTATATAATAACCAAGCAGATTGGCTTACAGATAAAGTGAAGAGTTTAAGCCTTCCTGCTGCCATAGCTTCAGAGTTTGCGCGTTTAGTAACACTGGAAATGAAAACAGAAATTACAGGTTCTAAGAGAGCAGACTATTTAAATGAGCAATACCAGCGAGTGATTGAAGGGATTCGACCCAATGTTGAGTATGCTTGTGCAAAAGGTGGAATTATCCTTAAGCCGTATGTTGCAGGAAACAATATTGTGGTTGACTATAATCAAGCAGATACTTTTTTGCCAACTGCTTTTGACGGCGCAGGGAAAATGACGGGGTGTATTTTCTACACACAGATTGTGCGTGACGGGGATATTTACACCAGAGTAGAAGAACACAGCTTGGTTGGTAGTACTTATACAGTAACGAATAAAGCGTTTATGAGCAAAGTTAAGGGGAGTTTGGGGAAAGAGATTTCACTGGATTTAGTAGCAGAATGGAAACATATTCAGCCAAAGACAACGCTAAGCCCAATAGAGAAACCATTATTTGCGTACTTTAAAATACCACTTGCAAATACAGTTGATTCAGCTTCTCCGCTTGGTGTTTCTGTATACTCACGAGCAGAAAAACTGATAAAAGATGCTGACGAGCAATACAGTCGCTTGTTATGGGAGTTTGAAGGTTCGGAACTTGCCATTGATGCAGCGATTGAGTATTTAGAACCCACCAAAAAGGATTTGAAGTTGCCAAAAAATAGCGACAGACTTTTCAGAAGGCTTGATATTGATACTCCGGCAAACGGAAATGCTTTTTACCAGATATTCAGCCCGCAAATTCGAGACCAATCACTTGTAAATGGGCTAAATCGTATCTTTCAGCGAATAGAGTTCAACTGCAATCTTGCATATGGAACAATTTCCGACCCGCAAGTGGTTGATAAGACAGCAGAGGAGATAAAGGCGAGTAAACAGCGTTCCTATGCTTCTGTTCTAGATATTCAAAAAGCATTGGAAGGTGCATTGGAAGATTTAATTTATGCTATGGATGTCATGTGTAGTATTTATTCTCTTGCGCCGAAAGGTGAATATGAAACGTCTTACAGTTGGGATGACAGTTTGGTAACAGACCGTAAAGCTGAATTTGCAGAGAAGTTCCAGTTGGTACAGGGTGAGATTTTGGGTGCAGATGAATTTCGTGCATGGTACACAGGAGAGGAGATTAAAACCGCTCGCCAAAATCTTCCGCAGAGCCGAGTTGAGGAGTGATAACTTTTGCTTACTCCTGAATTTTTAGCAAGTTTTCCTCAGCCTATCTTTGATTTGTTTCAAGATTTAGAAGATGAGATACTTGTCGATATATCCAGACGAATTGCAAAGAGCGGAAAAATTACAGATACAGCACAATGGCAAATGGAAAGATTGAGTGTAATTCTTTCTACTGACGAAAAAATAAAAAAAGCTATTTCTAATGTTGATAAAAAAGTACAGAAAGAAATAGAGAAAATGCTAGCTGAAGCCGCTCAAACATCTTTTGATGCAGAAGCGGCTATTTATCATGCTGCAAATAAAAATATCAGGAAACTTGCGGACTACAGCGAACTGGAAATCCTGATCGAAAGTATCACAAGGCAGACACAAGGTGAGTTAAAAAATTTAACCCGTACTATGGGCTTTGTGGAGCAGGTCAATGGTAAATCTCATGCGGTAAGTCTTACAACAGCATATCAAAAACAGTTGGATTTGGCGCAGTTATCCGTATCAACCGGAACGCTGGACTATAACACGGCGATAAGAACAGCAGTAAAGCGACTTGCTGATAGTGGTATCCGCTTCATAGATTATGAATCGGGCTGGACAAATCATCTTGATGTAGCTGCAAGGCGGGCAGTAATGACAGGTGTGAATCAGCTGTCTATGAGAATGACAGATTTTTTAGCGGATGAACTGGGCTGTGAATTCTTTGAAGTAACTGCACACGCAGGCGCAAGACCGTCACACAGAGTGTGGCAAGGTGAAGTATATCACAGGGGCGGAGAAAAAGACGGTTACCCCGATTTGGAAGAAACTACAGGTTTAGGCAGAGTTGATGGGCTGTGCGGTGCAAACTGCAGGCATGGATATCATCCGTTCTTTCCGGGCATATCCGAAAGGACATACAGCCGAAAACAACTGCGAGAGATTGACCCTCCTTCATTTACATATAACGGTAAGGTTTATAACACATATGAAGCTACACAAAAGCAAAGAGATATGGAAACGGCCATACGGAAAACCAAACGGGAGTTACTTGGATATGATTCTGCCGGACTGAAAGACGATTATGCAGCTGCCGCGGTAAAACTCAAAAGACAGCGTGACGCGTACAAAGAGTTTAGCTATCATGCTGACATGGCACAGCAGAAAGAATTAACGCAAATTTATGGTTTTGGGCACAGTCAGGCAAGCAAAGCAGTGTGGGTAGAAAAGGTAGCAAAATCATATGGAGATTTTAAAGGTATTACATTACCAAATGGTATTAAAATTACTGGAGCAAGTGACCACTTTGGATTGCGAGCAATGTCACGGAATGTTTCAAAAGAGGATATAGAGAATGCTTTGACAAAGCCACTGCAGATTAGTAAAATGAAAATAGATACAAAAGGCAGAGAGAGCTTCTGTTTAATAGGAGAAAAAGCAACGGTATCTGTTAATCCTGACGGTACATTGATTACCGTTTATCCAACAAGTACCAAAAGAGCTAAAAGACTAAAAGGAGATACATCGTGAAGGGTTTACGGAGCTGGTTTAATGAAAAACAACTGAATTTACTTGAAAAACTTAACTACCATTTAACTGATGATTATGATTATTCTGACGATGAAATTATTGAAATCATAGAGGCGGTAGAGAATTATTTGATGATGCACGGATTTGAAAAAGATTATGTACCGAACGACATAGGAAATGCATGTGAAAGTATTTTGGATATTTTTGGAACAAAAACTTAAGATAAAAGTAATGTACCACCTTATTTTTAGGGTGGTTTTTTTATGCCCTGGGCATGGCGTTAAAAGGCTTTTTTATTTTGGCTGACTACGAGCGTAATCGGTGGAGTAGAAAGAGATGCGACCTCGTACAAAAGCGTATCTACAGAAAGGATAACTATGAAACGAGAAGAACTAATTGAACTGAATGTGCCGGAGGAAGCGATTGACAAAATCATGCAGATTAACGGAGCGGATATCGAAAAAGCAAAATCTGCTCTTGAAGAAAAAGAAAAAGCGCTGACCGAAGCACACGAGAATTTAGAGGCTGCCAACAAGCAGATAGAAGAGTTCAAAGGAATGGATATCGAGAGTATCCAAAAAGCATGTGATGACTGGAAGCAAAAAGCAGAGCAAGCCGAAGCTGATAAGCAAAAGTTTATCCACGAAAGCAAAGTTGCGGGATATGTAAAAGATTTAAAGCTAAAGGATGAAATTTACGAAAATCATGTAACAAAAATGCTGCTGGATAAAGGGCTGCAATTTGAAGGTGACAAACTGATCGGCGCAGATGATGTTGTAAATCCATTTAAGGAATCTCATCCTGATGCGTTCCAGAGCACAAAACCAACACCGACATTTGTAGCGGCTACAGGTACATCACAAGAAATGAAACTAACAAAGGAAGATTTTAGAAAAATGGGATATCAGGATAGATTATCTCTTAAGTCTGAAAATCCCGAACTTTATAATGAATTAAAGGAGTAATTTAATATGGCAGATGTAACAAAAATTGCAAATATGATTAATCCAGAGGTAATGGCAGATGTCGTTAGAGATAAACTGACCGATTTGATTAAATTTACACCACTGGCAAAAATCGATACTACTTTGCAGGGAAGAGCAGGTGATACTGTAACACTTCCTAAATTTGCATATATTGGGGATGCGGCTGATGTTGCGGAGGGTGAAGCTATTCCAATGGCACTTCTTACAACTAGCACCTCAAAAGTAAAAGTAAAAAAAGCAGGTAAAGGTATCAAAATAACCGACGAGGCTGTACTTAGTGGATATGGTGACCCTGTAGGAGAAGGAACAAATCAACTGTCTTTGTCTATTGCTGCTAAAGTAGACAACGATTGCTTAGCTGCGTTATCTGGAATTAAAGCAAACATGACCGTTGATGTAAGTGCTAAAGATACAATCGGTAGTCATGTAATTGCGGATGGTTTAGTAAAATTCGGTGAAGACTTGGAAGGGGAAAAAGTGTTATTGATTGCCCCTGCTCAGTTGGCACAAATCCGAAAAGACCCTGATTATTTAAAACCTTCCGAAATGACACAAAAAGCAATTATGAGCGGTGTTATTGGTGAGATTTGGGGTTGCCAAATTTGCGTTTCCAACAAAATCAAAGCGAGTGGTTCCAAATATACAAACTACATTGTAAAACCGGGCGCACTTGCAATTTATCTGAAACGTGGGGTAGAAGTTGAAACTGCAAGAGATATTAGCTTAAAGCTAACCGAAATTACAGCAGATGAGCATTATGCAGTTTATCTTCTTGATGAAAGCAAAGCTATTAAACTGGTTACTGCAGAAAATCCAGTTGAAGCCGCAGCGTAATTAAAATAGAGCTATGGCATATGCAGACTATACATACTACCAAACGCAGTGGGGCGGAGAACTTGAACAAAAAAATTTTGCTATTTTGGCGGAAAGAGCTTCCGATTACATAGATACAATTACTTTTAATCGAATTAAGGAAAATACAAATTTGATGTGTGATGAAGTAAAGAAAGCAGTATGTAGTGTAGTTGACGAAATGCAGCAGCAGAAAACCATTAAAACAAAAGGTATTGTGAAATCATTTAACAATGACGGATACAGTGAAACGCTGTCTTATGGTTCAGATTCTCGCTCAAATGCACGTAAATTGAGAGAATCAGCTTCTTTATATTTAGCAAACACAGGTCTGTTATATCGGGGGTATTGCCATGATAGGAGCAAATAAAGTCATTACCTGCTTTGTAGAGCAGAAAGACGAGACATACAAAAGATATCCGGTTGCTGGTGTAACATGGCGGGAAGTAACGGCAGTAAGCACCACGGACAAGGGATTGAACTTAGATAACTTTGTAAAAATTCGCATACCCATTGAAAGTGCACCGGAGGGCTTCACGCCGCAGAAAGAAATGCTTGTGGTACAAGGCGAGTGCAATGAAAACGTTGGTGTAGATATTACTGCCAGCGCACTAAAAAGAAAGTATAATGCGGTGACAATAAAGTCTGTGACCTATAACACAGACGGTCAATGTCCGCATTGGAAGTTAGAAGGTGTGTAAATGGCCGGAATTAAAATCAAAATCGATCCAGTAGACAAGATACTGCTAAAACGCAACCTGAATCAAAACGGGCAAGCACAAAAATTCTTTTCCAGCGAAGTACGTCGTATGTCTGACCCTTATGTACCTTTTCAAAAAGGACCTTTGAAAAATACGGCTAGAGTGTATCCGAATCGTATCGAGTACATTCAGCCGTATGCCAGAAAAAATTACTATGAAAACAAAGGGTACGGCACACAGGGAACAAATAAGGGAGGCTTACGTGGCAAGCAGTGGGTTCCGCGTATGTGGATTGACAGAGGCAAAACCATTGTGAAAAGTGTGGCTAAATTCGCAGGAGGTGTTGCGAAATAAATATCATAAATGCAATTTACGATTATATGCGTACTTGTCCGCTTCTTGATGAAGATGGAAAGGTACGCGTTAACTTTTTAGGGGAAACCCCAATTGAATATGTAATTGAAGAAGTACCGGCAGAACCGATAGTCAAACGATATGTTGACGGCTCATCGATTCGACAGGTACTTTTTATTTTCGCCAGTCGTGACGATTACGACAAAAGCGCAATACAAAATATGCTTTCCTCGAACTTTTATGAAAATCTTTCTGATTGGTTCGAGCAACAAACGTTAAACGGTGACCTTCCTGTCTTACCGGAAGGTATGGAAAGTCAAAAAATTGAAGCAATTTCAACAGGATATGCATTGGAAGCGGATGAGCTTGAAAAAACAGCACGGTACCAAATCCAATGCAAATTAACTTACTATAAGGAGCGATAACATGAGTCAAACAATTCAAAGATATCAGATTGCCGACTACTTAAATGTTGGCACAGATGAAGAAACATACGAACTAATGGGTGCAGGCTTTAATACACTGGATGAAAACCCAGCAGCCCAACTGGATACAAAAACATATGTGAATGACCGTTCCGCAACATCCACAATCAAAGGTTATCAAGCGCAATTTCCATACGATACAGACCTGATTGCATCAGAAAAAGCAGTTATGTATCTATATGAGGTCGGCAGAAATCAGAAAACAGGTGCAGAAGCAGAAACTGACTATGTAAGAGTAGAACTTTTCAGCCCTGTTTCATCGAAAGAAAACACTTTCAAAGCCCGAAAATTCCACGTTTCCATTGAAGTTTCATCTTTCGCGGGTGCAGGCGGCGAGACTGTCAAAGTAACCGGTAACCTAAACAATGTTGGTTCTTTTATTGACGGTGAGTTCAACACAAAAACAAAAACATTTACTGCCGCAGGTGCAGGAGCGTAACGTTAGGAGGATACGACATGATTATTAACGGCGTTGAGCTGGAATGTGACGTTTTAGACGTTACAACCTTAAAAGCGATTAAGCAAGGAAGCGAAATGGTGGCGAACATAAATAAAGAAATCGCTCCTATTCAAGATGAAATCGAACAAATAGAAGCAATGTGCCATATTATTTTTGACTTTTTCAATCATATTTTTGGAGAAGGAACATCAGAAAAGTTGTTTGGTGACAAAGTCAGCCTAACACTGTGCATGGATGCTTTTGAATCCTTTATGAAGCAGAAAGCAGAGCAAGAGGAAGCCTTTAATAAAAGGGCTGAGAAGTACAAAGGAAACCGCAGCCAACGCCGTAAAAAAGCATGAATATCCTACTAGATAAATTGCCGACAGCCGTCGAGGTAGGCGGCAAGATGTATGATATCAATGCGGATTTTCGAACAGGAATCAGACTGGAAATGACGGCGGTCAGTGAACTGGATGACACAGAAAAATTAATGCGAATACTATTACTGTACTACGGTGATATTTCTGGCGTTCCTGCTGACGTAGGCGCAGCTTTCACCGCGGTAATGAACTTTTACCACTGCGACAAAGATAACTCCTCACAAGGCGGCACAGCGACCAACAGGCGCACACAAATATATTCTTTTGAGCATGATGCACCGTATATCTATGCTGCATTTTTAGAGCAGTACGGAATCGACTTAACACAGGAGCATGATTTACATTGGTGGCGATTCAAAGCAATGTTCGATTCTCTCAGTGAGAAAACTCAATTTGTGAAAATTATGGGCTACAGGTCCATGACAATCACAAAAGATATGAGCCCACAGCAGAAAGAGTTTTACAGACGTATGCAGAAAACATATGCTATCCCTGTATCGAAAACTGAAAGGGAGAAGACCACCGCGCTGGAACAAGCATTGCTAAACGGCGGAGACCTTACTGGTCTGTTATAAATACTCACAAAATATTGCTATATCTCCCTTAATATGATAAAATATGGAATATTTATACAAGGGGGAGAAAGTATGAAAAAGATAATCAGTTTAGTATTAGCAACACTGGTATGTGCTGCTGTTTTTGTTGGGTGTGGGAGTGGTGAAAGCACCCCCACAAGTAGTATATCAATACAGTCAAATAATGAATATAAAGACTTGACGGTTGGTCAAAATGTTGACCTTGAAGGAACGTTGGGTACAGAATCATTTTATACAGGTAATAGTAATGTATTTAGTATGTACTTTGGAAACGATAGTATAGCAACCGTTACTTATATAGGAACAAATTTAAATTTAAAAATTGGGGATAGCGTTAGAGTAGAGGGAACCATAACAGAGTCCGATAATAGTGGAAGTAAGAAATCTATTAGAGTGCAAGCAACCCTTGTAGAGAAAGTGGCATCATCTAATTCTACTACGTCATCGAACACAGCATCAAACGGAAAATTACCAACGACCCCTAGTAGTGGTGGTGTTTGGTTAGCTAAGCCAGATGAATTGGCAGAAGAGTGGGAAAAGAGATTAAAGAGTGGAGAGTCTATTGATGCACCTGGACAAGCTCCTGATATAAAAACAATGTATATATCAAAAATTGATAGTAATACCGCAATTGTTTTTGATACAGATACCAATAGGTATGTAAAGGATGTATATGTTCAGTGTAAAAAAGAGAATGGGGTATTAACTGAACGTGATAAAAGTAAAGTTGATGAATATGTTTCTGCATTTGGACAAACAGTTGATCCAAAATTTACCACAGAAAGCCTTGAAGAAGTAAAAGCAAATATGATTATCTCAGAAGATGGTACAAGCGGAGTTGCAATTAAGAATAATACAATGTTTCAGATTTTAGTCCAAGATGAAAGTAGAATTATGTGGAAAATAAGTTTAGTTAAATAATAAATAGGATATCAAATATAACACATTAAATAACAACCACACTCGTTTGGGTGTGGTATTTTTATTGGAAAAATTAAAAAACCTCTTTAAAAATAAGCATTGTACAGA
>OLGF01001350.1_pt1 | contig 26515 bp, 19 predicted proteins | sample 1604971 | NCBI WGS metagenome assembly OLGF01 (sample SAMEA3888902, study PRJEB22519) | human gut metagenome | biome: human gut; feature: human-associated habitat; material: faeces | place: Denmark | collected 2011 | reverse complement strand
TACTCCAATTACGGTCGTATCCTTCCAAATAATATTGATATTGAATATCATACTGGTATTGATAATTGATACTCTCGAAAGAAACAACCAGCGTATTCTCGTTATGGCTAAGTTTCAATTTGCCTTCCTTCAACATTTCAAAGAGACATTCATTCCAGTGATCGGAACGTTCGACACCTTCAACCTCAACACTATGAATACGAAGTGGAGCGGCATAATTCAAACCTTTGGCAAACATAGGAGCCAAAGTGACAACTCCATCGTTGCTGCCAAAAAGCACCCTGCCATCTGAAGTACACGCAACAGACATTCGGTTATACTCACGTTCCATTCCCTTAAAGATGTTGAGGTTTACTATCTTCCCCTGTTTCATGAACGCCAATCCTTTATCCGTACTTATCCACAAATTGCCATTAATACCTTTTATAAGTCCATAAACAGTATTAGAAGGCAAAGCGTCCTGATTAGTATAACGCTTAAACTTCTTTGTCAGGAAATCATAATCATAGAGTCCTCCTCCATCCGTTCCAATCCAGATATGACGGGAATCCTGAAAAGCCATACTGTTGACAAACAAATTAATGTCTTTATCGGGATACTGTTCAGGATAAAAGAAACGACGAGGATGCAAAGGTTCGCGCTTATCAATCAAATAGCCTCCATGCGAAGTTCCTACAGCAATAAAACGCTTATCCAATGATTCCGTGATGCATTGCACTTCGTTGACAGGCAGATAGAATACCGACTTTCCCGTTCCATTCAAATTATATTTATCTGAAGGGAAACAAGCCATATCTCCATCCAAACATCCCACCCAAATATTACCATCGCTATCAGTTAAAAGACTGAATACGTAATCACTCTTCAACATTCCTGTATCCACAGAATAAGCAGGCATACTAGTGCCATCAGCATTAACCTGATATACGCCATTACCATAGGTACCAACCAGAATTCTGCCGTCTACAGTCTGACAAATCGTAAGCGCCACTTTATTATATAATCCATGATGCCAAAGATGAGTCTGCGCATCATAAACACTTACTCCTTTATCTGTGGCATACCATATTTTCCCATCACGGCTTTGGAAAACATCGTTCACACAATTATCTATCAGTGATTGATTGTTGAGATATTCATGTGTGATATATTCCAAAGTATGTTTCATCGGTATTGCCAAATCTACTCCTCCCGAGTAAGAGCCAGTCCATAAATCGCCAAAACGATCGCAGCACAAGGTGTATAATCCATTACCATTCAACACGTTACCAGGACGTCCATCTGTATCAAGCAAGAGTTTGGTTTGTTTATTCGAACTGTCATAAGCATATATTCCAGCTCCATCTACAGCCATCAGAAGAGTCTGCTTATCATATAAAATGATTGAACGTACGGGAATTTTAGGAATGTTTTGCAAAGATTGGAAATCAGCAGATTTTATCAGCTTCCAAGTACTATCATCCATCACTTTAACTCCTTCGTGAAAAGTACCCAGCCAGATACGATGTCCCACAATATCATGATAAGAGGATACTACAGAACTGCCACTAATCTTCTTTTCTAACTTCCGGGCAGGCATCGAATAGCAATAAACATCTTTAAATGTTCCTATCAAGAGTTTCTCACCTATAAATTGGATATGATTAATATAGGTATTTTTCAATACAAACCTACCCTTAGCTGTCTCCCGAACTATCTCCTTTCCATCAGTAGCTGCTGATAAGCAATAAATGCCTCTATCCATAGCTAACCAGAAATTGCCCTTTTCGTCTACCAACAGTTCGTTCAACACGATACTTCCACCTAAAATATTCTGAAGATTACATTTCAAAACAAATGCATCTTTCCTCTTATCATATATATACACCTTTCCCTTGTTGTCGTAGGCGTAAATCAGATGTTGCGCATCCTTAGTCAGTTTAATACTTCTACCACTAGCATCACTATACGGCATCTCTGTGTATAAAGTATAATTGGTTACTTGTTGCCCATTATATCGGTCAACTCCACGCTTAGTACTTATCCACATAGCACCATCCTCTGCCTCGACAATAGAATAAACACGAGGGCTGGAAAGACCATTGTCTGCATTGAGATTGGAAAGCATGAACATATTTCTGGAAATATGCGCATATACCTGAAGAGCCGATGCCAACAGCAGCAATATAATTAGAGTACAGGATTTATGTCGTTTCATAATTCTTTCATTGATATTACTTGGGGACAAAGATAATACAAAAAAATGAAAAACAAATAGAATAATGAGATAAAATGAAAAAAATCTATTATCTTTGCAACATATTAATATAAAGATATAGACTATGATCAAAAGATTATTATCCTTTCTAGACGCATCGCCAGTGAATTTCCTGGCAGTAAAGAATATCTCCAAGGAATTGGAGAAGAACGGGGTCCGCCGTATGAACCCACAGGAGCCTTTGGGCAAGATTGAAGCGGGTGAAAAGTTCTTCGTTACCAAGAACGACTCTTCCATCTACGCCTTCCAAATCGGAAAGAAGCCTTTGGCAGATGCCGGTTTCCACATGATCTGCGCCCACTGCGACTCGCCTACCTTCCGCATCAAGCCAAATGCTGAGATGCTTTGCGAGGGCGGTATCGTAAAACTGAATACCGAGGTTTATGGTGGTCCTATCATGTCAACCTGGTTCGACCGTCCGCTCACTTTGGCTGGTAGAGTTATCGTGAAGGGCGAGAATGCGATGAATCCCCAGACGCTCCTTCTTCATGTGAAGCGCCCATTGCTGCAGATCAGCAATCTCGCTATCCACTTCAACCGCCAGGTGAATGATGGTGTGAAGTTGAGCAAGCAGAAGGATGTACTTCCTATCCTCGGCATCATCAATGATGAACTGGAAAAGGGTAACCTCCTGATGAATGTGATAACCGACGAACTGAATATCCAGAAAGAGGATGTTCTTGATTTCGACCTCTATCTGGCTGATGCCACTCCAGCCTGCACCTTCGGTGTACACGATGAGTTTATCTCTTCAGGCAGACTCGATGACCTGTCTATGTGCTGGGCTGGTGTAGAGGCGATGATTGCATCTGATGCCAATGATACCACCCAGGTTCTCGCCATCTTCGATAATGAAGAAACGGGGTCTCAGACCAAACAGGGAGCCGGAAGTCCATTCCTTTCATATATGCTCCAGCGCATCGCCCTGGCACAGAGCCATACAGAAGAGGCTTATTATCAGGCAGTAGAGCGTGCCTTCATGATTTCAGCCGATAATGCGCATGCCTGGCATCCTAACTATAGCGAAAAATTCGACCCTACGAATCATCCTAAGTTGGGCGGTGGTCCGGTCATCAAGTTCAATGCAGCCCAGAAGTATGCGAGCGATGCTGTATCAGCAGCCATCTTCGCCAACATCTGCGATGCAGCCGGTGTACCATGCCAGCGCTTCGTAAACCACAGCGATGTAGCAGGTGGCAGCACATTGGGCAATATCCTCGCCTCTTCCATCCCATTGAAGGGTGTGGATATGGGCAATGCCATCCTCGCTATGCACAGTTGCCGCGAAACCGGTAGCGTTATCGACCACGAATATTGCGTGAAGGCTTTCACCAAGTTCTATCAGCTGTAATTCCTACAGGAAATTAAGTTGTAAACCAATTTGCTATCCAAAGGAAATAAAAAAATAAATCTAGCGACGCTGTGAAACGCTGCGTTGCTGGATTTATAAAAAATGCTATTCCAACCACACGGCGTTTCACTCACCATTAGTCATAACGCATTGTTTTATAAGCAGATGAACCTTCTTCTTCATATCCCTTGTTCTGTACCAACTTAGGATTTAAATCGATACATTTCTGAGGAATCGGGAAAACGGTGATATAACCGGACGATTTGCCTTTCAGATATGGATAGAGATTGAAGGCATCAGTAAACATACCAAAGCGGATAAGGTCCTGACGATGAATATCTTCTCTTGACAATACGGCAAGACGCTCTTCGAGAATACGATTGAGCGTAGCCCTATGGGCAGGCTTGCCTTGACGGGCGCGAACCATATTCAGTTCGGTTCTGCCATCCTCACCATTACGGATATTTGCCTCTGACTTCATCAGCAAAACATCCGTATAACGGAACAGGAAACGCGCAACTGGGGTGCCGGTACGGCTAGGAAGCTCTGTACCGCTGTCGGTACTGCAGAATATCACATCCTCGTCCAAGGAATATCCCTCAGCAGCCAGAGCATCACAATAGTAAATACAGGTTTCCCACGCATTCAGCTTCTTGCTGCGATTCTCGCTCGCCTTGAGGTCATTCAGCAGGGAGGCACCATCGGCTGTCTGAACCATAAAATCAATATTACGACCCCTTGGACGCTTCTTATAACCCTTGGTCCAATCATCAAAAGTATAAATTTCTGCATTCAAAGCCATCTTTGCCAGCAGATAGTTGACCACCGGTTTCGTAATGCGACCGAAAAAACTGCCCTCCTTACCGCTATGCTGAGCGGAGAGATAAGGCAAAGCCTGCTGTAACTCACTGAAAATAAACTGAAAGACCTCACTTCTCTTACTTTGGGAAGAAAGATAGACATCAGTAAAGGAAGCAATGGAATCGGACTTTGCAGAGGCATAAATAGCAGATTCTTCCGAAGACAAAACCACCGGAATACGCCCAAACTTATCCATCGCCTCATAATAAAGCAAGGCTCTGATGGCTCGCACCTCAGCCTTCAACCGGTCTTTCTGGTCGGCAGTAATCAGCGAGGCGTTGTCATCAATAAAATCAAGGGAATGATTGGCAAGAGAAATACCCTGATAGATATATTCCCAGACATGGTAAAGCGGGTCGGCATAAGAAGTTTCCTGGCTATCCTTGTCCATATAATCATATAGGGGCGCTACGGCATTGGAATAAATATCGGACACAGAACCATTGATAGCATCCTCGCTGAGCAGATTCTTCTGCTGCTCATTCTGACACGAAGAGAATGCTAGCATAGTCCCCAAAAAGAAGACCCAAAGGTTTAAACGACAAATATTCTTGACCATATCTTCGTTTTATTTAGGTTCAATACAATTACAGCTGCAAATATAATAAAAAAGAATGATATAAAGACTGAAACCTTGAAAAAACTTACGAAAATTTTGCGCTTTCGGTTATTATTGCTAACTTTGCATCCAGTTAGCAGAGCGCTGACGAAGGGGTAGCTTTACACGAATGCCCCTTATATAAAGGTTTTAATTTAAATAAATGAAAAGATTCAACGGGATCACACTCGGTGTAGCATTTTGCTCTTTGGCAAGCCAAGCTGCACTGGCACAGACAAAAATCGACACCTTGAAGGTGCAACATTTGAATGAAGTAATCGTAAAAGGCGTACGTGCCACAAAAGAAGCTCCATACGCCATTGCCAACATCAAGAAATCAGAACTCCAACAATTTTCCTCTACAGGTAAGGAATTGCCTTTCCTCCTTTCTCGCACACCAGGTATCCTGGCGTGGGGCGAAAATGGTATCGGAACCGGTACTACCTACATGCGTATCCGTGGTGCTGCAGGAAGCCGCATCAACGTGACACTCGATGGCGTGGCTCTCAATTCTCCTGAAGACCAGACCGTTTTCTGGGCTAACATGAACAGTTATGCTTCGCTCCTGGGCAGTGTTCAGGTGCAGCGTGGCGTAGGTTCTTCTACCAACGGCGATGGTGCTTTCGGCGGCAGCATCTCTATGGCTACAGCTGCTCCTTCGCTCACTCCTATGGCAGAAGTAACTGGTTCTTACGGCACTTACAACACTTACAATACGGGCATCAGCTTCTCTACCGGACTGATGGGCAACCACCTGGTTTTTGACGGTGCTTATCATGAGACTGCCACAGATGGCTATATCGACGGAACAGACGGCAGATCCGGCTCTTACTATGGTGGACTGACCTGGTTAGGAGATAACTTCAAGATCAGCTATAAGAACATCGGCAACTTCGAGAAGACCGGACAGGCATGGAATGGCGTGTTGGGAGGCGACTACAATACCAACTTCACATTGATGGATGATGGAATACGCACATACAAGGATATGTACGAGGCTGGACTGGGGAAATTCAATGTCCTGACTGGCGATTTGGTGCGCAATGGAAAGGGCAATTATAACATCAAGCCATATACCCTCAGAAACGGCAACAAATGGGAGAAAACTACGGATAATTTCTATCAGAACCACAATATTCTCTCTGCAGCCTGGACTCCTAACAGCCACTGGAGCCACAACATCGCCCTGCACTATACCTATGGTTACGGCTACTACAAGGAGTTCAAGAATCAGTATAAGTTTGCCAAGTTCGGACTAGTTTACAAGGATGCAGAGGGCAACAAGGTTAAGAAATCTGACTTCATCCGCAAGAAGGGATTGACCCAGAACACCTACGGCATGGTATATAACACCAACTATAAGGATGAACACTGGGACGTAATCGGCGGCTTGAACCTCCAGCAGTTCCGTGGCAACCACTGGGGATATCTTACTTATATCGCCAATCAGGATGCAGAGAAGCAGTTCCTCGGCAGCAACGGCAAGTATAAGTACTATGATTCTGATGCCCACAAATACGACTACAGCGCCTTCATCAAGGCAAGCTATCGCTTTGCAGACTACTGGAATGCATTCGCAGACCTGCAATACCGCCGTGTGGAATACAAGACTGATGGTATCAACGATAAATTTATCGCTCAGAAAGACGGCAGCTACAAGAATCAGGAGTTGAACATCGACGAGAAATTCAATTTCTTCAATCCTAAGGCAGGTATCAGCTTCAACAAGGACGGTCATAAGGCTTACGCTTCCGTAGCTTACAGCAACCGTGAGCCGGAGCGCAACAACTATACCGACAACCTCAACTATCCTTTCCCTAAACAGGAGAAGTTACTCGATGTGGAATTCGGTTATCAGTATGAGGGAAGCAACTGGCATGCAGGTGCCAACTTCTACTACATGGATTACGACAACCAGCTTGCTCAAACCGGACAGTTGAGCGAAATCGGTGAGCCATTGACTACCAATATCAAAGATTCTTATCGCATGGGCGTTGAGTTGACAGCAGGTTGGGCACCATTGTCATGGTTGTCCTTGGAGGGAAATGCTGCTTTGAGCAAGAACAAAATCAAGGATTTCGATGAGTATGTAGATAATTGGGATGGTGATGCATTGAAGATACACTACGACAATTCAACCTTGTCATATTCTCCATCAGCTATTCTGAATGGTTTCATCGACCTGCACTATGCCGGATTCTCAGCAACCTGGCACACCAACTTCGTAAGCAGTCAGTATCTCGACAATTCTGAGAGCAAAGACCGTTCATTGCCTTGCTATTCACAGAGCGACCTGAGCCTCAACTATCAGACAAATGTAGCTAAGAAGCTGGGAATCAAGCAGATGATTTTCGGTTTTGATATCAACAATATCTTCAACCGTCATTACGCAGCGAGCGGTTCCGTATGGTACAATGCGGTAAGTCAGAGTGCCGGTTACACTCAGGATCACCGCCTCAGTGCCATCAGCTATATTCCTATGGCAGGCACCACTGTAATGGGACATGTAACATTGAAGTTCTAATTATCACGGTTTCTAGAAAGTAGATTCAAAAACTAAAACATCATGATGGATTATATTGCATCACATGGTTTAGACATCTTTACCACGGTACTCGGCTTGATTTACATCTTGCTGGAGTACCGTGCCAGCATCTGGCTTTGGGCAGTGGGCATCATCATGCCGGCTCTGGATGTCTGGCTATACTGGAGCCATGGTCTTTATGGCGATGCAGGTATGGCAGTATATTATACGGTGGCAGCCGTCTATGGCTATGCTGTTTGGAAATTCGGCAAGAAATACAACCAGACAGAAAAAGAAGAGCTTCCGATCACTTATATGAAAAAATCGCTCTATCTCCCTACCGCTATTTTCTTTCTGGCAGCATGGGGAATCACCTATTATATTCTGATTACCTTTACCAACTCCACGGTACCATTGCAGGATAGCTTCACCAATGCCCTGAGCTTTGTGGGTCTGTGGGCCTTGGCACGGAAATACATAGAACAATGGTTCTTCTGGATTCTTGTAGATGCCGTTTGCTGCTATCTCTATATAGTAAAAGGTATCCCATTCAAGGCTGGGCTCTATGGTCTCTACGTCATCATCGCCGTAGCCGGATATTTCAAATGGAAAAAGATGATGAAAAAAGAGCAAAAAGAAAACTAATCATAAAGCTCAAAGTTTAAAGTTCAAAGCAAATAAACAGGAAAAGGAAGCCTGAGCATATACAAAAAGCTCGACTTCCTTTTATTTCATTTATATAAACAGAACCACTATACCAAGGTTCCGTGCATTTCTAACCTTTTTTTATCTTCAATCCGTTCTCAATACTATTGATTTCATCATTGAATGCAGCATCAACCTTCAATCGTTCTTCAACCTTGGAACAACTGTGGATAACTGTGCTATGATCGCGATTACCAACGAGTTTGCCGATGCGTGAAGCAGGCATCTTGGTAAATTTCTGCGCCAAATACATAGTTACCTGTCGTGCCACCACATAATCACGCTTACGGCTCTTACTGTTCACAGCCGTAACAGTTACATTATAATGGTTACATACGGTCTCGACGATGTCATCAATTGTGAGTGGTTTATCATCTACCTTCACAGCACGCTTGATAACACGCTCAGCTAATCGGATATCAATATGACTGTTGTACACGATGCTATAAGCCAACAGACCATTGATAGCACCCTGCAAATCACGCACACTGCCATTGCAGGTCTGAGCAATAAAGGCCACAACATCATTAGGAATCTTCAAACCTTCGCGACGAACCTTGTTGCTGACAATATCTTCACACAACTCCATATTTGGTTTTTCAAGCTCACATACCAAGCCACAAGAGAAACGGGTAATCAAGCGGTCTGGCATATCCTTCAATTCCACCGGTGGACGGTCGCTCGCCAAGATAATGCGTTTGCCATTACGGAAGAGATGATTGAATATATGGAAGAAAGTGTTCAATGTCTTAGCCTTTCCTGCCCAATCCTGAATATCATCCACTATCAGAATATCAATAGACTGATAGAAATTGATGAAATCATTGCTGGAATTATGCAAGATAGCATCCGTATACTGAGTCTGGAAAAGACGGGCACTGACATAAAGCACACGCTTCTGAGGATATATCTGCTTTGCCTTCAAACCGATAGCATTCACCAAATGCGTCTTACCACTTCCCGATGGACCATAAATGAACATAGGGTTGAACTGAGTGGTATTAGGATGCTCAGCAATAGACAATCCCACAGAACGAGGCAACTTATTGCTCTCACCCTCTACATAATTATTGAATGTAAGCTTAGGATCGAGCTGGGTATCAATGTCATCCTGCTGAAGAGCCTCAGGAACGACACCTTGGGCTTGAGCCTGCTTCGCTTTTCTGTTGCGCTCAGCAACCTCTTCGTCAGCAGGATCAGCCTCTAAATCTTGTGCAATCTTATGTTCCTTATCGGTAACAACACGATAAGTGAGTCGGATTCCATCACCAAAATTGCGATGTAGCACCTTACTCAACAAGCCAACATAGTTCTGTTCCAAGTATTCGTAAACAAACGGACTTGGAACTTGCACCAACAAAGTCTTTGTCGATGGCTTGTACGACTCAAAGACTATTGGCTTAAACCATGTATTATATTGCTGCTCTGACACATTATCCTTTATAAGCAAAAGACTATTATCCCAAAGCGCTTTCGGACTTGCTAACATTGACTATTTTATATTAATTATTTTTTAGATATTGATTGTGTTCACACCACTAAAGATGCGAAATCAGTTGCAAAATTAAGAAAAAAAAAGGAGAACAGCAAATCTCCCCATTTAATTAATTTTAATACATTAAATGTAACCAGTTGATGCTCTGCATTTTACAGAGTTATCCACAATCGTTAATATTCTTGCAGTGAAACATTTATGTACCACCCCCGAAATAGCTAACAAACAAACAGTTTGGCAGTTATATCGGGGCGTGAAACATCTATTTTATTATTTAGATAATATTTATATAAGTAAAATCAAGTTTACTTATCTTTTTTTCCAAATATTGAGAAATGCACATAGCGCTTAGGATGCGCCTTCAGATCTATCATCAATGAATCTGCATGCCCCATGGTTGAGTTCAAATTCTCATAGAGTTGGGTATCATTCATCAACAAACCGAGAGTTCCCTTATTGCTATTCAGCTTCTCAGTAAACTGCTGTGCATTTTCCAAAGTAGCATTCACCTTGTTCAATGTCCCCTGTACATCCAAAGCAGCCAAATTGGCTGTCAATTTATGGGTATTATCGAGCACGCCATTCGCCTTACCAATCATACCTGGTATCTGCTTGTTCAAACCTGCCATCAAGGTATTCAACTCTCGAGTAGAAACTGTCAAGTTGCTGGTAATGGTCTCAGCGTTATGAAGTGTAGCTGCCAAAGCAGGGTCTGCCAGGAGAGCATTCACACTAGTCAAGATTGAATCGAGCTTAGGCAACATCTTTTCCATAACAGGAATAAGCTGCTCAGCCTTTCCCATGATACCTGCATTGATAGAGCCTGGAATAGTTCCACCAGGTTCAATACGCTCACGTGGATTATTAGCCAGGAGCAGGTTCACCTGAAGGTTGCCCATCATATCTTTAGAAATCTCAGCCTGACTACCAGCCGGAATCCTCAGATCCTTGACAATATCAGCCGTCACTCTGATAGGTCCGTTTTCCTTGTAGTCGTAACTGATGGCATCCACAGTACCCACCTTGTAACCATCCGCATAGATAGGCGTAGAAGCGCCCAATCCCTGGATGTTATCAAACGTCATATAATAGGCATTGTTGGTAGAAAACAGATTGATACCTTTCAGAAAATTAATTCCGAAATACATAATCAAAATACCTACAACAGCAACCAGCGCTATCTTTATTTCCTTTGTCAGTTTCATTTTTATCTATTTTTATTCTGCTTAAATTCACGTATCGCCTGATTTACATCATACTTTTGTCCATTTTTGAAAGCGATGATGAAAGCCTCAGGGAATTTTTCCTGCAAACTCTTACGCAAACGATATATCTCATTATAATTAGAAGAGGCACCCATGGTATACTTCACCAGATTACCTTCCCTGAATGATTCATAATCAGTCTCGCCCTTGAAATGGGCATCTCCCTTGCGCAGGATTCGGTCACTCACGAAGATTTGAAGCTTGAAAACAGGAGCATCCTTTGGCTCTGGCTTTTTCTGAGCTACTACTCTTTTCTGAACTTCAGCCTTTTTCTGAGGTTCAGTTCTCTTTAGAGCTTCTGTTTTTTTCAGAACTTCTACCTTCTTCTGAGCTTCATTTTTTCTCTGAGGTTCAACTTGATGTTGAGATTCTTGCTCCTTCAATTCCTCTACATCACCAGATTGTAATGGGCGATAAGGTACAGTGACCCTCTTATCATATTTATTTCGATATTGAGCAAAACCATCATAAATAGATTTCGCTATATCATTAACACGATCAGAATTATTGAGAATTCTTTCCTCATCAGGCGTTGTGATGAATCCCAACTCAATCAAGCAACTTGGCATAGATGTTTCACGCAACACCAGGAAACCTGCCTGATGCACCCCCTTATCAGGACGATTGGCATTATCGCAAACCTTACGCTGAATCATTCTTGCCAACTCTACACTGCGCTCCATATTCTTGCCCTGAATGAATTCGAAGATGATATAACTCTCCGAAGATTTCGGGTCGAATCCCTGATAAGTCTGCTTATAGTCCTTCTCCATCGAAATTACAGAGTTCTCCCGCATAGCCACATCAAGATTATCCTTGGCACGGTGCATACCGAGCGTATAGGTTTCAAATCCACGTGCTATCTTACCTGCAGGCAAAGCATTGGTATGCACAGAGATGAAAAGGTCTGCATTGGCACGATTAGCTATATTGGCACGTTCTATCAAAGAGACAAACTTATCTGTTTTACGTGTATAAATCACTCTTACCTCTGGCATATACTTCTCTACATATCTGCCGAATTGTAACGCCACAGACAGATTGACATTCTTTTCCATGGAAATAGCTCCACGCGCACCCGCATCATGACCACCATGTCCTGCATCTATCACAAGTGTAAAGTTTCTATTGGCAGCAAACGAAGTCATTGCCAACATCCACAATACCACCCATATCAGTGTTATTTTTTTATACATACTTTCTGATGACTTTGCAAAATTACTACTTTATTATCAGAAAACCTAAACTAACTAGTAAGTTTTATCATTTGTTAATACAACTTCAACTCCTGCACCGTCACAATCAGCTCCAAAAGGAGGATTCTCTTTAGTAATAGCCAGTTGTATTTGACGAATAGCGGAAAATTCAGAAAAGAGTCTTTTACCGATTCTTCCCGCTACATGTTCCAGCAGCTTACTTGGTATAGCCATCTCCTCTTTGATGATTTCATACAATTCTGCATAATTAATGGTAGCAGACAGTTCATCCGTTTCCATAGCATCAGTGAAATCATAATCTACGACTAGATTCACCACATAGTTGTTGCCGACAGTTCTCTCCTGCGGCAACACGCCATGATAAGCATGAAAACGAGCATTCTTCAAATAAATCCTACTACTAACAGACATAGTTTTATTTCATAAATAGTTTAGTCTTCTGATTCAATAGACCTCAGCATTAAGCCTCTTCCTCCATGTCGTCGTCCCCCCTATCAAAGGCACTCCCATCATTGAGATATCTCTTGAGGGCTTTCTCTACACCTTTCTTCCAGGTATTGATACTATCCGAGGTAAGCTGAAGCTGATTCACAAGCTTGATTACATGCTCAATAGGCATTCGATAACGCAATACACCAGAAATCAACTTAGCATAATTCCAGTATTCAGGGTTGAACTTCTCACTAAGACCTTCAATAATCATCTTATAACCACGCTTGTTGACAAACTGGAAATCATAACGCTTCACACCATCCTCAAGAACGGTTTTCACGATTTTACCCTTAGTAACAGACTTAGGGAGCATGATTCCTTCATCCTCATCCTGCAAGCCGGTGAAGATTTCATAAGGATGTCCATTGAGCAATCCAACAAGAGCCACCCACTTTTCCTTATTATTCTGATATCTTACGACATCACATTCCAATTCTCTAGGACGCACTTCTACCACCTCTTCAGGTACATAAGGAATTTGAGTTTCCTCAGAAACTACTTTCAACAGCTGATCATGCATCTTGCTCCATTCAGCCGGACGCACTTCATATTGTTTATGAAGAGCAGCTAAATTGTTTTTCAACTCATCTAGCAAGACCTTTGTAGCCTCTTCAAAATTTGTATTTTCTTTATTCATTCTATCAAACGTTTAATATTATGGTGCAAAATTAAGATTTTATTTCTAAAATATGAAACGTTTTACCATATATTTCACTAAAAATATAAAAGATATGTACCATTTAGGAAAACTTTCACTAACTTTGCATCAAAATAGGGCTCTAAAACAACACGGAGCTACTATATATAATAAGGTATAATAACATAAATAGGAAAGTTATGACATCAATCAAGAACAGAACAAGCATTAGAAAATATTCAACGAAGGAAGTTTCTGACGAACTTCTGAATCAATTGCTGGAAGATGCAATGCGTACCCCAACCATGGGTAATCTTCAGCTTTACAGCGTTGTCATTACCCGTAGCGAGGAAGGCAAGAAGGCATTGGCTCCAGCTCATTTCAACCAGCCGATGGTGACAGGTGCTCCCGTTGTACTCACCATCTGTGCCGATTATCGTCGCACCACCCTATGGGCAGAAAACCGCAAGGGAACTCCTGGCTACGACAACATTCTCTCCTTCATGAATGCAGCCACAGATGCTCTCCTCTTCACCCAGACATTTACCAATCTGGCAGAAGAGGCTGGATTGGGTACTTGCTTTCTAGGTACAACGGTCTATATGCCAAAGATGATTATTGATACCTTGAAGCTTCCTAAGCTCGTAATGCCTATAGCTACATTAGCCATCGGCTGGCCAGATGAAAATCCTGCACAAACCGACCGTCTGCCATTACGCAGCATCGTTCACAATGAGACCTTTGAAGATTACACTCCAGAAAAAATAGATGATTTCTATTCAGAAAAGGAATCTCTGGAAGAGAACAAGGAATTTGTCCGCATCAACAATGTAGAGACTCTCGCCCAAGTTTTCACAGACATCCGCTATACCAAGAAAGACTGTGAAGCGATGAGCGTAGGATTCCTGGATGCCCTCAAACAGCAAGGATTTATTTAAAAGTAAAAAAGTAAAAGGGTAAAAAGGTAAAAAAGCCTAGCGGAATGTTAGCCAGCGAGGTGCTTTTTTTACCTTTTTACCCTTTTACTTTTTTACCTTTTTACCTTTTCATTATTCTACAACGATTGGCTTGTACTTAGGAACCAGTGCCTTCATGATGCACCAACCAACGAGGTAAGCAACACTACAGATGCAGAATACAATCATGTAAGCACCAGGCTTGCCGTCAAATCCCATGAAGCTGAAGGCTGAACCCTGCCCCTCTGCGTAGGTGAAGAGCATACCAGAACCCTTGTTGATAAGGAAAGAACCGATACCACCAGCCATTGCACCAATACCAGTGATTGTAGCAACAGTTGACTTAGGGAACATATCACCGATGGTAGAATAGAGGTTAGCTGACCAAGCCTGATGACCTGCACCGAGCAAACCAATGATAATAGCTGGGCACCATGCACTGTACTCACCCATAGGCTGAGCAATCAGACCAAGCAATGGGAAGCAAGCGAAGATCAACATCGCACGCATTCTACCGATATATGGATTCATACCCTTCTTGTCAACAAAGTAGGTTGGCAAGTAACCACCACCGATACTCAATACGGTTACAATCGCATAGAGAGTGAAGATAAGGGCAATACCCATACCAGAGTCAGAAGAGTAACCATACTGATCTGAGAAGTAAGCTGGAGCCCAGAAGAGGAAGAACCACCAAACACCATCAGTCATCAACTTACCAACGATGAATGACCATGTCTGACGATAGCTGAAACACTTGAGGAAGCTGATGGTCTTCTCCTCTTCAGTAGTCTCAGCATTCTCAGTCTCAACCTTATCGAGATCTTCATCCTGTTCAATGTAAGCAAGCTCAGCCTTGTTCACATGCTTACTCTTTGATGGCTTCTCATAAAGCCATATCCAGAGACCCATCCATACATAACCGAGCACACCGATGATGATGAAAGCCCACTCCCAGCCCAAGCTGCGAGCCAACAATGGAATAGTAGCTGGAGCTGCCAAGGCACCTACAGATGCACCACTATTGAAGATGGCAGTAGAGAAAGCACGGTCCTTCTTTGGGAAGTACTCTGCCGTTACCTTGATAGCAGCAGGGAAGTTTCCAGCCTCACCCACAGCAAGGATTAAACGGCAAGAGAGGAACAACCATACGCTGATGGTAGCAATAGCAACAGCTGCATCGCTACCAGCCTGTACCATGCGGAGTGCCTCGATAGAATCGTAACCCTCCACCTGCATAGCTACCCAACCGCAACCTGCATGCATCACGGCACCTGTTGACCAAACGAAGATGGCAATGAGATAACCTTTCTTGGTTCCCATCCAATCCACGAACTTACCAGCAAAGAGGTTAGCGATGGCATAGAAGATAGAGAAAAGACCAGTAATCGTACCGTAGTCGTCATCAGTCCAGTGGAATTCTGGAGCGATGAAGTCTTTCCATGTTAATGACAGAACCTGACGGTCCATGTAATTGACTGTGGTAGCAATGAAAAGCAATGCACAGATAACCCAACGGAAGTTGGACATTTTACTCGTTGAAATAGGACTCATTTGTCTAAGTTTTTAAGCGTTATTTTTATATTTATTATTTATTCCAGTTATTAGACGGCAAAGCCTGGCTTGTATCTTCAAGCCAGGTTATGCCAATATTTCTCACTCTATTATTCCAATGTAGGAATCTTCACTACCTGCATATCGTTATAGATAAGGTTTTCACCTGCCATACCCCATATAAAGGTATAGCTGCTGGTACCTGCTGCACAGTGGATAGACCACTCAGGAGCAATAACTGCCTGCTCGTTGTTCAACCAGATTGGACGTGTCTCCTGTGGTTCACCCATGACGTGGAGAATCTTCTGTCCCTCTGGTACCTTATAATAAAGATAAGTCTCCATACGACGGAGATGAGTATGAGCTGGCATGGTATTCCATACAGAACCCTCCTTCAACTCTGTTACACCCATCTGCAGCTGGCAAGTACGAACGCCAGCCACACCATCGATAATCAACTGATGGATAACACGGTCATTGCTCTCCTTCAAGCTACCAGCCTTGATGTTGTTGGCATCCTTCAAAGTAACCTTCTTGTTTGGGAATGTCTGATGAGCGCAAGCACTGTTCATATAGAACTTAGCTGGCTTAGCTGCATCCTTGCTGCTTACCTCGATGTTCTTGGCACCACGACCTACATAGAGAGCCTCCTGGAAACCAAGAGTATATTTCTTGCCATCTACGGTAACAGTACCCTCACCACCGATGTTGATGATACCCAGTTCACGGTTGTCGAGCAGATTCTTCTGATCGTTTGGCTTATCTGTATAAAGAGGAGCGATAGAAGTCAGCTTCAAAGGAGCAGTTGTTGGCTCTGCACCACCAATAAGGAAACGGTCGAACATAGTGTATGTCCAGTTTACCTCACCTGGAGCGAATACCTTCTCGATAGCGAACTCGCTGCGAAGGCGGTCTGTTGTGTAATGCTTGGCATCCATTGGGTTGCTAGCATAACGAACGTTGTAGTTGGTGTAGGCATTTTCTGCCTTTACCTCGTATCCACACTTACCACACTGGCCAAAAGCCTGACTTGCTGTTAATACCATTGCTGCTAATATTAATGTTAATTTCTTCATAATTATCTTGTTTATTATTGATATTTTATCTTTAGGGGACCAGCGATGGAATCGCTGGGAACGGGGGTGCAAAGAGGGAGGAAGGGGTTAAGGTTCTTTTTACCCTTTTACCTTTTTACCCTTTTACCTTTTTACCCTTTTACCTTTTTATCCTTTTACCTTTCTCTCTTCCTTCACGATGCGCTGACGGTTGAGAACCAACAAGGCGATAGTGATGATGGTAAGCACACCCATACCGATGTATGAAAGCTTCACGCCACGATAGATGACCCATCCAAAGAGAGATGACGCAAAATCGAGTGCACCACCCGAAAATCCGTCAGGAATATGAGCGGCATTATCACCAGTAGCTGCATAAACCTGATTGGCTGCCATTGTAAAGTCTGGAGCCATATCGGTTACAAAGTAGAGACCGATGATGAGGGCTATCAAACCAATGATAAGAGTCTTCACCACATTTCCCTTGGTGAATGGTAATATCATTGGAAAGAGGTAGAACATACCTGCCAATGATGCCAATGGCAAGAACTGGTTGCCTGGCAAGAATACAGCGATAGCCAGGATGACAGGAATCAGAATGACTGATACTACCAGGGTCGTAGGATGACCAATCACCAAGGCAGGACTCATACCGATGTGAACCTTCTTACCGTTGAACTTGGTCTTTACCAACTCCTGAGTCTTCTCAGAAATTGGCTTCAAACCATCGATAAACAAAGAGGTGATACGAGGAATCAGCTCCATCACTGCTCCCATGGTTACACCGAGGAAGAGAATCTTCTTGATATCGAGCTGTGCAGCCCAACCAATCAAGGCACCTACGATGACACCGAGAACCAATGGTTCGCCGAGCACGCCAAACTTCTTCTTCAATCCCTCTGCATCAACATCAAGCTTAGAGAAACCAGGAATCATATCCAGGAGTTTATTGAAGATGATGGCGAATGGCATGAAACTCTGGCAGAATGGCTGCGGAATAGAGATACCATCCAAATCGTAATACTTCTGGAACTTTTCTGCAGTGAAGTCTGCACATACCAATGTTATCATATAGCAGACGATGGCAGCAAAGTATCCCCAAAGCAAACTTTCACCCATTACGAAGTAAGCCACGGCACCGATAAATGCAAAGTGCCAGTAGTTCCAAAGATCGATGTTCACCGTACGGGTGGTTTTGGTTATCAACATCAGGAAGTTGACACCCAAGCAGATTGGGATAATCAGAGCACCCACTGCTGTATTATAAGCTACGGCAGCTGCTGCAGGCCAACCCATGTCAAACACGTTCAACTGTAGGTGATAGATGTCGGAGATAGCCTTCAACGGGTCATTGAAGTTAGTAGTCAACAAAGCAGTGACCACACCCAAACCCACGAAACCCACACCTACGAAGAGTCCCGATTTCAACGCTTTTCCGAATTTCATGCCAATACATAGTCCTATAACCGTGAAGATGATAGGCATCATCACGCTTGCACCCAGACTGATGATATAGCTAAATACCTGTTCCATTATTACTTTTTGAATTTGTTAAATAGTTAAGAAAATACACCAAAAGTGCACCTCCACCTGTTTTTAGATGATTTGTTGGCTGCAAAGATACACTTTTTTCTTCATATTCAATACGTTTTGAAGGAAAATATTACTTAAAAAAAAATCCCATCCGAGCTTTTCGGATGGGATTTATCGATTTTTATCCGTTTTTGCACGATTTATTGACGAATTGAACGTCGTTCTTCACTTCCTAGTCCTGATAATAAACTCTCTTCACTCGGTTGCTGATGGTAGTCAGAACTTCGTAAGGAATAGTTTCCAGAATATCGCTCAGCGTCTGAACAGGAAGATGCTCTCCGAAGATTTCCACAGAATCACCTTCCTTGCAGTCGATGCCTGTCACATCTATCATCGCCACATCCATACAGATGTTGCCTACATAATCAGCTTTCTGACCGTTGACAAGGCAATAAGCATGTCGATTGCCGAGTCGGCGGTTCAAGCCATCGGCATAACCGATAGGAATGGCTGCAATCACACTATCCTTATCAAGAATGGTCTTGCGACTGTAACCTACACTATCTCCCGCCTTCACATGGTGCATCTGCAGGATGGTAGTCTTCAGGGTACTCACGCAGTTGATTGTCTTATTGTTGCGGGAGTTGATTCCATAAAGTCCAAGACCTAGGCGGCACATGTCCAACTGACGTTCAGGGAAGTGCTCGATACCTGCAGAATTACAGATATGACGCAGAATTTTATGGTCGAAGGCAGCCTGCAACTGTTTGCTTCCCTTATCGAAGAGTTCAAACTGATGGGCAGAGAAGTCATCGAAGCTGTCATCATCACTTCCCACGAAGTGAGAGAACACAGAACGAGGGATAATGGCATTCTGATGCTTCAGCTTGCCGATCAATTCCTCCATATCGTTTTCCGGATCAAAGCCCATGCGGTGCATTCCTGTATCCAGCTTGATATGAACAGGGAATCCTGTTACTCCCTCCTTCTCAGCAGCCTTAATCAGTGCATCGAGCAAACGGAATGAGTAAACCTCTGGTTCCAAGTCATAATCGAACATGGTCTTGAAGGCGGTCATCTCCGGATTCATAATCATAATATTGCTGGTGATTCCGTTCTTGCGCAGGGTTACACCTTCATCGGCAACAGCCACAGCCAGATAATCTACACGGTGATCCTGCAAAGTCTTTGCTATTTCAACAGCTCCAGCTCCATAACCGTCAGCCTTAATCATGCAGACAAGCTTTGTCTCAGGCTTCATAAAGGCACGATAGTAATTCAAGTTGGCTACCACTGCATTCAAATTCACCTCAAGAGTGGTTTCATGCACCTTCTGAACCAGCAACTCGGTCAATTGGTCAAAACCAAACTGGCGAGCGCCCTTCAGCAGAATGACCTCATCACGCAAGGAAGCAAAGACCTCGCTGGCTATGAATTCCTCTACATCCTGGAAGAAGAACTTTTCAGAAATCTGAATAATATCATGCTGCTTGCAGAGTTCAGGACCAATACCGATGAATTTCACAACTCCACGCTTGCGGGCGAGATCGCTCACTTCTTTATATAGCGCCTCCGGAGTCTGGCCGCTCTGATAGATATCGCTCAATATCAAGGTATGACGGCGTCCACGATGATCCGGACGACGATTCATGAAGTCGAGAGCAATGTCAAGCGAATTGATGTCGCTGTTGTAACTGTCGTTGATAAGAGTACATCCGTGCTGTCCCACCTTCACTTCCAGTCTCATAGCCACTGGTTCGAGTTTCGCCATACGCTTATCAATATCCTCAGCAGAGATTCCGAGCTTAGAAGCCACCACAGCGCTGATGATAGAGTTCTGGATAGAAGCATCATCGATGAATGGGATGGAGAAACTATCCACCTCACCTTTATATATATAGGTGATGACGCTCACGCTCTGCTGCTTCTCGATGCTCTTGACAAAGAAAGGAGCCTCAGGATTCTTGAGCGACCAGAAGAGTTTTTCACCTTTATAATCAGGATATTCTGCCACCACCTTGGTAATCACCTCATTATCTCCATCATAAACCACGGTATCAGCATCATGGAAGAGGATGAGCTTCTCACGGCACTTCTCCTCCAGGGAAGAGAAGTTTTCCTGATGGGCAGAACCTAGATTGGTAAGAACAGCAATGGTAGGCTGGATGATGTCGCGGAGGGCAAGCATCTCACCTGGCTGACTGATACCAGCCTCGAACACGCCCACCTGAGTCTGTTCGTTCATTAACCAGACAGACAATGGCACACCTATCTGGGAATTGTAACTTCTAGGACTGCGGGTAACGAACATACTTGGTGAGAGCAGCTGATAGAGCCACTCCTTGACCATGGTCTTGCCGTTGGAACCCGTAATCCCCACGATAGGGATATTGAATTCATCACGATGACGCTCTGCCAGACGCTGCAAAGCCTCCAGCGTATTGACAACCTTCAGGAAGTTTGCCTCCGGATAATCAGAAGCGTACCCCTTAGGAACATCAGTCACCACAAAGTTTTTCACACCTCTGCGATACAGCTCAGGTATGTAGTTGTGACCATCATTACGCTCCGACTTAAGCGCAAAGAATAGAGTTTCCTCTGGGAAACAAAGTGAACGACTATCGGTCAGGATAAAACCGATGTTGGTATCATTGTCTCCATAGCGACGCGCACCTATCAGTGTGGTTACCTTTTCAATAGTATATGTCATTGTCTTAATACTTTAATGATTCTATATTTTATAAGAGAAGATACTTCTCCTCAAATTCTCTTTTCCTTTCTTCCGTCCTGGCGATGAACTTTTTGTGTTCCTCGCTATCAGGATTGAAGGGTTTATGCCCTAGCGCTTCCCGGATGGGTCTCCAGTCTTCCAGAAACTGCTCGGCTGCTTTTCCGAAGTATACTGTCCGGAATTTCTCCCAGATATACTCCACAGCCTGGTCGCTCGGATGCAGCATGTCTTCCTTGTAGAAGCGATAATCACGAAGTTCATCGTTCATGATTTCGTAAGCCGGGAAATAGCTCACCACTCCCGGATTCGCCTTTACCAGCTTATCGGCAGCCAACAGAAGCATAGCCTTGGAAAGCTGACTTCCATGATAGCCATACTTGGCATATCGGATAGGACTCACCGTGATGATAACCTTCAAGCCACCGTCTGCTGATGAAGTTTGCTTTCTTTCTGCCTTCAGCAAATCTATCGCCTTTTGCAGATAGTCCGCACATTCATCCACGCTCAGTTCCCTTTCTTCGAAAAGACGCTGTGGGCGTTTCTGGCAGTTGTCCACTATTTCGCCCGTCTCCTTCAATATATACACATGGTTTGTCCCCAACGTAAAGACCGCAACCCGTGGATGAACATCCAGGCTCTTCTCCACCGTATGAAGAATACTAGCCGGATTATACATCACTCCGAAAGGATTCACCGTAGCCCGGAAGCGATTCTCCAGGAATCGGCGCCCCAGATTATCGGCAAAGCAACTGCCCACAAAGAGCATTTGCTCTGCCGGCTGTATCTCAAAGTCAGCCTTAGGAATATCGATTTCTGTCCGAAACAGCATCTCTTCTACTCCTTTATTCCTTAACTACTTCAGTATTCTTCTTGCGTTTCTTGACTTCCACTCCTATACCTATTATAATAAGGAGCACAAGAACGCCATAACCTACGTATGCTACAGTCTCTGTATTCTTGAGCGACTGTGGATGGAAATCGAGTACCACCTTATGGTTACCCGGTTTCACATTGAGCGCACGGAGAATATAGTCTACTCTACCGAGTTCTACAGGCTCTCCATCTACGGTAGCAGCCCAACCCGGATAGTAGATTTCAGAGAATACGATAACACCACCCTTGGTCGATTTCACCTCGTAAGTCAAGTTGTTTGGCTTATAGGCAGTCATCTTCACAACCGAAGTATCATCCTGCTTTACACTCTGATTCAGCTGCTCCTTGAACTTGGCATCAGCCACGGCTACATGACGGAGGTTCACCTTGCCCACGCCCTCGATTTCCTCGTTGGCATTGTTCACATACTTCACCTCGTCAACAAACCAGGCATTGCCGTAGGCGTATGGATTCTGAACAGGAACAGTCTGACCGCCCTGCAAAGGCATGATGAAGTACTTGGCATTCAGCATATTCAATACAGGGAAGATACTATCTCCATTCACCTTGGTCATATCACCGCCAGCCTCAGCCACAGCCTTCATTGTCTTCTGCATCTCAGGAGCGATGTGAGCATCAATCATCTCCTGATAACGGCGCAACTTAGCTGGATGATATCCACCGATACTCTTATGATAATAAGAAGTCTCGTTCTCATTGAAGGTATTCGATGCGAGATTGAGCACACGATAGTCGAGTGCCTTATCGCGACAGATGATCTTATCGGTCTCTGTCATCTGCTGAGGAGCATCACGCTCTACCTTGTCCACGAACATATCGTCATAGAGATAACGCTTGTTCACCATCCACATGTCCACGAGACAGAGCACGGCGATACCGGCAATCATGAATTCTGCACCGAGCTTCTTCATCTTATAAAGCAGCAGGAAGGCTGAACCGATAACGATAATCCAGAACGAACGCCAGCAATCAGAAGTAAAGATACTCTTGCGAATCTCTACCAGATTGCTGATAATAGGACCCTGATATTCAGCAGGCAACTGCTGCAGCGCCTGAGTCTCCTGGGCTGAGACGAAATCAGGGAAGAATACGCTCGGCATGATGGCAAAGAGCAAGCAGAAACCTGCAGTCAGACCAAAGCTGGCGTATACATATTTAATTTTAGAAGTCAGCACTTCCGGTTCATCCACAATCTTCTTCAACGCCATCATCGCCAGCAGCGGAATGGTAAACTCGGCGATAACGAGGATGGAAGCCACCGTTCGGAACTTGGCATACATCGGAATATAATCCAGGAAGAAATTGGTGAACGGCATGAAGTTTCTACCCCATGAGAGCAGGATGCTCAGAATGGTGGCAGCGAGCAAAGCCCACTTCATCGGACCCTTTACGATAAACAGCCCAAGGATAAAGAGCATACATACGAATGCTCCTACATATACCGGACCGCTGGTACCAGGCTGATTACCCCAATACTGACCCAGCTGCTGATAAATCTGAACAAAGTTAGGGTCTGCCTTCTCCATTGCCTTCTCGTTTTGGGCAAGAGGCACGGAAGCACCGCCCTTGGCATCTGGAACCAGGAGCGTCCAAGTCTCGTCAATACCATAACTCCACTGAGTGATATAGTCTCTATCCAGACCGCTACTGGTCTGATTAGCAGAGTTTTTCTTGACCAGTTCACTCTTTCCGCGCATGGTTTCCTGACCATACTGCCAGGTATGATAAAGGTTGGACAGGTTGAGCGAGATACCGATGAGGGCACCCACTGCGCATACCGCTGTAGCCTTGCCAAAACGAGCCAGCTGCTTCTTCTGAATGGCTTCTACCAGGAAGGCAATCACCATGAAGAGGATGATGAAGAGATAGTAATAAGTCATCTGCACGTGGTTGGCATTCACCTCGAAAGCCGAGAAGATGGCTGTCAGGAGCAAGCCTTTCAGATACTTGCCGCGATAAGCCAGCACCACTCCCGCAATCATAGGAGGCAGATAAGCCAGTGCCCATACCTTCCAGATATGACCGGCTGCGATAATGATAAAGAAGTAGGACGAGAATGCCCAGATGATACTACCCAATGCCGCCAGCGATTGTCGGAAATCGAAAGCACGCAACATGATGTAGAAGCCAAGAAGATATACGAATACATACCATACATAATCTGGCAGCCACAGGTGATAAGCCTTAGTTACCTGGTCGAGCACCTTGGTACTGCCATACGAAGGCGACATCTGATAAGTTGGCATTCCGCCGAATACAGAGTTGGTCCAGCGAGTAGTCTCGCCAGTCTGCTGCTGGTAAAGTTCCTTCTCATGTCCCAGTCCCTTGCTTGCCGCAGAGTCATGACGGAACAGGATTCGTCCGTCCATGTCAGCTGGCATGAAGTAGGCCAAGGAGATTACCGCAAAAATAATTACTACCAGAATATCCAGTAGATACTTCTTCAAAAATTTCATATTTTCTATAAACGTTTATAATTTTGGGGACAAAGTTAGCACAAATCGAAGACACTACAAAATAAAAGAAGAAACTTTTTACTTTTTTTATCGAAGAAAAGTCACAATAGGGGTTTCCCCCTAACTTTTAGGGAAACTATCTTGGTTTATCTGCCGATAAGCCATACCTTTGCATCCATAAACATAAAATGAGTAAGATTATGAAAAAAATCGTATTTATCTTGATGGCGATGCTGATGGCAGTCATCCCATCTACTGCACAGAATTACAAGCACAGTAAATATTATAACCAGAAGACGGGGCATCTCGACTATGGATTCAACAATAAGGGCGTCGATACCTATTACGGCATCCGCATCGGACCCGGATTCTCATACATCACTTCTGACGACAGCCGTCTCGATGGTGGCGACTGGCAGACAGGTCTCAACGTAGGTGTTGTAGCCGGCTTCCCGCTTACCTATTCTGACCCACTCTATCTGGAGACCGGTCTCTATTATATAGAAAAAGGTGGAAAGAAATCCTTAGGCGGAGGCAAGAAGATGACCTACGACCTCAACTATCTGGAGATTCCGGTAGTAGTAAAATATAAATATGAGATAGATGATGACTTAACCATAGAGCCGTTTGCCGGTGGATATTTTGCAGCAGGCGTGGGTGGCAAGATCAAGAACTTTGCTGAGCGCGAGGCTCAGAGTTCATTCCGAAGCAACAACTTCCGTCGCCTGGATGGCGGTCTCCGCATCGGTTGCGGTATCGGCTACGACATGTTCTATGCCGACCTCACCTACGACCTCGGTCTTGCCAACATCTGCCACGATACATTTGACAAGGCACGCAACAGAGCCGTCATGCTCAATTTTGGCGTAAATTTCTAACAGAAGAAAACAACCATACGTTTTGTAGTTAAAACTTGATATACATTTCCCTGCCTGTTATAAAATATAGGTGGGGAATTGTTCTTTTATGGGATTTATTTTGTAACTTTGCACCCAAATTTGAAATAAATCAGTATGAGAATAGGAATTATCGTTGCGATGGACAAGGAGTTCACGCAGCTCAAGACATTATTGACAGAATCGCAGACAGAGCGAAAGAATCATAAGGACTTCGTCATCGGAAAAATCGGCGAGAACGAGGTGGTGATGCAGCAGTGTGGCATTGGAAAGGTGAACAGCGCCATCGGAGCGGTGGAAATGATTGATAATTATCACCCGGACCTCGTGATTTCTTCGGGAGTGGCTGGCGGTGCAGACATCAACCTCAATGTTACTGAAGTAGTAGTGGCAACCAACTGTGTTTATCACGATGCCTACTGCGGCAGCGAGCAGGCCTACGGACAGATAATGGGCTTGCCTGCACGCTTCGACGCCGACAGCGACCTGCTGGCCAAGGCGTGCGCCATAGACTGCGGCACGAAAATAACCCCGGGACTCATAGTGACGGGCGACTGGTTTGTTGACTCGCGCAAGAAGATGAGCTCCATCCTTGAGCTTTTTCCTGAGGCAATGGCTGTGGATATGGAGTCGGCCGCGATTGCGCAGGTGTGCTACCGGCGCGGCGTGAGGTTCATCAGTTTCCGCATAATAAGCGACATACCTCTCAAGGACGACAAGGCTCAGCAGTACTACGACTTCTGGGAGAAAATGGCTGAAGACTCGTTCGGCGTGACAAAAGCATTCATGGAATCAATCTGAAAACAAAAAAACAAGAATATGGAAAAGATACCAAGTTTCACAATAGACCACAACCGCCTGCTGCGCGGCATATATGTCTCGAGAAAAGACGAGGTGGGCGGCGACACAGTGACGACGTTCGACATCCGGATGAAAGAACCTAACCGCGAGCCGGTGGTGCATCCGGGCGCGCTGCACACCATTGAACACCTGGCTGCTACCTATCTGCGCAACGACCCCTTTTTGGTATCAAGATAG
>OLGF01001344.1_pt1 | contig 26705 bp, 27 predicted proteins | sample 1604971 | NCBI WGS metagenome assembly OLGF01 (sample SAMEA3888902, study PRJEB22519) | human gut metagenome | biome: human gut; feature: human-associated habitat; material: faeces | place: Denmark | collected 2011 | reverse complement strand
CCGGGCTTTCGCCCGGCCGCCAGCCCATTTTACCCCGCTGCCTTGAGCATATTTTCCATCAGAATGCCGTACCCCTGCGTCGGATCGTTCAGCAGAACATGCGTCACCGCGCCGACGAGGCGGCCGTTCTGCAGGATCGGGCTGCCGCTCATCCCCTGCACGATCCCGCCGGTTTTCTCCAACAGTGCGGAGTCCGTCACACGGATCAGGAGATTGCGCGTCGCCTGACTCTGCGGATAGATTTTCACGATCTCCACCGCGTACTCCTGCGTCTCATCGCCGGAGATATTGGAGAGGATCGTCGCCGGGCCGGTTTCCACCTCGTCGGCCTGTGCCACGGGAACCGGCTCGCCCGCTGTCAGCGCGCACGGCTCCATCGAGCCGAAGATACCGCCCTCCGTGTTGGACGCCACGGTTCCCAGATCCCTGCTGCCCGAAAAATCGCCCTTCAGCTCGCCGGGACTGCCGCGCTCGCCCCTTTTTACGGCCTTGACCGTCGCCTCCGTGATGGATCCCGCGTAGAGCGGCATCAGCAGCGCCGTGTCGACGTCCGTGATGCCGTGGCCCAGCGCGCCGTAGGTGCCGCTCGCCGGGTCATAATACGTCATGGTGCCGATGCCCGCCATGCTGTCGCGGATCCACGCGCCGAGCCGCCACACGCCGTCGCCGCAGAGCACGGGCTCGGCCTGCATCGTCAGCAGCTGGCCGCCGCGGCGCACCTGCAGCTCAAGCGTCTCTCCCGCGCCCTGCTGCAGCAGCTCCTGCAGCTGCTCCGTGCTGCGCAGCTCCGATCCGGCTGCGCTGACGATGACGTCGCCCTCCTTCAGTCCGCAGCTTTTCGCTGGGGACTTCTCGCCGCTCTCGCCCGTCACGGCGGACAGATCCACCACGAGCACGCCGCTTGAGAAGAGCTTGATGCCCACCGCCCTGCCGAGCGGGATCACCTGCTTCTCTCCTTCCGCGGCCCAGGCCGGGGCGAGGCTGAGGGACAGCGCGAGCAAAATTGCCAGAAAAAATGCCGCGGGCCGTCGCCCGCGCGGGTTGGTCTTTGCGTCATACATCCGATCACCCCTTATGAGAGTCGTCGCCGGCGACAAATTTACTTTGTGCAAAAACGCGCGTTTCATGTCGGCTAAAATCAGGATGCGCTGGTCGACGCGCGCCAAACGCGCGAAAATGCCCCAAAGCGCGCGGTAACCGCAGGAAAATCCTGCGGTTACCGGAAAATTTTTCTATTTATTCGGCGAACATCTCGCGCACCTTCGCCGCGGCGGCCTCGCCGAGCGCAAGGTGTGACGCCGCGCCGATGTGGACGCAATCGGCGGGATCGGCCACGGCGTACTGCGCCGCGTCGAGGAAGTCGATGCGGTGCGCCTGCGCGACGCGGGCATACTCCGGCGCGAAGAGGAGCGACTGCCGGTGACCATCGTGGATCATCCGGCCGAGTGGGCCGTCGTCGATCTCCGGGAGAATCACCGGCGGCGCGATGAGCAGCACCTTCGGCGCGCGCTCAAAGACCGGCGAGGAGGTCTTGTAGACGTGGTTCGCGTCGAGGATCAGCTTCACAAGGCAGTCCGCGCCGCGCGCCGCGCCGTAGCCGTCCGTGAACTTCAGGTCGTTCGTGCCGATCATCAGGATCACGAGGTCGAGGGGCTTCTGCGACATGAGCGTGTAGCCGAGCGCGTCCTTGCCGCAGCGCCACGGGACATACGGATCCTCAAAGACGCTCGTGCGGCCGCTGATGCCGTCCTCGTGGACGCAGTACTCCTCGCCCAGCTCCCGCCGCAGTACGCCCGTCCAGCGCTCGTCCTCATCAAAACGGGTCGCAAGACCGGGCCGGAAGCCCCACGTCAGCGAGTCGCCGAAGCAGAGAATGTGTTTCTGTTTCATGTCTTTCTCCCCCATAAAAGTCTCACAGAGTTCGCGCCGCCGCAGCGGCGCGAATAAGATCAAATCATTTTTCGCGGCGGCGTGTACGTCGCGAAAAATACCCTGCACGGAGCGCAGTGTCGCAGGCCAGCAAAGCTGGCCAAGGCGCGTAGCGGAGTGAATCCCCCTCGCAGAAAAGGACTGTGTCCTTTTCTGCGAGGAAAATCAGGCCGCAGGAATTTCCTGCGGCCTGATCTTTAAAACTTATCGCGGTTGAAGATCTTCAGAATCTCCTCGAAGGAGCGGTCCGCCTCGGCCGCGGCGGACTCTGCCGTCTCTCCCTGCGTCTCGTTGAGGGGCTGGGGCGCCTGCGCCGCCTGATTCGCCGCCAGTGCGGCGGGGGCGGGCTCCGGCTCGGCATCGGCAAAGCCGGTGGCGATGACGGTCACGCGCATCTCATCGTCCAGCTCCTCGTCGAACGTCGCACCGAAGATGGTGAGCGCGTCGGGGTGGACGGCATCCTGCACGAGGGACGCAGCCTGTTCGACCTCCTCGAGCCCCATGTCCATCGAGCCGGTGACGTTGATGAGCACGCCGCGCGCGCCGTTGATGGACGTCTCGAGCAGGGGACTGGAGATGGCCATGCGGGCAGCCTCCTCGGCCTTGCCCTTGCCTGCCGCGCGGCCGACTCCCATGTGCGCAAGGCCCGCGTCTTTCATGACGGCGGAGACATCGGCGAAGTCGAGGTTGATAAAGCCCGTGTCGCGGATCAGGTCGCTGATGGACTGCACCGCCTGGCGCAGGACGTCGTCGGCAATCTCGAAAGCGTTGGCGAAGGTGATCTTCTGATCGGTCGCGTATTTCAGGCGCTCGTTGGGAATGATGACAAGGCTGTCGACCTTGCTGCGCAGCTCCTCGATGCCCTGCTCGGCCTGCGTCATACGCTTACGCCCCTCGAAAGCGAACGGCTTCGTGACGACGCCGACAGTCAGCACGCCCTGCTCACGCGCGATCTCCGCCACGACGGGGGCCGCGCCGGTGCCGGTGCCGCCGCCCATGCCGGCGGTGATGAACACCATGTCCGTGTCCTCGAGCGCCTTGCTGATCTGGTTGCGGCTCTCCTCGGCAGACTTGCGTCCGACATCGGGGTTCGAGCCCGCGCCCTGTCCGTGCGTCAGCTTCTCGCCGATCTGAATCTTATATCCGGCACTCGAAGAGGTCAGTGCCTGCTTGTCCGTGTTGACGGCGATGAACTCCACGCTCTTGACGCCGGAGCGCACCATCCGGTTGACCACGTTGTTGCCGCCGCCGCCGACACCGATTACCTTGATACTCACGACGTTTTCCGGTCCCGTTTCCAATCCAAAAGCCATGACCTTTCCTCCTGCCACATTTTGTATCGCAAAGATGGTTCTCTGCTCGTAAAATCCCTGTTGGGACTGCAATCCAGTTTGATTCTTATTGTATTACGGTTCCGCTGAACCGTCAAGTGTAAAGCCGGTTTTTCGTACAAATTAAATCGCTTAACCGGGAATAAAGCGAGCCTCGCCCTCATGCGTCATGAGGATGGTTCCCTTTTCGTTGGCCTCGAGTTCCTGCACGACGGCGGCGAGGTAGTTGAGCTTATAGTCAAAGTCCGCGTCCCACAAGAACTCCACGTCAAAGCGGTCGAGATAGCGGATCGTGACGGCGGACGCATCCTCTAAGTGGATGGCGCTCACGTCCGTGAGCATATCCTTGCTGCGCAGCTCGTGCAGGAGCGTCCCGAGGAGCTCCCCGGCGCGCTCGCAGTCCGCGGACGCGGTGAAGTGCCTGCCAAGCTCGGGACTCTCGAGCGTCAGCCCGGTAACGACGGCGTACTGCGCCGCGTCGTCCGCGGGCGCGGTATCGACGAGCTTGCCGCCCTCGCTGACGAGCCAGAGCCGCCCGTCCTGCTCGATGGCGGCCAGACCTCGGCACTCCGTCACGGAGATGCAGAGCGTCTTCGGCAGGCGGCGCGAGATCTGCACCGTCTCGACATATGGCAGCTGCTGCGTGATGCGTGAGGCGACGGCGTTTTTGTCCATGAGGTAGAGGTTGTCCCCCACATGCACGCCGCTGGCGCGTTCGACCTCGTCCGTGCTGTAGCGCGAGGTGCCGGTGATTTCGATGCTCTCCACCTTGAAAAACAGCGCCAGCGCCGCCACAAGAGCGCCGCAGATCAGCAAGAAGGTCATCAGCTTATAGAGAACGGCAAACCTGCCTTTGCGTCTGTGTCTGCGGCGGCGTCTGGCCATGTGATCGCTTCCTTTCGTCAATCGGTTATGCTTCGCGCAGGCGGATCTCCGCCCCCAGCGCGCGCAGATCGCCCACGAGGTCGGCATAGCCGCGCTCGATGTGGTGGATCTGCTCTACTTCTGTTGTGCCCTCGGCCTGCAGCCCCGCGAGCACGAGCGCCGCACCGCCGCGGAGGTCCGCCGCGCGCACCCGCGCGCCGTGCAGTCGCTCCGCGCCGCACACGACGGCCACGCGTCCCTCCGTGCGGATGTCCGCGCCGAGCCGAACCAACTCCGGCACATGGCGGTAGCGGCTGTCGAACATATTCTCGACGAACACGGTTGTGCCGCGGCTGCGCAGCAGCGCCGCCATGAGGACGGCCTGCGCGTCGGTCGGAAAGCCGGGGTACGGCGACGTGCGCACCGGTGGAATCGCCCGCAGGCGCGCGGGCGCCGTCAGGCGGACGGCGTCCTTTTCGCTCTCAACGCGGCAGCCTGCCTGCCGCAGCGCCGTCGTCACGGTGGAAAGGTGGCGGTAGTCCACCCCGCGCAGGAAAATCTCCCCGCCGGCGGCAGCCGCCGCCGAGAGGTAAGTAGCCGCCGCGATGCGGTCGCCGAGACAGCGGTGCTCACAGCCCCGGCCGGGCAGTCCCCCGCATACCGTGACCGTCGAGCTGCCCGCGCCCGCAATGCGCACGCCCGCTTTCTGCAAAAACAGCTGCAGATCGGCGATCTCCGGCTCGCGCGCGGCGTTTGAGATCGTGGTTGTGCCGTCCGCGCCGCAGGCGGTGAGGATGGCGTTTTCCGTCGCGCCGACGCTCGGCAGCGACAGGACGATGTCCGCCCCCGTCAGGCGCGGTGCCTCGCAGCGCAGCGTCCCGGCCTCCTCGCGGATCTCCGCGCCGAGGGCGCGCAGCGCGCTCAGGTGCAGGTCGATCGGCCGCGGGCCGAGCTCGCAGCCGCCGGGATAAGACATCTCCGCCCGGCCGCACCGGGCGAGAATCGCGCCGAGAAAGATGACCGACGAGCGCATCCGCCGCATCAGCTCCTCCGGCACGTCGCAGCGCGTCAGCTCGCGCGCGTCGATGAGGAGATCCTCCCCCTCCCAGCGCGCCTGCGCGCCGAGGTGGCGCAGGATCCGGACGGCCGTGTCCACATCGCTCAGGCGCGGGCAGCGCCGGATCAGACACGGCTCGCGGCAGAGAATCGCCGCGGCAAGCACCGGCAGCACGCCGTTTTTCGCGCTCTGTACCGTCAGCTCGCCGCCGAGCCTTCTGCCGCCCTCCACTGCAATCAGATTCATATCCGCTCCCCTTTTCCACACGGTTTTTACACCAGTCTATGTGGGGAAGCGGCGGCGGGTTACTTCTTCACCAGCGCCATCACGGCGCGGAAGATCCGCTCCGTCGCGTCGGGGATGCCCAGCTCCGCCATGGCGCGGGACATGGACGCGCGCTTTTCCGGATCGTCGAGAATGCCGCGCGCGGCGTCATAGAGCGCGTCGCCCGTCGCGTCCTTCTCGAGCAGGAGCGCCGCGCCGCCGTGCTGCTCGAGGATGCGGGCGTTCTTCTCCTGATGGTTATTCGTGACATAGGGCGAGGGGACGATGACCGCCGGAACGCCGAGGGCGGTGATCTCGCTCACGGTCGAGGCTCCCGCCCGGCAGATCACGAGATCCGCCGCGCGCATCACCTCGGCCATGTTGTCGATATAGGGTCGGATGTCGAGCCCCGGCCGGTGCAGGTACTGCTGCGCCGCGGGCTCGCTCTCCATGAGCGCCCAGCCGCTCTTTCCGGCGGCGTGGATGTGGTGGAAGGGCTGGCCGTCCGCAATCTCGCGCTCGAAAAAGCGGAGCATCTGCTCATTCATGCCGCTCGCGCCGAGACTGCCCCAGAAGGACGCGACGAGCGGACGCTCATCCGTCAGGCCGAGCTTCTCGCGCGCCTGCGCGCGCGTGAGCGTGAAGAAGTCCCCGCGCACGGGCGTACCCGTGACGACGACCTTCTGCGGGTGCTTATAGTGCTGGCGACACTCCTCAAAGCCCACCATGACGCAGTCGACATAGCCCTCGAGCATCTTCGTCGTCAGCCCCGGCACCATGTTCGACTCGTGTACGGCCGTGGGGATGCCGTGCTGCGCGGCGTATTTCGTGATGGGATAGCTCGCGTAGCCGCCCGTGCCGACGACGAGGTCGGCGGGAAAATCGCGCAGGATGGCGCGCACGCGCCCCTTCGCCGCGAGCAGGTGCTCGAGGCTCTTGAGATTGTGACGGATGCCGCTAGGCGCGAGTGAGCGGCAGAAGCCGCCGACCTCCACGCCGCGGAAGGCATAGCCCGCCTGCTCCACAAGCCCGCGCTCCATGCCGTCCGGTGTGCCGACGAAGAGAATATCGAGGTTTTCAATCCGCTCCTGCATGTACTGCGCCAGCGCGAGGGCGGGGTTCACATGGCCCGCCGTGCCGCCGCAGGTAAAAATCACTTTCATAGCTTATGCCTCCTATCCGGCTCTTGGGGCCGGAATCTGCCGTGATACGCTCAGAACGATCCCGATTTCCGTCAGCTGCAGCGCCAGCGCCGTGCCGCCGTAGCTGAAAAACGGGAGGGAAATGCCGGTGGCGGGGATGAGCCCCGTGACCACCGCGATGTTCAAAAACACCTGCAGGCTGATCTGCGTCGTGACGCCGACGGCGAGCAGCGAGCCGAACCGGTCGCGCGCGTGCAGGGCGACCCAGAAGCCGCGCAGCACCAGCAGCGCGAAAATCAGCATCACGACGCACGCGCCGATCAGCCCCAGCTCCTCGCACACCACCGCGAAGATGAAGTCGTTGTGCTCCTCCGGGAGGAACAGGAACTTCTGACGGCTCTTACCGAGCCCCACGCCGAGCAGGCCGCCCGAGCCGATGGAAATCAGGCTCTGGCACATCTGATAGCCCTTATCGGCGGCGTCGATCCACGGGTCGTGCCACATCTGGATACGCGAGGCGCCGTATTGTATGATGCCGCTCTCGACGAGCTTGACATAGAGCACCGCGACGATCGACACGCCGCCAAGCCCCAGCCCGACGAGCCAGGCCTTGATGCCGCCGACGATCATCATCACGATGCCGATGCCGAGGATGAGGATCGTGCCGGACAGGTGCGGCTCGAGCAGCATCAGCACCGAGATCAAACCCAGCACCGCCGTGTACGGGATGACGCCGAAGCGCAGCGTCTGCATTTTGTCGCGCTTTTTGGAGATACTGTCGGCGAAGAACACGACGACGGCGAGCTTCGCAATCTCCGAGGGCTGGAACGAGATGGTCTGCGTGCCCAGCCAGCGCGTGGCATTGTTGCGCGTCTGCGCGAGGGGGTTGTGTGGGATAATGACGAGGATCAGCAGAAAAATTGCAAAGCCCAGCAGAATCTTCGACGCGCCGCGCCAGCGCTGGTAGTTGATCTTGCTGACGGCAAACATCGCCGCAAGGCCGAGCGCGGCAAAAAGCGCCTGCCGCTTGAGGTAATACGCCGGGTCGCCCGACTCATAGTAGGCCGAGGGGAAGCTCGCCGAAAAGAGCATCAGCAATCCCATGCCCGTCAGCAGCAGCGTCAGCAGCAGCAGCGGCAGATCGAGCGGGCCCTTCGCCGCCTCATAGCCGCGCCGCTCGATCTGGCGGCGGCGCTCCTGCTGCGCCTTGTGCGCGTGATATTCCTCTCTTGTCATGGCTTCTCCCCCCTTTCCCCGGGATTTTCGGTTTTGACTCAGATGCCGAAGCGGTTCATAACGCCCAGATAGGCCAGCACGCAGAACACCGCGCTGACCGAGGCGAACACGGCGACGACCTTCGTCTCCTTCCAGCCGCACATCTCAAAGTGGTGGTGCAGCGGGGCCATCTTGAACACGCGCTTGCCGTGGGTGAGCTTGAAGTACGTCACCTGAATGATGTCCGAGAGCGTCTCGCACAGGTACACGAAGCCCACGAGGATCAGCACGAGCGGCATGTCATACGCAAAGGCGAGCGCCGACACGGCGCCGCCGAGAAACAGCGAGCCCGTATCGCCCATGAACACCTTTGCGGGGTAGTGGTTATAGACCAGGAAGCCGAGCAGGCCGCCGACGAGCGCCGCGGAAAACAGGCTCAGCTGCAGATACCCCTCCGCCCAGCGCCAGCCGATGGCGGCGAAGAAGATCGCCACGGGCAGCGTGACGCTGCTGCTCAGGCCGTCGAGCCCGTCGGTGATGTTCACGGCGTTGACCGTACCGACAATGACGAAGGCGGCAAAGACCAGATACACCACCCACGGCAGCACGATGTGCGTATTCCAGAACGGGATATACAGGTTCGGGCTGAGCATGCCCTCATAGCGCATCAGGCACAAAAACGCGACCGCCGCAGCCAGCTGCAGCGCGAACTTCTGCAGCGCCGTGAGGCCGGTGTTGTGGTGGTGCTTCACCTTCTGATAGTCGTCGATATAGCCGATGGCGCCGAACACCAGTGCGAACAGATAGACATACAGGTGCTCAAAGCTCCCCGCCATCATCCGTCTCCAGCCGAGAATCACGATCGTCACGCCGATGCCGATGATGAACATCAGGCCGCCCATCGTGGGGATGCCCTGCTTGTTCATGTGCCACTTCGGGCCGATCTCCTTGATGCTCTGCCCGACCTTCAGCTTCACGAGGGCAGGGATCAGCGCCTTGCCCATCAGCGCCGTCAGCACAAAGCTGATGACGACCGCCAGTATGATTTCCATAGCTCTCTCCTCCCGCCCGCGCGGGGCGTTTTTCGTGCGTTTATTTCAGATAATCCGCCACAATGACCCGTTCATCCATCGGATAGTGGACGTGATTGATCTCCTGATAGTCCTCGTGGCCCTTGCCGGCGAGGATGATGACGTCGCCCGGCCGGGCGTTGTCCATCGCGTAGTGGATCGCCTCGACGCGGTCGGGCTCGACATGGCGCGGCGTGTCGGAATCCTGCATGCCGGCGAGGATGTCGTCGATGATGGCCTGCGGCTGCTCCGTGCGGGGGTTGTCGCTCGTGACGATCACGAAATCGGCCAGCTCCGCGGCGATCTTGCCCATGACGGGGCGCTTCGTCTTATCACGGTCGCCGCCGCAGCCGAAGAGCACGACCGTGCGCCCCTTGGCAAAGCTCTTGACCGAGCGCAGGACGTTCTCGAGCGCGTCGGGCTTGTGGGAATAGTCGTTGAGGATGGTGTAGCTCTTGCCGGGCGTGGGGATGATCTCCATGCGCCCCTTGACGCCGTGGTTCTTTGCGAGCGCGTCGGCGCACTCGCCGAGCGGCACGCCGAGGTTCCAGCAGGCCGCGACCGCGTCGAGCGTGTTGTACACCGTGAACAGCGCCGGGATACCGACGTGCATATGCGCCCACTCCGTCTCGGCCTCGGCGTCGAAGTCGACGCTGCCGGGGTGGAGGGCGACATTCTTCGCCATGAGATCGGCCTCGCCCCTGACGCTGTAGGAGAACAGGCGCGGGCAGGCCGTATCCTTCAGCAGCCGCTCATGCCACGGGTCGTCGGCGTTGTAGATGCCGATGTCGCACTGGCGGAAGAGCAGCGCCTTGGCATCGCAGTAGTTCTCCATCGTCTTGTGGAAGTCAAGGTGATCCTGCGAGAGGTTCGTGAAGATGCCGACGGCGTACTGGATCCCGTACACGCGGTCGAGCTGGAGCGCGTGGGACGAAACCTCCATCACCGCGTGCGTGCAGCCCGCGTCCGCCATGCGGCGCAGCAGCCCCTGCAGCTCGAAGGATTCCGGCGTCGTGCGCTCGGTGTGGATCACCTCGCTGCCGATCATGTTCTGGATGGTGCCGATCAGGCCGACCTTCGCCCCGGCCTTCTGCTCGAGGATGCTCTTGATGAGGTAGGTAGAGGTCGTCTTGCCGCTCGTGCCGGTCACGCCGATCATCGTCAGCTCGCGCGCGGGGTGGCCGTACCAGTTCGCGCCGATCACGGCCAGCGCGCGGCGCGAGGACGCGACCACGGCGTGGGGCAGGCCGCCCTCGATCTCATGCTCGCAGACAGCGCAGACCGCGCCCTTCTCCTGCGCCATGGGGATATATCTGTGCCCGTCGGACTCCATACCGGAGACCGCCACAAAGAGGTCGCCGGGCTTTGTCGTGCGCGAGTCATAGCTGACGCCGGTGATCTCCCGTTCCGGGTCGGCATTGCCGCCCAAAAGCTCCAGCCCCGCGAGCAGATCCTTCAATTTCATCGTTTCCGTCTCCTTTGACACGTTTTTTCGGATGGCACGCGCCATCCGGCGCGTCTATTATAGCAGGCAGGATTTGCCGTGAAAATAGCCGTATATGCTGGACTTTTGGCAAATCCTGCGCCCGTTCAGTCTGTCACGCTGCCGTCGCTGAGCTGGACGTCGATCACCGTGCCGGGATCGGCCTTGCTGCCCGCCGCGAGCGACTGGCGCAGCACGCGCACGCTCCCGGAGCCGCTGTCCGTCGCGCCGGAGAAGCGGATGAGCAGCCCCGCGTTCGTCGCGGCGGCGTTCGCCTCGGACGGACTCTTGCCGACGAGCTGCGGAACGGTACACTGGTCGGTGGACTTCTCCGCCCCGGCGTAGAGGATAACGACGGACTTCCCCGGAATCACCGCGCCGCCGACGGGGGTCTGGTCAGTAACAGTATCGCCGTCGCCGACGATTTTATAACCGAAGCCGCGCGCCTCGAGCTTCGCCTTTGCGTCGGCGAGGTCCTTGCCCGTGACGTTGGGGACGGTCGTGTCCATGCCCAGCAGCTCCGAGGCCGAATACGACGGCTCGATGCCGAGATACGGCAGGATCTCCGACATGACCTTGCTGGACGTCGGGGCGACCATGTTGCCGCCGGAGACATAGGTGCCGGTGGTGCGGCTGGGTGTATCCATCGTGATGAGCATGATGATCTGCGGATCATCCGCCGGGGCAAAGCACAGGAACGACACGACGACATCGCCCGTGTTGCCCTTATCGGCCGTACCGGTCTTGCCGCCGATGCGGTAGCCGGTGACCTGCCCGTTCTTGCCCGTGCCGGACGAGACAACATACTCCAGGCACTCGCGCACCTTGGCGGAAGTCTGCTCGCTGACGACCTGCCGCGTGGCGGTGCTGTCGTGCTGATAGGTGACGTTGCCGTCGCTGTCGGTGATCTGGTCGACGAGATAGGGCGTGTGCAGATAGCCGCCGTTGATGCAGGCCGCCTGCGCCGCGATGAGCGCGACGGGCGTGACGTTGCAGTTCTGGCCGAAGGCGTAGCACGCGAGGTCGAGCTGGGTCATGTTCTCAGGCGAGGCGAAGATGCCGGTGGCCTCGCCGCCGAGGTCGATGCCGGTCTGCTCCATCAGGCCGAAGGACTTCATATAGTCATAGTATTTCTCCGTCCCGACCTTCAGGCCGTAGGTGATGAAGGCGGGGTTGCAGGAGTGGGCGACCGTCTCGACGAGGGACTGCTGGCCGTGGCCGTCGTGGTTCGAGCAGCGGATCGTCGAGCCCATGACGTTGATGGAGCCGGTGCAGTTGACTGTCGTGCTGTCGTCGATGACGCCCTCCTCGAGCGCGGCGGCCAGCGTCAGGATCTTGAACGTCGAGCCGGGCTCATAGGTATCGTTGAGCGCCTTGTTGCGCCACTGGCGCAGCTGCATCTCGCTGAGCGAGGCGGAGCCGTCCTCGATGGCGGCGCGCAGACGCGCGTCCTGCACGGTCGACGCGTCGTTGAGGTCATAGTTCGGATAGGATGCCATGGCGAGGATGCCGCCGGTCTTGGCGTTCATGACGATGCCGGTGGCGCCGTTTTTCGCGTCGAACTGGTCGAGCATCTCCTCGATGCCCTTTTCGAGGTAGTACTGCACGGTGGAGTCGAGCGTGAGGACGAGGTTGCTGCCGTTCTGGGCGGCGTGGTACTGCTCGTACTCATAGAGCAGGTCGTTGCCCGCGTTGTCGCGCGCGGTGACGACGAGACCGGTCTGGCCCTCGAGCTGGTCCTCATACTGCGCTTCCAGCCCGTAAAGACCGGTGTTGTCCGTGCCGACGAAGCCGATCACCTGCGAGGCGAGCGTCCCGTATGGGTAATAGCGCTTGGCGTCGGGGCTGAGGTAGATGCCTTTGACGCTGTATTCGTTGATGAAGCTTCGCACTTCGTTGGCAACGTCCTCGTCGACGCGGAGCTTGAGCACCTCATACTGTGAGTAGGTGCGCTCCATCTTCTCGAGGATGCTGTCCTCGCTGATGCCGAGAATCTCGCCGAGCCGCTGCGCGATCAGCTCGCGCGTCCAGGCGACGGGCTTTTCAGTGTCGCTGAGCGCCTTGTCGATGGCATTCGGGTCGAGAAAGACCGTCTCTGCCGTGGACGAGATGGCAAGGATGTTGCCGCTCGCGTCATAGATCGTCCCGCGCGAGGCGGTGACGACGGTGCTGCGCACCTGCTGGTTGATGGCCTTTTTCTGCAGTTCATCGTGGCGGCCGATCTGCAGCTGATAGAGCTTGAAGAAAAGGACGACAAAGAGCAGCACCCCCATCACAAGCATCAGGATGAAGCTGCGGCTCTGAATCACCCGGTTGGCGCGCCGGATCTGTTCGCTTTTTCGGTTACGCTGCGGCACTGGTTTTCCTCCTTATGTCAGGCAAGGAGCAAGAAGTCTCCTTCTTACTCCTTGCATCATTTCTATATTGGACTATCCCACTATATGGCCGGGCTCAGCGGAAATATTCCACCGCCGCCTGCAGCCATCCGTCCACGGTGTCCGCGATTTTGCTGAAGAAGCCGTCCGCGCCGGAGCGGTAGACCGTGGCGCTGTCGGGGCTGCCGAGATCGATGTAGGTGATCTGGCCGCTCGAGGGCTTGCTCATACCGGCGGCCTCGGCCGCCTCCTTGACGCTCGCGAGGTCATACGTCTGCTCATAGCGGGTGAGCAGGGCGACGTGCTCGGTGTTGAGCTGGGTCAGCTCGTTCTTCATCTCCGAGACGGAGCCGGAGATGGTCGTCAGCTGGACATAGCCCATGACGAGCACCACGGCCAGCGCCGCGAGCACCATCGTCCCGGCCAGCAGCACCGGCGAGACGCGCTGGCGCGGACGGGCCTGCGGGCGCGTGCGGGGCTTCGGCTGCGCCTCGGCACGGCGAACCTCCTCCTGCCGGCGATTGTGTTCGCCGGCGGTTTCCAGCTCCCGCTCCCGGACCAGCACGTCCAGATCAAACGCGAGGTTTCCGTTCGTTGTCGGATAGGTTTTTTTCTTCATATCGGCCATGGTCCAGGTCATCCTTTCGTATAAAATCGCTTTCTCAGAGCTTTTCCGCCACCCGAAGCTTGGCGCTGCGGGCGCGGGGGTTATAGGACAGCTCATCGTCCCCCGCCGTGATCGGCTTGCGGCTGACGAGCTTCATTTTCGGTTTCTTCCCGCATACGCAGACGGGGAAATTCGGCGGGCAGGTGCAGCCTGTGGCCAGCTCCTGCATGGTTTTCTTCACGATGCGGTCCTCGAGCGAGTGAAACGAGATCACCGCGAGCCGTCCGCCGGGGTTGAGGTGATCTGCCGCCGCGCGCAGCATCGGCGGCAGCTCGCCGAGCTCATCGTTCACGGCGATGCGGATGGCCTGAAAGCTCCGCTTGGCGGGGTGCTGCTTCTCGCGCAGCGCCTGCGCGGGCATCGCGCCGCGGATAATCTCCACGAGCTGGCCCGTCGTCTCGATCGGGGTGTGCTCCCGCGCGCGGACAATGTGCTTGGCAATGACGGGGGCATAGCGCTCCTCGCCGTATTCCAGAAGGATGCGCCGCAGCTCCTCATACGGCCAGTCGTTCACGACATCGCGGGCGGTCAGCCCCGCCGTGCGATCCATGCGCATATCGAGCGGTGCGTCATGCATGTAGGAAAAGCCGCGCGCCGCGTCGTCGAGCTGCGGCGAGGAGACGCCGAGGTCAAAGAGCATGCCGTCCGCGCCGGGGATGCCGAGCTCGCCCAGCACCTCGCCGAGACGGCTGAAGTTGCTGTGTACCAGCGTGACGCGGTCCCGATAGTCCGCGAGCCGCTCGCGCGCGGCCGCGATGGCCGTCTCGTCGCGGTCCAGACAGATGAGCCGTCCGCCGCCGCTCAGGCGCCGGGCGATCTCCAGCGAGTGCCCCGCGCGGCCGAGCGTCCCGTCGACATAGATGCCGTCCGGGCGGATGTTCAGCCCCGTCAGGCACTCATCGAGCAGCACCGGCTTGTGGCCGTAGGCCTGATCGGCCTCGGCATTGCGGTCAAACGCCATCTCTTACAGCCCCATTTCTTCCATCGCCTGCTCCAGTGAACCGGAGGAAAAGGCCTCCTCCTCCAGCTCGGCCCAGCGCTGGGCGTTCCAGATCTCCACACGGTTGAAGATACCGGCCACCACCACTTCCTTTTCCAGCTTCGCCCGCTGGCGCAGGTGGTTGGGGATGAGGATGCGGCCCTGTGCATCCGGCTCGCAGTCCGCCATGTACGCAAACATCAGCCGGAGCTTTTTCACGTCGGTAAAGTTGCGCTCGTCCAGCTTTTGCTGGAACTTCTCCCACTCGGTGTCGGAATAAACGGACAGGCAGCCGTCCTGCCCCACCGTTACGTGGAGGGTATCTCCCAGCTGCTCCCGCAGCTTGGCAGGGATAAACAGGCGACCCTTGGCATCAATATTGTGAAAATACTGGCCCGTCATGCCTGTTTCACCCCTTTCCCGCAACTTTTTCGGCAATTCTCAGCGTTGTGGGCAGCTGCCCCACTTTAGGGAATGGCCCTCCACTTTGTGGGCTTTTGCACCACAATCATGGGTAAACGCACCATAATTCCCCACCGCTACGTTGAGTATACAGGATTTCTCCGCCGATTGCAAGTACCATTTTCCCGGCTTTTGTAAGCAAAACCCGTGGTTTTTTTCATTATTTCCATCATTTTCTCCGTTTTCTGGAACATTCGTTTCAGCGCCGAAAGAGGCAAAAAACAGCGGGTACTATATATGGTACCCGCTGTTTTTTATCACTACAAGATATTCGCCCGTTTTCTTCCGAAAACGACAGAAGGGACAAGCTCTCACCTGCCCCTTCTTGCGTTATGTTGTTTTTCAATAAAATTGCACAAAAATCAGCCGAAAATTTCGTCAGGCATCCTCATCGCTCTGGGGTTGCTCCGAGGCGGGTCTCCGCTCCCGCAGCTTCTCCTGATTGGCCTGCATCTGCTCGTTGGAGGTGGCCCGGAACCGGACACGGGACTCCTTCACCTCGTCCAGCGCCGCCTGAATGGCCTCCTCCGTCCGGCGCAGAGCGTCCTCGGTGTAGGTGTTGGCCACATGGTACAGTTCCTTGCTGCGTTCCTCGGCCCGACGAATGATCTCGGAACTCTTGCGGCGGGCCTGCTGCAGGGTCTCGCTCTCAGAGACGATGACCTTGGCGTCCAGTTCCGCCTGACGCAGCATCTTCTCCACTTCCTTCTTGGCGGAGGACACATACTCCTCCCGCGCCCGCACCAGCTCCTGCGCCTTCTTGATCTCCAACGGCAGCTTGGCCCGGATATCGTCCAGCAGATCCAGCGCCTCATCACGGCTGATGACGCACTTATCCGAGCTGAAGGCCGCACTCTTGGCCTCGTCGATCATGCTGTAAAGCATATCCAGCAGTCGCTGCACATCCTTCTCTTCCATAAGGTTTACCTCCCTTTCAGTTCCTCCGCCACCGGGGCGGGAACATATTTTTCCAAAGGCTGGCCGTACCGGATCATCTCCCGCACCATAGTGCTGCTGAAGTGCTGATAGGCCGGACTGGCCGGCAGCAGCAGCGTCTCCAGCTCCGGACAGATGCCCCGGTTGATGGCCGCCTGTTGATACTCCAAATCAAAATCCGTGGTGTTGCGGACGCCCTTCACCAGAATGCCCGCTCCCTTCTGCCGGGCGTAATCCGCCAGCAGGCCGCTGTAAAGCTCCGCCTCCACATTGGGCAGGTCCGCCACCGAGCGGCGGATCAGCTCCAGCCGCTGCTCCGGGGAGAACATGGGCTTTTTGTCGCAGTTCACCATGACACAGACAAAGAGCCGGTCAAAGCAGGGGGCGCTGCGGCGGATGATATCCAGATGTCCCAGCGTGATGGGGTCAAAGCTGCCGGGATAGATGGCTGTTTTCATGTGGTCTCGTCCTCGTTTCCGCTGCGGTGATACACCGACAGTCTGATCTTTCCGTAGCGGTATTCCCGATACAGGCGATAGGGCGCCGGAAGCTCCGGCAGCACCTTATCGGCAGCGCTCTCCGCTACAATTATACCATGCTCCCGGCAAATGTCAAACGAAGCGATGGCGGTAAGGGCCTGCTCCAGCAGGTCGGCGGCGTAGGGCGGATCCAGAAATATCAGGTCGAACTTCTCCCCGCTTTTGAGATACGCCAGCGCATCCCCGGACTTCACTCTGGCCCGGTCGGTAAAGCCGCACAGGGCCAGATTCTCCTGCACCAGACGCACGGCATCCGGACGCCGGTCCACGAACACTGCCTCCGCCGCTCCACGGCTCAGGGCCTCGATGCCCAGCTGGCCGGTGCCGGCAAAGAGATCCAGCACCCGGCGGCCCTCGATGTCAAATTGGATGATGGAGAACAGGCTCTCCTTGACCTTGTCGGTGGTGGGACGGGTCTCCATCCCCTGCAGCTCCTTGAGCCGCCGGCCTCTGGCCGTTCCTGTGATGACTCGCATGGCTTACACCTCCGGATCGAAGCACTCGAAGATGACGAGGTTCCCCGCCTGCTCCGCAGCTTCCATTTCTTCCTTCGCTCGGATGGTCCAGTTGACCTCCTGCACATGATATACTTTATGGCACAGCCGCAGGCACAGATTCTCCCGGTCGGAGAACCGATAGGCGATGAAATCCGGCTGGGTAGCCACGTTGGTCAGCAGATTCCCCAGCAGCCACATGGTAAGCCTTCCGTGTCCGCCGCCGGACTCCCCGTGGCGCAGGAACTGCTCCGACAGCTGGCCTCGGATGATCAGGGGCCGATGCTTTTTCAGCCACAGGATGCACCGGGGGTCGAAGGACTCGATGCAGTAATTCACCCGGAACCGGTCCAACATGGTGCAGGTGGCCTCTGCCAGCTGGGCATGGTTGCCCCGCTCCGCCTTCAGCTCGATGATGAGGGGCGTTTTCCCCTGAAACAGGGGCAGCACCTCCTCCAGAAGGGGGATCTGCTCCTGCGTCCCCTCCAGACGGTACTGCTTCAGCTCCTCCGCCGTCAGATCCTCCACCAGAACGTCCGCCCCGGCGGTGCGCTTGAGACTGGCGTCGTGGATCACCGCCAAGCGGCCGTCCTTCATCAGATGGACGTCCAGCTCAGCACCGTAGCCGTGTTCAATGGCACGGCGGAAGGCCGCCATGGAGTTTTCCGGAATACGGGGCTTGTCGTGGTAGCCCCGGTGGGCGTAGCGGTACTGCCGCAGCAGCTTCCAGCCGGGATGCTCCCGGCGGCAGCGCAGCATCAGCAGAAACAGTTCCGCCAGAACGATCAGTACCAGCAGTACAATGACAACAGGCATTTGGCGTCAGTCCTCCATTTCATCCAGAGCTTCCAGCCCCAGTTTGGCCTCCGGCTTGCTGTCGCCGTGGCGGACGAACAGCATGGTCACAAAGGCCAGCGCCGTGAACACGGCGGCATAGGGGAACAGCACGTGCATCCCCATGCGGTCCATCAGCAGGCCAGAGAGCATGGGCGTGGCTACCTGCGCCGCCATGGAGGCGGTGTAGTAAAAGCCGGTGTACTTACCCACGTTGCCGCCGGAGCACATCTCCACCACCATAGGGAAGGAGTTGACGTTGATGGTGGCCCATGCGATGCCCGCCAGAGCGAACATGGCGTTCATGAGCATGGTGGGACTCTCGGCGCTCATGAAGGAGGCGGTGGTGAAGGCAGCGGTCAGCATGACGACGCCCGCCAGAATGGTCTTTTTCCGACCCACCCTGGAGGCGATGAAGCCCACCGGCAGATAGGAAATGATGGCCGCCGCCTGAGCGATGATCAGGGTCAGGTTATAATCCTTGTGGAGGATATTGCTGGCGTAGACGGAATATTTGCTGGTCACGGCGTTGTAGCCAAAGAACCACAGCACAATGGACAGCAGCAGGAAGATCAGGGATCTCACCTCGTCCACCGACAGCTTCCGTTCGCCGGTGGCGGCCTCCTCCTTATCCTCCAGCCCCAGCTCCACCGACTGCTGCTGCATCTCGGCGGCCCACTCGTTCTCCCGCACCGTCAGCATGAACACCACCAGCGCCGCCAGCATGATGGCGGCAATGACGGCGAAATAGCCGATATAGCTCATCAGGGAGTTGCGGACGGCAGAGGTGGCGAACACCATGCCCAGCACCAGCACCAGAATCCCGCCGGCGGAGCCCATGAGGTTGATGACGGCATTGGCCTTGGAGCGCAGAGGCTTTAAGGTCACATCCGGCATCAGCGCCACTGCCGGGGAGCGGAACACCGCCATGGACACCAGGATCACCAGCAGCAGAGCGATGAAAAACACCAGCGTCACCGGGCTTTTGGCGGTGGCGTCCCAAGCGCAGGCCTGCCGGGCCGGCATCACGTAGTTGGTGTAGTCGGGGTTGGTGACGGCGGCACCGTCCACGGTGATCTGGCTGCGGATCTGGGTGAACTCCTCCTTGGTGAACTGGCGGCTGAGCACGAACTTCTGGCCGCCGGGGGTCAGCAGCGTCTCATCCGCCTCCCGGTCGTAGATGGTCTCCAGCGCCGCCGGGTCGTCGATGGCGGCCACATCGGAGATGTGGTGCAGCTGGGCGTTATCCACGAAAGATAGGGCAATGAGCATCACGGCGGCAATGAGGGTACCCACCACGATGAAGGGCGTCCGGCGGCCCCACTTGCTGTGGTGCTTGTCGGAGATGGCGCCGAACAGCGGCAGCATGAACAGGGCCAGCACGTTATCCAGCGCCATAATGGCGCCGGACCACGCCTGACTCATGCCGAACTTGTTGGTGAGGATCATGGGGATGGTATTGTCATACGCCTGCCAGAAGGCCTGGATCAGGAAGAAGGCAAAGCCCACCAGAATGATCCGCTTGTAGTTGAGTTTCATACAGTCTCCTCCAGTTCCCGGTACAGGGTACCGATGTCGGGATACACCCAGGTGGGGTGGATCTGATAGGCGGCGATATCCGCCTGCGTGCCTTCGCCAGACAGGACGAACACGGTGTCAATGCCTGCGTTAACGCCGCAGGCGATGTCGGTATAGAGCCGGTCCCCCAGCAGCACCGTCTGCTCCGGGGAAAAGCCCGTCCGCTCCATGGCCAGCCTCGCCATCTCCGGCTGGGGCTTGCCGATGAAGGTGGGCTCCCGCCCGGTGGCGGTGGTGAGCATCCGGCACACGCTGCCGCAGTCCGGCACGGAGCCGTACCATGTAGGGCAGACCCAGTCCGGATTGGTGGCGATGAAGGGGACGCCCCGGTTCAGCAGGATGCAGGCGTCCTCCAGCTTCTGAAAGGTCAGTTCCGTGTCGAAGCCGCACAGCAGCACCTCCGCCTGCTCCCGGTCACGGGTCACAGGGATGCCCGCCTGCGCCAGCTGGTCCATAAAGGACACAGTTCCCGCCACATAGCAGATCCTTCCCGGCAGGCTCGCCCGCAGATAACGGATGGTGGCATCCACGGAGGTCAGATAATCCTCCCGGCAGGTGTCGATGCCCAGCCGGTGCATCTTTTCTATGTACCCCTCCACGCCACGGGAGGAGTTGTTGGTGAGGAACAGATACCGCCCTCCCACACGCCGGACATACCTCAGAAACTCCGGCACGCCGTCGAAGAGCCGCTCATCCAGATAGATGGTGCCGTCCATGTCCAGCAGGAACAGTCGCTTCTCGCTCAGCTGCGCCACGATATCCTCTCCCCTCTTTGCAGAAATGCGTCATTACACAAAAAACCATGCTAAGAATAGCACAAAGCCGCCCCGCTGACAAGTGGGACGGCCTTGTTTTTGGAAATTTTGCAACCCTCAGCTGTTATTCCGGTCAATGGGGCGGTGATGCAGCAGGGCCCACAGGTCCTTGCCGTTGAAGGGAATGAAGGGGTAAAGATAGCCCTTTCCGATGAGGGGGCGGGTGCTGGCAATAAGGGTCAGGATACCCAGAATACCGCCGATGAAGCCCCACCAGTCAAACAGCCAGATGAGCAGCAGCAGCGCCATGCGGCACAGCTTCACGGCGTAGCCCATCTCGTAGCTGTGCTGGGCGTAGTTGGCGATGGCCACGAAGGCCATATACACCAGCACCTCCGGCACCAGCCACCGGGCCTGCACCGCAAAGTCTCCTAAAATCAGTGCTCCCAGCATACTGAAGGAGTTGCTGAGCACGTCCGGCGTGTTGAGGGAGGCCAGCTTCAGCACGTCGATAATAAACTCCACCAGCAGCAGCTGCAAGATCAGCGGCACATAGTACTCGTCCTCGATCAGGAGGAAGTGCAGGCTCTCGTGGAGGGTATCCGGTGACTTCACCAGCAGATACCACAGGGGCGTTACAAACAGCGTGAGAAACAGCACGATGACCCGGACGATCCGCAGATACGTTCCCACCAGCGGCGGGAAATAGTAGTCGTTGACCTCCTCCAGAAACCGGAACAGGCTGCACGGCAGCAGCATCACCGCCGGGGTATTGTCGATCATCAGCAGGATATCCCCCTCCAGCACCGAGGCCGCCGCCACGTCCGGCCGCTCGGTATAGCGGGTCTTGGGGAAGGGGTTCCACCATTGGGGCGGGGCGATGGCCTCCGCCACGCTCTCCTGACTCATGGCGATGGAGCCCACGTCCATGGCCTCCAGCTTTTTCCGCAGCTGATCCAGCAGCTTCCGGTCCACCCGGTTTTCCATGTAACACAGCACCACGTCCGTCCGGGAGCGGGTCCCCACCTGCAAAGACTCCAGCGTCAGCTGCGAGTCCCGGATGCGGCGGCGCAGCAGAGCGGCGTTCTTCATGACGCTCTCCCCGAAGCCGTCGTGGCTGCCCCGCAGCACCTTGCTGGTATCCGGCTCCTCCACGGAGCGCAGGGGGAACTGCTTGGCATCCAGCACCACGCCGCCGGAAAAGCCGTCGATGACGAGCAGGGTCTTGCCGGCGAATACCGCCGTCACCGCCTTCAGCCGGTCCGTCTCCACCGCTGCGTCGCAGACGCTGACGTAGCGGTCGGCAAAGGCCTGCAATGTCCCCACGTCCTCCAGCGACGGGATGGGCAGCCATGCGGAGATAGCCCGCTCCAGCACTGTGTCGTCGGCGTAGCCGTTGACCACCCATAGCCTGGCCCGGCGGCCGCCGATCCGCAGGGTCCGCCCGATCATGTCGAAGCTGCGCCCCACCCCCAGCAGGCCGTCCAGCGCCGCCGCCCTTTCGTCAAATGCATCCTTCACCCGTTTCATGCCGTCTCCTCCGCCTTGCGTTTGGAGGTAGTATGGGAATTTCTGCCGGGGAATATGCAAAAGGAGAGCGCCCACCTCACGAGGTGAGCGTTCTCCGATCCGTCTTCATGTAATGCTGTTACTCTTTAATAGCCTCCAACAGCAGGATAAGCAGTCCTATCAGTACAAATGCATACCCGACATAAATTATGAGGCCCGCTCCCAGTCCAAATGTATAGGCAGCAGCTATAATGAGGCCCAAACCAAGTGCACTTTTGTTTGTCATAGGGTTCTCCTTACTCTCACGGGTTCACAACGGTAGATGCCCCCATAGTTTTATTGGTGTACTCGAAGCATATCACATCTCGTCTATATTTGTCAATACTTTTATCTAATTATATATTTTTTTCATTTTGATAAAATATCCATATGCATATCATTCTCATTTTGTATACATTTCTCAAAATAGAAGTACGTCTCGTCCTCACCGGCGGGGTCCATACAGGCGGCCAGCATATGCCGGGAGGGATGATTCTCCCGGAAGCATTTGGCCGTCACCCGCCGCAGATCCCAGCCCTTCAGGCCCCACGCCAGAGCGGCGGCAAAGGCCTCGGTGCCGTAGCCGTGGCCGGCATAGGCGGCAGCGATGCGGCAGCCCAGCTCCGCCGTGCCGTGGCCGTCGAAGTGGGTGAACACCACCTCCCCGATGCACCGGCCCCGGAGCCGCACCGCAAGGCCCAGCTCCCGCCCGGCGGCGTAGTCCTCCTCCGACGCCTGCAGGAACCACTCCTCCGGGGGATGGGGCTGCTCCTCCCGGTAGTCGTAGCCCCACCAGCGGTTGCGCCGGACATCCCGGCACAGGGCGGCGTAGTCTCTGCAGTCTGCCGGGGTCAGGGCATTCAGTGTCAGGCGTGGGGTGGTAAGGTGGGGCCGGGGCGGGAAGGTGTTACCGGACACCGTCCGCCTCCAGATAGCCCGCCAGCACCTTCAGGGTGTTCCACACGCCGTCCACATGGCTGCGCTCGTAGCCGTGGCTGGCGTAGACCCCGGCGCCGATGAGGCCGTGGCGCAGGTCATGGCCCGCCGACAGGGTAGCCTCCACATCGGAGCCGTAGTGGGGGTACACGTCCACCGCATAGTCCGCCCCGGTGCGGCGGGCGGCATCGATGAGCTTGCCCACCACCTCATAGCTGTACGGGCCGCCGGAGTCCTTGGCGCAGATGGATACCTGCCGCTCGGTGCATTGCAGCCCCTCGCCCACGCAGCCCATATCCACGCTGATGGCCTCCGTCACCCCCTGCGGGACATTGGCGGCGCCGCCGTGGCCCACCTCCTCGTACACCGTCACATGGAGGTACACATGGCGCTGGGGGACTGTGCCGGTGTCCTTAAGGTACTTGGCCAGACCCAGCAGGATGCCCACCGACAGCTTGTCGTCCAGAAAGCGGCTCTTGATATAGCCGGAGGCGGTGAGGCGGGTGCGGGGCTCGAAGCACACCACGTCCCCCACCTCGACCCCCAGCGTGCGGGTCTCCTCGGCGGACTTCACGTCCTCGTCCAGCACCACCTCGCAGCTGTCGAAGGTGCGCTTGGTGTCGCCGTACTGGCCGTTGACGTGGACGGAGGCGTTGCACAGCTGGAAGGTCCCCTCCAGCACCCGCCCGCCACGGGTATAGACCCGGACGTTCTCCGCCTCGCCGTTTTCCGCCCGCATCCCGCCCAAGGGCGTCAGGCGCAGGCGGCCACTATTCTTCACCTCCGCCACCATGCCGCCCAGCGTGTCGGCGTGAGCCTCCAGCAGCAGGCCCTCGCCCCGGCCGCCCAGATCCACCAGCACGCCGCCCTTGGCGGTGTGCCGGGCGGTATAGCCCAGCTCTTCAAAGGCCCGCTGCACCCAATCCGCCGCACGGGCCGTAAAGCCCGTGGGGCTATCGATGGCCAGCAGCTCCATGGCCTGCCGGGCGGCGTATTCTGCATAGGTACGTTCCATGATCCATTCCTCCGTATTAAATATATGTGGTATAGCGGTTTTTCCTCAGAAGCGGCGCATAAACACGAAGGTCACGCCCATGTTCTCCCGCTCCAGATCCCGGTCCTGCCGCAGATGGGGATACTGCTGCAAGGCCCGGCGGGTGGTCTCATCGAAGATGGTAAACCGTTCCCCCGGCACCACAGCGGCGATGCGCCCCTTCTCCTGCTGGGCCAGCAGATACTTTCGGCTGGCGGTGCGGATGCGCCCGCCCTTGCCGGAGGAACCGTACCCGTGGATCAGCTTCAGCAGCGGTGTGTTCATATGGCGGGCCGCTTCCAACTCCGCCTCCAGCCGCCGCAGAGCTTCATCCGCCGTAGGCCGTCCCAGCTCCAGATTTAGTTCCCGTGTGATGGCTTTCATCAGCCTCCCCCCTTTTCTCACAGTGTACCAGTCCCGGCGCAGATTTGCAACTGCATTGGCCCACAAAATACCGCAGCAGCGGTCCGGCATCCACCGCATCCGCCCGCAGGCGGGCGCCGCTCTGGCGCTCCGGGTGCCATTGTACGCCCAAAATGGGCAGCGTCTCATGGCAGAAGCCCTCGATGGTGCCGTCGGCCGCCTGTTGCAAAAGGCACAGCTCCTCCCCCAGCACCCGCACCGCCTGATGGTGGTTGCTGTTTACCAGCGGGGCCGGCCCCAGCAGCTGCGAAAGCAGTCCTCTGGCCCGTGTGGGGTGGATCAGATCTCCCTGCACCTGCTGGTGTCCGGGGATGTGGGCGTGGAGCGTGCCGCCGAAAAAGACGTTCAGTGCCTGCATCCCCCGGCAGATGCCCAGAATGGGGCGGCCGCTGTCGGCAAAGGACCGGATAAGAAAGCTGTCCGTGGCCTCCAGCGTGACCCCGATGTCCCCGCCGCCGGGCAACAGCAGCCCGTCGCAGCCGCAAGCCCGGAACAGGTCCCGGCTCAGCACCGGCTCCGCTCCCGCCTCCGTCAGTGCCGCCAGATAGTTGCCGTACTGGCCGCTTGTCCCATAGAGATAGATCTTCGGTTTCATAGCGATTCCCTCCTCCCTATCATCTCATGCGGCAGCGGAGAAAAATATGCGGCAATATCTGTTGCACGGCGGGAAAATTTGTGATACAATAGGCGGGTCGAAGCCTCCATACGCAGCGGTATCGAAGTGGTCATAACAGGACTGACTCGAAATCGTGGTCGCTACTCGGTAGCTCCCTGACCGGAATCCCTTGATTTTACGGGGTTTTTCGGGTATTCTTAACTTAATATTTTTGCTTGTTCTCCCCATCAGTTCTCCCCGTTTTCTGAGGTGCTGATGTTGAGATAAATACGGAGACGTATCGAAGTGGTCATAACGGGACTGACTCGAAATCAGTTGATCCGCAAGGGTCCGTGGGTTCGAATCCCACCGTCTCCGCCAGAAATCACGCCAGTAGTCGGTTTTCCCGGCTGCTGGCTTTTCTTTTTCAGTTCTGTGCAAAGCCCAAGCCATTGAGCATTGCATCAGCCGAAGTCAGCTTCGAGCTGTAATCCAGATGTGCGTAAATGTTCGCCGTAGTTGAGAAGTCGCTGTGACCAAGCCATTCCTGAATCTGCTTCATGGGAACACCATTTGCCAAAAGCAGTGAGGCGCAGCTATGCCGGAGATCGTGATACCTGATCTGTCTCATTCCCTTTGCCTTGAGCAGTTTCGGAAAACTCTCTGTGACGTAGTGGGGCTTGATCAGATCGCCAATCTCATTGACACATACATACTCAAGATATTCCTTGATGTAGCTGCGTCCGCACAAGCGGCGGTTTTCCTGCTGCTCTTCTTTCAGGGCGAGAAGTCTTTCCCGCATGAACGGAACAAGAGGCAGTGTCCTCATACTCGATTTGGTCTTTGTGGTGTCTGACGCAACCAGAACGCGCTTGCCGTCAAGATCACAGGAAGTAACCGTGTGACGGATGGTGATGGTGTTCTGATCAAAGTCGATGGCATCCCATTTCAGACCGATTGCTTCACTCCGGCGCAGACCGTAGAACGCACCGAACAGAATCGGAAACTCAAGTTTGCTTCCTTTTGCAGCCTCGAAAAGAGCGTTGACCTCATCGGCATCATAGAAACTGCCGACGTAGCGGTCTTTCTTCGGACGCTCAACCTTATCCGCCGGGTTTACATCAATCAGGTCGATCTTCACAGCATACTTGAGAGCTTTGTGAATATTGGCGTGATAATGAATGACCGAGGATGGACTGACACGCTCAAGCTCACTCAGGTAAAACTCCTGAATGTCTTTTGCAGTCAGGTTCTTGAACGTCACTTCCTTTTCGCGGAAGTACGGTGCTACGATCTTTTTAACCGTAGTCGAGTATGAAGCGAATGTCGGGACTGCAACCGAGCTTTTGATGATGTCGAGCCACTTTTCCATATAGTCCGCGAACAGAATGTCTCCATTCATGACCTTCGGCTCTTCGGGATTGAAATTGCGTCGTGCGTCCATCAGGATCGCTTCGGTGCGTTTTTTGTTTCCCTTTACAGTAAGCCCGGTGGAAATCCACTTGGTCTTTCTTTTTCCGAGAGAATCGGTGTAGTTCAACACGGCGTAGTAATATCCGCTTTTTTCGTGGAGATGTCCTGCTACCATAATTAACCTCCTTCATTGTAGCAAAGACACCTACCTGATACCGTGCTTCTATTATACCAGAACCGGGTTCGAATTGGAGGACCTCTGCCGAACATTTTTTGTAAACAAATTGAGTCCAAGCATTACGCCGTGACTGCTTCTCCGCAACCGATGCAGAGAAACGTGAAAAGATGAGCCTTCGGAATACGATAGGCTCTGCCGACTTTGAGACAACAGATTTTGCCTTCCCGCAGGATGCGGTAGCCGGTCTTTGTGCTGATGCTGAGTATTTCGCACATCTGCTCAATGCTCATCACATCGGGATAGTCTTTTAGCATGAACTTGTAGGCATCGCGCTGAGAAATGGTTGATGCGGTATTCACCCGTCTCACCTCCACAAGATTTGTTTTTGCCTTATCAGCAAAAGGATAGGCAGCAGTCCTTTTTGAGTAGACTGCTGCCCATAGTTTTTGATGATAAAGCCCTTTCGGGCGTTTTCATATTGGTTATCCTTCCGGCATATTTGCAGCTTGCGCCCCTGCCGAATCGGGAATGCTGCGGACTACCAATGGTCAATCGGTATCATGGGACTCTCACCCCTCCGAGGATCGCTCCGAGCCGCCCCTTCA
>OLGF01001335.1_pt1 | contig 26872 bp, 26 predicted proteins | sample 1604971 | NCBI WGS metagenome assembly OLGF01 (sample SAMEA3888902, study PRJEB22519) | human gut metagenome | biome: human gut; feature: human-associated habitat; material: faeces | place: Denmark | collected 2011 | reverse complement strand
ATGAAACATTTTTCGATAAATTCCGTCTAAATAATACAGGAAAGAGGCTCGGTGCTCGACAAGGTGATTCCGAAGTTTGACCGCCTGAACAACCCCTACGGCAAGGCCGACACGATCGAAGAGCTCTGCAAGCAGGTGAAGCTTCCGGTCGAACGCGTCACCGCCATCGTCAAGGCCTACAACGAAGCCGTCGAAAAGGGAACGCTCGATCAGATGAACCCGCCCTGCACCTACAAGAAGCCGCACCCGATCAAGAAGGCGCCGTTCTACGCGGTTCCCTTCCAGGGCGGCATGACGGCCACCTTCGGCGGTCCGCTCATCAACGCCAAGGCCGAGATTCAGAATCTCGACGGCGAAAGCATCCCCGGCCTCTACGCAGCGGGCAACTCCGCGGGCGGGATCTTCTTCCACAACTACGCCGGCGGCGCGCAGCTCGGTGCCGCGCTCGTTTACGGCCGCATCGCGGGCGCTGAACTCGCCAAGCGCGCGAAGAAGAACTGACGCATTAGGAGACTCACATCATGAAAAACACCGTTATCGCCGCTTTCGCGGTCGCTCTCGGCCTTGCCTTCACGGCTTCGGCTCACGCAGCCGGCAAGACCCTCGCCGAAATTCACGGCGCCGCCTTCCCCGAAGCTTCGGGCTGGGTGAAGAAAGATCAGTGCATGAAGTGCCACGGCTCGTACGAAGACCTCGCCAAGAAGACGGCCGGTCTCGAACCCAACCCGCACCGCTCGCACCTGGGCGCGGTGAACTGCCAGGACTGCCACAAGGCCGACAAGGCGGAACCCGAACTCATGTGCAACAGCTGCCACAACTTCACGATCCGCAAGAAGTAATCGGTTTGTTGTCTCCCTGTGAGGCGTCCCTCATGCGCCTCCACAGAACTTTTCCCCGCGCCGCCCTCGGGCCCGCGGGGATTTTTTTGCGTCCGTCCGAAGCAAATTCTCCGTGGCGAACAGGCGTTCTCTGCTACCATTTTCAGATTCCTCCCTGTCATGAAGTCGGACGCGTTTCGTCAAGAGGCGCTCCGCTTCGCAACCGGACACAACAATGACTGATACTCTGCAGATTCTCGACACCCAGGTGGGCGACGGCGTCGAAGCCAAGCCCGGCATGCGCATCACCGTTCACTATACGGGCAAGCTCGAAGACGGCACCGTCTTTGATTCGAGCGTCACGCGCGGTCAGCCCTTCACCTTCACGCTCGGCGAAGGCCGCGTGATACAGGGGTGGGAACAGGGCTTCGCCGGCATGAAGACGGGCGGCAAGCGCACCCTCACGATTCCGCCGCACATGGGCTACGGCGAACGCGGCGCGGGCGGCGTGATTCCCCCGAACGCCACGCTCATCTTCGACGTGGAGCTTCTCGCTGCCGAAGAAGTCCCCGCTCCGGGCGAACTCGAGGTCGAAGAAATCCTCGAAGGGACGGGCGAAGAGGCCGTCTTCGGGAAGGAAGTGAGCGTCCACTACACGGGCAAGCTCGTCAACGGCACGGTCTTTGATTCGAGCGTCGAACGCGGCGAACCGATCGAATTCACGCTCGGCGCCGGCATGGTGATCCCGGGCTGGGAATACGGCATCCGCGGCATGCGCGTGGGCGGCAAGCGCATCCTTCGCATCCCCTACAACCTCGCCTACGGTCCCGACGGCTATCCCGGCGTCATTCCTCCCTACGCCACGCTCGTCTTCGACGTGGAGCTTGTTGGCGTCCGATAAGAGAGTCCGGCAACGAACCTCGGTGAAACACCCTCGTTTTTGGGGCTTGTTCAACAAGACTTTGGGAGACAAGAAAGTGAACAAGACGAAAATTTTTCTCGCATCCGTCCTGGCCGGTTCTCTTCTCGTGAGCGGCTGCGCAAGCAAGCGCGACCCCATGCAGTTCAGCGGCGAAAACAACGACAAAACGCTCGCCCAAGTCCGCAACGCCGTCATCCAGGCGGCCCACCGCAACGACTGGCTGATCTGCGAAGAGGCCGACGGCACCCTTCGCGCCGACATCATCCACCGTCAGGACAAGGTCTACGCCGACATTCATTATGACGAAACGGGATTCCTCGTCACGCCGAATCTGAATTATTCCACGCTCGTGAACGACGACGGCAGCGTCCGCCGGGCGGTCAACAACCACGTAAAGCGCCTCTCGAAACTCATCACGCTTCGCCTTGCGAACAAGGTGCAGGAAGAGCCCATTTTGATCCCGGCCTGCAGAAACTACGACAGCGTCGAATTCAACAAGTTCGGCTCCGAGCGCTCGCCCCTTCCCTACGTCACGGTGGGTTTCACCTGGCTCAACAAGCCGGTGTGTCCCTACGGCAGCGTCACTCTCTCCTACAGCCTCCCTGAGGAAGAAGCCGGATCCGCCTTCAGCAAGGCCGTGCGCTACAGCCTCGAGTACCTTCGCAACGGCACCTCCCGCAACGGGGAAAAGATCAACGTGGAGGTCCGTCGGGTCTATCCCTATGAAGTTCTCAAGGGAGACAAACGCACGCTCAACCTTCCCACGCGCACCGAACTCATGATTCGCGCTACGGCCTACAACCGGGAAGGCGTCAAGCTCTGCGAAGTGGACGTTTCCGCACATACGAACAACCGGCTCTTCCGCGAGGAAGACAAACAGTTCGACCGCTTCGACGTCGACGGTCTGATCGAAGGCCTCGCCGCCGTGCTCGAACGGAAGCTCACGACGTTCCGCTGATCGGACGTCTTCATCGCTTTCTCAAGACGGACCTCTGCCTCGCGGCGGGGTCCGTTTTTCGTTGTAAGAAAAAAGCCGCCCCGAACGAATCCGGGACGGCTTGGAAGTGACGCAGGTGTTGCTTTACTTGCGAACGCCGTTGATCATGAGGGCGATGCCCCGGTCTCCGACGGCCACGGGCTGCTTCATTTCGCCTTCGAGGTCACCCGCCTGCGGCATGAAGTTTCCGGTCTTGGAGATGCGGGCGCCGACCACGACTTCCTTGTGGTTTTCCATCGTTTCGGCTCCCATCGCCATCGTCATGTTTTCATTGAGTTCGAAGTTGTAGGGAAGATCCTTCACCGTCACGCGCACGAAGGCGAGCGGCATCTTCGAACCCGTCACGGGACGCGCGTAGATGAAGACGGCGTCGTCGGGCTTCACCTTGTCCTTGAGCTCGGGGCTGAGCGTCACGGTGCCAGCCACGAAGTATTCGGCCGTGGCGTTGACGGTCGGAACCGGCGTCTTGTCGGCGGGGGCGGCCCCCTGCGAGGCGGCGGCCTTGCCGCCCTCGGCGTCGCCCGAGATGCGCGCGACGTTGTCGTTCACGCCGCCCAAGCGCTTGGCTTCGTTGATGTTGGCGCGGATCTGCTCGATGTCCGGGAATTCCGGCGGCACGACGAGAAGGAGGTGCTCCCAGAGTTCCGCGGCACGCGCGTACTGTTCCTTGTCCCAGGCATGGATCGCGAGAAGCGCGAGAGCCTTCCACTGATCGGGGTCGATCGAGAGGGCCTTGTTGAGGAGCTTCTCGACGTCGGGCGTGATGACCTTGCCGTTGGCGGCGGCCATCATGTCGGCCATGTCGGCGATGATGTCGGCGTTGTTCGGGACGATTTCCGAGAGACGGAGGAAGGCTTCGACGGATTCGTCAAAACGGTTCACCGAGGCCGTGGTGCGCGCGAGCATGAACCAGCCTTCGGGGTCCATCGGGTTCTTTTCGAGACGGTCCTTCAGCTGATCGATGATGCGCGACATTTCGGCGGCGGAATGCCCGCCCGAGGTCTTCTTCTGCGCTTCCATCATTTCGAGGAAGTGTTCGTCCATCGCAGTGTAGCGTCCGAGCGCCATGTAGCCCGTGGCGGCGGACGCGGGGATCAGGATGACGAGCACGACCGCGAGGATGCGCGAGAGCGACGAATGGTTCTGCGCCTCGACCTTTTCGTCGTGACGCGTTTCCTCGAGCACGCGGCGCTCGAGTTCAAGGCGCGTCTCTTCGTATTCGTCCTCGTCGATGCGGCCCGCCTTGCGGTCCTCTTCGAGGTCTTCGGCCTGCTGACGCAGAATGTTGAGCGTCATTTCGCGGCGGTTGGCTTCGCCCTCGTCCTTCTTGCCGAACCAGAGGGGAAGACCCACGGCCGCGCAGGCGACGAGGCACATGAGGACGGCAATGACAATAAACGTGGTGAGCACGGCGGGTTACTCCTTCTTATCTTTGCCGAGCATTTTTTCGGCCAGGGCCTTTTCCTCTTCGGAAAGCGGCTTGGTGCTCTCGGTAACGGTCTGCTTGCGGCGGCGCAGGTTGATCCAGAAGGCGAGAAGACCGCCCAGGAAGAGGACGACCGGGCCCACCCAGAGAATCACGGTACTCGTCTTAAAGGGCGGACGATAGAGGACGAAGTCCCCGTAGCGCTCGACCATGTAGTCGACGATTTCCTGATTGGTTTTGCCGGCCTTCACCTGCTCGATCACCTGATTGCGAAGGTCGACGGCGAGTTCGGCGTTCGATTCGGCGATCGACTGGTTCTGACAGACGAGGCAGCGGAGCTGCTCGGAAACTTCCACGACGCGCTTGTGCGCGACCGGGTCAAAGGCGGTCGGCGCCGCTTCGCGCGCGCAGAGGGGAGAAGCCACCGACACGGCGAGAAGCGCCGTCAGAAAAAGAGACTTCACGTTCATCATTCGGCCTCCAGTTTGTCGATCAGGGGCTTCATCTGGTCAAACCAGATTTCGTCCTGGATCGGATAGCTCACCTTGGCGCGGATGACGCCCTTCTTGTCGATGATGAAGGTTTCCGGCACGCCCGTGACGCCGAGGTCGATGCCGACCTTGTTCTTCGTTTCGTAGATGACGTTGTCGTACGGGTTGCCCGAAGTCTTGAGCATCTGCGCGGCGGCGCCGGTGTTGTCCTTGTATACGAAGCCGATGATCGGGGTCTTGAGGCCGCGACGCTTGAGGTTCACCATGTAGGGGTGTTCCTGCTTGCAGGGAACGCACCAGGTGGCCCAGACGTTGAGCATCCAGACCTTGCCCTTCATGTCCTCGGTCTTGAAGGTCGTGTTGGGATCCCACAGGGTGGGCAGTTCAAAGGGCGGGAGTTCCTTGTTGATCAGAACCGACGGAAGGGTCCGCGGGTCGAGATAAAGGCCCTTGAAGAGGAACCCGGCAAGCACGATGAAGATGCCGAAGGGAATGAGAAATTTCGCTTTCATGTCAGTTTCCTTGGGGCGACGGCACCGCCCCGATTCATCCGTTTAGGCGGCAGCGGCCTGCGTCTTGGCGTCCTTGCGCTTCTTCGAGCGGAAGCGACGGTCGGAAGCGGCCCAGAGCCCGCCGATGCTCATGATGATGCAGCCGAACCAGATCCAGGTCACGTAGGGCTTCGAATAGGCGCGGACCACCCAGCCGCCGTCCGAAGTCGGAACGCCGAGACTCACGTAAACGTCGCCCGTGATCGAGTGACGGATCGCGGCTTCGGTCATCGGCATGGAGTTCGAGCTGAAGTACTTGCGCTTTTCCGGGTGCAGGGTTTCAAGAACCTTGCCGTCGCGCGAGAGCACGAATTCGCCGCGGTCGGCGGTGTAGTTCGCGCCGCGCGTGCTCGTCACACCCTTGAATTCGAAGGTGTAGCCCGCAACCGTCACGGTTTCGCCCACGAACATCTGCACGTCGCGTTCGGACTGATAGCCCTTGACGAGCGCAACGCCGATGATGAAGACGGCCACGCCGATGTGGGCGATGTGCATGCCCCAATAGGCGCGCGGCTGACGAAGGAGCTTCGAGACGACGCTGCCTTCGCCGTGGCGGATCTGCTGACGGAAGGCTTCGACGGCGCCGAAGACGACGAAGAAGGCGAGCGTGCAGCCGACGAACACCCAGTTGCTCCATTCGCCCATGAGGAGCGGAACGGCGGCGCCGAGGACGATCGAAACGATCATGGCCCAGAGGAGGGACTTCGCAAGCTGCTTCGGATCGGCTTCCTTCCAGCGCGCGAGCGGACCCACGCCCATGAGGAAGACGAGCGGGAGCATCAGGGGCCCGAAGACCGCGTCAAAGTACGGAGGCCCGACCGAGATCTTGCCGGCGTTCAGGGCGTCGAGGAAGAGCGGATAGAGCGTGCCGAGAAGCACCGCGCCCATCGCCACGACGAGGAGAACGTTGTTGACGAGGAGCATCGATTCGCGCGAGATCATCCCGAAGTTCCCGCCGAGGCCCACCGTCGGGGCGCGCCAGGCAAAGAGCAGGAAGGAGAGCCCGATCACGATGATGAGGAAGGCGAGAATGAAGAGACCGCGCTCCGGATCGGTCGCGAAGGCGTGCACCGAGGTGAGAACGCCCGAGCGAACGAGGAAGGTGCCCAAAAGCGAGAGCGAGAACGTGAGGATCGCGAGGAGCACCGTCCAGATGCGGAAGCACCCGCGCTTTTCCGTCACGGCGAGCGAGTGGATGAGGGCGGTGCCCGTCAGCCACGGCATGAAGGAGGAGTTTTCAACCGGGTCCCAGAACCACCAACCGCCCCAGCCGAGCTCGTAGTAGGCCCAGTAGGAGCCAAGCGCAATGCCGAGCGTGAGGAGAATCCAGGCGGCCGTCGTCCAGGGGCGCATCCAGCGCGCCCAGGCGGCGTCAAGGCGCCCCGAAATGAGCGCGGCGATCGCGAAGGCGAACGGCACCGAGAAGCCCACGTAGCCGAGGTAGAGAAGCGGCGGATGGAAGACCATCCCCGGGTCCTGCAGAAGCGGATTCAGGTCCGCGCCTTCGGCGGGGGCCGGGAAGAGACGCAGGAAGGGGTTCGAAGTAAAGAGCATGAAGGTGAGGAACCCCATGGCGACGAGCCCCATCACGCCCGTGACGCGGGCCGTCATTTCGGCGGGAAGCTTCTTGGCCGAGAAGGCGACCGCGGCGGACCACCAGCCGAGCGTCACGACCCAGAAGAGGATCGAGCCTTCGTGGCTGCCCCAGGTGGCGGCGACCTTGTAGTACCAAGGCAGCATCGAGTTGGAGTTGTTCGCCACGTTGAGGACCGAGAAGTCCGAGACGTAGAACGAATACGCCAGACAGCCGAACGCAATCGTGCCAAAGAGGGCGTTCGCGATCGCCGCGGGCCGCGCCACCGCCATCAGCGCGCGGTTGCCCTTGGCCGCGCCGATGAGGGGCACCACCCCCTGGACGATCGAGAGCGCCAGGCAGAGGATGAGTGCAAAGTGACCGATTTCAGGAATCACTTGTGTATCTCCGGTGAATGAAAAGAGTTTGGAAACTCGTCCGAGGAGACTTTCGAGCGGGGCCTCCTCAATCCCAAAAGGGGCCGGTCCTGAAACGGGCCGACCCTGCGCCTGTTGGGTGTCAGGTCCGAAGCCTGCGGCTTAGGACTTGACGTTCTGTTTGGCGGCCTCTTCGGCGGCCTTCTTCGCCACCCCGGCCTTGTGGGCGTCTTCAAGCGCCTTGGCGGCCTCGGGCGGCATGTAGTTTTCGTCGTGCTTGGCGAGCACTTCGGAAGCGGTGAAAAGACCGGCCGAATCGAGCTTGCCCTGCGCCACGACACCCTGCCCTTCGGAGAAGAGGTCGGGGAGAATGCCCTTGTAGAGAACGGGCACGCTCTGCGCCGTGTCGGTGATCTTGAAGGTGACCGTCACGCCGTCCTTCTGGCGTTCGACCGAACCGGGTTCGACGACGCCGCCCAGGCGGAAGGTGCGGCCTTCCGGAGCTTCCTTCGCGGCCACCTGCGTGGGCGAGAAGAAGAAGACGAGATTTTCGTTGAAGGCCTGCAGGGCCATCGTCACGCCCGCGCCCACCACCACGACGGCGGCGCCGATCAGGGCGAGTTTTTTGGTCTTGGAATCCATGGATCAGTTCCCCTTTTCAAGATTGCGGTTGCGGGCTTCGCGGCGCAGACGGGTGAGAATCGCCCCGCGGCGACGCTTCAGAGAAATCAGTTCGGCGACGACCCCGATGAGGAGCGCCCCGTAGGCACACCACACGTAAAAGCCGTGACCGTTCATGGTCAGGAAGTCGGAAAAGCTTGCCCAGTTCACAGTTTGCCTCCCTTGGCGGCTTCGAGCGCCCAGTCGCTGCGGCGTTCGCGTTCAAGAATGATCGTGCGGGCGCGCGAGAGCACGGCGGCCGTCCCGTAGCACATGCCCGCCGCCACCATGACGAGAAGCGTGTAGAGCATGATTTCGGCCATGGACGAACCCTTGGTCGTGATCGAGGCGCCCTGATGGAGGGTGTTCCACCACTGCACCGAGAAGTAAATGATCGGCACGTTGATGACGCCCACGATCGAGATCACGGACGCGGCGCGGTCGGCGCGGCGCTTGTCGTCGATCGCGGTGTGAAGCGCCATGAATCCGAGGTAGAGGAAGAAGAGGATCAAGGCCGACGTCAGACGGGCGTCCCAAACCCAGTAGGTGCCCCAGGTGGGACGGCCCCAGAAGGCGCCCGAGAAGAGCGCGATGAAGCAAAGGAGCGCCCCCGTCGGCGCCATCGCCTGCGAGAGGATGAAGGCGAGCCGGCTGTTTCGCAGCAGTCCGATTGCCGAGCACACGGCCATCAGGATGTAGAGGAGCATCGACATCCACGCGGCGGAGACGTGAATGAAGATGATGCGGTAGGAATTCCCCTGCTTGTAGTCGATCGGGCATTCGAAGAAGCCCATGTAGAAACCGACGACAAAGAGAAGGAGGCCGAGGACCATGAGGGGCGTGATGCACTTGCCCGCCGCACGGTAGAAGCCTTCAGGACTCGTAATCGACATAAATGGCTCACCCAGGAGTTTGGAAAATCATTGTTCGGCGATGCGAAGCGCCGCGGAAACCGCCATCGGACTGAGCGCCGCCGTCGCGAGCGTGAGGCCCCCGACGATGAGGAAATGCGCCGTGGGGCTCATCGAGACGGCGACGGCCGAAGCCGCGCCCGAACCGAAAATCAGAACCGGAATGTAGAGCGGCAAGACGAGGAGGCTCGTGAGCACCCCGCCCGCGCGAAGGCCGAGCGTAAGCGCCGCGCCGATCGCGCCGATGAAGCTCAGAATCGGAGTCCCCACCGCAAGGCTTGCGACGAGGACGAGCGTCACGTCGAGCGAGAGGTCGAACATCACGCCGAAAAGGGCCGCGAAGACCGTCATCGGCACGCCCGTGACGAGCCAGTGCGCGATGACCTTCGCAAAAACGATGACGGGAAGGGGTTCCGCGGCGACGAGCATCTGCTCGAGCGTGCCGTCGGCGAAGTCCGCCGCGAACATGCGCGGAAGCGACAGGAGGGCCGCAAGAAGCGCCGCCACCCACACGACGCCCGGGGCGATCGCACGCAGCGTATTCGTTTCGGCGCCCACGCCCAGAGGCACGAGCGTCACGACGACGGCGAAGAAGAAGATCACCTGAGCGAGGTCGGACTTGCGGCGAAGCGCAAGCATCAGGTCGCGGCGAAGAATGGTGAGAAAGAGCTGCCACATGATTTCTCTCCTCAGACCGGTTCGGCGTTCTGCGCCGCTTCGTCGTCCAGCGCCGCCTCGACGGCGGTGCGCTTTCTCGGCGACCAGCGTTCGGGTTCGATCACCATGAGGCGCGCGTTTTCGACGGGCACTTCCTGGTGGGTGACGAGCATGACGATGCCGCCCTCCTCCACGTGTTCGCCGATGAGCTTCGCGAGACGCGCCACGCCCTTGACGTCGAGCGCCGTGAAAGGCTCGTCGAGCACCCAGAGCGCAACGGAGCGGGAGAGCCACAGGCGCGCGAGCGCCACGCGGCGGCGCTGGCCCTGCGAGAGCTGGCCCGCGGGCACTTCGAGAAATTCCGAGAGCCCCACGGCGTCGAGCGCGTCAAGCGCCTCCTCTTCGGTAACGGAGAGCGAAGCGATGCGGGCGTTGAGGAGAACGTTTTCCAGGACCGAGAGGTCGTCCTTGACGCCGTTTCGGTGGCCGATGTAGCAGAGCTCCTTCCAGAAGTCCTGCGCGGCCTTCTGCACGGGCGTGCCGCGCCAGCGGACTTCGCCCTCAACGGGGCGCATGAGCCCGGTCATCAGACGCAGAAGCGTCGTCTTGCCCGCGCCGTTCGATCCGGCAATGCGCACGAGCGTGCCGGCTTCCACGGAGAAGGAAAGCCCCTCGAACAGGGTTCTTTCCCCGCGTTCGCAGGTGAGACCCGAGACTTCGATCAATGCGCTCATTGAGTATCGTTTCGTTTTGAGGTAAGGGTGGATTCTTGTTTTCGGTCGGGGAAAGCCCCGTCCGCTCTCGGCTCGGAAGGCCGATTCTATGGCCAAGGAGTCTAGTTCGGGGAAATTAAGGTTTCCTTATAAATCGGCGCTCCCCCGTAGGCGTTCGGCGTAGTTTTACTCAACGCATTCCACAGTGCCGCAACGTTTTTCAAGGAGCGCTCCGCCGCCTTGGAGTCCCTCTCCTTTCCCTAAGATTTTCTTCGAGGGGGCCTCGCCCCCGCCCCGTCCCCCTTTTCGACTCGTTGCAAATCCTTCGCTCCCGAAGGAGGCCGGCCGAAGTACAATGTTCGGATTCCGGCGGCGACGAGGCCGCCCTTCAATGAACCCACTTTTTCACGTCATGCGCAAAAGCCTCACCGCACCGATTCTCCTCAGCCTTGTCGCCCTCACGGCCCTCACGGGCTGCCAGGCCATCCAAGAAGAAAGCCGCAATTTCGCGGGCCGCGAAGAACGCCTCTCCAACGTCGTCGGAAACGTCTGGCGACTCGACTTCAAGTGGCCGGGCAACGTTCGCGCGACGCAGATCAACGAAGCCCTGCAGCAGCGCGCCCGCGACATCTGCCAGCGCGAAGAGCTCGGCATGCTTCCGCTCTCGGGCGCCGTGGACGCGCACGAAGACGGTTCCGCTCCCTCCACCGCCTGGCTTGAATTCCGTTGCCAGCGTCCCGTTCAGGTGATCCGCGGCGGTCTTCTGAGCGAAGAGGAAACCTTCGAAGTGAAGGAGTAAGAATCGTTTTCCTCCGTTTGTGAGAAAGGGCCTCGGTTTTCGCCGAGGCCCTTTGCTTATTTCGGTGAAGCGGAAATTTTCGATCACCCGAAGACGTGGCGGGCGCGCACGCTCTTGAGAACGTAGAAGGCTCCCCAGAGCGCAAAGACCGAAATCGAGAGGGTGAACGCCCACTCCGCCTCGCCGCGAAGCGCGGACAAGAGCCCCGCACCGACGGGCCCCGCCGCAAGGAGCGCAAGGGCGACCTCGGTCTTAACCGAAGGCTTTCGCCCCGTCACGATGCGAAGCGACGCCCAGAGAAAGCCGAGTGCGGAAAGTGCTTCAGGAAGGGCCGTCCAGATGAGTTCCCCGCCCGAAAGATGGGCGTAGAGAGGCGCACGGGCCGCGATCGTCGCGGCAAACCAGACGGTGAGCGTTACGCAGCCCGTCATGAGAAGCAGAAGGCCGCCGTCGACGCCCGTGGGCGCACGGTCGTCCGCGTTCGGAAAACGACGCGAAAACTTCCAGACGGAATGCAGAAAAAGCGCGAGGATCGCGAGAAAACTCAGCAATCCGAAGAGTTCTGTGGTGTTCTTGGGCACGGGATGTCGTCAGTTTTGCGTTTCGTGGCGCAGTGCGTCGACCATGCCGCAGACTTCGCCCGCAGCGTGGTGATGACCGTGGTGGCAACGGTCGAGAAGCGAGAGGAGTTCGCCTCGCATGAGATTGAGTTCGGCGATTCGCTGGTCGACAACGGCGAGCTGTTCTTCCACAATGTCGTGCACTTCGTCGGGATCGGCCTCGTCGTTATGGAAGAGCAAGCCTGTCATCCTGCGGATGTCTTCGAGCGACATGTCGAGCGAGCGACAGCGCTGAATGAAGCGCAGGCGCTCCACGTGATCGTTGCCGTAGGTGCGGTAACCGTTGTCCGTCCGGCGGACGGGAGGAAGAAGTCCTTCGTCCTCATAAAAACGGATGGCCGAGGCGGCCATCCCGGAGAGTTGGGAGAGCTCTTTGATTCGCATGCCGAATCTCGCGTCGGATGAGGTTTGATGTCGCCTCTCATTCTCGCACTTTGCCGCCCGAGCGGTCGGGCGGCGGGTGCGGAAAACATCAGAGACTCTTTGCGCGACGGTAGGCGACGATGTCTTCGACCGAGATGAGCATCATGCCGTGGTCCTTCGCGTAGCGGGCCACTTCGGGGAGACGCATCATCGTTCCGTCGGGGTTCATGAGTTCGCAGAGAACGCCCGCTTCGTGAAGCCCCGAGAGGCGGCAGAGGTCGATGGAGGATTCCGTGTGACCGCGGCGAACGAGGGTGCCTCCCTTTCGCGCTCGAAGCGGATAGACATGACCGGGACGGCGCAGGTCCGAGGGTTTCCCTTCGGGATTGGCCGCGGCCTTGATCGTGAGGAGACGGTCGTGCGCGCTCACACCCGTCGTCACGCCTTCGGCGGCTTCGATCGCCACCGTGAAGGCGGTGCCCTGCGTGTTGGTGTTGTCCGCGACCATCGGAGGAAGTTCCATGCGGTCGCAGGTTTCTTCCGTGAGGCACACGCACACGATCCCCGAGCAGTCGCGGATCATCTGCGCCACCTGTTCTTCGGTGAGGTGTTCGGCGCTGAAAATAAGGTCGCCCTCGTTTTCACGGTCTTCATCGTCCACCACGCAGAGGCCTTCCCCGCGCGCAAAGCGCTCGAGGGCCTTTTCCATGCGTTCGATCGAATCGCGTCCGAAATCTTCGAGCGTCAGTTCGGTCTTTTCCATCGTTGTCCTTAAGAAATCAAGAAAACCTGCATTGTACGGAATTTCTTTCGCCTGCCTCTTCGCTTTCAGAGCTTTCTTGTGACGAAACGAAATCTTTACGTCTCACACTGCGCGCCAACCATAACTCGCCCGAGAATGAATCGGCGGATCGAACCCGTGGATCCGATCCGCCGATGAAGCGTCAGCCCGAGCCGTCAGCCCGAGCCGTCTTCACGACCCGGTGAAGCACCACTCAAAACGTTCAGAAGACGTAGCGCATGCCCACCGAATAGCGGTAGGAATCCGTGTAGTCGTTCCCGTGCGAGCGCTCGAGCATGCCGTAGAAGTTGAGGTCGGCGTCCGTGTTGAACTGCGCGCCGATGCCGTAGCTCACCCACGTGCCGCCAAGGTCGCCGTCCAGCGACTCGGTGCGGGCGCCGGCGCGGGCCGTGCCGTCCACGTCCCCGAGGAAGTCGTGGTTGACGGAGGCATGCAGATAGAGCGACCCCTTGTCCTGCGCAAAATTCGCACCGACGCGGGCGCCGAAGCGACCGACGAGCGACTGGAAGTCGTCCTGACTTACCTTGGCGCCGTTCGAGGCGCTGAAGTCGTCGCCCAGAACGTAGCCGTAGGCGAGTTCAACCTGCGGTTCCGCATAGAACGTGTCGGTGAGCTTCCAGTGGTAGCCCACTTCCGCCGAGAGTCCGAAAGTCGTGTTGTCGTAGCTGCCGTCCAGCACGCCGCCCGAAGCGGAGAGCGTGCTCGCCGAGATGTCGGTCGAGATACGGCCCACGCGGCCGATCACGTCGACGTAGCCGCCGCAATCGAAGAGCCCCGTGGCGTAAGCCGCAAGCGAATAGCTGTCGGAATCGCCCGTACCGTTCGAGATGTCGGCGTCCAGGTTCGTGTACGTGAATGCGCCGCCCACGATCCAGTTGCCGGCCACCGTCGTGTCCGCACCGACCTGCACCGAGGTCGTCTGCAGCTTCACGTCGACGCCGTCCGTGATCTTGGATTCGCCGCCGTAGACGCGCGCCCACGCGCCCGACTTGCCGAGGTCGGCGCGAAGATCGCCGAGACGCTGCGAAAGGTGATTGTTTTCCAGACGCCACTGCGCGAAGGTCGCGGTGCTGAATTCACGGAAGGCGGAAAGACCCGCGTTTTCCTCTTCCACGATTTGCCCGTCTTCATTCAGGGCCCAAGCACCCGAATCGGCACCGGCTTCTGCACCAAGAGTCGTCTTGCCGGTACCGCCCACCTGAACGATGCCATCCGATGCACCTTCTTCCCCTTCCATGGCGGAGAGGAGCTGCGCGGCACTGACGAATTGGTCGTTGGCGCGGCCCGAAGCAAGCACCGTCACATCATTGTTCGCCGTGGCGATCTTGACGGCGCCGGCCTTCGTGGAATTGAAGACGATGGTGTTCCCTTCGCCCGTGAGCGTGCCAAGATCCATCGTCACGTCGTTGCCGAGTTCGACCGTGGAGTTCGTGAGCGCCATGTTTCCGTCCGCAGCGGCGACATTACCCTGCACCACACGGAGGGTTGCGTTCGTCGCGGCGAGCGTGCCGTTCGTACCGATTGAAACGGCGTTCTTGCCATTTCCAGCCCGAATCGTCACATCCGTGGCTCCGCCACCTACCCCCTCAAAGACAACGTTCGTACCTTTTGCCTGATCCAGGGCGGCCTTCGTTGCATCATTCTGCCCTTGCAAAACCAGCGAAACTTCCGGAGCCATGAACGTGACGGATTGTTCGGACGTGTCCTGATCACTGCGATTTTCCACCACGAGCGCGCTCTGACCGCCTTCGACCGTTACCTTCCCATTTGCGGTAATCGTAGTTTTGGCTGAGGGACTTTCGGAGTAAATGCCATAGAGATCACCGTAAATCTCTACATTTTCATGAGCACGAATGTCCGCGCAGGGATCACCGTAACCCCCACCCCACTTTAGATCATCGTTGTATACCTGCAAGCCGATATATCCTCCCGAGCGAATCGTAATGTTGCGAGCTTCCATCTCCAGAGTGGACTTATTGTCGTTCTTCTGAAGAACGCCGACTAAGAGACCACTCGCTTCTTCGGAGGAAATGCTGATGTCGCCGCCCGCCTTCATGACCAACTTGGCATCATGAGCATCAGCGTGTTGCACCATAACGGCGTTCCCTTCGTCCGCAGCGATATCAATGTTGTCGCTGACATCAACGTTAACATTGCCGCCAAAGGCATGGATCATGACTGGAGACTGACGATCACTGTTCGTCTGATTTCCCTGCGCAACTAGCGAAAGAGAGCCGACATTGACCGTCAAGGTATGCCCACCCTTTGCGTGCAATCCATTTATGTCATAATTTTTTTCTTCAATGTTCTTTATGTGGATCGACAAGCCGGCAAGTTTGTCAACGGTCACATTCCCAGTCGTCGCGTAGATGCCGCCCGTATACGAGCCTTCAATCGTGAGCGTTTCCGCACCCGTGGCGCCCTGAATGTCGTGATCTTGAACGGCTACGTGTATTGCAGAGTCCTTTGCCTGCGTATAAGTCGGATTCCCTTCGATGACACCCGGGATATCAGCGGCCGTGGCCACCGAACCCGCCAGCGCAAGGCTGACCGCCGCCGCGAGCATTGTTTTTTCCATGATGAAACCTCTCTCCTGTGAGGGAAAACTTCGGAATAAATCAGAGATCTTCCGCATGACCTCGCAGTGATAGCGCTCCCTCCCGTCGATCCCGCATCCGTACTAACCCTAAGATCTCTACTTTTTCAGAACAATTCAGACAACTTTCTTTATTTTTTTATTCTGCGACATCACAAAACAAGTTGATCCGGCAAAAGGCCACAAGCCCTCTCTGTATCATTCTCTGTTGCAAAAATTGAAATTTCCATTCATAAAAATTTAAATCCCTTTCATTTCAAATAGATATTTGCGCATAAAAGACATAACCACGTCTTTATCTATTAGATCTCAAAGATCAAAAGGTCCGGCACAAAAAGATTGCGACCGACTCAACGAAACCTCCCCCTCCACCGCAGAAAAAAGGTAACGTCGTTCTTTTACATCCGATCTGGACACAAAGAACTCCGCAACGCATTTGTCTTGCGACCTTGTCTGAGTCCCGTACTAAAAAGGACGAGCCCGAAAGAAGCTGGCAGGGGTTCCTACACCGTCTTTAGCTACAAACGGTGTAGAAAAATCCGACCGTTGTGCCCTCGCCTCAAAACCCCGCGCGGCGCGCATGGCGGTCACCGCCGGTCACCCCGGCTTGACGCCGAACGAATAACCGACGTCGCCCCGGAAGATCGATCGGGAAAGACCGATTCCGTTCGAACCGCCGGAAATAGCAAAAGCCCTCCGAAGAGAATCCTCGGAGGGCCTGATTCTGTCGCCCGGATGGGCAATTGGAGGGGCAATTCCAGCCCCTCTCCGCAGACGGCGCGGAATTACTGGGCCTTGGCGGGCTTCGGGCGGTAAGCGCACATCATCGTTGCGGAGGCGGCGACCTTGCCGTCGACCTTGGCTTCGGCTTCAAAGACGCCGAGACCGAGCTTCTGACGGATGAAGCGGCCTTCGATCACGAGCTGGTCGCCGGGCTGCACGACGCGCTTGAAGCGGGCGTTGTCGATGCCGGCGAAGTAGAAGAGGCTGTTCTTGCGATCCACGTCTTCGGGGAGACGGGCAAGGGCCATGATGGCGCAGGCCTGGGCCATGGCTTCAATGATGAGGACGCCGGGCATCACGGGAACCTGAGGGAAGTGGCCCGTGAACTGCGGTTCGTTCACCGTCACGTTCTTGATCACCACGACGCGGTTGAGGTCGTCGGAAAGCTCCACCACCCGGTCGATCAGGAGGAACGGGTAGCGGTGGGGGAGCATGTCCATGATGTCGGTGATGTCAAACTTGGTCGTCATCGTAATGCCGAAAAGAAAATGTGAAATCGTTCAAATGGCTTCGGGACGACCGTGCGTTCGTCCCGAAGAGTTCGGGTGTTAGTGTGCCACGAATCGAAGGGCTTCGTGTGAAAAGTGGCTTCGGACCTACGGATTAGCCTGTGCCCATTTTGCCCGCCCACTGGGGCGTATCACGGGTCCGCACACGCGGAGACGGGCCTTGCGGGCATTGCTTCAGTGCAATCGCCGGTCTTCGGACATGCGTCTGCAGCGCAGCCCGCAGGTCGACCGCATGCGAAACGACTCGCTCTAAGCAAAACTTCCTAGGTGATTTTGAATATTTCTGCATTACAAGGATCGCTCGACACCTTGCGAAAAAGTTTTCAATGCATCGACAAGTTCCGACGAACGTTTATTTCCGTTTTTACCTGCCGTGCAATCGATTATAAAAATTCAACATTAAAAACGTCGTCTTATCCGATCTAGGCACTTCATATTAGTCAGACAAAATTTCTGCATTTATTCGAAATTTCAGGAATAACTTTGATGTATACAGGAAGAATGGAGTCGGCGCGGGTGCTCCTCGACCCGTTCCGACTGGTAAGCAAGAAAACAGCAAAACAAAAGGTGCATCCATGGAGTCCCCCTCTAAAACAAGATTCATCCCCATCGGTCTCATGCTCTTCGCGCTCTTTTTCGGCGCGGGCAATCTGATTTTCCCCGCCTCCATGGGCCAGGCCTCCGGCACGGAAGTCTGGTGGGCGCTTTTGGGCTTTTGCCTTACCGGCGTCGGGCTCCCGCTCCTCACGCTCGTGGCGGTCGGCTACTCGGGTCTGCCGGGTCTGCAGGAAATCGGCAGCCGCGTGCATCCCTGGTTCGGCGTCTTCTATGCCAACGTCTGCATTCTCGCCATCGGTCCCTGCTTTGCCGTGCCCCGAACCGGCACCGTTTCCTGGGAAATCGGCATCGCTCCCTTCCTCGATCCCTCGCAGCTCGAAGTCGGCATGCCCGTCTTCCTCGCCGTTTTCTTCATCGTTGCGGGCTGGCTTTCCGCTTCGCCCTCGAAGCTTGTCGACCGTGTGGGCAAGATTTTGACGCCGCTTCTCGTCCTTTCGCTCGCGATCTTCATCGTGCAGAGCTGCCTCGCTCCGATGGGCGAACCCCAGGAACCGGCCGCGCCCTACGCCACGCCCTTCATGGCGACGGTTCAGGGCTTCCTGGACGGCTACAACACGCTTGACGCCATTGCGGCCCTCATCTTCGGCAGCCTCGCCATCGGCGCCGTGCGCGAGTCGGGCTTCACGAAGCAGTCCGACATCGCCCGCGAAGTGTTCAAGGCGGCCATGGTCGCCGGACCTTTGCTCGCGGTCATCTACATCTTCATCGCCAAGGTGGGCGCCGAAAGCGTGACCGCCATCGGCGTGCAGGAAACCGGCGCTCCGATTCTGGCCTTGAGTGCGCAGCTTCTTTTCGGCAGCGGCGGCGCGATCCTTCTCTCCGTCATGGTGATTCTCGCCTGCATGACGACCGCCATCGGCCTCATCAGCTGCACGTCGGCGCACTTCTTCAATCTTGCGAAGGGACGCCTCCCCTACAAGGTCTGGGTCGTCATCTTCTCGGTGATCTCCTACCTCATCGGCCTCTTCGGGCTGAAGACGATCATCGTCTCGACGATCCCCGTGCTGATGTTCCTCTATCCCCTTTGCGTGGCGCTCGTCATTCTTTCCCTCCTCCACAACAAGATCGGCGGACGCCGTTGCGTGTGGGCTTGGACGATCGGCTTCACCTTCGTGATGGCGACCTACAACGGACTGCAGACGGCCAAGATCGCCATGGGCGGACTCGAAGCCATCCTTGCGAACTGGGTGCCGCTGCACACCTACGGTCTCGGCTGGATTCCCTTCGCCTTGGTGGGCTTCATCATCGGCATGATCCACAAGTCGCTCACGAAGGGCCCGGCGCAGCCCTAAAGCGTGATTGACTCATAAGCCAAGAGGCCGCCCATCGGGCGGCCTCTCTTTCTTTGCGCGCTCGGCACGGACGCGTTTCGCCGTGCCTTCACGCCACGTTCAATCCGGGAATCAGGCCTTGGCTTCTTCCAGGGCCTTGACGGCGCGCGCGAGTTCGCGAAGCTGCTTGCGCATTTCGGGAAGACGCGAAATCGAGGCCGCCGTGAGGGCGAAGCTCTTCGGATCAAGGGCCGGATAGAAACCCGTCTTCGTCATCGGTTCCGTCCCCCAGCCCGTGATCGCCGTAGCCGGACCCACATTCGAACCGGAGGGGATCGTGATGTGACCGTTGATCATGGCGGCGCCGCCGATCATGCAGTGGTCGCCCACCGTGGTCGACCCCGCGATGCCGACGTTGGCGGCCATGACGCAGTGCTTGCCGATCTTGTCGTTGTGACCGAGCTGAATGAGGTTGTCGAGCTTCGTGCCGTCGCCCACTTCGGTGTCGGCGAGCGCGCCGCGGTCGATCGTAGTGTTGCTCCCCACTTCGACGTCGGTGCCGAGCACGACGCGGCCCACCTGCGGAATCTTCACCCATTCGCCAAGGAAGGGCGCAAAGCCGAAGCCGTCGGCGCCGACGACGGCGCCGGGCTGCAGAATCGAGCGGTCGCCCACGACCGTGGCGGGACCCACGTAGGCGCGGGGCTGCAGGATCACGTCTTCGCCCACCTGCGCGCCGAAGTCGACGTAGGCGCCCGACTTCACGACGGTGCGCGCGCCGATCGTCGCGCCCGCCTTCACGACGGCGAAGGCTTCGATGAGGGCGTCGGGGTGAACGTTCGCTTCGGGCGAAACGTCCGCGCGCGGATCGATACCCGTTTCACCGGAAACGGCCGGGAAGAAGATCTGCGAGGCAAACGCGAAGAAGGCGTAGGGATTGTCGCAATAAAGCACCGCGCGTTCGGGGGCCTTTTCGCCCCAGAGCGCGGCGGCGTCCTTTTCGCGGAGCACCAGAAGCGCCGCCTTCGAGGCCTTCATCGCCTCGGCGTACGCGGGGTCCGTGAGGAAGCTGATGTCCCCCTCGCCCGCCGTCTGCGGAGGCATGAAGCGAGAAACTTCAGGGTCGCCGCCCGTCAAATTCATCTTCAGTCGACCGCCGGAGCGCTCGAGCACCATTTCGACGAGTTTGCTGCTCGGAAATTTCATGTTGTATCTCCCAAAATGCGAAGGTCCGCCGTTACGTTCGAGCGGACCTGCGAGATGCCGTTATTTGGTCGTCTTCTTACCGTCTGCGACGTCCTTGTCGAGGATGTCGATCACGCGCTTCGTCAAATCCACTCGATCGCTCGCGTAGAAGTATTCATAGAGCACGAGGTCGAACTTCTCCGCCTTGGCGATGTCCTGAACGACCCGCGCGGCGCGGCTCTGCAGAAGCATCACCTCTTCGTTGCGGCGCTGATTGAATTCGTCGCGGGCCTCGCGGTTGCGGCGCGTGATGTCGCGCTCCGTTTCGGCGAGCGCCCGGCGTTCGGCGACGCGCTCGGACTCGGTCATGGAGGGCGCTTCCTTTTCGAAGCGCTCGAGGCGCTGCTTGAAGCGGCGCGTCATGGCCTCGATTTCATCCTGACGCTGACGCCCTTCGGCGTTCAGGCGGTCGCTCGCGATTTGCGCGACCTTGGCGTCGCGGAGAATCCGCTCGAGGCTCACGACGCCGATCTTGAGGTCGTTCTGCGCGAACGCCCCGGCGGAGGCGAGAGCGACGGAGGCGGTGACGGCGCCCGTCAACAGCGCGCGCGTGAAGGAGAATCGAGTCATAACTTTGCTCACGAAAAGAATGACGGGCGGGAGAGGCTCCCGCCCGAACGATCAGAAGCCCGTGCCGATCTGGAACTGGAAGCGCTGGATGTCGTCGCCTTCCTTGTCGTTCAACGGCGCGGCAATCGAGAACTTCAAGGGGCCCAAGGGCGAAATCCACGCGATGCCGATACCCGTCGAATAACGGAGGTCGGAGAGACTCATGTCGGAACGGCGATAGCGAATGTTTCCGCTGTCGAGATACCCTTCGTAACCCCAGACCGAACCGAAGTCGAGGAAGCCGAAGATACGCAGCGTGCGGTCGCCGCCCGGAAGCGGGGCGAGAAGTTCGATGGAGCCCGTCCACTTGCGGTCGCCACCGAGGTTGTCGCCGTTCGTATCCTGAGGCCCGAGGGAGCCCGATTCGAAGCCGCGCACCGAGCCGATGCCGCCCGCGTAGTAGTTCTTGAAGAACGGGAACATCGAGGTGCTGCCGTAGGTGTCGCCCCAACCGAATTCGGTGTTGAAGGCGAGCGTCCAGGTCTTGGAAAGCGGCAGGAAGTGCTGATACTGATACGTGAACTTGTAGTATTCGATGTCGAGGCCCGGCAGAGCGAATTCACCGTTCAGGCGCTGGTAGACGCCGCGCGTCGGAGCGAGCGAATTGTCTCGCGAGTCGCGCGACCAACCGAGCGTCAGTGCAAAGGAGAGCGGATCCTTGCCAAACTCGTCGCGGTAGGTCTGATAGCGCTGCGGCGAATTGGCGTTCGTCATCACCTTCGTACGTTCGATGCGGCCGCCCAGGAACACGCGGTCCGTTTCGGTAAACGGAATGCCCCAGGCAATACCCGCACCGGTCGTTTCGTATTCGACGTCCGCAACGTCGAGTTCTTCCAGGTCGACGCGGCGGGTATAGAGGTCGTAGGAGCGCGAGAGGCCTTCCGGCGTGATGTAGGGTTCCACGACCGAGAGCGCGTAGGTGCGCTGCGACTTCGACGTGTTTACGTCGACCGAGATCGAGTTCCCGGTACCGAAGACATTGTTCTGCGCGAAGCCCGCCGAAAGAATGATGCCTTCGGAGGTGGAGTAGCCCGCACCGAGCGAGATCGAGCCCGTCGGACGTTCCTTCACCTTGATTTCCAGGTCGACCTGGTCGCGCGTGCCCGGCACCGGCACCGGATCGGCCGTCACCGAGTCGAAGTAGCCGAGTCGGTCGATGCGGTCGCGCGAGAGCTTCACCTTGTCGCTGTCGAACCAGGCCGACTCGTACTGACGGACTTCACGGCGGATCACTTCGTCCTTCGTGCGGCTGTTGCCGGTGATGTTCACGCGGCGCACGTAGGCGCGGCGGCCCGGGTCGACCGTGTAGACGATGTCCACCGTACGGGCGTCGCGGTCGGAAACGGGATTGGCGTTCGCCGTCGCGAAGGCGTAGCCAAGAGTCGAGAGCTTGTCCTGAATGGCCGTCGAGACGTTCTTCACCTCTTCGGCGTTGTAGAGCGCCCCCTTCTGCAGCGTCACGAGCTTCTGGAGCTCTTCGTCGATCCCGAGAAGGTCGCCCGTGAGGCGCACGTCGTTGATCGTGTACTGTTCGCCTTCCGTCATGTTGATCGCGACGTAGACGTCGGACTTGTTCGGTGCGATCGAGACCTGAACCGAGTCGATGCGGAAGTCCAGGTAGCCCTGGTTCAGATAGAAGGAGCGGATCGATTCCATGTCCGCCGCAAGCTTTTCGCGCGAGTAGAGGTCGCGCTTCGTGTACCACGAAATCCAGTTCGGGGTGCCGAGCTGCATCAGATCGAGCAGGTCTTCCGTTTCGAAGGTCTCGTTGCCGACCATGCGGATTTCCGCGATCGAAGAGGCCTTCCCTTCGTCGACGTTGATCGTGATGCGCACGCGGTTTCGCTCAAGCGGCGTCACGGTCGTTTTGATGTCGACGCCGTAGTAACCCTGCGCGAGATACTGGCGGCGCAGTTCCTGGTCGGCGCGGTCAAGCGTCGCCTGGTCGAAGATGCGCCCTTCGGCCATGCCGACGTCGCGCAGACTCGTTTCCACGGCTTCGCTGTCGAAGGCCTTGATCCCGTGTGTTTCGATCGCGGCCACGGCAGGACGTTCGACGATGCGCACGACAAGGACGTCGCCGTCCTGCGCGAGCGAGACGTCGCGGAAAAGACCCGAGGAATAGAGCGAATGGATGGCGCGCGTGCCCTTTTCGGTCGTGAATTCGTCCCCTACGCGGAAGGGGAGGTGCGAGAACACGGTGCCCGGCTCGGTTCGCACCACGCCTTCGACGCGGATGTCCGAAATCGTGAAGGCCGAAGCGGTGCCCGCCAGGGTAAGGGCCGCGAAGAATGCGGTACTGAACTTGGTGAGTTTTGTAATCGTCACGACGAAAACTCTCTGAGATGATTGTCACGGCAAAGCCCGCCGAAAAAGGTCCGTATCGCGGCGGGCATGGGTAGGGAGAGAATACCAAATTTGCACCCAACGGTGCGCAGGCTCTCCGTTCGAATTCGAACGCCCTGCGCCGCAAATCGGCGGACACAGGGCGAAAGAGCGCTTTCCTTCGAAAATGTCACGAGAAAAGTCGCGTCAAATCGTTGTTGAGCGCAAAGACCATGATGAGAAGGACGACGAAGAGTCCTCCCTTCATAATCTTCTCCTTGGTTTGGGGAGCGAAGTCTTTGCGGCGCAGAGCTTCAAGACTCATCACGAAGAGGTGTCCGCCGTCGAGTCCGGGAATCGGGATGAGGTTCATGAAGCCCACGGCGACGCTGATGAGCGCAACGAAGTCGACCATGGCGCGAAGACCCGCGCGCACGGCGGTGCCCGCCGACTGCGCGATCCCGACGGGACCGGCGATCTGATCGGTGCCTTCGCCCTGGGCGAGCTGTCCGACGCTCATCACCTGAAGGCGCAGCATTTCGACAAGCTTCACGGCCCCCATGCGCACCGAGTCGATCGGACCGTAATGCACGACGATGGTTTCGGGAAGGCGACCGATCGAAACCGCCACGGCGGGCTTGGGCTGCGCCCCCTCGGCCTTGTCGAGCGTCATCATTTCAGGGTGCAGCGTGAGCGTGCGGCGCGAGCCGTCCGCGAGCGACTCGACTTCGATCGGGAAGTCGCGGTCCGCGTATTCGGCGACGATCGCGCGGAAATCCTCTACGGTCGCGACGGGACGTCCCGCCATCGTGAGAACCTTGTCTCCGGCGCGCAAACCCGCCTTTTCCCCGGGACCGTCCTTCATAACGTTCGCGATCACAAGAGGTCCCGTCATCTGCGGAATGAAGCCGAGTTTGGCGGCGACGATCGTCTGCGCGGCGTCCGTGAGACTCAGAGTCGAGAGGTCAAGCTGGGTTTCGAAACTCCCTTCCCCGCGCTTCAAGGTCACGGGAACGGTCTCTTCGCCGATTCGCCCGAGAAGCGAGAGATTGAGGTCCGTGTAGCCGCGGATCTCGACGCCGTCCACTTCGGTGACGAGGTCGCCCCCGACGACGCCGGCCTGAGCCGCCGCGGTCTTGGCGGGCGGCTCGAGAAGCCGCACGGGAAGGTCCTCGACGCCGATCGCGCCGAGGAGCACGTAGCAGAAGAAGGCCAGCACGAAATTCATGAGGGGGCCCGCCGCGAGAATGAGCGCCCGGCGGGGCTTCGACTGCGCGTCGTAGCTTCTCGCCCGTTCTTCGGGCGTGACAGGCTCGGCCGTGCCGTTTTCCCCCGTCATCTGCACATAGCCGCCCAGAGGCACAAGCGAGACCGCATACTCGGTTTCGCCCCACTTTCTCTTCCAGAGAACCGGACCGAAACCGATTGAAAAGCGCCGCACCTCGACGTTCAGACTCTTGGCGGCGAGGAGGTGCCCCGCCTCGTGAACGAGGACGATGATCCCGATCGTGACGGCAAAACCCAATAGGGCCCAAAGAAAACCCATGTCGTATTCCTGTGGCGTGGGAGGTTAGGCGAGACCGAGCGCTTCGCGCGTCTTCGCGCGCGTTTCGCGATCGATCGCGAGGATGTCGTCGACGCTCTCGGGCGCTGCCGGACGGTCCTTCTCGAGACGTTCGAGAACGGTCGAGAAGATGTCGGTGAAGCCGATCCGTTCGTTCAGGAAGGCTTCGACCGCGATTTCGTTGGCGGCGTTCAGAACGACGGTCGAACCCGCACCCATGGCTAGCGCCTTGTAGGCGGCGTCAAGAAGCGGGAAGGTTTCGCGGTCGGGTTCCTCAAAGGTGAGACGTCCGATTTCGGCGAGGCGAAGCGGACGGATCCCCGCGGGCAGACGGTCTGGATAGCCCATGGCATAGCCGATCGGCTCGCGCATGTCGGCCGACCCCAACTGCGCGAGCACCGCGCCGTCGGCCAATTCGATCATCGAGTGCACGACCGACTCGGGGTGAACGACCACTTCGATGCGTTCGGGCGGCACGTCAAAGAGATGACGCGCTTCGATCACTTCGAGGCCCTTGTTCATGAGGGACGCGCTGTCGACGCTGATCTTTCGGCCCATCGACCAGTTTGGATGCGCAACCGCCATGGCGGGCGTGATGCCCGAGAGATCCTTCCTGCCGCGGAAGGGACCGCCCGAAGCGGTAAGCCAGAGCTTCACGCGGGCGCGCTCCGAAGCGGGAACGCCCTGAAGACACTGAAAGACGGCGCTGTGTTCGCTGTCGACGGGAAGAAGCGTTGCGCCGCACTCCTTGACGCGGCGCATGAGAAGTTCCGCGCCGCAGACAACGCTTTCTTTGTTCGCTAGAAGAAGACGCTTGCCGCTTTCGACCGCTCGGAAGGTGGGGCGAAGCCCGGCCGCGCCCACTACGGCCTGCATGACGCTGTCGACCTCCGGCGCGCCCGCGAGCGCTTCGAGCGCTGCGGCGCCCGCTTCGGCGCGGGTCGAAAGACCCGCGGCCTGCAGTGCGTCGCGAAGTTCTCCGTAGCGCGATTCGTCCGAAATCACGACGACTTCGGGGTGGAAGCGCCGGGCGATGTCGACGAGTTTCGCGACGTTCGAGTGGGCGCTTGCGCCGTAGAGCGCAAAGCGGTCTTCATGCCGAGAGAGGACGTCGAGGGTCGACTTGCCGATCGAACCCGTGGCGCCCAAAAGAGCCAAACGTTCCATGATGATTCCTTTAGCGGGTGGATTTTTCACCCGCCGTCAAAGTCAAAAGCGTGATTTCCGAGGGGACGCCGAGGCGCATCGCAAAGCCGTTCCAAAGCCCCGAGCCCGGGTGCACGAAAAGGCGCATGACGCGTCCCGCCTTGCGGGCGACGTCGTAAAAGCCCGAGACAAAGCCCCCGTTTTGCATGGCGACCACGAGATTCATCCCGAGAATCTGTCCGCCGTGCGTGTGACCCGAGAGCTGCAGAATCGCCGCGGGATCCTCCTCGGCCCAACGGCGGGCTTCGCCCGGACGGTGCACGAGAAGAATGTGCGGAACCCCTTCGGGGATGCCGGAGACGGCCTTTCGCATATCGGGCGTCTCGCGCCCGAAGCGTCCGGCCATGCTGTCGGTAAGTCCCACGAGCGCGAGGGACTGCCCGTTTCGCTGCAGCAGCGTGTGTTCGTTGCGAAGAAGCCGGATCCCGAGCTTCGGGAAGACTTCGAGCCACTCTTCGAGACCGGAATAGTGTTCGTGATTGCCTTCGCAGCCCCAGACCCCGTAGGGGGCCGTGAGCTTGGCGAGAGGCTCGGCGTCGACGTAGCGAACCGGCACACGCCCGTCGACGAAGTCCCCCGTGATGAGGACGAGGTCGGCCTTCAAGGCGTTCGTGCGGGCGACGAGCTCCTCAAAATGTTCGCGCCGGAAAATGGAGGAAACGTGAATGTCGGAGAGGTGTGCGATCCGGAAACCCTCCCATTCGGGCGGGAGTTCGGGAAGCGTCACCGATCTATGCACGACGTCGGGCACGCGCGTCCCTTCGACGATCCCGACGAAGGCGAGGCCCGCCGAAGCGGTGAGAAGCGTGAGCGCCGTGCGGCGGCTCCCCGACACGCGCCGCACGTCCTGCCACGTGAAGCGCCGCACGACCCAGCAGGCGAGGAGCGCAACGTCGCGCAGAAGCGTGACGATCGTAAGAAGCGTCAAAACGCCCGAGTGAAAATTCATCCAGATCCCGGCCCAGCGCGGCGAATTCGAAGCGACGAAGCCGCCCCAGAAGGCTTCCGTGAGCATCGGGTAGGTCGCCCCCGAAAAGACGAAAACGGTCAAGAGCGCCTTGCTCCAAAGGGGAAGACGCGCGGGCCACACGAAGCGCAAGAAGAGATAGAGCGATATCGCGAAGAGAAAGAGCGAAAAGCGCAGAACCGCGGTCGATGGCGTGTACATGCTCGTGGTAGAAGAGTCGGACGGGATTTCGATTGTAGCGAAAACGAAGCGGCAAACCGCCGTACGCTTTTGCAACAAAGGTTTCTAGGCTATTTCCCAAAACTGGTAGGTTTTGTAGTCTCGCTATCAGTCAAACGGTATCCATAGCCATCGCTTAGGGATAGGATTGAGCAATTCCTTGCTCGTCCCCAGATGCGGAATTCCGGAAGGATCAGTACGACTCTTCCGTCGTTGGACGGAAATGCTCTGCCCGTCCAAATGCCGGGATGCTTCCCTTTTTGAACAGTCATACGCACCA